>Ga0209055_1001094_pt1 | contig 18147 bp, 19 predicted proteins | sample GraSoiAngelo_110_FD_185875 | JGI IMG/M metagenome (GOLD analysis project Ga0209055, IMG submission 185875) | Grasslands soil microbial communities from the Angelo Coastal Reserve, California, USA - 14_0903_12_30cm (SPAdes) (version 2) | ecosystem: Environmental > Terrestrial > Soil > Grasslands ... | reverse complement strand
GCCGACGCCTCCGCCCACCCCGACGCCCACGCCCACGCCCTCGAGCGGAGGCGGCGTGAGCGCGCAGTCCACCATCCAGGCCGAGGGCTTCAACGCGAAGAGCGCGCAGCCGCAGGCCGAGGGGACGACCGACACCGGCGGTGGCCAGGACATGGGCTTCATCGGCAACGGCGACTGGCTCCAGTACAACAACGTCAACTTCGGCTCGTCGGCGCTGACGCAGTTCAAGGCCCGCGTCGCGTCGGGGGCCGGGGCGGGGGTCAGCGGCCTGGTCGAGGTCCACCTCGACAGCCTGAACAACCCGGCCGTCGGCAGCTTCTCGATCGCCAATACCGGCGGCTGGCAGAGCTGGCGCACCGTGCCGGCCAACGTGAACGGGACGACCGGCACCCACACGGTCTTCCTGAAGTTCGTCACCGGTTCGGGCCAGAACTTCGTCAATGTGAACTGGTTCACGTTCAGCCCGTAGTCGAGTGCGGTGGGCTGCCCGTCGGGCAGCCCACCATGTCTCCATGACGCATCCGACTCGCTTCGCGATCTCCATCCCGCAGTTCGTCCCCGACGGCACGTTCGACCCCGCCGCCTTTCGCGCCTACCTGGGCGCCTGGACGTCCGAGCAGATCCTGGGAGCCAAGCCCCAGTTGGGCCCCATCGAGACCCTGACGTACGCCGCCGCGTGCACCGACCGGCTGCGCCTGGGCTGCGTGGTCCTCGTCCTGCCGCTGTACAGCCCGGTGCACCTGGCCAAGAGCCTGAGCTCGCTCGACCAGCTGAGCCGGGGCCGGCTGGAGGTCGGCGTCGGCACCGGCGGGCGGTTCCGGCCGTTCGCGGCGTTCGGCGTCGACCCGTCGTCGCTGGTCGCGCGGTTCACGGAGGAGCTGGCGGTCATGCGGGCGCTGTGGACGCAGGACCGGGTCACGTTCCCGGGCCGCTTCTGGCAGCTGGACGGCGCGGCGATGAAGCCCAGGCCGTTCCAGAAGCCGCACCCGCCCATCTGGATCGGCGGCAGCCACCCCGACGCCGTACGCCGGGCGGTCCGTCTCGCCGGCGGGTTCTTCGGGGCGGGCTCGCAGACCACCGCGCAGTTCGCCGAGCAGGTCCGCATCGTGCGCGAGGAGGTGGCGAAGCGGGGACGGGAGGGCTTCCGCGTCGCCAAGCGCGTCTACATCGCGGTGGACGACGACGCCGGCCGCGCCCGCGAGCGGATCGGCGCGGCGCTCAACGAGCTGTACGGCCAGTTCGGCCTGCGCGACATCGAGGCGGTGGCGGTCGCCGGCACGCCGGCCGACTGCGCGCGCGGCCTGCGCGAGGTGGCCGGCGCGGGCGCCGAGCTGATCCTGCTGAACCCGCTGTTCGACGACGCCGAGCAGATGGAGCGGCTGGCGGCCGACGTCGTGCCGCAGGTCGGCTGACGGAGGCTGAGCGCGGCTGAGGCCGCCGCCTACGGCATCGCCTGGACGACCACCAGGCGGTTGCCGTCCTGGTCGTGGAACGTGAACATCGGCGGCGCGCCGCCCATGTTCAGGAGCTCGGCGTCCGCGTCCACGCCGCGGGCGCGCAGGTCGGCGTGGTCGGCGGCGGCGTCGCTGGTGGTGAGGCGGATGCCGGTGTCCACGCCGGTGGGCGCTCCCTCGGGCGCGGCGACGAGCGCGATCGACGTGGTGGCGCCGGGCGGGGCGACCTCGAGCCAGCGCTGGCCGGGGCCGAAGGGCACGTCCATCCGCTTCTCGAAGCCGAGCGTGCCGACGTAGAAGTCGAGCGCGCGGTCCTGGTCTCGGACGGGGACGCCCACGGTCCTCACGTCGGTGATGCGCGTCCCGGTCGTATCGCTCATGTCAGCCTCCAGGTAGTACGGTCTCCGGACCAGTTGGATAGTACGGATACCGGACTAAAATGGCAAGTGTGTCCGGCCAGCCGCCACGGCTGCTGAACCGGCTGCTGCTGCGGCCGGCGCTCGCGATGCGTGTGCGCATCCAGCGCGCGATCGAGGAGGCGGGGTTCGACGACTTCCGGATCGCGCACATGAACGTGTTCGCGTGGCTGCCGGAGTCGGGGGCGCGGATCGGCGAGCTGGCGCGGCAGGCCCAGCTGTCCAAGCAGACCATGACCGAGCTGGTGTCGTACCTGGAACAGCACGGGTACGTGTACCGGACGCGCGACCCGAGCGATGGCAGGGCCTGGATCATCCGGTTCACCGAGCGGGGCGAGGCGCTGCACCGGGTGGCGATCCGGACGCTGCGCGACACCGAGCGGGCGTGGGCGACCGCGCTGGGGGAGGAGGCGTACCGGGACCTGCTCTGCCACCTGGAGCGCCTGCGGGCGGTGGCCGAGGGCCCGGACGGCTCGTTCGCCGACCGCTCGGACCCGCCGCCAGAGCGGTAGGGCCATTCGCCGGCGGGTGGCCCTCTCCGGAGCCGTCGGCAGGGCCAATCGCCGGCGGATGGTCCAACCGCGCCGCGTGTGCGAATCGCAGACGAGGTGGGTGTAGCCTCGTGACGTGGAGCACGACGACGACGTCTGGCGTCTGGTCGACGCGAAGCGCGACCTGCTGATCGCCCTCAGCGACCGGGTCTGGGGCATGCCCGAGCTCTGCTACGCCGAGCGGCGCTCGGCCGCCGAGCACGCGGCCCTGCTCCAGCAGGAGGGCTTCCGCGTCACCACCGGGATCGCCGGCATCCCCACCGCCGTCGTCGGCGAGGCCGGCTCGGGCGGCCCCGTCATCGCCCTCCTCGGCGAGTTCGACGCGCTGCCCGGGCTCAGCCAGGAGGCCGGCGTCGCCGAGGCCCGCCCCGTCGAGCCCAACGGCAACGGCCACGGCTGCGGCCACAACCTCCTCGGCGCCGGCGCGCTCCTGGCCGCGACCGCCGTGAAGGACTACCTGGCCGCCCACGGCCTCCCCGGCCGCGTCCGCTACTACGGCTGCCCCGCCGAGGAGGGCGGCGCCGCCAAGGGCTTCATGGTCCGCGCCGGCGCGTTCACCGACGTGGACATCGCCATCACCTGGCACCCCTCCTCGTTCAGCGGCGTCAAGGACGCCGGGTCCCTGGCCAACACCCGCATCGACTTCACGTTCACCGGCCGCGCCGCCCACGCCGCCGCCGCGCCCCACCTGGGCCGCAGCGCCCTGGACGCCGTCGAGCTGATGAACGTCGGCGTCAACTACATGCGCGAGCACATGCCCCGCCGGGCCCGCGTCCACTACGCGCTGCTCGACGCCGGCGGCATCGCGCCCAACGTCGTCCAGGCCCGCGCCACCGTCCGCTACCTGGTCCGGGCCGGCGACCTCGCCGAGCTGACGCCCGTCGTCGAGTGGGTCCGCCAGATCGCCCAGGGCGCGGCCCTGATGACGCAGACCACGGTCGACAGCCGGGTCGTCAGCGCCGTCTCCAACCTGGTCGGCAACGCGCCCCTGGAGCGGCTCCTCCACGACAACTTCGAGCGCCTCGGCCCGCCCCCGTTCGACGAGGAGGACCGCGCCCTCGCCGCGATGTTCCAGGCGACGATGCGGCCGGACGACGTCGCCGAGGCGTACGCGCGGGCGGGCGTGCCGGTCGTGCCCGGCCGGACCCTGTGCGACCTCATCGTCCCCATCGACGCCAGGGGCACCGGCGGCGCCGGCTCGACCGACGTCGGCGATGTGAGCTGGGTCGTCCCCACGGTCCAGGCGTCGGGCGCCACGTGCGCCATAGGCACCCCGTTCCACACCTGGCAGGTGACCGCGCAGGGCAAGACCGCCGCCGCCCACAAGGGCATGGTCCACACCGCCAAGGCGATGGCCGCGACCGCCGTCGGGGCGCTGCTCGACCCCGCCGTGATCGACGCGGCGAAGGCCGACCTCCGCCGCCGGACGGGCGACCGACCCTATGTGTGCCCCCTGCCGCCGGGCTCGGAGCCGGCTCTGGACATGAGCGGGTAGGCTGCTAGACTCGCCACGATCCAGTCAGCCAGACCAGACGAGAAGAGTAGAGATGAGTGAGAAGACAGCCGCGGCGGGAGACGATCCGCCCCTCGTGCCCGTGCAGCGAGAGCTGCTCGCCGACATGCTGACGCCGGTCAGCGCGTACGCCCGCCTCTGCCCGCCCGGCCAGCTCGGCTTCCTGCTGGAGAGCGTCGAGGGCGGCGAGCGCCTGGCCCGCTACTCGTACATCGGCTACCGGCCGGAGCCGCTGGACGTCGGGCCCGGCGACCCGCTGCCGGCGCTGGCCCGGATCGCGGCCCAGCGCCCGGTCGCCGGGCCCGGCCTGCCCCGGTTCCTGGGCGGCGCCGTCGGCTTCATCGGCTACGAGGCGGCCCGCCACTTCGAGCGCCTGCCCGCAGCCGCCGGGCCCGCCCCCGACCTGCCCGAGAACGCGTTCATGCTGGCCGAGAACGTGGCGGTCTTCGACCACGTGACCCAGCGCCTCAAGCTGCTGACCCTCCACCGGCCGGACCGCGAGCCGCACGGCGCCGCGCTGGTCCGCCTGGACGAGATGGAGGCCCGCCTCCGCGCGGAGCCGCAGCCGACGGCCGGGCCAGAGGCCCCGGACGGCGGCCTCGAGTGGACGTCCAACGTCAGCCGGGGCCACTACGAGAGCATGGTGGACGCGGCGCGCGAGCACATCCTGGCCGGCGACGCGTTCCAGGTCGTCCTCTCGCAGCGGTTCAGCCGCCCGCTGGCGGCCCGGCCGTTCGACGTGTACCGCTGCCTGCGCGGGATCAACCCCTCGCCGTACATGTTCTACCTGTCGCTCGGCGGCGACCGGCACATCGTCGGCACCTCGCCCGAGCTGCTGGTCCGCGTGGACGGCGACGCGGTGGTCACCCGGCCGCTGGCCGGCACCCGCCGGCGCGGCGCCGACCGCGAGCAGGACCTGGCGCTGGAGCGGGAGCTGCTGGCCGACGCGAAGGAGCGCGCCGAGCACGTGATGCTGGTGGACCTCGGCCGCAACGACGTCGGCCGCGTGGCCAGTCCGGGCAGCGTCCGGGTCGAGCGGCTGATGGAGGTCGAGCGCTACTCGCACGTCATGCACATCAGCTCGACCGTCAGCGGCCAGCTGGCGCCCGACCGCACGTCCCTCGACGCGCTGCGGGCGACGTTCCCGGCCGGCACCCTGTCGGGCGCGCCCAAGATCCGGGCGATGGAGATCATCGCGGACCTCGAGCCGGACCGGCGCGGCTGCTACGGCGGCGCGCTGGGCTACGTCGGCTTCGGCGGCAACATGGACATGGCGATCACCCTGCGGACCATCGTGATCGCCGACGACACCGTCTACGTCCAGGCCGGCGCCGGCGTCGTGGCCGACTCCGTACCGGCGCGCGAGTTCCAGGAGACGCTGGAGAAGGCCGGCGCCATGTTCGCCGCGGTCGAGCAGGCGGAGCGGCTGGCATGACCGTCCGGGTCGCCGTCATCGACAACTACGACTCGTTCACGTACAACCTCGTCCAGTACCTGGCGGAGCTGGGCGCCGAGCCGGCGGTGTTCCGCAACGACGCCGTGACCGTGGACGCACTGCGCGACTACGACGCGCTGGTCGTCTCGCCGGGGCCCGGCACGCCGGCGGACGCCGGCATCTCCATCGCGGCGATCCGCGAGCTGACCGGGGTCATGCCGGTGCTGGGCGTGTGCCTCGGCCACCAGGCGCTGGCGGAGGCGTTCGGCGGCCGCGTGGTCCGGCACCAGCCGGTCCACGGCAAGACGTCGGCCGTGCGCCACGACGGCGCGGCGCCGTTCGACGGGCTGCCCGACGGCTTCGAGGCGACGCGCTACCACTCGCTCGTCGTGGAGGAGCCCTCGCTGCCGGCGGACCTGGAGGTCAGCGCCCGCACGGAGGACGGCGTCATCATGGCGCTGCGCCATCGTGAGCAGCCGACGTACGGCGTGCAGTTCCACCCCGAGTCGGTGCTGACCGGCGAGGGCAAGCGCCTGCTGCGCAACTTCCTGGACCGGGCACTGGAGGGAATGGAGCGGTGATCGAGTTCCTGGGCAAGCTGGTCCGCTGCGAGCACCTCACGGAGGACGAGGCCTCGCGGGCGATGGAGCTGATCATGCGGGACGACGCCACGCCCATCCAGATCGCCGGCCTGATCGTCGCGCTGCGCGTCAAGGGCGAGACGGTGGACGAGATCGCGGGCATGGCCCGGACGGCGATGACCCACGCCACGCCGATCGAGATCGACCGGCCCGAGACCCTGCTCGACGTGGTCGGCACGGGCGGCGACGGCTCGCACAGCATCAACATCTCGACGCTCTCGGCGATCGTGGCGGCGGCGTGCGGCGCCCGCGTGGCCAAGCACGGCAACCGCGCCGCGTCCTCGATCTGCGGCGCCGCCGACGTGCTCGAGGCGCTGGGCGTGAGGATCGACCTCCCGCCGGCGGGGGTGGCCAGCTGCGTCCAGGAGGCCGGGATCGCGTTCCTGTTCGCGCCGCTGTTCCACCCCGCGTTCCGGCACGCGGGGGTGCCGCGCCGCGAGCTCGGCGTCCGGACGGTGTTCAACGTCCTCGGCCCGCTGTGCAACCCGGCCCACGCCGGCTGCCGGGCGCTCGGGGTCGCGGACGCGACGCTGGCGCCGCGGATGGCCGAGGCGCTGGCCCGGCTCGACGTGCGCCGGGCGCTGGTCTTCAGCGCCGAGGGGCTGGACGAGCTCAGCACCGCCGGCCCGTCGCTGGTCATCGAGCTGTTCGACGGGAAGCGCCGGCAGTACCAGCTCGACCCGGCCGAGCTCGGGCTGCCCCGCGCGTCCGCGGAGGACCTGCGCGGCGGCGAGCCGGCCCGCAACGCCGAGATCGCGCGGGCGGTGCTGGCCGGCGAGCGCGGGCCCCGCCGCGACATCGTGCTGCTCAACGCCAGCGCGGCGCTCCGGGCGGCCGGCATGGCGAGCGACTGGCGGGAGGGCCTCGGCCTGGCGGCCGAGGCGATCGACCAGGGCCGGGCGGCCGAGGTGCTCGAGCGATGGGCGCGCGCGTCCCGGGCGGCGGCGCCGGCGTGAGCGCGGTCCCGGACCTGCTCCAGCGGCTGGTCGCCGAGTCCCGGGCCGAGGTCGAGGCGCGCCGGGCGCGGATGCCGGCCGTCCACCTGGAGCGGCTGGCGGCCGCCCTGCCGGCGCCGCGCGACCTGCGCGCGGCGCTGCGCCGCGACCGGCTGGCCGTGATCGCGGAGATGAAGGCGCGCACGCCGATCATGGGCAGCCTCAGCGAGGACTACTCGCCGGCCCGGCTGGCGGCCGCGTATGTCGCCGCCGGCGCGGCCGCGCTGTCCGTGCTGTGCCAGGAGACCAGCTTCGGCGGCCGGCCGGAGCACCTGGCCGAGGCCCGCGGCGTGGCGGACGTGCCGATCATGCGCAAGGACTTCACCGTGGACGAGCACCAGGTGCTGGAGGGGCGCGCGTACGGCGCCGACGCGGTCCTGCTGATCGTGGCCGCGCTGCCACCTGACCGGCTGCGCGCGCTGCTGGACCTGACCCGGCAGCTGGGGATGGAGGCGCTGGTCGAGGTGCACTCCGAGGCGGAGGTGGAGGCCGCGCTGGACGCCGGAGCCGCGGTGGTCGGGGTGAACCACCGCGACCTGACCACGTTCCAGGTCGACGTCGGCCTGACCGAGCGCCTGCGGCCGCGCGTCCCGGCGGGGGTGGTCTACGTGGCCGAGAGCGGCATCCACACGCCGGACGACGCCCGGCGGATGCGCGCCGCCGGCGCCGACGCGATCCTCGTCGGCGAGGCGCTGATGCGGGCGCCGGACCCGGCGGTCAAGCTGCGCGAGCTGTCGGTCTGAGGGGCGCCGTCGACCTCAGGGGCTGACCAGCGCCGGCCAGCGGGCCTCGAGCCGGCGCAGCTCCTCGTCGGTCAGCCCGATCCCGAGCCGGCCCCGCAGCACGGCGTCCAGGTCGCCCGCGCCGACCGCGTGCTCCTTCACCGCGCCGTCCGGTGCCGTCTCCTGCAGCAGCGCGCCGCGCAGGACCAGGCGGCGCTCCGGTCCCGCTCGCTGGGCCGTGGGCAGGCGCACGAACCCCGACAGCGGGTGCGTGGACGTGAAGTGGTTGGCCATCACGTAGTCGATCGGGTGCTGGGGCTCCAGCGTGAACCCGTACAGCTCGACCCAGCCGTCCGGGCGGCGCGCATGGAGCGCCCAGTTCCACGGGCCGTCCTCCCGCACCACGCGGTACGTCCACTCGCCCTGGCGTGACGTCTGCCCGTGCTCCAGGGGGACCGGCTCCAGCAGCCCGTCGCCGCCGAACCCGACGTCGGCCAGCCACGGCCGGCCCTCGGCCTGGACGACCAGGAGCATGTGCGTGCGGGCCCGGACGAAGCTGGCGCCCAGCCGGACCCGGGCCGCCAGGCGGGTGACCTCGAAGCCGGCGCGGTCCAGCACGGCGCCGAACAGCGTGTTGTGCTCGTAGCAGTAGCCGCCGCGGCGCCGGGCCACCAGCTTGGCCTGGACCGCGGGCAGCGAGACGTCGATGCCGCGGCCGAGCACGATGTCGAGGTTCTCGAACGGAATGGCCAGGACGTGCGCGCGGTGCAGGTCGCGCAGCCCCGCCGCCGTCGGGCCCGGCAGGGCGGCGATGCCCACCCGGGCCAGGTAGGCGGGCACGTCCACCAGCTCCGGCGTCCAGCCGGCGGGCGGGGGCGGGATCGGTGGGCTCACGAGCGGATCGGCTCGGGCTCCGCGGGGGCCGCGGGGGCGGCCGCCTCGGACGTGGGCGCGGGCGCGGGGTGCTCCACGTGGACGTACCGGCCGCCGCGCATCCAGGAGGCCGCGGCCGCGATCAGCATCAGCACGCCCGCGAACGCGAACGTGATGTGCATGCCGTCCATGAACGGCCCGGAGATGAGCCGCGGGAAGAACGAGTGGCCGGTCAGAAACGCCGCCCGGTCGGGCGGCAGCTGCTGCAGCAGCGGGCCGAGCAGCTCGTGCATCGGGTTGTAGCCGAGGAACGCGGCGAACAGGCTGCCCACCGGCGGCAGGTGCGCGACGCGGACGGCCGCCGCCGCCGGGACGCCCTGGGCGGTGAGGCCGGTCAGCATCGTGGACGGCAGGCTCGCGCCCAGTCCGGCCACCATCAGCGTGAAGAAGATCCCGATCGACAGGTTCATGCCCGCGTTCTGGAACGTCGCCAGCATGCCCGAGGCCACGCCCCGCCGGTCCGCCGGCACGGCGTTCATGATGCCGGCCGTGTTCGGGGCCGAGAACAGGCCCATCGCCAGGCCGATCGACAGCAGCAGGGCGGCGAACGCCGGGTATGCGAAGTCCGCCGGCAGCAGCAGCATCAGCCCGAAGGTGGCGGCCGAGGCCAGCATGCCGCCGGTCGCGAACGGGCGGGCGCCGAGGCGGTCCGACAGGATCCCGGAGAGCGGGCCGGCGATCAGGAAGCCGGCGGTCATCGGCAGCATGTAGATCGCCGCCCAGACCGGCGTGGACTCGTAGCTGTAGCCGTGGAGCGGCAGCCAGATGCCCTGCAGCCAGATGATGAGCATGAACATCAGCCCGCCCCGGCCGGTGGCCGACAGCAGCGCGGCGATGTTGCCGGCGGTGAACGCGGGGACCCGGAACAGGCTGAGCTGGAACATCGGGTCCTTGACGCGGTTCTCGATGACCACGAACGCCGCGAGCAGGGCCGCGCCGCCGCCCAGGGCACCCAGCACCCACGGGTTGGTCCAGCCCATGTTGGCGCCGCCGTACGGCTGGAGGCCGTACGTGATGCCGACCAGGAGCAGGATCAGGGCCAGGCCGAACGTCAGGTTGCCGAGCCAGTCGATGCGGGCGCGCCGCGTGGTCCCGATCTCGCGCAGCTTGAAGAACGCCCAGATCGTCCCGAAGATGCCGACCGGCACGGAGACCAGGAAGATCAGGTGCCAGTCGCCGGCCGACAGCACGCCGCCCACGACGAGGCCGATGAACGAGCCGGCGATGGCGGCCACGGAGTTGATGCCGAGCGCCATGCCGCGCTCGTGGGGCGGGAACGCGTCGGTCAGGATCGCGGCCGCGTTGGCCATGATCATCGCGCCGCCGATGCCCTGCACGATGCGGAGGCCGATCAGCGCCAGGGCGGCCGACGGACCCGTCCAGAGGACGAGCGAGAGCCCGATGGCGCCGACCGTGAACACGGCGAAGCCGAGGTTGTACAGGCGCACCCGCCCGTAGAGGTCGCCGATGCGGCCCAGGCTGACCACCAGCACGGCGGTCACGACCATGTAGCCCATCAGCATCCAGAGCAGGTAGCTGACGTTGCCCGGCGTGAGCGGGTTCAGCCCGATGCCGCGGAAGATGGCGGGCAGGGAGATCAGCACGATGGACGAGTTGATCGTCGCCATCAGCATGCCGATGGTCGTGTTGGAGAGCGCGACCCACTTGTAGCCGCTGGAGGGGGCGGTCACCGCTGTCCCTCCTCGGCCGGCGGCATCGCTCGCGCCTGCCTGACCAGGTCCTGCAGCGCCTCGGTCAGCCGCCGGCGCCGGTCGGCCGGCAGCGCCTCGATCGCGCGGTGGATCAGGCTGCCGGGCAGCGGCCGGCTCTCGTCGAGGACGTGCCGGCCGGCGGCCGTCAGCTGGACGTCCACGGCGCGACGGTCGTCCTGTCGGCGGCTGCGGGAGACGAGGCCGCGGGCCTCGAGGCGGTCGACCAGGTGCGTGGTGGAGGCGGGGGAGAGGGCGATCAGCCGGCCCAGGTGGCCGGCGGACACGGGCCCGTCCCGGAGCTGGTGGAGGGCGGCGAGCTGGGCCACGGTGATGCCGGCCGACTTCCACAGCACGGACTGGAGGGGATCGGCGAGGACGATCGCGTCGAAGTAGGCGCGCAGGGCCTCGCGTACCTCCGGGTCGAGGAACGTGCGCCTGGTCATATTGACTGCCACGACAGCAACAATAGACGAGACGTCAAAGGTTATTCCGCGATAGCGGGCTCCCGGGCGCCGGGCAGATCGGGTCGGTGTGGCGTACTCGGGCCAGTTTCGCGCGGATTTTCTGCGCCAGACCGCCTAGAATTGGCCGCGATCGAGGATTACCGACCGGCAATGTTGCTCCGATTCCGCGCTTCCAACATCCTCTCGTTTCGCCGCGAACTGGAGCTCTGGCTCGTCGCGACGGAGTTCAACGAGGGCACCTCCATGCCTGCCGGACTCCGCTCAGAGGGCAGGGACGTCGCCTTCCTGCCGGTGGTCGCGATCTACGGCGCGAACGCCTCGGGCAAGACCAACGTTCTCGCCGCGCTCCGGTGGATGCGGATGGCGGTCCTCAACTCGCTCGCCGAGTGGTCGAAAGGAACGGGGGTGCCGCGCGAGCCGTTCGCGCTGGACCCGGTCGCTCGCGGCGAGTCAACCCTTCTGGAGGTGGACATCGTCCTGGCGGGGGTTCGCCACGTCTACGGCTTCGAGGTCTCTGACGATCGAGTCGAGACCGAGTGGCTGCACGTCTATCCCCACGGCCGCCGCCAGGTCTGGTTCGAGCGTGACGCCGAGGCGACCGCGGACGCCCGGATCAGGTTTCCCGGCGAGGGGCTGAAGGGCCCACGTACGGAGCTGGTCGCGCTCACCCGGCCCAATGCCCTGTTCCTGACCGTGGCGGCGTCGTTCAACCATCCGCAGCTGGCGCCGGTGCATCGCTGGTTCGCCGAGAACCTGTGGTTCACGAATCCGCGGCCCGACGAGCCCCGGCGGCACGCGTTCACGAGGCGGCTGCTCGCGGACCCGGGGATGCGCGGCAGGATCGAGTCGCTCCTGCGGAGCGCCGACCTCGGAGTGCTGTCCATCGAGGTGGAAGAGCGCGACCCGGGGGTGCCGCGGATCCGGCTGGCCCATCGCACGTCCGCCGAGCCCGTGATGCTCGACTTCGACCGTCAGGAGTCGCAGGGAACTCAGGCGTGGCTGGCCCTCGTGGGACCGATGCTGTCGGCCCTCGACGAGGGGTCGGTCCTGCTGGCGGACGAGCTCGACTCGAGCCTGCACCCGGTCCTGGTCGCCGAGGCGATCCGGCTGTTCAACGACCCCGAGGCAAACCGGCGAGGCGCCCAGCTGATCTGCACCCTGCAGGACGTGACCCTCCTCGGCAATGTGCACACGAGACGGCCGCTCGACCGCGACCAGGTGTGGCTGACCACCAAGGGTCGAACCGGCGAGTCCGAGCTCTATCCCCTGACGGACGCCCGCCCGCGAAAGGAGGACAGCCTGGAGCGCGGCTACCTCCGGGGGCGCTATGGCGGAATCCCGCGGGTGGTGACGGGAGAGATGTCATCGGCCCTCGCCGCCCCGCCCGGCGCGGCGCAGGCGTGAGCCGGGTCCGGAGGCGCGGGGCTCCCCAGGAGCCGAGTGCGGTCCGCCGGCGCGCCGGCCGCGACCGCAGCCAGCGCGAGTTCTACGTCGCCGTCGAGGGGGAGGTGACCGAGCGAGACTACCTGGAGTTCCTCAACGCGGAGTTCGGTGACGATGGTCGCTTCTTCATCCATCCGATCACCCGGCGTCACGGGATGAAACCGCTGGGCGTCGTCGAGCGGGCGATCGATCTGCTCGCCGACCTGCCGGATACGGACGTCGCCGAGGGGCGAGCGCAGGTGTGGGCGCTCTTCGACCGCGATCAGCACAGCTGCGTCGCGGAGGCATTCGCCGCCGCCGCGCCCACGGCCGTCCACCTCGCGTTCTCGCACCCCTCGTTCGACCTCTGGCTCCTGCTGCACTTCCAGAACATGACCTCGGCCGAGGACGGCAGCAGTGCAGCCGTCCACACCAAGCTCCGCTCTGTCGACCCGGCCTACGCCTCGTTCGGGCGAACAGGGGACAAGAGCGTGATGGGCGCCCAGACGCGGGCGCTTCTCGGAAGGGAGGGCGCGGCCATGCGGCACGCCCGCAGGCTCGTTGATCACTGCCCGAGCGGCGCCTGCACCGCTGCGGGCGGGCACGCCGCATCGTGCCCGCCGCTCCAGCGGGATCCGTCCACGGACGTGTGGCGCTTGCTCGAAGCGCTGCTCGCCGGCTGACGCCCGGGTTGACCCGGCCTACCTCAGCCCGCTCGTTGCTCCCGGGCGCCGGGTCAGGCCCAGCGCGGCGTCCACGCTCCAGGCGCCCGGGCCCAGGATCGCCACGGCCGCGGCCAGGCCGATGAGGGCCAGGTTCAGCTCCCAGCCGTAGCCGACCTTCGTCTGGCTGAAGAAGCTGAACGCGTGGCTGACGGTGGCGATCGCGACGGCCATGTCCACGACCAGCGCCAGCGCGGCGAGGACCGTCAGGAACCCGAGGACGAGCAGCACGCCCCCGAAGAACTCCGCGATCGCGACCACGTACGCGAAGAAGTCCGGGGCCGGGATGCCCACCGCGGTGAAGAAGACGGTCGTGCCGTGGATGCCGCCGCCACCGAACCAGGCGAACAGCTTCTGCCCTCCGTGGGCGATGAAGACGAAGCCCAGCACCCCGCGCAGGACCAGCGCGGCGAGGTCCACCGAGCTCCAGCTGGACTGAGCGGCCCGCAGCGGCCGGCCGAGACTCTCGAACATGGCTCCCCCCTCACTGCGATGACGCGCCGGCTATGTGCTTGTCGATGCAACGTTACAGCGCCTCGTCGACTCCCGGACGACGAGGCTCGTCGGCAGCTCCACGTGGAGGGTGACGTCCGTCTCGTCCTCGAGGAGCTGGAGGAGGAGACCGACCGCGACGCGGCCCATCTCGGCGAGCGGCTGGCGGACCGTCGTCAGGCCCGGCGTCACGAACTGCGCCTCGTTGGCGTCGTCGAAGCCCACCACGGAGACGTCGTCCGGGACGCGCAGCCCGCGGGCGTGCACCGCCCGCAGCGCGCCGATCGCCATGTCGTCGTTGAACGCGAAGATGGCGGTCGGCCGGTCGGGCAGCCGCAGCAGCCGCGCCGCCGCGTCGAACCCGCCCTGGACCTTGAAGTTGGACTCGGCCACGAGCCGCGGATCGGGCGCCACGCCCGCGCAGGCCAGCGCCGTGCGGTACCCGCGCAGCCGCTCGCCGGTCGCCATCCGGCCCGGCGGACCGGTGATCGCGGCGATGCGCCGGTGCCCCAGCTGGAGGAGGTGGCCGACCGCCTGCTCGGCTCCGGCGGCGTGCGCCGCGATCACCGCCGGGATGTCGCCGGCGGGCCGCTCGCCGGGGTCGACCACGACGTAGCGGTAGCCCTGCCGCTCCAGTGCTCGGAGCTCGCTGGCCGATTCCTCCGGCAGGACGAGGATGGCGCCGTCGGTCGTCCCGTGCATCAGCCGCTGGACCAGCGAGATCTCGCGGTCGTGCTGGTGCAGCGTCGGGCAGAGGACGATCCGCATGTCGTGCACGTCGAGCGCCTCGGCCACGCTGGCCGTGATCGTGGAGAAATAGGTCGGATGGATGACGGGCAGCGTCACGCCGATCAGGCCGGTCCGACCTGTGGACAACCCCCGCGCGTCGCGGCTCGCCGTGTAGCCGTGCTCGCGCGCGATCCGCTGGACCAGCGTCCGGGTTTCGTCGGACACGTCCCCTCGCCCGTTCACGGCGCGGGACACCGTCGCGATCGAGACCCCGGCGAGCTCGGCGATGTCGCGAATGGTCATGCGGGCGCGCGGTTCCCGGTCCGCCCCGCGAGACCTGGCCACGCGGCCATTCAAGCACGTCCGATCAATTGCGGGCGTGGCGCATTTCGATCGGCGTGCTCGCCCGGCGTCTGGGACAATCGTGCTCGGGGATGACGAGGCTGCTCGAGATCGACGGTCTCCGCACGCACATCAGGCAGCGGCGGGGTCTCGTGCGCGCCGTGGATGGCGTCAGTCTGCAGGTGGACAGCGGCGAGACGCTGGGCCTGGTCGGCGAGTCCGGCTGCGGCAAGAGCATGACCGCGATGTCGATCCTGCGGCTGCTCCCGCCCGGCGGGTTCATCGCGGAGGGCAGCGTCCGGCTCGGGGACACCGACCTGGTGCGGCTCCACGAGGACGACATGCGCCAGGTCCGCGGCAACGACGTGTCGGTCGTCTTCCAGGACCCGATGACGGCGCTCAACCCGACGATGACGATCGGCCGCCAGGTCGCCGAGCCGCTGGTGCTGCACCGGCGCTGGCCGCTCTCGCGCGCGCTCGAGCGCGCCGAGGAGGTGCTGACGCTCGTCGGCATGCCGCGGCCGCACGAGCGCCTGCACCAGTACCCACACCAGCTCTCCGGAGGCATGCGGCAGCGCGTGGTGATCGCGACCGCGCTGGCGTGCGAGCCCCGCCTCGTGATCGCCGACGAGCCGACGACCGCGCTCGACGTCACGATCCAGGCGCAGATCCTCGACCTGCTCGACGACCTGAAGCGGCGGCTCGACCTGGCCGTCCTGCTGATCACGCACGACCTCGGCGTCGTCGCCGGCCGCACCGACCGCGTGGCGGTCATGTACGCCGGCAAGATCGTCGAGGAGGCGGCGACACGGAGGCGCTGCTGAGCTCGATCCCCCGGCCCGACCAGGACCCGGACGAGCCGCTGCTCAGCATCCCGGGCCTGCCGCCGGACCTGGCCGCGCCGCCGTCCGGCTGCCGGTTCCACCCGCGCTGCCCGAACGCGACGGCGGCGTGCGCGGAGGCGGAGCCGCCGCTGGGCGGGAGCGTGGAGCGGCACCGCTACGCGTGCTTCCACCCGGTCGGCGGCGTCGAGCCGAGCGGCCGGCCGGCGCCGGCCGGAGCGCCCGCGTGAGCGCGCTGGCGGCGGAGGCGCTGGCGTCCGACCGCGAGCCGCCGCCGCTGCTCGAGCTCCGCGACGTCGTCAAGGAGTTCCCGGTCACGCGCGGGACGATCCTCAAGCGCCGGCTCGGCGCGGTCCACGCGGTCTCCGGCGTCACGCTGGCGGTGGGGGAGGGCGAGACGCTCGGCCTGGTCGGTGAGTCGGGCTGCGGCAAGACGACGCTCGGCCGTCTCATGGTCGTGCTGGAGCGGCCGTCGGCGGGCGAGGTCGTGTTCGGCGGCCGGAGCCTGACGGCGATGCCGCGGCGGGCGCTGCGCCGGGCGCGGCCGCAGTTCCAGCTGATGTTCCAGGATCCGTACGCGTCGCTGGATCCCCGGATGCAGGTCCGCGACATCCTGCGCGAGCCGCTCCAGATCAACCGGATGGGCTCCCGGCAGCAGCAGGAGCGGCGGGTACGGGAGCTGCTGGAGGAGGTGGGCCTGAGCGCGCGCTCGGCCCAGCGCTACCCGCACGAGTTCTCGGGTGGGCAGCGGCAGCGGGTGGGCCTGGCCCGGGCGCTGGCGCTGAACCCGCGGCTGGTCGTGGCCGATGAGCCGGTGTCGGCGCTGGACGTCTCGATCCGCTCGCAGGTCCTGAACCTGATGAACGAGCTGCAGCGCGTGCACCGGCTGACGTACGTGGTCATCTCGCACGACCTGGCGGTCATCCGGTACGTGTCGGACCGGATCGCGGTGATGTACCTGGGCAAGCTGGTCGAGATCGGGCCGCGGGACGCGGTGTACCGGCGCGCGGCCCACCCCTACACGGCGGCGCTGGTGCAGGCGATCCCGGTCCCCGACCCGGAGGTCGAGCGGACGAAGAGGGTCGTGCCGCTGGTCGGCGAGCTGCCGTCGGCGGTGCTGCCGCCGTCCGGCTGCCGCTTCCGCACGCGCTGCCCGCGCGCCCAGCCGCTGTGCGCGGAGGCGGAGCCGCCGCTGCGCCCGTTCGGCCCGGCCCACGAGGCCGCCTGCCACTTCCCCCTGGAACCGCCGGCCTGAGAGGCCGCTCAGCGGCGCTGCAGGCGCACCTCCAGGGAGTCGCGCAGCGCGTCGCCGACCAGGTTGAACGCCGCCACCGTCGTCGCGATCGCGATGCCCGCCGGGTAGATCAGCCACCAGTCGCCCGCGTAGACGTAGTTCGTGCCTCGCGACAGCAGGCTGCCCCAGTCGGTGGCCGGCGGCGGCACGCCCAGGCCGAGGAAGCCCAGGACCGCGACCAGCAGGATCGCGTCCGCGACCTGGAACGTGGCGTTGACCATGATCGTGCCGATCGTGTTCGGGATGATGTGGCGCAGCACGATCCGCGTGCTGCCGCCGCCCATCACCCGGACCGCCTCGACGTACTCTCGCGTGCGCAGGCTCAGCGTCTCGCCGCGGACCAGCCGTGCCGGCACCAGCCACGCGACCAGCGCGACCACGACGATCAGCATCGGGATGCTCGGCGTGAAGATCGCGGCCAGGACCAGCAGCGCGAACAGCGCCGGGATGGCCAGCAGCGTGTCCACTACCCGCATCATCACCGCGTCCACCACGCCCCCGGCGTAGCCCGCCACCGCGCCCCACAGCGCGCCGAACACGACGGCGATGAGGGCCGCCGCCAGGCCCACCTCGAGCGACGCCTGGCCGCCCAGCAGCAGCCGGCCGAGCATGTCGTACCCGTCGTCGTCGGTGCCCAGCACGTGGCCGTCCGTGCCGGGCGCGAGGCTCGCCTCCGCGATGTTCGTGTGCACCTGGTCGGTGTGGTACAGCAGCGGGCCGAGGAAGCAGACGAGGATGACCAGCGCGATGTAGCCGAGCGCGACCACGGCCATGCGGTTCTCGCGGAACGTGTCCGCCATCATCCGCAGCGCGCTGCCGGTGATCGTGACCTCGCCGCCCTCGGGCAGCGTGCCCGCGAGGCCCGCGACCGGCGGCGACGGGGTGGTGGCCTCGCTCACGACCCGGTCAGCCTCACGCGCGGGTCCGCGGCCGCGTACAGGATGTCGGCCAGCAGGTTGCCGATGACGGTGGCGACCGCGACGACGAGCGTCACGCCCAGCAGCACCGGGTAGTCGCGGCGACGGGCCGCGTCCCAGAACAGGAGGCCCATGCCGGGCAGGTTGAACACCGCCTCCGTGATCAGCGCGCCGCTGAAGATGACCGGCAGGCTCAGCCCGAGCAGGGTGATGAGCGGGATCAGCGAGTTGCGCAGGACGTGCCGGTACAGCACCCAGCTCTCGGACGCGCCCTTCGCGCGCGCCGTGCGCACGTAGTCCTGCACCAGGTTGTCGATCACGGACGAGCGCATGTAGCGGCTGAACAGCGCGATCGTGATCAGCGAGAGCGACAGCACCGGGAGCACCAGCGCCGGCAGCTGGCCCGGGTACGTGTCCACGCCGCCCTGCGGGCCCTCGGGCGGCAGGATGCTCAGGTCGGCGGAGAAGACGATGATCAGGATCAGCCCGAGCCAGAACGCCGGCATCGAGTAGAGCAGGAACGCCACCGCGGTGATCCCGTAGTCCTCGAC
>Ga0209055_1001093_pt1 | contig 18153 bp, 20 predicted proteins | sample GraSoiAngelo_110_FD_185875 | JGI IMG/M metagenome (GOLD analysis project Ga0209055, IMG submission 185875) | Grasslands soil microbial communities from the Angelo Coastal Reserve, California, USA - 14_0903_12_30cm (SPAdes) (version 2) | ecosystem: Environmental > Terrestrial > Soil > Grasslands ... | reverse complement strand
CGCGAAAAAAAACCAGAGGCTCCCAAAGAAGAAGCGCCGCCGCCTTCTGAGCAGACTCCCTCCGAATCGCCGCCACCGGAAACAACCAAGCCCAAGTCGCGCACAAAGAAATCCACAGGGCCTACCATTGAACAAATGCGAGAGGCGGGAGCGCTTGCTGCCGAGAGGCGCGATAACCGATCTCGTCCCGAAACCAACAGACCGAGCGAATCGGGCTCAGAGGCTCCTGCAGCCCCGCAAACTTTCGGCATCTCGAGAGCTACTGTTACGCCGATAACAACGGAGCCGCGCGCTGCGCCAACAAGCACTCCGCGTCGGCCAAGTTCGCGAACGACGACAAAGCCGGAGCCAAGCGGCGCGGTTCGGCCGAGCATGATTGAATCTGGAAGGCAAGAGCCGAGTGCGACGCCCTCGGCAAAAGGACAAACTCCTGCGCCGTAATCTTTTTAACTCTTTCGCATACTCCTGCTCGTGCTCATGCTCTTCTTGTGAGCCTGTTTCAAAAGCAAGAGCATGGGTAAGAGCGAGAGAGAGACTCCTGCAGCGCGCAAAATTTGTTGCGCAACCATCCTGGTAACCTATTATTTGTAGGCAAGCCCAGCACCTTGCTAGCAAAGTGCTGGGAAATTTTTTGCCTATTTCTAATTTCAAATGCCAAACACAATTTTGATCGGAATGCAGTGGGGCGATGAGGGCAAAGGCAAGATCATCGATGTGCTTACTGCCCAGGCCGACATCGTTGTCCGCAGCCAGGGCGGTAACAATGCCGGGCACACCGTCATTCATCGCGACGTGAAATACATTCTGCATTTGATCCCGTCCGGAATCCTCAGGCGCGGTAAAATCTGCGTGATTGGAAACGGCGTTGTTATCGATCCGGTGGCGCTGGTCGCCGAAATCGACGGGTTGCGCCAACTGGGGATCAAGATCGACAAGAACTTGCTCATTAGCGATTGCGCGCACCTTGTGCTGCCTTACCACCGCATATTTGACGAGCAACGGGAGTTGCGTCGAGGGCGGATTGGAACCACGAAGCGGGGGATCGGGCCGGCTTATGGAGACAAAGCAGCACGCACGGGCCTGCGGGTTTCGGACCTGATGCAACCGATTGTGTTCTCGAAGAAACTGCAAGCGAAGTTAGTTGAGAACAACAGAATCCTGCAGGCGCTCGGTGCGAAGCCAATCAACTTTCGAGAGGTCAACGAAAGTTATCTGGCGGCTGGCAAAAAATTGCGGCCGTTCGTGGCTAACACGGTCGTGTATCTCCATCGCGCGATCGAGCGGGGCAAAAAAATCCTTTTTGAAGGGGCACAAGGGACATTCCTCGACATCGATCACGGCACTTATCCATACGTGACTTCTTCGAACACGACAGCGGGCGGTGCCTGCACGGGTACCGGTGTGCCACCTCATCGGATGGATCGCGTAGTTGGCGTGATGAAGGCCTACTCGACGCGTGTTGGCGAAGGAGCGTTGCCGACTGAGGAAGCGCAGTTGGCGCAGATGCTTCACAACCTGGGCCGCGAGTTTGGCGCGACAACGGGACGAAAGCGCCGCTGCGGCTGGTTTGATGCCGTGGCTACTCGTTATGCAGGGATGATCAACGGAATTGACGAATTGGCCATTACGAACTTGGATGGACTGGATCAAGTGGACCCGATTCGCGTTTGTGTGGCGTATAGGTTAAATGGAAAACGTCTCGATGTTCCGCCGTGCGACGCGAGCCAGTTGGCTAATTGCGAGCCAGTCTATGAGGAAGTACGCGGCTGGAACGCATCTACTCATTCGGCGCGAACATTTTCACAGCTTCCTTCGGCAGCGAGGAAATACGTCAAATACATCTCCGAATTAACCGGCGGAAAGTTATCGATGGTCAGCGTCGGTCCTGGGCGCGGTGAAACGATTGTGCTTTAGGCAACGGTCGTGTGGCTAAGCAAGAAACAAGCCTCAAGTCGCAAGACAACGACGAAGACTGCTAAAATGACGAATGACGAATGATCCAATGACGAATGACGAACGCGGCGGTGCGCGGCGAAAACGGCGATATTTTGTCATTTGTCATTCGGCATTCGGATTTCGTCATTTCTAGTTCTGTTTTATTTGACCCGCCCCCGGAGCGTTTCAGAAGTTATCTCCAGCCATGTCTGCCAGCATGAAAACTGTTCCCCGTCATGTCGCGATCATTATGGATGGTAATGGCCGCTGGGCAAAGGCGCGTGGGCTGGCACGTATCAAGGGGCACCAAGCCGGTGCGCAAGCAGTTCGAGAAACGGTGGAAGCCTGTGGCGAGTTAAAAGTGGAATATCTGACCCTTTATGCATTTTCCGCAGAGAACTGGCAGCGTCCGAAGACCGAAGTCATCGCATTAATGCGTTTGCTGGAAAAATTTCTAAGGGACAAAACGCCGGAATTGATCGAGAAAAATGTACGTCTTCAGGCGATCGGCCGATTGACGGATCTACCGGAGAGTTCGCAGCAACAACTCCATAAGACAATCGAGCAAACCGCCGGCAATACGGGTCTCACGCTTGTCCTCGCGTTGAGCTATGGCGGCCGGTTGGAAATTATCGATGGCATCAAGAGTTTGCTTCGCGCGATTGAGCTGGGTCACATCGACAAGGCAATGATCGACGTCGAGATGTTCAGCAAACATCTTTACACGCGCTACTATCCTGACCCCGATCTGCTCATCCGTACTTCCGGCGAAATGCGCTTATCCAATTTCTTGCTTTGGCAGACTTCCTATACTGAGATGTACATCACGCCGAAGCTATGGCCTGACTTCACAAAGAAAGACCTCTTCGCGGCAGTGGAAGAATTCGGGCGCCGCCAGCGCCGCTACGGTGTATTGCTGTAGCCGAAACGCTAGCGGATCGCTGACCGAGTTATGAAGGACGACGACTTAATAAAGTTTGAAGATCAAGTTGCGATTGTCACAGGCGCTGGGCGCGGCATCGGACGCGCTATCGCGTTACGGTTCGCTAATGAAGGCGCGCGTGTGGCATGCGTGAGTCGAACGGAGCAAAACGCGAAGAAAATCGCCGGTGAAATCAACGCCCTGCGCGCGAATTCGGCGAAACCTTACGCAGTCGATATTGCAGATCATGCTGCCGTCCAAAAAATCGGCGGACAAATTCTCGCTGACTTTGGCAGGGCCGATATCTTGATTAATAACGCCGGCGTGACGCGCGACGCACTCGCCATGCGGATGTCGCTCGAAGATTGGGATAGAGTTCTCAATACAAACTTGCGCGGCGCGTTTAGTTTTAGTCAGGCGATTATTCGCGCCATGACCAAACAACGCAGCGGCCGCATCATCAGCATTAGTTCGGTGATCGGACTAATGGGAAACGCCGGCCAGACAAATTACGCGGCCAGCAAGGCAGGCTTGATTGGCTTAACGAAGTCGCTCGCGCGCGAGCTGGCGAGCCGCAATATAACTGTTAACGCTGTCGCGCCCGGCTTTGTTATTACGGACATGACCGTCGGGCTTTCCGATGAAATTAAGAACACGATTCACGCAAAGATCCCGCTAGGAAGAACGGGCACGCCGGAAGACATTGCCGCTGCAGTAGCCTTCCTCGCATCCCCAGAAGCCGGTTACATCACTGGCCAGGTGCTATGCGTCGATGGCGGAATCGTGATGTGACATGGTAGGGACGCCGCGCTGCGGCGTCCGGTCGGCGCAGCGCGCCGACCCTACCCTCATGTCCGTTCCACGATGATAACGCGCCCCTCTGCTATGACTACCGTCGCGGCAGAGATAGAACACTCGTAAACCGTATTGGCGCGATCACCGAACAGGCGCGTCGCGCAAATCCGAAGCGGCAAATGGATTTCATCCAATCGGGACACATACAACCGCCCATCTCGCAGAGCGGCCAGATAACCCGGAGCTGCCGTCGAACCTGCCAAACGGGCTCGCAACCCACCGTGCACTGCCGCGGCTTGCGCACCGTATTCAAAAGCATGCACGGCTGCCAGGCATCCTTCGCGGCGCAATGGGTTCACCGGGTCTCTGTGAGTGTCAGTGATGCATACGATGGATCGCTGGTCCCACTCTGTTACCTCGTCTAGCAGGCACATCAATCCGGAGTGGGGGATCAGCGTGCGAATTTCTGCTTTCTTGATCGCTGTATCAGCACGCATTTGTGTTTGCACTGGGGTGATTCTCCAGCGGCGTTAGTGCCCACGAAAAACAGGAAAGATACGAAAGGTTTGGTCTTGTCTATCTGTGGAATTTTTTCGTGTCTGTTGATGTGTTTAGTGGGCAGTTCTCTTTTTGGTTAATCCCAAAACGGGTAGAAGTTAAACCAATTGTAAGGTGCAAGGCGCGCATAATGCTCAAGGCGCTCGGCATAGCGTTTCATCCAAAGGTGAATATCTTCGGCGCGGCGAGCGCGATCCAGGACGATCTCGTCGGAAAACTCTTCGAAGTAAATTTCATAGTCGTTCCCGCCGCGATACAGGCCAAAAAACAGAATAACGGGAGAACGCATCGTGGCAGCAAGCAGGACCGGACCCGCTGGAAACGTCGCGGGCGCGCCGAGAAATTGACAATGCGTTGTTTTATCGCCGCTCGAAACGCGATCGCCTAACATTCCGACGAACGAGCCGGAATCCAAACTCTCCTTGACCCGTATCAAAGTGTCCGGTCGATCCGGTGCGATTACCGTTCCAGCAATTTGTGGATTCAGCGCGTCAAAAAATCGGGTGATGTTTTGGTTATGCAGCGTGTCCATCAATACCTTGAGAGGAACGCTCCCTTGCATTACTCCCAAGGCGCGTAACATCTCGAAGCTGCCCAGGTGCGAGCCTAACAGTATGCCGCCTCTGCCGCTTTCAACATGGCGGTCCAAGCTTTCCTTCCCATGAACTGTGACGCGAAACCGCTCGAACTTACCGCGCAACAGATAGACCCGATCCAGGATTGTCGCGCCGAAACAATGAAAATGGCGGAAGACATGCCACCAGCGCGGTGAACGGCCGCGTACGCGGGTCAAGTATTCGTAAGAGGTGCGACGCGCAGTGTGTGCAGTGATCACGAAGTAAGCTGTAATCGGGTACAGCAGCAACCTGGCTGCCGTGCGCCCAACGTGCACCGCGATCCAGGCGATTACGCGGAGCGAAGCGGGCGTGCCGCGTTCGGGCAAAGTCGCCCAGCGATCAGCCTCCGAAACTTTGCGAGCCTCCTCAAGAACGATGTAGCCGGGTCCTTGCGGAGCGTTTGCAATTTGATGTTCGTCCATCTTCTACGTCGTATTCCTTGAACGGCGCACAGCGCCATTTCTACAGCACTGCTAATTCACAAAGTCGCAAGCGAAACAGGTCTTAAGCGGTATTTTGTCCAGAGATCGCGCCGGTGAAAAAATGCGGGTAGATCTCGCGAATGCGATCAATATCCGGCGCGATCTTTGTATGGTTGAAGCCTGCGCGCGAAAAAGCGCGGCGCCACTGCTCTGCAGTTAGAAAGCCCGGATTTGGGCGAACTTCCGGATCGATTTCGACATTTGTAAAACTCTCCAAAATTTGAAACATCAGTTCGGGATAGATTGGTTGATGGTCATAAGGCCGCACGCATTCGCCGATTACAAGCGATCCGCCGGGGGCCAGAGCCGACCGGGCTTCATTCAGGCTAAACAAGAGATTCTTGGAGATGTGCATCACGTTCACCCCATACACGAGATCGAACTCTGCCGACGTGATGCCCTGAGTGTTCCAGGGTAAATCGACGTCCAGCGGCGCCCATTCCAGCGGCAGATCTGGATGCCGCGCTGTCAGTTTGCGTTGGCTGCAGCGCCGGAAGTAAGCGTTCGGCTCTGTCACAACATAGCGCTCTACACGAGGCAAAAGGCCGCGTTCTGTAAGTAACTGCAGCAAAATTTCGCTGGCGCTACCTGTCCCGGCGCCGAGTTCCAAAATTCTAAGCGTGGGCCGCGTGGCAAGCCGATCAGCGGCCAGCATCGCGCCCACCCAATTGTTCACGGCGTAGGTTGAATTATCGTTGTGGAAATAATTCAGCCACAGCGGCACACCTTGCGGTCCCAATAGATTGTGATCACCACCTTGCCGGCCGCGTGCAACGGCCGGATAAAGCCTTGCGGCGTGATCTAACAAGTCCAGCGTCGCCGCGTTTGCTGGATCAATATCCAGACCGAGTGCGCGAAAGTGTTTGAGATCTGGCTCCCACGGCGGATGTAGACAACGATAAGAGCCGACTTCGCCGTCATTCTGTGCCTCCGCGCATCCGCTTTCGACCATGCGTTCCAGGATCCAACGCAGGGCAAACTTGAAACGCGGCTGAAAAGATAACAGGCGACAAAGTTCATCGGCGGATCGCCATTCGCCGAGTTGATCCATAAGATTTAACTGACGCGACAGATCAACAGCCAGTTCGATGCTGTAACGTTCCATCAGTTCCATGCTTCGATACAGGCGCTCGCTGAATACTGTCGCCGGAAACCCCTGGAGGAGCTGCGCAAGGCGTGGATCGCTTGCCGGGATTTCAAACGCAGGCGGGGCAAATGACGACGCGTTCACAAAGTCACTTTGTCTCCCAATAAACTTGAAGTCGACCTTCAACTATTGTGTGGTCTTCGACGCCGCAGGAAAAGTTCACTTCGCCTCCGCCGTCACCACTCGCCGAAAAACGGATCGTGAATGGCTCATCGGGGTTGAGTGGCACGAGAAACTTAACCGTTCGTATCCCCGTAACCTGACAATCTTTGCGCCACTCATCCAACGCTGCGAGTACTTCGTTCAGAATCACCACGCCGGGGACGAGAGGGGCACCTGGAAAATGCCCTGGCAGGCTTGGATGATCAGCGCTGATGATGCGACGAACTTCAAAGGTCATTGTTTCCAGTAACGGAGATAAAGGCAGAACGCTTTTTTGTTTGTAATCGCGAGGGGGCTCGACGCGACGACCAGCGTTTCGCATCGTCTGCTTGGGAGAAGCCAAATCGCTGACAATATGGCGCAAAAGCGCTGAAGACTTCCTCCGGAGAAGAACCAAATTCCGATAGATCGTACCGATGATTTCCAGATTGCCTCTGCGCGTGGCCTGCAACTAACCCCCGCATACGCCGCTCCGCCTCTGGCGAAAGCGACCAGCCAAAATGCTCATAGATTTGCCTGACTGCCGCCATGGGATCGCGACAAATCGCATCATATTCGAGATCGTAAATGCGATCGCCAGCTAGTCGATCGCGTTCACGCAAAAACTTGCCCATGGTTTCGGACCAGTAATGGATTGCCTCGCGGCAGGCCGCAGACGCATCGACGTTATCGCTAAACGCGCTGCGAAGAATCGTTACAAGACTGGACACCGAAGCCATCGCATCCACCGGCGTCCGATGAGTCTGCACAAACAACGCATCCGGATAGACGGACAGCAATGCCGGCATGGCAAACATGTGAGTAGGCGCTTTCAATATCCAACGGTGGGCAGGCCGTCGAAAATTCAGATGTTGAAGAAACCGGCGATGATATTCGTACACAGGCCGCAAATCCTGCTGAAAAAACCAGGCGCGATACGATGACACATAGTACATCGTGTCGAATTGATCGCTGAGAAACGTGGCAGTCATCAGGCCCACGCACTCCTGCGGAAGTTCTGCGCCGACGGCGTGCACGTAACGGAATGTAGGCGCCAGCCAGTTGAAGTAATGACAACTTTGCGCAGCGCGCTGAATTCGTCCTTTCTCATCGACCACAGTAGGCGGCGATGGCGCCATCACTTCCCACATGAGCGGAGATCGATGCTCCGGGTCCGCGGCCAGTAGATTATGCAACAGCGTAGTGCCGCTGCGGGGCAGACCGACGATAAAGAGCGGTTGGCGGATTTCCTGGTGTCCGATTTTAGGGTAAAGCTGCCGATCCTGCTCCATCTGTAAACGCGAGCACAAAATCTGCACAACATTGGTTCTAAGAGCGATTTTTCCGATCCAGCTGAGTCGTGCTTCGCTGTGGCATGACTCAAGCAAACGCGAGAGCGCTTCAAAAAAGTCGCCCCCGCCGAAATCATCGAGTCCGCAGTGTCGCTTTGCCGCCTCGATCAAATCAGTCGCAAGCGTCCGCCTGGCTGGGAAATGCATTTTTTCCAGTAACGCGCCACATCCATTGAAAAGCCGGAGAGGCAGAAGTGGACGGGTTTGCTGGAGTGTCGTGACAGAGTTGTTCATTCGATTAAAGCCACCAATATGCCAGCGCTAGCACTGAATCACTATTGGACTTAAGGACTATGGAAACGAGACCATAGGAGGCAAGTCAAGTCACGAATGGCAATAAGCGCACGGTTGCGCGCCGCGTGCAATCGCATCATCGTCTCGCTATGCAAACAGAGAAGGCGACATTTGGCGCAGGCTGTTTCTGGGGCGTGGAAGAAACTCTTCGCAATTTAGAGGGCGTTTTGTCCACTGCGGTGGGATACGCAGGTGGAACAAAAGAGAATCCGACGTATGAAGATGTTTGCTCCGATAAGACCGGACACGCTGAGGTGGTGCAAGTGGAGTTCGATCCGTCGCAGATCAGTTACGACGAACTTCTAAATATTTTCTGGTCCAACCACAACCCGACGACCTTGAATCGGCAGGGGCCCGATGTCGGCAAGCAATATCGTTCAGTGATTTTTTATCATTCGCCGGAGCAACAGGCAGCGGCAAACGCTTCAAAAGAGAAAATCGGAAAGAGCGGTCGATTCAATCGGCCGATCGTGACGCAAATTGAACCTGCCCCGAAGTTCTGGCGCGCCGAAGAATATCATCAGCGTTATCTGCAAAAGCGCGGCCAGTCACATTGCGCGATCTGAAGGCAGCGCGAAGCTTGATACTTGATACTTGATGCTGGATGGGAGCCAGCCAACCCACGTCAAATCCAACATCCAGCATCTAGAATCCAGTATCAGTTTCCACTATCAGCATGAGCGCCGCTCTTAAGATCATCCGCACCAAAAATTTCGTCACCGACGCGGCTGATTTCATTCTCGCGCAAGCGCAACAAGCTCTTGGCGAACGCAACGAATTCCGGATTGCGCTCTCGGGCGGAAATACCCCGCGGCCGGTTTACACCCGGCTTGCGGCGATCGGGCATGATCTGCCATGGGATCTGATTCGGATCACGTTCGGAGACGAGCGTTGCGTGCCGCCGGACGATGCGGAAAGCAACTTTAGAATGGCCCGGGAAACTCTGCTGGCGCCAGCCGCGGTTCCGAAACAATCGATTCTACGGTTGCGGGGCGAGATCGATCCGCAAACGGCAGCGCAGGAATACCAGGATCATCTCGACGCCATTGCTACTGAGGGTGGTCAACCAATTTACCGGCACGACCTGATTCTTCTCGGTTTGGGCGATGATGGTCACACAGCGTCGCTGTTTCCAGGAACCGCTGCGCTAGACGAGACGATACGCCGGGTGATGGCAAATTTTGTTCCCAAGTTCAACACGTGGCGGCTGACATTTACGTTTCCACTCATCAACGCCGCGCGGCACATATTGTTCCTGGTAGGCGCATCGAAAAATCCCGCGCTGATCGAGCGCGTATTGCAAGGTGACTCGCAGTATCCCGCTGCCCGAGTCAATCCTTCAGCAGGAGACGTGACGTGGATGATTGGCGAGTAGCACAGGCATCCTGCCTGTGGTGCCAACACGCATCTTGCGTGTTGTTATGCGATTCGGCAGGCGAGACGCCCGCCTGCCCCACAGCCAGGATGGCTGTGCTACGATAAGTGTAATGCGCACGATCGTTGTATCAGGCTCCGCTGGATTAATCGGCTCGGAAACGGTTAAACGTTTTGCAGGCGAGGGCGCGGGCGTGATCGGGATCGACAATGATATGCGAGAAAAGTTTTTTGGCGCGGAAGCTTCCACGAAAAAAATCCGCGACGATTTGATTGCGAATGTTCGCGGATACGAACATCACGACCTCGACATTCGCGACGCTGCTGCAGTGAACGAGCTATTCAAGCAGCATCGCGGCGCGATCGACGCGGTCGTGCATACCGCCTCGCAACCATCACACGACTGGGCAGCGCGCGATCCGCAAACAGATTTCACCGTGAACGCGAACGGCACACTCAATCTTCTGGAAGCCGCGAGACAGTTTTCTCCGGAGGCGCCTTTTGTTTTTACTTCGACGAACAAAGTCTACGGCGACACGCCGAATCGTTTGCCGCTGCGGGAATTGGAAAAGCGCTGGGAAATCGAGCCCGGCCACGAATACGAGCCGGGAATTTCCGAGACGATGAGCATCGATTACACGAAGCATTCCCTCTTTGGCGCGTCAAAAGTCGCCGGAGACATTCTCGTTCAGGAATACGGGCGCTATTTCGGAATGCCGACGGTTTCCTTTCGCGGCGGCTGTCTCACCGGACCCGCGCACGCAGGAACGGAACTCCACGGTTTTCTTTCCTACCTGATGATCTGCAACGTGACCGGCAGGCCGTATCGCGTTTTTGGTTACAAAGGCAAACAGGTGCGCGACAACATCCATAGCTTCGATCTCGTCGAAGCGTTTGCGGAATTCATTCGAGCGCCGCGTGCCGGAGAGGTCTATAACATCGGCGGCAGCCGGCATAGCAACTGTTCCATGCTCGAGGCGATCGAGATGTGCGAAGAAATCAGCGGCAAAAAATTAACCTGGAGTTATGAGGAGACCAGCCGCATCGGCGACCACATCTGGTGGATCAGCGATGTGCGAAAGTTCCAGTCGCATTATCCAAACTGGAAATTTCGCTACGGCATGCGCGAAATTCTCAAAGAAATTCACGGCGCGGTAGCGGGATGATGTAATCGCGGTACCAAGCCGCTCAAGGCAAAAAGCGGTGCGAGGACTCACCGCACTCCAAAGCACTGCGTGCAAAATTCATCACGAGGCGCGATCGGTTTCGCGCAGCTTTGGGAGTGCGATGCGTCCTCGCGTCGCTTTGAGAAGTGCATCCGCTCTCGCGCGAAACGGCAACGTTTCAACGCTTTAACGCCCTCAATATTCTTCGCCTTCGTCTTCTTTCGAGGTCACTACGCGATCGTCGACGGCGTAGGCATGAAGCATTACCGCGCCGAGGTAGAAGAAAAAGAGACCCAGGCCCCAGCCGGCAGATGCGAAGGCGGCCAGCAATACGAAAAGTCCGACTGGAATCGCGCCAAACATCCAGAGAAAGCCCACAAGTTTGTGTCCTTTATAGATGTGTCCCAAACCGGGAATAATACTTAGGACAACTGCTACTGCGTCGCTCGCTTTGCCTTCCGCAGTTTCCTTCTCGCTACGCGTCCAATCGCACCGGTCACAGCGTTGCGCATCACTTGGCAGGAGATGCCCGCAGTAAGGGCAAGGCATTTTATCCCCCGCACCTGATTCCGGGTGAGTTGGCGGTGCGTCGGTGTATGTCACGCTCATTTCAAACATTCAAGGTTCACAAGCGGCGCGGAATTCGTCAAGGAAAACGAAGAGGACCAGTGGTCATACGGATTTTGCAGGACGTCTGTGCCTGCCCGCCGTAGCCTTGGCGAAGGAGGGTCAGACGCCAACCCAATTGCAAAAACAGCCGACATCGTAGCGCGTTCGGTAACATGGTCACGTCTCCCGTTGTTGATCCTGGCATCTCGCGTCAGTGCTCCAGTTAAGATTGCACTATAGAAAATTTGGATTTACGTCGACAAGCGAACACTTGAAACGCGCGTTCATTCTTCTCCTTGGATTCACAGCCCACGCCTTTGGGGCTGGCCTCTCGTCGTATCCGCACCTGGTCGTCGCCGATTCTGCTGGGACGTCGCGCAACGGTGTGCGCGTGACTTATCTCGGCACGAACGGCTACCAATTCGAATTCAAAGGGCACGCGCTGCTGGTCGATCCTTATTTCTCGCGCGTGGATCTTTTTAGCGTTGCGCTGGGCGCCCGCATTCAACCGAACATTTCTCGCATCACCGATGCGAGGCGCCATCTCGCGTCACGTGAGCCAAAAGTGGACGCGATCTTGGTGACTCACGGGCACTTCGATCATTTGCTCGATGTGCCAGTTGTGATGGCAACGGCAAGAGCGCGTCTCATTGCATCGGCATCCAGTGTCGAGCTCGCCAAACGTGCAGGCGCATTATCTGGGAAAGCAGTCAAACCCGGAGATGTGCGGCGAATCGGACCATGGAAAATTCGCGTTTTGCCAGCCACGCACGACCGGCTTTTCGGCAAAGTGCCATTTGATCGGCCGCAATCGCGCGTGCCGCAACGCGCTGGGGATTGGATTTGCGGCGAACCGCTGGCGTTTCTGATCGAAGTGAACGGCCAGCATATCTACATCGATTCCGGTGGAACACTTGCGCAATTGCCGCCTAACCAAAAAGTAGATCTTGCGATCCTGGGCATGGCCCTGCCCGATTCGCGCGAACGATTGTCCGCGGCGCTGGAACGTTTGCAACCGCGTTACATTCTGCCGAGTCACCAGGACAATTTCTTCGTGCCGTTGAGCAACGGATTCCAATTTGGCCCGCTCACAGATTTCCGCCGGGTGCAACGCGACTGCGCTCGAGAGAATCGCGGTCGCCTGATCCTGATGGATTATTTTCGGCCATGGACGCTGCCTGCAGTAGTAAATCCCAAATCCCAAGCACCAAATCCCAGACAATGAAGCAAACCCCCAATTCCAAAAATGAAAGATGATGCTAAACCGCGGGACTTGGAGGACAGAACGTTTTTCTTTGCCGAATCGGTAAGAGCATTCGTCAAACAATTGCCGAGGACAATCAGCAACACCGAAGATGTTGGGCAGTTGGTGCGCGCATCGGGCTCCGTCGCCGCCAGTTGGATTGAAGCGGACGAAGCTCTAAGCAAGAAAGACTTTTTGATGCGTGTGAAAATTTGTCGAAAAGAAGCGAAAGAAAGCCGGTTGTTTTTGCGGCTGGTTGACGCGGGTCTGGCGAAAGCATCTCTCGTTATCCGGGACCAGCTGGCGGCAGAAGCGCGCGAGTTAACTCTCATCGATTATTTCGAAGAGTGGGTGATCGCGCGAATTTCTGGAATTTGGCAGTTGGAGTTTCTTTGAGATTTGGCAATTGGGATTTGGAACTTTAATGGCCAACCCGTGAACAGCAATATGAGTAAGAATAGGAAAATGCATGGCGCTCAGACGGCTTCGCTTTCTAACATCGTTAGTTACAGCGACGACTTCCTGCGCATTCGTGACGTCGGCGATTGGGACAACGCGCTCAACGGTCTGCAAATTGAAAATTCAGGAGGAGTCACGCGGCTCGGCGCGGCAGTCGATGTTTCCACGCGCGTTTTGACTGAAGCCACAAAGAAAAAAGTCGATCTTCTGATTGTGCATCACGGTTTGTTCTGGCCCGGCTTGCAACCGGTGAGAAAATCGTTGCGCCGGCAACTGCAGATCGCCTTTGAAAACGATATCGCGCTCTACAGCGCGCATCTTCCTCTGGATATCCATCCGAAAGTCGGCAACAACGCGCAGCTCGCCGCCGCGCTTGGACTGAAATCAGCGCAGCCTTTCCTGGAGGAAAAAGATCAGCCGGTCGGGTTGAAAATGCGCGCCTCAATGCCGCGCACCGAACTCTTTCGAAAATTGCGGAAAGCGTTGAACGGCCCGGTAAAGATTTTTGATTTCGGTCCGAAACAAACTCGATCAATCGGCATTGTCACCGGCGCCGCCGGCTCGGAAATCTACCGCGTCGCACGGGAAAACATCGACACCTTTATTACTGGCGAAGCCCCGCACTGGGCGGCGGTCGCCGCTGAAGAACTCGGCATGAATCTTCTGCTCGGCGGCCATTACGCTACAGAAGTTTTCGGCGTGAAAGCGCTCGCTGGGCATTTGTCGAAGCGATTTAGAATTCCATGGGAATTTATCGATTGCCCAACGGGCTTGTGATTGGAGCTGCGCTGAGGACAGCGCACGCTACAGCACGCCCGATGCGTTGTAGTGTCCGCTGTCCTCAGCGGAGTGGTTCAACGGGAATGACCCGCCTTAAAATGACGAAAGCGATGCGAGGACGCATCGCACTCCAAAAGCACTTCGTGCAAAATTCAGGGAACACCGTCGCTCTGTTTTGCGCAGCTTTGAGAGTGCGCACGCGTCCTCGCGTCGCTTTAGTTCTGCGCAGCTGGGCTCCGCAACGACAAAGCACAAATGCCGAATGACGGATGAATGTCGATTTGGATCGCCTCTCCTCTTTGCAAGAGAAGAAGGGGAGGGTGAGGAGTTGAGTAATGCTGAGAGGCTGAACCCTCCCAGTGCTGTAGCGTGCGCTGTCCCCAGCGCACCGTCGTGCGTGGCCAGAAATCCGCTGAGGACAGCGGACACTACAACCGCCGTCGTTTTTGCCATGCGAATGTTGATGCTCGCGCTTCTCATGCTCGTGCCGGTCTCGCTTTTCGGCGCATTCAAAAGCAGCTCGGTGCCGCAGGTAAGCGGCTACAAAGCGGTGCGAGTTCGCTACGGACCCATGAATAAAATGATCATCCCGGTCACGATCAACGGGCAGCCGGCAAATTTGCTGGTCGATACCGGATCGAACCAGATCATCCTGGATGCAGACGCAGCCAGTTCGTTCGGTATACGGCCATCTCAGCGTGCTCTTCGCTACATACGGTTCACGCGAATCAATGGTCAGCTATTACCTGTTGGCTTTGCGCAAAGTCTCAATGCAGGCGGTATGAATTTTAGCGGCGGCCCGGTCATGCTACGCAACTCTTTTCACTCGAACGCGCGGAACAGTGGAGTGGATGGCCTGCTTGGTCTGGACATTCTCGCTCGATACGACGCCATAATTAACTGCCGGACGAAAGTTGTTTTCTTTAAAATCGATCAAACGCGCCGACTGAATCTCAGCTCCGTCGCTTTGGCGGAAAAATTCACAAGAATTCCTCTACGACGGGAACAAAACGGCGCGCTCACCGTGCCCTGCTCGATTCATGGCGAAGCCGTTCGCCTGGTCGTCGACACGGGTGCATTCGTTACGATCCTCCACGAACCTTTGTTAAGATCGCTTGGAATACCGTCTGAGCCGACGCGGCTTTCAGCTTATTTTGCCACTGGCGCACCGAAGCATATCAGTGCCGCGCGCATCAGTGATCTGAAGATTGGCGATTTTATGGTGCCGCGCGAGGAGTTTGGCGTCATCGCGCTGCCCCATTTCTCGTTGCGAGAGGGCAGCACAGAGACCGGCGGCATTTTGGGCATGGATACGCTGTACATTTGTCATGCCATCATCGATCTCGAGGGCATGAACCTGTTTTTGAAATGAGAGAACGCGATGCGCGATGCGCGTCTCGCCAGAGGCAATTCCGGGCTTGACATAACTGGCGCCGAAATGGCAAAAACCCGGCATTCCGTATCGCGCACGCATGTCGCCGACAGGAAAGAGGTCAGTAAGGACACGAATTTTCGTTTTGGACGAGCACCCGCTGGTCCGCGAAGGCATCATCAACTATCTCAACTTGCAGCCCGATCTCGCCGTTTGCGGCGAAACTGACAACATTCGCGACGCGCGCAACAAGCTTGCGACATGCAAGCCGCAGTTGCTGATCAGTGCGCTGCGACTGGGCACCGGCGACAGCTTGGAATTTGTTAAGGCGCTGAAGGCAGAGCGGCCCGCGTTACTCATCCTTGTGTATTCTGCCTTTGAAGAAGCAATCTTCGCAGAGCGCGCCTTGCGTGCGGGTGCTGATGGTTTCGTGATGAAAAAAGCGCCCAAGGAAGAGCTGCTGGTTGCTATTCGCGAAGTCATCAGCGGTAACATTTACGTTAGCCGCGATGTGGCCATACGCGCATTCAAAAAATCCTTGGAATCGCGGCCGGAGCATCGTTCGTCGCATTCTCCCAGTAGCATAGGTATAGAAAAGCTATCCGATCGCGAGATGCACATTTTCAATTTGTTAGGCTCGGGCCTTCGCAACAGCCAAATCGCGCGTTCACTCAATCTGAGCGTAAAAACCATCGAGAGCCATCGCGAAAACATCAAACATAAGCTTGGCCTGAATGGCAGCCGGGAGCTGGTGGAACGAGCCACTAAATACGTAGAAGAAACTTTCTTGCCTCCAAAGATAATAGCTGGCAGAGGCAAGAAAAAGGTAGTCCGCTTTCCTGCCGGGTAACTACTGTGGAGGCGTTTGTGTCAAACGCCTTGGTGCTTGGCACAAGCACCGCTACAACTTGTTTACCTAAGAGGACTTTCCTAAGAAAAAGATAACCCCACAATTTCCTCCAAAAAAATCGTTACAACCAGCGGCTCTACTTAAGAGGAATTTCTCCAATGACAAAACCTGACCCTGTTCACCGCTGTTCACATTCTCCCCTAAGGGGATTTGCACAAAAAGTTCAGGGAGCGCTCCCTATCCAGAATGAGAGGTTTTTTCTTTACAAGCGGTTTTAGGAGAACAACACTGGCGCGCTTCATTTTTAACTTTGGATACGCGCGTCCTCGAACCACACCGCCAAGCCGTTCGAATCTCTCACAGAAGGCGAACTTTCTTCGCGAACTTCGCAAGATCTGCAAAGCGCGGCTGTTCCCCCCACATCTTTCATGGGCGAAGTAATGCGAACCCACCTGGCAGCGGCAGTCGCCGCCCTTCACTAACAATTCTCTCCGTAACAATTCCCTCCATTTAAGAGCTGTTCCCCCCAGACCCCCAGACAAGTCCCTCATAAAAAGTGTAACCTGACGAAGGGCAACTGTTCTGACCCGGCAGCTGCCGGACTGTTCACTCTGTGGGGAACCTCTGTGGCCTCTATGTTCTCTGTGGTGAGTTTGTCCTCAGATTCGTGACCGTTCGTGTAATTCATGTCTCAGCCCTAAATTTTTCTTTTCGTAAATCCGCGGAGGCTGTTCTTTGTTCACCGCGGCATCTGATCGCCGCCGAGTACCCGCTACGCAGACTGCCAGCCTGTTCACGCGTATTCGCATCGTGACCTAGGTCTAAACGACTGTTTCACTCCTTACGGGATTTTGAACTAAAACAAATCAGGAGAACAAAAAACGGAGGAGTATGCACTTCACAAAGGTCTTGACAATCCGATTGCGACCTGAGCAAGATCGGCGTTAGCACGACAACGCTTGCTACCTACATCGAAGGCGAGTTGCAAAGCGGCGAATGGAAACACTGCGCCGTTTACGAGAAAGAATTGCAGCGGCTCTGGCCGCTTGAGCAGAAAGACCGCGAGATAAAGATCGCAGAGTTTGCGAACCAATTCGGATTCCGAGTGCGCTTTTACCAGAAGGGACTCTGCACGATCTTCGACAAATGGCCTAGGAACGGCTAACGGCGTTTCTTCCGCCAGACTTTCTGCTTTGCTTTCTTTCCGCTTGGCGGCGGCGGGACGCGCATCGCTCGCCGCATTGCGTCGTCGAATTTAATCTGGCGTTCTAGCCGAAGTGGTTTCGCGGCTGGCATATCTGCAGGTTACGTGCTCGCGTGATTTCGTCTACTAGACACGTCTGATTTAGGGACACCGATCGCCCAAACATCCTTGTGACCGGTTTCCAACAGTCGATATACTTCGTCAGAGGCCACGAACACCAAACTTCCCGCGTTCCTCCAAATTCGTAGTCGAACGCTACGACCATCGCAATCCTTGACCGACACTACTTGACCTTTTGATAGCTCATGGAAACCAGTTTCCTTTGCGCCATTTCGCCGCTTGACCGCGATTTCCCGCCGCGTTCAACGAGAGAAACAACGCACGTTTTATTCGGCGTATGCCCGCCGGTTCCCTTGCCACTGATCTTGCCTCCAAGATAAGTTTCATCCATTTCCACTACACCGTGTCGCAGCCCAGCGGATAACATGGATGGTGTTGTAGCCACGGCGCTATGCGCGACGCGCCACAGGCGCGTGCGTACAGGTGGAACGGGTTGTCTTCAACGCGTTGCGTAACCAGCTGCGGCTCTGCCGCCTGATCATATCTGCGCCTTCGGCGATCAATCAGGCCATCGTCTTCGGAGAAGCCGATCCACCTGGACTGCACTCATCATTTGTCATTACCCGAAAATCAGCGAAATCCGCGCCATCCGTGGTTGAATTCATTGGCGTCCGCCGCGGCGGACGCCCTACACAATCCCTGTAAATCCGTGTCATCCGCGGTCGTCCCAGAAGTTTTTGCTTTCGTAAATCCGCGGACTCTGTTCTTTGTTCGCCGATGACTGAGGCAGCTG
>Ga0209055_1001091_pt1 | contig 18172 bp, 14 predicted proteins | sample GraSoiAngelo_110_FD_185875 | JGI IMG/M metagenome (GOLD analysis project Ga0209055, IMG submission 185875) | Grasslands soil microbial communities from the Angelo Coastal Reserve, California, USA - 14_0903_12_30cm (SPAdes) (version 2) | ecosystem: Environmental > Terrestrial > Soil > Grasslands ... | reverse complement strand
CGGCGGGATCGTGAACGAGCAGGGGCTCGACGTCCCCGCGCTGCTCGCCCACGGCGCGGCGCGGCGGCCGGTCTCGGAGTTTCCGGGCGGCCAAGCGATCACCAACGCCGCGCTGTGGACGATCCCCTGCGACTGGCTGGTGCCCGCGGCGTTGGGCGGCGTGATCACGCGGGAGGCCAACGCCCGGACCGTCAACTGCCGGGTCGTGGTGGAGGGCGCGAACGAGCCGACCACGCCGACGGCGGACCTGATCCTCGCGGAGCGCGGCATCGCGGTGATTCCGGACTTCCTCGCGAACGCGGGCGGCGTGACCGTGAGCTATTACGAATGGTCGCAGAACCTGCAGCAATACCGCTGGACGCACGAGCAGGTGAACCGCGAGCTCCAGGCCACGATCACCAAGGCGTACGTGGGAGTGCGGGACCTGGCGAAGCAAAGAGGCGTGACGTTCCGCACGGCGGCGTATGCGATAGCACTCCAGCGCGTGGCTGAGGCAGAGAGGCTTCGCGGAAACTGAGATGGCGGCAGTAAGCAAGAGGCGGCGGTCGGGCGGTCAAGACAAAAGGCGGCGGTCAGGTGATACGGTGCGCGGAGATTTGATGACGCTGCCCGCCGTCGAACGAACCACATTTCCTGGCAATGATCCCCTACGAGCGATTTCGTGCGTGGCAAGCTTGCGACCAGCTCGTTGTGGCGGTGTATCGTGCGACCACAGGATTTCCACGACAGGAGTTGTACGGCCTCACCTCACAAGCCCGGCGGGCGGCGTTCAGTGCGGCTGCAAACATCGTGGAAGGGTCCGCGAAGCAGGGTCCGCGCGAGTTCCGGCGTTACTTGGACATTGCCCTGGGATCGCTCGCTGAGCTCTCGTACACGTTGCGCCTGTCTCGCCAGCTCCGGCTCCTGTCCGATGAGCAAGCACGCGAACTGGATCAACTCCGGGTCAACGCCAGTCGTTTGACGTGGGCGCTTTACGAGGCGGTGCGGGGCAAGCACCTCTCTACGAGCCGGTGGACCGGCGCACCTGCCGTTTGACCACCCGACCGCCGCCTTTGTTCTTGACCGCCGCCTTTGTTCTTGACCGCCGTCTTTTTCAGTCCGCCGGCAGTCCGGGCCTCGAATACAGCGCCTGGTACGGATCCGTCCCCGGTTGCGTGAACACCCGCAGCTGAATCGCGCGGATCGTCTCGGTCAGGTTCGCGCCCGAGTGCACATAGATCTCCTCGAACAGGTTCAGGTTCATCCGATAGAGCCGCTGGGCGATCACCACGGCGTTGTTGAGCGGGGCCCGGGCGAACCAGCGCCAGTCGTACGTCTCGAGCGACTGGCCGACAGGGCCCGTGAGTTGCGCCCGCGCCCAGCCGAACAGCGTCGTCCGCGCCCGCTCGAGCTCGGGCCCGGACAGCGGCCCTGCGTACGCCGAGTCGAGCCGCCGGGCGAGCTCGGCCCAGAGCACGTCGAGGGTGCGCTCGTCGCGCCACCGCGCGGCCGCGCGCTTCGCGTCGGCCGTGTCTCGGCGGGAACGGAAGAAGGCTTCCGCCCCCCGGTACCCGACGAAGCTGGCGAAGCTCTCGTTGAACGGCGTCTGGCTCTTCACGTACAGCGTGTTGTGCGCGAGCTCGTGGATCACGGTGGCCACCAGCTCCATCGTGTCGCGCTCGACGATCGTGGAGAGCAGCGGGTCGCTGAAATAGCCGAGCGTCGAGAACGCCCCCGCGGGCCGCAGATAGGTGTCGTAGCCCTGCTGGTCGAGCTCGGCCGCGTTGCGGCGCGCCTGGCTGAAGTCGAAGAAGCCCTTGTACGGCACGGTGCCCACGACCGGGTACCGCCACGTGTACTCGCGCAACCGATCCCGCCGGCTGGCGGAGAGCACGAGCAGCAGGGTGTCCCGCCCCACGTTGACGTACGTGGTGTAGGTATCGCCCACCAGCAATTTGAGGGAGTCCCCCGCGTAGGCGCGCGCCGCGAGCACGAGCAGCAGCCGCTGGCGCAGCGCGGGCGTCGTCGCCGGGTCCTGGATGAGGCGCGCGATCGCCCGCCGCTTCAGGAGGAGGCGCGCCTCCTCGACGCCCGCCCGCGCGAGGTAACGCGCGTCCTCGCTCGAGAGCAGGGCCAGGGCGAGCAACGCCGGCACGCCGATCAACACCCAGCGCAGCAGCCGGCGCGCGACGCGGCCCCAGCGCGGCCGCGCGCGCTCCGTCAGGGGCTCCATCGCACGCCGAGCCGGTGTGTGCTGGTTGCCCCGCTGTGACCGGAAGCACGGTACGCGTAGTCCACGTGCAACCGCCCGAGCTCGATGCCGGCGCCCCACGACACGGGGGCGGGGTCGGTCGCCAGGGAGTGTCCGGCATACCCGAGCCGCCCCACGATTCCTACGCCGCGCGTCACCACGCCCCCCTCCACGCCCGCGATCAGGAACGCCCCGCCGGCCCCCACGCCAGACGGCCACTGGCCTTCCAGCGTCGTCAGCAGCCGATACGCACCCTGCGGATCGACGTAGTTCATGGTCAGACCCGCGCGGGTACGCCGCGTGAGCCGCGCGCCACCGCCCAGATCCCCGCCGATGTTCTGTACGCTCGCGCCCAACGCCATCAGATCGAAGACCGCGATCGCGACCCCCACGTCACCCGCCCACGCGTCCGCGGTCGTGCCGGCGAGCGTCTCGCGAACGTACTTGACCGACGTGCCCAACGCGAAGAGGCTGGTCCGAAACACCAGCGACGAGAGGCCGAGCAGGTCCGTAGAGCGCACCAAGGCCCCCGAGGTGTCGCGCGCGGCCGCGCCGAACCCCCAGGAGAGCCGCCCCGCCCGCAGCGCCAGGGCGCCCGAGGCGACGGCGCTGCCGTCCGAAAAATGCTGATACCCACCCTCGACCGACAGATGGCGAATGGTAGCGATGCCGGCGGGGTTCGAAAAGACGGCGCCGGCGTCACCGACGAGCGCCGCGCCCGCCCCGCCGAGGCCCGCGGCCCGGGTCGAGGCTGGAAGGCTCACCCACGCACCGGCGCCGGATTGGGAGGCGAGGGACGAAACAAGAACGGCGTTGCACAAGAGCGTCAAGCAAAGACGTCCCGCAACAACGTAACCCTGTCCAACGATTGAGCGCGACGCTGTCGCGGGACGCTGTTGGGTGACGGTCCCGCTCGACGCCGTCATTGTATTCGAATGACGTTGAGCCGCGGGACGAGCGAGCCACGCAGCGCCCTGCCCGCGGCGTCGCTGAACAACAGGCCGAACCGCGCTGCGCCCGCGGGCTGCTGGGCGCGGAAGTACAGCCCCGATCCGGCACGCAGCGTGTCGCTCAGGTCGACCGCACTCCCGGCGCCCATGCCGGGCACGAGCGTAAGTGCAGCAGGGATACCCGTGTTCGGGGGCGACCCGGTGCGCGGATCCGGGCACCTGTTCCGCAGCAACGGATAGTCGGTCCGGAACCGCCACATCTTGTATTGCAGCTCGGATGGCGCCGTGAAACCAGGGAGATCGGACACCCAGTTCGCCAGGGCCCAACGCTCGAGCAAAAGCGGGAACGACTGCCCTGTCTGCGTCGCCACATTCCGCGGCCCCGTAAGGCTCGTGATGTCGAGCTTGCGAGTGAATAGGCTGCGCTGTGCGAATGAGGTGTCCGCCGAGTACTGGTCGATCAGGTAGCGGAGAAACAGCCAGTACGCACCACGACTCGCCAGGTCCCCGATCCCTACCGTGTCCACCAAAAAGTGGCTGTGCGGTGATTGCAAGTAGTTGCCGGAGTTACTCAGGTCACCGGCCACAAAGTTGCAGAACGTCGCCGTGTCCGCCGGGAGGAAGCTGCGACCGCCCAGCTCCTCCGCGTAGTGCGACAGCGATTCGTTGAGCCAGAGCACCTCGCCGTTACCGCCACCTTTCAGCACATGGTGGTTGTAGCTGATCATGTGCTGGAACTCGTGAATAAGGGTGACCGGCACCAGCCGCTTGACCTCGGTAACGGTGTGCGAGCAGCTCTTGAGCGTGGGCACGGGGTCCGGCACGAGCGCATAGAAGATCTCGGCGTTGTTGTACTGCGGCCCCCAGAAGGGATCGATGTCCGCGCCGAAGAAGTATCCCGCGACGAAACCGTTCGAGCAGTCCGTGGCCTTCACCAGCTCGTTGACCCGATTGGTCATCAGTACGATCACCACGCTGTCGCGATCGATGTCCGATTCCCCGCCGAACGCCGTGGTATCGATCTCGTAGAGCTGCGTGTCGAACACCGCCCGCAGCGCGTCCAGATCGATCTGCGTCAGCCCCGGTTTAGGCGCGGCGGTGTCGACGTACAGGGCGATGTGCTGCCCGATCTTCATCAGCGCGGCGTCGACGGTCTTCAGGGTGTCGCAGGTGAGATTGCCGCACACCTTGAACGAGTTGATCATGCCCGAGTCTGCAGTGGGGTTGAACGGCCGCCGGGGGGGCGGTGACGCCTGGGCGGCCGCCCGCACCGCCGGCTGCAGTCCCGCCGGGCGTTGCGGTTGTAGCGGCACCGGATACGCGCGACTCCGCTCCGCCTGCCGGAGAAACAGATGAAACCGCTCGGCCGGACCGGCCGCCGCAGGCTCGGGCCCGGGCGCCGCGACCCGCGACGCCATCGCTGACGGGGCCAAGGCGCTCCCCACCAGCTGGAAGGCTTGCATATCGTTCGGCGTGCCGGTCGCCGCCTGCGCGACCAGCAGATACTCCGTGACAGCCGCGCTCGCGGGAAAGACGATGCAGCCCGACACTGGGCCGGGATCTATGGATTGATAGGCGCCGATGGCCAGCGCCAACGGGGTCCCGGACGTGCAGGGAGGGAGCGGGGGACCAGCCCCGTCGCTCCCTTTACACCCTACCAGAAGCCACAACAGTCCCGCCGCCCAGAGCCGCTTCGCCGCCATGCGCTCCCTCCCCCTCCCTGTCCAGGACTTCCCCGGCCCGAACCAGCGCCTGGCGGAAGCAGATTGGTCCGGCCAGCTCGTGGACTCCAATGATCGCTACGAGCAGGGTCTCGAGCGAGACCCCCCATTCGGGAAACGCCCGCCGGGCGAGCTGGGCGAGCGCCACGGCCGTGCCCCCCTGCGATATAAGGCCCAGCCACCCGGTGCGGGCAAGGGCCGGCGTCACATCCGGATGGCGACCGGCCCAACGCAGACCGTAGCGCAGGCTCACCACGCGCAGTCCCGCCAACAGCAGCACCCAAGGCCATAGCTGGGCCAGCACGCCGAGCTGCAGCCCTGCGCCCGCCAGGGCGAAGACAATGATGTACACGATCGGCGCGCCGCGATTCAGCTCGTGCCGCAGCCGCCCGCTCTCGACGGGCGAGAAGTTCGCGAGGTAGAACCCCGCGGCGAGGCCGATCGAGAGGGGCTCCAAGCGCAACAGCCGCGCGGCGGCGGCCGCCAGCAACGCCGCCGCCACGAGCCATAAGCCGTCCTGCCGTTGCACCAGACGGGCGTACTGCACCAGCAGTACGCCGAGGGCGACGCCTGCCGCCAGCGAGCCGGCGAGCTCGAGCGCGGCGACGCCCGCCACGGTCAGCCGCAGCGCCCCGCCGCTCGCCAGCGCCTTGGAGGCGACGAGCACGACCGTAAAGAGGATCGGGGCCGCCACGTCTTGGGCGACCGTCACGGCGAGGAGGGAGCGAGAGAACGGCCCGCGCGCACGCAGCTCATCGATCAGCGCGATGGCGATCGCGGGCGACGCGGCGGCGGCGAGGGTACCGAGAACCAGCGCCACCGTGAGGCGGTCATGCCAGGGCTGGTGCGCGGCGATCGGCAACCCGCGGCTCACCGACCACGCGACGAGGGTCACAACGATGAACGGGAAGGCGATCGCGCCGGTCGCGAGCCGCGCCAGCGCCATTCGGCCGGTGCGCAACGCCGCGAGGGTGAGCTCGGATCCGGCGGCGAGCGCGATGAGCGCGACGGCTGCGTCCGCCACGAACTGGAGGGCGTCCACCTCGTCTCGCCGGATCAGGCCGAGCCAGGCCGGCCCCGCCGCGAAGCCGATCAGCAGCGCGCCCGTCACGCGCGGCAGGCGCGCCCGCTTCGCCAGATCGCCGCCCGCGAGCGCCACCAGCAACAGGAACCCGAGGGCGAGCGTCGCGCGCGCTTCGACCGGGCTGCCCGCGGTGACTCGATGCAGCAGCGCCATCATCAGACCCAGCGCGAACACGCTCGCGACCCAGCCCATGGGCCGCAAAGATATTCCCGGCGCCGGGATTTTGACAATGCGCGCGAGCGCCGATAGGTTCCACGGGTGTCCTCCCCCTCCCACAATTGGATTGAGGCCGTGCGCTTCGGGAACGACGGACTCGTCCCCGTCGTCGCGCAGAGTGCGCTGGCCGGGGAGGTGCTGATGGTGGCGTACGCCGACCGCGAGGCCCTGGAACGGACGCGCGCGACCGGCCAGGCCCACTACCGCAGCCGCTCGCGCGGCGAGCTGTGGCAGAAGGGCGCGACATCGGGTCACACGCAGACCGTCGAAGACGTCCGCGTGGACTGCGATGGCGACGCGGTGCTGTACGTCGTGCGCCAGCAGGGGCCGGCCTGTCACACGGGCGCGCCCACCTGCTTCGGCGAGCCGACCGGCGGTACGCTCACGCGGCTCGCCGGCACGGTCGCCGAGCGCGCCCGCGACAAACCCGCGGGCTCCTACACGGCGCGGCTGCTCCAGGAAGGCGTGGCCAAGATCGCCCAGAAGGTCGGCGAAGAAGCGGTCGAGACGGTGGTCGCCGCCACCAGCGAGGACCGGGCGCGCCTCGCGAGCGAGGCGGCGGACCTGCTCTATCATCTCTTGGTGCTGCTCGAAGCCAGACAACTCCCCCTCGACCGGGTGCTCGAGGAGCTGGACGCCCGAGCGCGGTAGCGGCATGCCGTTCGTCCACCTCCACACGCACAGCGAGTACTCCCTCCTCGACGGCGCCAACCGGATCCCCGACCTGCTCGAGCGGATCCGGACGCTGGGCATGGATTCGCTCGCGATCACGGACCACGGCAACCTGCACGGGGCGTGGCAGTTCTACACCGAGGCGAAGGCCCGCGGGATCCGGCCGATCCTCGGCTTCGAAGCGTACCTTGCATTCGGCAGCCGACACAAACGTGAGAAGCCGGTCGACGTGCCAGCGGGCTACTCCCACCTCGTGCTGCTCGCGAAGAACCGCGTCGGGTATTCGAACCTGATCAAGCTCTCCTCGATCGGATTCCTCGAGGGCTTCTACCGCCGGCCGCGGATCGACCGCGCAGCGCTGGAGCAACACCGGGACGGGCTGATCGGGCTGGCGGCCTGTCTCTCGGGTGAGGTCGCGCTCTACCTGCGGCAGGGGAACTACGAGTCTGCCAAGGCGAGCGCGCGGTATTTCGCACAACTGTTCGGCCGCGACGGCTTCTGGCTCGAGGTGCAGGACCACGGGCTGCCGGAGGAGCGGGTCGTCGCGGCCGGGATGTTCCGGCTGGCACAGGAGCTCGGCCTGCCGGTCGTCGTGACGAATGACGCCCACTACCTGCGCAAGGACGACGCCGAGGCGCACGACGTGCTGCTCGCCATCGGCACCGGCAAGGATCTGGACGATCCCAACCGGTTCCGCTTCTTCGGCCAGGAGAGCTACGTCAAGTCCGAAGCGGAGATGCAGCGACTGTTCCCGGAGCACCCGGAGGTCGTGCCCGAGACGGCGCGCCTGGCCGAGCTGTGCGAGTTCGACTTCGAGAAGCGGTACTTCCTGCCCCAGTTTCCCCGGGCGCCGGAATTCGCCTCGGACAACGATCTGCTCGTCCACCTGGCGCGCGCCGGGGCGCGGGCGCGCTACGGCGAGCCCCTGCCGCCCGCGGTGGAGGAGCGGCTCGCCTACGAGCTGGGGGTGATCTCGCACACCGGATACGCCGGGTACTTCCTGATCGTCTCCGACATCACGACGGCGGCGCGAGCGCGCGGCATTCCGGTGGGCCCCGGCCGCGGATCGGCCGCCGGTTCGCTCGTGGCGTACGCGCTCGGCATCACCGACATCGATCCGCTCAAGTTTGACCTGCTGTTCGAGCGGTTCCTGAATCCCGAGCGCGTCACGATGCCGGACATCGACCTGGACTTCTGCTTCGAGCGCCGCGGCGAGGTGATCGAGTACATGCGATCCCGCTACGGCCGGGAGTCGGTCGGCCAGATCATCACGTTCGGGACGATGAAGGCGCGGGCCGCGTTCCGCGACGTGGCGCGCACGCTGCGACTCGAGATGGGCGACGTCGACCGGCTGAGCAAGCTCATTCCCTCCGGCCCCGGGTATGCCCTCACGCTGGCCGAAGCAGCCGAGAAAGTGCCGGACCTGCGCGCGGCCGCGGCCCAGGACGAGCGGGTCCGCAAGATTCTCGAGCTCGGCACCAGGATCGAGGGACTGGCGCGCCACGCGTCGGTGCACGCGGCGGGCGTCGTGATCGCCCCGGGACCGCTCACCGATTACGTCCCTGTGTGCCTCGCCCCGCAGGAGCCGGATGCGATCATCACCCAGTTCGACATGGTCGGGCTCGAGCAGGTGGGGATGCTGAAGATCGACATCCTGGGTTTGAAGACGCTCACCGTGATCCACGATGCCGTGGAGATGGTGCGCGCGAGACACGGCGTCACGCTCGATATGGAGGCCCTCGACCTCGCGGACCCCGAGGTGTACCGGCTGCTGCGCGCCGGCCGCACGGCGGGCGTATTCCAGTTCGAGTCCCCGCTCGCCACCGATTGCCTGCGCAACATGCAGTGCGACCGGTTCGACGACCTGGTGGCCGCGAACGCGCTGCTCCGGCCCGGGCCGCTCGACACGGGGATGCACCTGGTGTTCATCAACCGCAAGCTGGGCCGCGAGCCGGTGCGCTACCCGCACCCAGCGCTCGACGAGATCCTCAAGCCGACGTATGGCGTCATCACCTACCAGGAGCAGGTGATGCGGATCGCGAACGTGCTCGCCGGGTTCTCGCTCGCGGAAGCGGACGTGCTGCGCAAGGCCGTCGGCAAGAAGGACAAGGAGCTGATCCAGCACGAGTTGGGTCGCTTCGTCACGCGTGCGGTCGAGCGCGGGCATCTGCTGCGCGTGATCGAAGACATCGCCGCCCAGATCGAGACGTTCGGCCGCTACGGCTTCAACAAGTCGCACGCCGTCGCGTACTCGGTGCTGTCGTACCGCACGGCGTGGCTCAAGACGCGCTACACCCCTGAGTTCATGTCCGCCTTACTGTCGTCGGAAATCGGCAACAGCGACAAGGTCGTGCAGTACATCAACGAGGCACGCGAGCTCGGCCTCGAGGTGCTGCCCCCCGACGTGAACGAGTCGGGGTTCAAGTTCACCGTGGTCGGCGAGGCCCGAGTCCGGTTCGGGCTGGGGGCCATCAAGAACGTCGGGGGGAGCGCGATCGAGTCGATCATCGCGGGGCGGCAGGCGGGGGGCCCGTACCGCACGCTCGTCGAGCTGTGTGAGCGGATCGACCTGCGGCTCTGTAACAAGCGGGTGCTAGAGGCGCTGATCGACTCCGGCGCCTGCGATTCCCTCGGCGGCCATCGCGCGCAACTGGTCGCCGCCCTGGACCACGCCTTTGCCGAGGCGCAGGCCCGCCAGGCAGAGCGGGACTCGGGTCAGCACGCCCTGTTCGGCGGGCAGGGCCGCCTCCCGCCTCCCGCCTCCCCCCTCCCGGACGTCCTCCCCTGGAGCGAGCACGACCGCCTGGCGCGCGAGAAGGCCGTGCTGGGCTTCTTCATCTCCGGCCACCCCCTCGCCAAGTACCGCGCCGAGGTGGAGCTTTTCGGTACCCGGACGACCGCGACGCTCGGCCATTGGAGCGACCAGAAGGTGCGCGTCGCCGTAGTGGTCACGGTCGTCAAGCGGCAGATCTCGAAGAAGTCGGGCGCGGAATACGCCCGTCTCGTGCTGGAGGACTTCCACGGCACCGCCGAAGCGCTGGTGTTTCCGGAGGCGTGGGGCAAGCTCAACGAGGTGATCCGCCCCGACGGGGCGCTGTTGCTCACGGGGGGCCACAGTGCTCGAGACCGCGACGAAGAGCAGGCGCCGTTCATCGTCGAGGCGGCTCAGCCGCTCGAGGACCTGCGGGCGAAAGGGGCGGTCGGCGTGGCGCTCGTGTGGTCACGGGCCGCGCCCCCGCCTCCCGAAGCCGCCCGCGCGGTGGCGGCGCTGTGCGCCGCCCATCCCGGCCCCTGCCCCGTGCTCGTCGAGTGGGCGGAAGCGGGAAACGGTGGGGGCGGGGGCGGGGGCGGGAGCGACGGCATTTCGGAGCGGCGGACCGGGGGCGAGGACCGCGCCCGGCTGCGCAGCCGGTCGCTGCGCGTCGAGGTCGCCGACGACCTGCTGGCGGCGCTGCGGGGGCTGCTCGGCCCCGACCACGTGCATCTCGTGAGGACGACCTGAGCGATGGCGACCCACACGCTGGACTTCGAGCGGCCGCTGCTGGAGCTCGAGCGCCAGATCGACGAAATGAAGCGCGTCACGGGTGATACGGCCGTGGACGTGTCCAAGGAGCTCGCCGCCCTCGAGCGAAAGCTGGCGGAGCTGCGCGGCGAGATCTATCGGAACCTGACACCGATGCAGCGCGTCCAGGTGGCACGCCACCCCAAGCGCCCCTACACCCTCGACTACGTCAACACGGTCTTCACCGACTTCGTCGAGCTGCACGGCGACCGGCTGTTCCGCGACGACCCCGCGATGGTGGGCGGCTGGGCGCGGCTCGACGGCATGAGCGTGATGCTGATCGGGCATCAGAAGGGGCGTGACACCAAGGAGAACCTGCACCGCAACTTTGGGATGGCCCACCCGGAAGGCTACCGCAAAGCGCTGCGGCTGATGGGCCTCGCGGAGAAGTTCGGGGCTCCCGTGATCACGCTGGTAGACACGCCGGGCGCCTACCCCGGGCTCGGCGCCGAGGAGCGCGGGCAGGCGGAGGCGATCGCCCGCAACCTGGTGGAGATGGCGACGCTGCGCACCCCGATCGTCACCGCCGTCATCGGTGAAGGGGGCTCGGGCGGGGCGCTGGCGGTGGGGCTGGCCGATCGGGTGCTGATGCTCGAGAACTCGGTGTACTCGGTGATTTCGCCCGAGGGGTGTGCGGCAATTCTCTGGAAGGACGCGACCCAACGCGAGCGGGCGGCCGAGGCCCTGAAGATCACCGCCGAAGACCTGCTGGAGCTGGGCGTGATCGACGAGATCATCCCGGAGCCGCCCGGAGGCGCCCACGCCGACCCCGACGTGGCCGCGCAAGCCCTGGGCGACGCGCTCCGCCGCCACGTGCGCCTGCTCCGCAAGACCAAGATGGAGAAGCTGCTCAAACGTCGAGAGGAGAAGTACCTTTCGATGGGTGCCTTGAGCGAGAAGTGAGTTGACTCCGATCGTCGAAGTCCGGTTCAAGGGAAACCGGAAAGAATACTTCACCTGGCCGTCCGAAGACCCGCTCGCGCTGCACGATGCCGTGATCGTGGAGGTCGAGCGGGGTCACGACCTCGGGCGCGTGTCAGCCGTGGGTGCCGTCGCCACCAAGAAGTGCGGCGCGGCGTGCCAGGGGTGCAGTCTGGCCGCAGGCGCGACGTCCGCCCCCGCCCCCCCTGCCCCCCCTGCCCCTCCCGCCGCCCCGGAGCGGCGCATCGTGCGGCGCGCCACCCCGGACGACACCCGCACCGCCGAGCGGCTCCACGAAGAGGAAGACACGGTGCGCCGCAAGGTGATGGAGCGGGTGCACCACCACGCTTTGCCGATGAAGGTCTCGGACGCCGAGTGGCAGTGGGACCGCAAGAAGCTGACCGTTTATTTCACGTCCGAGCAGCGCGTCGACTTTCGCACGCTGGTGCGCGACCTCGCCGGGCTGTTCCACACGCGGATCGAGCTGCGACAGATCGGCGCGCGGGACGAAGCGAAGCGGCTCGACGGGGTGGGCCGCTGCGGGCGCCAATTCTGCTGCTCGAGCTGGCTCCCCGAGCTGCGCCCCGTGAGCCTCGCGCTCGCCAAGGATCAGCACCTGTCGCTCAATCCGTCGCAGATCTCGGGCGGGTGTGGGCGCCTGCTCTGCTGTCTCCGCTACGAGCACGACTTCTACGTGCAGACCCGCAAGCGCTTCCCCAAGGAGGGGAAGGTGCTGCGCAGCGGCGCGGGCCTCGAACGGGTCCTGGCCGTGGACATCTTTCGCGAGACCGTGACGCTGCGCGTCGAGGCAGGGGGGGGCGACACGCGCGTGGTGTCGCTCGAGAAGCTCAAGGACGAAATCGCCCGCTCCGGCGGCGATGCCTAAGTTCTACCTCACGACGGCCATCGACTATTCGAACGGCGACCCCCACCTGGGGCACGCGCTCGAAAAGATCGGCGCGGACTGTATCGCCCGCTACCGCCGGCTGCGCGGCGACGCCGTCCATTTTCTCATGGGGATGGACGAGCACAGCCAGTCGGTGATCCAGGCCGCCGCCGGCGCCGGCGTGACGCCGCAGGCGTGGGTGGACCGCATGGCCGTCAGCTTCGCCGACTACTGGCGCCGCCTGGAATGCAGCAACGACGACTGGATCCGCACCACCGAGCCGCGGCACGCCCGGGCCGTGACGGCGCTGCTCGAGCGGATCCGCGCCCACCACCCCGACGACCTGTTCGAGGCGGAATACGAGGGCCTGTACTGCACCGGCTGCGAGGAGTTCAAGACCGGATCGCAGATCGTCAACGGTCATTGCATCGAGCACCCCACGCTCGAGTTGATCCCGACGAAGGAGCGGAACCACTTTTTCCGCTTGAGCCGGTACCGCGACGCCGTGCTCGAGCGCATCCGCTCGGGCGCCTTCGCGGTCGAGCCCGAGATCCGGCGTAACGAAGTGGTCCGGCTGCTCGAAGCCGGCCTCCAGGACATCTCGATCTCGCGCCAGCGGCAGCAGTGGGGCATTCCGTTCCCCGGCGACCCGCAGCAGACGGTGTACGTCTGGTTCGATGCCTTGATCAACTACCTCTCGGCCACGGGGTTTCCGGAGGCGGGCTACGAGCGGCTCTGGCCCGCGGACCTGCACGTCATCGGGAAGGGGATCACGCGGTTCCATTGCGTGATCTGGCCGGCGATGCTGCTCGCCGGGGAGCTCGCTCCACCGCGCGCGGTGTGGGCGCACGGCTACGTGCAGTGGTCGGGCGCGAAGATGAGTAAGACCGCCGGCACCGCCGTCACCCTCGGCGAGGCGATCGATCGGTACGGCGCGGATGCGCTGCGCTACTTCCTGCTGCGCGAAGTCGGCTTCGACAACGACGGCGACTTCACGTGGGAGCGCTTCGACGCGCGCTATACCTCGGAGCTCGCCGACACGATCGGCAACCTCGTGTCGCGCGCGCTCACGATGATCGTGAATTACCGCGGGGGCACGGTGCCGCGCGACCCGAAGAACTACGACACGCCGCTCGAGACGGCGGCCCGGAGCGCGCTCGCGGCGTACGCGCGCGCCATGGACGCGAACCGCCTGCTCGAAGGGGCCGCTCAGCTCGTCGCGCTCGCGAGCGCCGCGAACCGATATGTGGAAGAGACCGCGCCGTACAAAATCGCGAAGCAACCGGCGCAGGCGGCCGAGCTCGACTCGGTGCTCGCGAACCTGGCCCGCACCGTGGCCCGGCTGGCGGTTCTTTCCCAACCGTTCATTCCCGCGACAGCTGACGCCGTGTGGCGACTATTCGCGCCCCCCGCACCACTGTCACGGGTCCGCCTGGCCGACCTGGGTGAGCTGGCGGTCGAGGGTCGGGCGGTAGCGAAACCGCCCATTCTCTTTCCTAAGCCGCGTCTCGCCTCCGCATAGAGCCCGAAACCACGTGACATGGCTCACTTTGGCTCACTTTTTGCCATGTTGACGCCTCGGGAGGCGAGCCGTACTTTTGAGCTCCCACCGGGAACCCGGCCCAACGCCCTGTCCGGATTCTCCCTTCGGTAGTACATCAAGTGCTGGCGAGTACCGGCGCGTTTCGCGCCGGATGACACGCGTTGACGCGAGGTCGCTACAGGGATGAGCAAGAAGGCGGAGCGACGCTGGACGGTCATGGTGGTGCCTCACGGCTCGGGGACGTCCCGCGCCGTCGAGTTGTCGCAGACCGTCGTGAAGGTCCTGGCCGGGATCGGCAGCGTGGTCGCGCTGGCGTTCCTGGTGCTGGGCGCCGCCGCCATCTCGCGCGGGGTCAATATCACCCGCAGCCGCGCACTCGAGAACGAGAACCGCCTGCTCGCCGAGGAGGTCCAGCGGATGCGCGAGCGGCTGGTGAGCCTCACCGACACGATGAACCAGTTCAGCCAGCGGGAGCAGGAGCTGCGGCTGTTGGCCGGGCTCACGCCGACCGACGCCAGCGTGCAGCGGGCAGGCATCGGCGGGCCGGCCGGGGCCTGGTCGGAGCGCGACAGCCTCTCCGCGCTGGGGTCGCATGGCCAAGCGGCGCTCGCGGCGCGCGTCGATATCGACGCGCTCAGCCGCCGCGCCGACATCCTGGTGCGGTCGCTGAACGAAGCGTACGGCTCGCTCGCCAAGCAGCGGGAGCGGCTGGCGGCCACGCCGTCGATCATGCCGACCAGGGGATGGATCTCGAGCGCCTTCGCGGCCATGCGCGTGCACCCGATCCTGCACCTCGCCCGCCCGCACGAGGGAATCGACGTGACGGCGAAGATGGGGGCCGAGATCGAGGCCCCGGCCGCCGGCATCGTGACCGACGTGAAGTGGGAAGAGGGCTACGGCAACATGCTCACGCTCGATCATGGCGGCGGGGTCGTGACGCGCTACGCTCACTGCTCCACGATTCTGGTGGCGCGTGGCAAGCGGGTGAAGCGGGGCGACGTGATCGCCAAGGTCGGCTCGACCGGCCTGTCGACCGGTCCGCACCTGCACTACGAGGTGTGGGTGAACGGGCACGCGATAGACCCGATCAAGTTCGTGATGCCGGATGCGATTGTAGACTGACAGGCTAGACCGGAAGACGGATAGACGGGTAGGAAAAAAGAAACGGGGGGCGCACAGAAGCTTGCGTCCCTCGTTTGCTTTTCTATCCGTCTACCCGTCTCACTATCTATCCGTCTAGCCTGTCACGGCACCGTATCCGGCGGGCGCCGGTCGACCAGCATCACCGCGCTCGGCGTGGTGAACGTCTGCGGCGCCATGCTCCCGAGCACCGAGCGCGGCACGACCACCGCCGTCATCGCGGAGCGCGCGACTCGGGCGCCCGGGATCGGATTCTTCGTGGCGTCGCCCGCCTCACCCACCGGCAGCGCGACGTTCGCGAGGATCGGCAGCGTCGTGCCCGCCGCCGTCACCACCACGCGCAGCGTCTCTGGGGTCGCCGCCGGCGGATCGGCGGCCACCACGACGTACGCACTGGCGGCGCCGTACGCCAGATTCGCGATGAACGGCGTGACCGGCAACGTCGCCGTGTCCGCCCGGTGCCGGATGAGATTGACGTCGACGCTGGCCATGCCGGCGCCCGCGTGGATGACGCGGAACCCGAGGTTGCCGGCGCCGGGGTCCGCCGCCTTGTCGGTGAACACCCGAACCTGGCGCGCCGGCGTCGAGCCGGAGCGCGCAAACCCCATATGGATGAGCGTAATGCTGTCGCTCGCGGCAAAGTCGATGACCGTGTCCTTCAAGACCTGCTGCGCGATCACCGGGTCCGTGCTGTGGTTGAAGATGCGGAGGTTGCGCGCCCCCACCTCGATTCCCTGATAGAACATGTTCGAGCCGCGGAAGTTCTGTGCATACAGCCCCGCGTTGGACACGATGTCCATGATGCGGAAGTCCTCCGCCATCGTATCGGGAAGCGCGTGTACCCAGTGGATCGCCGCGTACGAGGGGATGGGCTCCGTGAAGGTCGCGTCGCGACGGCACGCGGCGGCCACGAGCGCAAGGACGCAGAGAACGACGGACCGGGATCGCATCATGGTGTACTCGAGTTGAGAGTGTGGTTCACAGGTGTCATTGCTGGTTTCCTCCGCCGCCCCCGCCCGGGTTCTCGGTCACGGGTCCGCCGCCGAACCAGTGGCGCGTGACGGCGAAGGTCACGAATCCGGCGGCGAGCGCGCCCACGAGGACATAGGTGCGGGATCGCGAGAAGCGCCGTTCGTAGGCGTTCCCCACCCACGCCCGCTGCAGCGTGACGGTTTCCCCGCTCCAGCGACTCTGCCGACCACTCAGGTCCGTGATCGCGGCGACGCGCAGGGTGAAATCGCTGTCGGTCGAGCCGATCACCGCGCCCTCCACCCGCGCGACGCCAGCGCCTATGGTGGGCCCGGCGCCCACGCGGCCCTGATCGGAGAGCGTCAGCGCCACGCTGGTCTGCGGCGTGGGCACGAGAGTGGGGAGCGGCGTGTACATGTAGCACCCCGCGACCATGTTGGACACGAGCGCTACGCTGCAGGCCCGCGAAACTCGGCGCACCCTCACCATCCGTACACGCCGCCCAGGAACAGCCCGTAGTTCCCGGGCCCCGCGGCGTCCCGGCCCCCGGTGCCCCCCGTGCCGTAGAACGGCTCGCTACGGGCGGCCATTTCCGGGTTCGGCACCGGCCAGTCAGTGGCCGTCCCGATCGGGAGGTCGCCCCACCCGCGCGCGGCGAAGAACCACATGCCATACCCGGTGTACGCGGTCTCCAGCCGGTACTCCCACTTCAGCGCGTCCCAGAGGTTGCCGCACTTGGTCTTGGTGTACGGCCGACCGGGCGACGCCGCATCGGGCACCCGGGGGACGCAGGAGCGGCTGCCGGCGACGTAGGCGGCATCCATCCCCGGCACCGGCATCAGGGTGTCCGTGATGACCCCCTTGAGCGGCTTCATCTGCCCCTTCCCCACGCGCGAGATGTCGATCAGCGAGTCGGCGAGCACGATCTGCGGAGGGTTGGAGCGCAAGTAGCCTTCCGCCTGCAGCAATTTGATCTCCATCATCGTCATGACCGGATACGGTCCGACCCTATCCGCCGCGCGGAACGCCCGCGACCGGAAGAAGTCGTACTGGGAAATGCCCAGCGGGTCGCCGGGCACGTCCGCGGCGGCCGGTCGGTTCCGGAAGTACGGCGTGGCGGCGAACGTTCCGGGTACCGTGACCGCGTTCTGGGGCGGGCGCGTCGTTCCTTGGGGGAACCGCCGGTCGGGTGTCACTACGGTGAACGGGGACCGGAGCAGCGGCGCCATCGCGAGCCAGCTGTCGTACCCGCCGGAGGTGTCCGCCATCCCCAGAAAGAATTGCGACGCCTGGTGCCAGTTGGCGGACCCCGTCGCGTAGTGCTGCGCGACCCACGCGATATCCCAACCGATGGTGCGATCCATGGTGATTGCGAAATCGCTCTGGATGCCGGCCGCGGCGTCGGCGATGACTTTGCTCCAATCCACGATGCCGCCCGCGGTGATGTCCGCACGCTCGGCAGGAGTCCGGGCCATCCCGGCGCGGAATCGCGCCTTGTACGAGCGTGCCAGCTGCACGAACGTGCCGGTGGCGCCCGCAGTGAGCGCGTTCCCGTTGACCCAGGCGGAGGGAAGCGGGAACCAGTCACCCGATGGCCCCGCCGGGGACGGACCCGACGCGATGGCGATGGCCGAGTCGAGGTAAGCGAGTGCCGCGCCCATGACCTGCCGGTAGCCCGACAGCGGCACAATCACCCCGGCATCGGCCTCGGGGTTGTCGTTCTCGGTGAGGATCGAGGCCGAGTCGTACGCCAGCGCCAGATTGCCCAGCGCCACGCCTTGCGAGAAGCGCGCGAACGCGCGGGCCCGCGCATCGCGCGCCGGCGACCCCAGCGTCAGGGCCTGCAGCCGAGCGATCCCCAGCGCCGCCATGCGCGCGGCGCTGTGCCCCACCACCCAGTCGCGGTAGTTCCCGAGGTTCCCCTGGCTGCCCGGCGCATTCGTGATCGGATTGCGCGGGATCGCACCGCGCGGGCCCATCGCGAAGTTGGCGAGGGTGGACACGTTCTCCATCCCCATCACCAGCAGCTGCGGCTGCAGCGCATCGTTGATCCCGCCCGTCAGGACGGTTCCCCCGCCGATCGTCGCCGCATGGGTCCGAGCGTAGGTGTTGCTGATCAGCTGCTCGAGATCGGCCGCGTTGCTGAACACGCGCCCGCGGTCTGGGTTGTTGGAATTGTCCACGACGAGCGGGTCGGTACACGCCGTCAGACCCACCGTCAACGCGCCGTACAATCCGTAGAGAAACTTTCTCATCGATCCTCCTCGAGCGAACACGG
>Ga0209055_1001090_pt1 | contig 18188 bp, 17 predicted proteins | sample GraSoiAngelo_110_FD_185875 | JGI IMG/M metagenome (GOLD analysis project Ga0209055, IMG submission 185875) | Grasslands soil microbial communities from the Angelo Coastal Reserve, California, USA - 14_0903_12_30cm (SPAdes) (version 2) | ecosystem: Environmental > Terrestrial > Soil > Grasslands ... | reverse complement strand
TCACGAGCAGAATCACTCCAACCGCAGTCGCGAGTGAGTACCCGAAAAGCTTGGGCGGTGTTTTCTTTATTTCCGTGACTGCTTTTTTTGCAACCTGCCGGGGTTGCACTCTGGGCTTCTGCGGAGCCGCATTTCTTGGCGTAGCTGCTTTGGGCTGTTCGATTGGTGCAGATTTCTCGACGACCGGAGGAGGTTCCGGCGTCGCATAGGATTCTTTGAGCGGCGGCAGTTCCGTAACATCAGAAAAACTCACCTCCCTGCCTGCCTGCGCTCTAGCACTCTCATCCATCATTGGATCGACTGGCAGTGTTCGTGGTGCAGTTTCTGTCTCTGTCGCAGCCGAAGCTGATATGCCTGACCCGGGATCTTGCAATCCCTGAGCGTACGCATTCGTTCTGCTCGTCTCCTGAACCGAACCTGTGCCTGGCCATCCCGCAGCCGCGGCAGCTCTACGCACTCTCGCTGCCGAAGTTTCCGGCGGTGGAGCAGTTCTGGAAGACATCTCACTCTGCGAGGAACTTACTCCTGGCTGGGATGATTTTTTCGCGGCCGTCTTCGCGTGGGTCCCAGTGTGGGTCTCGTTGCAATTCTCCAGATCGTAAATCAACTCCTGCCCGCTCTGATAGCGCTGGTCGGGCACCTTCGCCAGCGCTCTCATAATGAGTTTGCTCAGAGGAAGGCTAATTTTACGATTCACCTGATCCGGTGCCGGCGGGGTCGCTTCTGTGATTTGCCTGCACAGCTCATCGGTGCTATTTCCGGCGAATGGTTTCATCTCGGTGACCATCTCATAGAGAATTGCCCCGAGGCTGAACAAATTGGAGCGGCTATCGAGCGGCTCTCCGCGCACCTGCTCAGGAGACGTGTAGTACAAAATCTCCGGCGCATTCCCCGGAACCTGGAACGCGAACGTTCCCATGGTCGAAATGCCAAAATCCAGAACCTTTACCGTCCCGTCCCAACTGACCATGATTTTGGCGGGCTCCAAACTCCAGTGCACCGCGTTGTGTACGCGGGCGTGATCCAGGCCTTGGCATGTCTGGCGTGCAATGTCCTGCAAATCCCAAATGGAAAATCCTTCTCGTCGAGCCAGCATGGTTCCCACGCTGTTACCCTGCACGTACTCCATCCACGCGCAGAGCTGACCATCAATTTCTGCTGCGCCATAGGCCTGGGCAATGTTAGGGCTATTGAGCGGCTTTGCGCTTTCGACCTCTTCCAGAACGCGCTGCACCAGGCCGGCGGATTGCTCTCCGAATGGCTGTAGGCGCAAGGTCTTCAGCACGACCGTCTGCCCGGTGTCTGGATCACTGGCCTTGTAAACAGATCCCAGTGCCGACTGGGTAATTTCGCTGAGTATCTCGAAACGCCCGATTTGGTTCGACATTGCTTCCTTGCCTCGCCCATGGGCGAGGCTGCCTCCTCACCCGAAATAAGCTGGCTAATGCCTTGGAGAGGATGGATAAAGGATAGCCCGAGGAAGAGAACTCTCGTGAGTTACCGAAGTACCTGACGGAGAAACGATTGCGGATGTTTACGCCGGGGCCAGGTTTGCTACAAATCTCCCCGAATCTCAGTCGCTGAGGTTAGCCAATTTTGCAGCATGTGCCTCACCTTCGCGCCTTCAGGCTTTCGCCGGACTGCATCAAGCACAGAAAATCGTGCCAACATGCCCCGTCCGCAGAAGCCAACCCAGTAGGGAACGTAAATTTCTCCGGGAATCAACTCAGCGGAGAGGCGTAGGTCACGAACACGAAAAAACCCGGTACTGAAAATCAAGCGCCGCACTTTGCCCAGCAAAATCTCTTGTGATCGCTGCTCATCGGGATTTGCCGGAAGGCAGTTGCGCGTTTCCAGAAAGACCACCTCTGCAGGCCCGGGCAATTGCTCGAAATGATAAAGATCGAGCGAGCCACTGACCGCATCCAGACCGAACACGCGTTGATCGATTTTGCCGCGGTTGGAGATTTCCACCTGAAATAGCTGGAAGGGAATGTAGAAGTCGGCCACAGAGCGAAGCGGTCCGAAAACCAGCGCCCGCATGGAATTGAATGCGCCGCGCGAAAATTCCTCTACGGCTGCGTCGCGGCTGACGTTTGGTCTCAAACTGCGGATGCGCGGCATCTACCGAAAATGAATCCAGAGCCCAACCACCGTGGCCACCAAGGCCAGGCTAAATGCAATGTTGATTCTGTGCTCAAGCGCTGTTTCTGCGGGTGGCTTGTAGGTCGCCGATGGTGTCAGGGGCGTGACGTCCATCTTTTCATCTACAGTGGCAAACGTGAGCCCAGCGAGCTTCCGGCGCTCCGGCGCTGGCGTCATCAGGCTTACTCCAACCAGCACTGCGCAGCAGATCACAAACATCAAAATGGCGTAATGCAGGAAATTCATGCCCACCAAACCGCGGAGGAACGCGTTGTCAAATGCGTGCCCGCCGGCAGCGCGATCCATCAGTTCGAAAATGAAGCGCACCGCGCCCAGCACAAAGCCCGTCAGGAGCGACGTGATCGCCCCTTGGGCATTGAGCCGGGGCCAGAGGATTCCCAAAATAAAGCAGGCCGCGATTGGCGGGCTGATGTAGCCCTGCACGCTTTGCAGGTAAATATAAAGCTGACTGCTAATCAGATGGATGAACGGCACCCAGGCCAATCCCAGAATTACCATGAAGCCGGTCATCACCCGGCCGAAACCCACGAGCTGCAGCTCGGTGGCATCCGGCTTGATCTTCTTATAGAAATCCAACGTAACTAGTGTTGAAGCCGAATTGAACACGGAACTCATCGCTCCCATCAGCGCGGCCAGCAGCGCGGCAATCATTACTCCGACCAAGCCGGTGGGAAGCAAATTGATGATCATGGTGGGATACGCAATATCGCCGTTTAATACTTCGCCATTGGGGCCAAACTTGAATAAGTCGCGATAGAGCGCGACTGCAATCAGCCCTGGCAAGACCAGCATGAACACCGGCAGGATTTTCAGAAATCCGGCGAAAATGGTTGCTGCCTTGGCATGGCCTTCATCTTTGGCCGAAAGCACACGCTGCACGATCACTTGATCGGTACACCAATACCAAATTCCGAGGATGGGCGCGCCGAAAAAGATTCCAGTCCAGGGAAAATCCGGGTCGCTCACCGGCTTGATCATATGGAAGTAGCTGGCCGGTACCCCAGCGCGTAGGCCGGCGAATCCTCCGACGCGATGCAGACCTATAGTGGTCAGAATTACCGCGCCAGCAATCAGGATCAGCGTCTGAACCAAGTCGGTGTAGATCACCGCCGCCAACCCGCCGGCAATCGTATAAATTCCGGTCGCGACAACCAGAATCACCGCGGCAGTCAGCGGACTCCATCCCACCACCCGCTCCAGCACGATGGCGGCGGCGTACAGATGTACCGAAATCTTCGTGAACACGTAAGCCAAGATCGAGATCGCTGCCAGATAAACCGCGCATGAACGGCTGAATCGCCGCTCCAAAAACTCGGGCATGGTGAACACGTTCGAGCGCAGGTAGAACGGCACGAACACCCATCCTAGAATCAGCAGAATTAAACAGGCCAGCCACTCGAAGTGCCCGACCGCCAGCCCTGAGGTGGCGCCCGATCCTGCCAGCCCGATGAAGTGCTCAGTCGAGATGTTGGAGACGAACAGCGATGCGCCGATGGCAAACCAGCCCACGTTGCGGCTGGCCAGAAAGTAATCAGTCGACGTCCGTTCCTTGCGCGCAAAGTAGAATCCGATGGCAAAAATCACCACGAAATAAACGGCAATGACGGCAATATCGACACCGGTCAACGCCTTGTGGGTGAGATGCACCGCAGTCTGGACCATAGTCCTCCTATCGACCGCCCAATGTGCGCTGCAAATTCGATTCGGCAGACTGTACCGTAGTTATCGCATGTCACGCAATGCAGAACTGGGAACTGATCTGAAAACTTCGGAACTGAGCGCTTGGAAGCAGAACTGGGAACTGAGAACTGGCATCTGGGAACTGACATCCTGGTGGGCTGCACGTTGAGAACTCGCACACCAAGTAGCAGATCTTCGCAATCGTCTGCGCAACTTCCGCCCTCTTTGCCAGGTGAGAGGCTCGCCGGTTCGTTCTCAGCCTCGAGAGGTCCAACATGCATGAAAATACCTCGTAACTACTCGGTCGCTTCGCCGTTATTTCTGTAGGAGGACGACAAATTTGTCATCTCAGCCCAAGTGAATCTCCACAGCAACACTCAGATCTGGATATCGATAATTGTTTAGGGCAATCGGAAAACGTGCAAGACGATTGTCCGGAAAATGTTGTCGAAACATGCCTCATCGTCTATGCTGAATGGAACCTTGGGTGCCCCCTAGTCGTATTCTGCAAAGTAACTGACTTGAATACGATCCGTCTAAATATCCCGGAGCTCTGCGAATGACCCTGGCTCGCTTTGTCAGCAAAAACGCTTTTCGCAATAAGCGCCGCAGTGTTCTGACAGTCTTGAGCGTCGCCTTTTCCTTGCTGCTACTTACCCTAATGATGACGATCTGGCGGGCCTTCTATTTGGACGAGGGCAGCGCCGAGTCGGCGCAACGGTTGGTAGTACGCCATCGGGTCTCGTTAACTTTCAGCCTTCCTGCCTACTACCGCGAAAAAATTCGCCCGCTGCCCGGCGTAGTTGCGGTGGTCCCCGTCTCGTGGTTTGGAGGGATTTACAAAGATCAAAAGCCGGAGAATTTTTTTGCGCAGTTCGGCACCGATCCCGAAGAATTTTTCAAGGTATTCCGGGATGTGGCAATACCAGCGGATCAGGTTACAGCGTGGCAGCGCGACCGCCAGGGGGTAATCGTCGACGACACGCTGGCTAGTAAGTACGGCTGGAAGGTGGGGGACCGGATCATCTTGCAAGGAACAATTTACCCGGTCAATCCTGAGCTGAACATCCGCGGCATTTTTCACGCTGTCCCAGACGATAAATCGATCTATTTCAATGCGAAGTATGTCGAAGAGGCGGTGCCGTGGTTCAAGGGGAAGGCTGGCACTTTCAGCATCCTTGCCGCGTCTCCCGCTGATGTAAGCAAGGTTGCCACTGCCGTGGATGACATGTTCCGCAACTCGCCGCAGCCGACGAAATCGGAAAGCGAGAAGGCTTTTGGGCTGGAATTCGTGGCTATGATGGGAAACGTCAAGGCGTTCATTCTTAGCATTTGTATGGCAGTGGTTTTCGCGATCTTGCTGGTTTCTGCGAATACGATGGCCATGTCCATCCGCGAACGAACGCGCGAAGTTGCAGTGCTCAAGACTCTGGGCTTCACTCGCCAAACAGTTCTGGGTCTGTTCATTGGAGAGGCAATGGCACTGGCTCTGGCTGGCGGTCTGATTGGAACGGCTTTCGGCTATCTGTTGGTTTATGCGCTCACCCACTCGCCGCAGTTCTTCAGCTTTTTCAACATGAAAGTAACCCTCGGCATTTGGCTATCGGCGATGCTGGCTTCTGGATTCGTGGGATTTCTGAGCGCCTTTATTCCTTCCTACCACGCGTCACAGGTAAACATTGTGGACGGGTTGCGACACATCGGATAAACGGCATGACGTTAAGCAGCTTTGTGATAAAAAACGCGTTTCGCAACAAGCGCCGGAGCGCTCTGACGGTGCTGAGCATCGGTTTTTCTCTGCTCCTGCTCACATTAATGATGACCATCTGGCGCACGTTTTACATCGATCAAGGGGCGCCGGATTCGGCCAAGCGGTTGATGACGCGCCACCGGGTCTCGCTCACGTTCTTTCTGCCCGGCTATTACCGCGAGAAAATCCGCGCCCTTCCAGGCGTGGTGTATGTTGCGCCCATGACCTGGTTCGGAGGCCGTTATAAGGACGACAAGCCGGAGAACTTTTTTGCCCAATTTGCCACCGATCCTGAGGAGTATCTAAAGGTGGCGGCCGATAAAAGTGTGCCCGCAGATCAGGCGCAAGCCTGGATTCGCGACCGAGCAGGCGCCATGGTGGATGTGGAGTTGGCGAAAAGATATGGGTGGAAGATTGGTGATCGAGTCATTTTAAAAGGCACCATCTTTCCGGTGAACCCCGAGCTCACCATTCGCGCCATATACACCATGACCCCCGCGAACAAGTCTTTCTATTTCCATGCGAAATATCTGGAAGAGGCGGTGTCCTGGTACAAGGGCCAAACTGGCTTTTACTTCACGCGCGTTGCCTCTCCGAGTGACATCGCGCCGACCTCGCGCACAATCGATGACATGTTCCGCAACTCGCCCCAGCCAACCAAGACGGAGAGCGAAAAAGCCTTTCAACTTTCGTTCATTGCGATGCTGGGCAATGTCAAGGCTTTCATCTTGAGCATCTGTGCAGCGGTGGTGTTCGCAATTCTCTTAGTTGCGGCCAATACGATGGCGATGTCCATCCGCGAGCGCACGCGCGAGGTAGCGATGCTGAAGACGCTCGGATTTACCCGCGCCAGCGTGCTCTCGCTGTTCGTAGGCGAAGCCGTCGCATTGTCAGTCGCGGGTGGGCTGCTGGGAGTTGCGATCGCCGCCTTGCTCACAAAGGTGATCGCCCACTCCCCGTTTGCAACCGGCATTTTGTTCGGTTTTAGAGTGTCTCTCGCAACGATGGGCATTGCCCTTGTAATCGCTGCTTTTGTGGGTTTCCTTAGCGCGTATTTCCCGGCTTATAACGCATCACGGCTGAACATTGTCGAGGGACTGCGTCACATCGGCTGAACCGAAGGAATCGAATTATGGCTATACCGCTCAGCTACAACATCCGGAACTTGAAATTACGCAAAGGCCTCACGATCATGACCGCGCTGGGTATCGCGCTCACCGTGACCACTGCGATTTTCATCATGGCGCTTCTCGCTGGACTGAAGCGCGCCTTCGTCACCAGCGGCGATGCGCAGAACGTGCTGGTGTTGCGCAAAGGGTCTGAGGCCGAGCTGTCGGGCGGTTTTGATGCTACCAACTTCCCCGTATTGAAGAACCTGCCGGGAATCGCCAAGGACAGCCACGGCGAACCGATGGCGTCAGGCGAGTGGGTAGTAGTGATTGTGCTCCCGCGCAAGGATGGTACGGGAGAAGTCAACGTTACGGTTCGCGGCATGATGCCGGATGGCCTCGAACTGCGTCCTAAGGTGAAGCTCGTCGAGGGGCGTTGGTTCACGCCCGGGCAGCGGGAAGTGGTGGTCAGCGAGTCTATCCACAAACGCTTTTCACATGCGAATGTAGGAGATACTTTGGCCTTCGGTAAGGGACCGTGGCAGGTCGTCGGTGTCTTCGATGCTGGCGGATCAGCTTACGACTCTGAGATCTGGGGCGACGTGAACCAGATGGCCACTGATTTCGACCGCCAGGGTGGCTTCTCCTCCGCGTACTTGCGGGCGACAGACCCGGTTTCCGCTGATGCGCTGAAGCATCGCGTGAGTGATGACCAGCGCCTGAAGCTCGAAGGCTTGCTCGAGACGGAATATTATGCGAAGCAAACTTCCTCAGGCGCTCCCATCAGAATTATCGGCTGGATCGTGGCGGTGATAATGGCCATAGGTTCAAGCTTTGCCGCTATGAACACGATGTACGCCGCCGTTGCGTACCGGGGACGCGAGATTGCCACGCTGCGGGTGATTGGATTTTCGAAGCCGAGCATCTTGACTTCATTTGTATTGGAATCCTTACTGCTATCGTTGCTGGGCGCGCTGGTTGGGATTGTCTTGATGCTGCCGTTCAATGGCATGACCACCGGCACCTCCAATGCCGTCACCTTCAGCGAAATTGTTTTCAGCCTGAGGATGACTCTGCCTGTAGTTGTGACGGCGGTCGGATTTGCTTTAATTATGGGATTATTCGGCGGCATAGCGCCCGCCTGGCACGCGGCCCGCCGCGACATCATTGCCGCGTTGCGCGATTAGCAGGCAGCACGTAGGGGCGGGTGCCCTCACCCGCCCGGCCGAGCTAAGCTCGGCGGAGCTTTAGTGAACTAGCGTATGCCACTCGATACGAAACATCACGATCTGCAAAGCCTGCGCATCGACCGCTCGGCTAAGAGCGGCGAGGGCGAACCAGCACCTTGGGCTAAGCGTTACATCATTATCGGCATCTCGATTGTGGTGCTGTTGAGCCTCTCAGCGCTGATGTACCGATTGTTGGCCGCCGATGCTCCCGAAGTCGAAGTCGCTCGTGCTGCCGCTGAGAACAGCGACCTTGGCGGCATCGTTCTTTCTGCCACCGGGTACATCGTGGCTCATCACAAGATCAACCTGAACTCCAAAGTCACAGGCCGGGTAAAGTGGATTGGCGTGGAGAAGGGCGACAAGGTCAAAGAAGGCCAGGTTCTGGTCCGTTTGGAAGATGATGAGTTCCGTGCGCAGTATCAGCAAGCCCACGGAGCAGCGGAGAACGCGCGCGCCTATTACCAGGAGTTGCAGCACGGCTCCCGTCCCGAAGAAATTCAGCAAGCGGAGCACAATCTTGCGGAGGCCCGGGCCACATTGGCCAACGACAAGATTGTTCTGGATCGCACTCGCAACCTGACCAATCAAGGCGTGCTGTCTCAACAAGCTCTCGATGATGCGACCGCCAAGTTCGAAGCCGATCAGCAGCGCGCGAATTCGCTGGAGAGAGGTTTTCAACTTGCCAAAATCGGGCCGCGCGCCGAGGAAATTGCCCGCGCGAAGGGCGCAATGATACAAGCCGAAGGGCAGGAGGCTTATGCCAAGTCGCTGCTGGATGCGACCCTGATCAGAGCTCCTGTCACGGGCACCATTCTGGAGCGTACAGCGGAAAGAGGCGAGCTGGTTACGTCGCAGTTCGCCAGCCAGGCTGAAGGGGGCCCACAAGGGCAAGTCGTTGCGCTTGCCGACCTGCATGATATCCAGGTCGAACTCGACATCGCGCAGGATGATTTCGCCAAGCTTGGCCCCAGGCAGAAAGGTGCGGTTACGGTCGACGCCTTTCCTGACCGCAAGTACGACGGAGTGATCGCGGAAATTTCTCCTCAGGCCAATCGCCAGAAAGCCACGGTGCAGGTCAAAGTTCAGATTCTCAATCCGGATGAATACCTTCGCCCTGAGATGAACTCCACGGTAAAGTTCTTAGCCGACGAGGGAAAAAAGGGAGGTTCCCAGCCATCCGGGGTGTTCGTCCCGACCACAGCGTTGCGAGATCGCGACGGGAAGAAAGTCGTTTTCATCGCCTTTAATGGGAAGGCGCTTATGCGCCAAGTTCGGGTTATTTCGCAACGGAGCGGAGGCCTTCTGGTGCAAGGCTTAAATGGCGGGGAAGACGTGATTACCTCCGGCCCGCAAGATTTGAAAGATGGAAACAAAATAAAAATCAAGGGACAGTCATGAGCACTGCTACTGCAACTAATGTCGCTACTCAAACCAGGGTGGTCCAGGCCCGAAATGTCAGCAAGGTGTTCAAACGCGATGCTTTCGAGGTGAAAGCGTTGGACGATGTCTCCATCGAGATTTCCGGTGGGGAATTTCTCGCGCTCATGGGGCCTTCCGGCTCCGGGAAGACTACATTGCTGAACATGATTGCCGCCATCGACCGCCCGACCAAAGGCGAGCTGCTGGTGCTTGGCGAGAACGTTTTCCGCTTTAATGACAAACAGTCGGCCAACTGGCGCAACGCGCACATCGGCTACGTTTTCCAGACGTTCAACCTGATCCCTGTACTCACCGCCTTTGAGAACGTGGAACTTCCTCTGTTGTTGACCAAACTCAATGCGCAGCAACGCCGTGACCATGTCATGACGGCGCTAAAACTCGTCGGCTTGGAAGACCGCGCCGACCATCTCCCCAAGCAGCTTTCGGGCGGACAAGAGCAGCGCGTGGCCATTGCCCGCGCCATCGTCAGCGACCCTACTCTATTGCTCGCGGACGAACCGACCGGCGATCTGGACAGCCACTCTGCCACTGAGATTCTGGAGATTCTCAAACGCCTGAACGAGGACTTCCGTAAGACGATTGTGATGGTGACCCACGACCCGCACGCCGCCTCTTACGCGCACGTTACGCGGCATCTGGAAAAGGGCATGCTGCTGCCGGGGTGACCGTAGATTGTCTTGTGAGTCAGCAGAATCTACGGCTTTGCCAAAGCAGTGCTCGTAAACCGGTTCAACTGAGCAATGGGGCGTATGATCAAGGCATGGACAATAAGTACATTTCTGAGCGGGTGAGCAGCATCCGGCAGGAGATTGAAGAATTGCGGAACTTGAACGAGAAATACCGGGCTCACAACGAACACGCAGTAATAGAAAAATCAGCGCACCAGAATCGCGAGCTTCGCCTCAGCCAGATCAAACAAGAACTGGCCATCATGCTGAAGGGCTGCGGATTGCAGCTTCCAACGCCCTAGATTCCAGGAGCTCCCTAATCAAAAAGAGGGCAGCCGCGTTGGCCGCCCCCTTGCGCACGAAGTTGGAATTACGCAGGCCGGACGTTCTCAGCCTGCCAGCCCTTCGGTCCCTTGGTGACATCGAACTGCACTGTCTGGCCTTCTTGCAGGCTGCGGAAGCCGCCCGCTTGGATTGCCGAAAAATGCACGAATACATCTTCGCCGGTCTGACGGCTAATAAAGCCGTAGCCCTTGGCGTCATTGAACCACTTTACTGTTCCTGTTTCCATGTTTGTACTGTTCTACCTTTCGATTTTTTCTACGTTTGAAGGAGTCGGAGGTACTGTGCAGGGGACTAGCTGTTTAGGCGAGAGCTGCTCATGAACCGATTCGGTCTTACGCACTCTAATGTTACGCTGCAATGGCAAGATGAGCAAGCGGCATGTTATTTCGGGAATGACAGTGTAACAGCGGATTTGTACTGCGTCTGAGACTTCGTTTTGGGCGCGGCCTTGCCGGTGCAATTTGGATTCGCTGTTCCCGCTGTGGTTTTTTCTTGCGCGGCTTGGGCCGACGCGGCGCACGCCGGCTCGCTTCCCTTTACCGAGACGATAAGTGAACTGCCGCCGGGAGCTCCGGTGGGCACGGTTCTGGAATTCGCCTGAGCGCTCAACTGCCTACTTCCCTGTGATCCGTGTGCTTGCACCTGCGCCGGCGCAACTTGTTGTATTCGTCCGGCAAGCTGGTTGCTCCCCTGGTTTAACGCCCGGCCCAGAATCGACCCAGCCTTTACCGTGGATGCGCTGGAAGCGGCGTGGGCGAGAGCAGCTTCCGCAGCGGCCTGGGCGTGCGCAGAAATAGAAAATACTCCAAGAATCGCGGCGAGTCCGAGCAGCGTGCGCGAGTTCATAGGCTTCCGTGTCTCAGGAAGCGTAACCCTAAGCTGCCGGTGGGTCAATGGCAAACCATCCTGCAGGGCGTGGGCAGAACACCCGCCTGCCTCGGCCAAATTTACAAGCACAACGGCGACATGATGGCCAAAAACCATCTCCTGATGCTTGCTGCCACGAAAAAGTTGCATTTTCCCTGAGCCTCGATGTAAGATGCACATTGAACGCGACAGTAAGCGTTCGATCACGTCGCAGTACCGCCCTTTCTTCCACAGGTTCATAGAAGCCAACAGAATGTATGAGGTGAACCAGTCCGCCTCGTTCCCGGTTCCGGAGGAGCCCCTATGGCGTGGTACGCATATTGCATCACTGAGCAACAGACCCTAAGCAACGGTACGCGGTCCCGGCGCCCTTTCCTGCTGGAAGGGATTCAAGGAGTGAACGGCGCCGCCGTCCTTGGCTATCCCAGCGGAGAATTCAGCGTAGTTGTAAGCGAGTACGAGCGCAACGGCTCACCGCTCGGCGACAAGCACGTTTTGGAGCATGCGCGGGTGGTTAGCGTGTGCTTCCGCAGCGGAACTGTTCTGCCCTTTCGTTTCGGAACGATTTTCGATTCCGAGGAAGCTCTACGGCAGGCGGTCCGCGCCAATCGGCGGACCTTTGGCCTGTCCGTGGCTCGCCTGAAAGGCAAAGCCGAGATGCACCTCAAACTGGTGGTGCGGGATGGGTCATTACGCGCGGCTCTGGAGAATGTCATACTGCCGGATACAGTGGGCGGGGAGTATTTGATCAAGCTGAGGGAAAAGGCGTCACGTGATCGCGAGCGCCAGACCAAGGCAAGGGCCCTGTCCGTCCAAGTACATAAAATGTTCAATCCGCTTGAGGAAGAGATTAGCTGCAAGCGGGTGGATGCCAGCGGCATGCTGATCGATATTGCTCACTTGATTGAGTCGAAATCCGTCGAGAAATACCAAAATCGCTACAGCAGTGCCGCCAAGCAATTGAAGAATTGCGAAATCTCCGTCAGCGGGCCCTGGCCGCCGTATCATTTTTTGCCCGGGAAACTGAGGACGGTGGCGGGTAATTCGTAGAGCTCCCGGAAGTTGGACGGCGCGCGGCAGACTCGTCCTTCATTCATTTACGGAAGGCGAGGACGTCCGCTATTTCATCGAGGAGTTATCAGCTAACGATAATCTTATCCGCCCTGCTTCAACTCAACCAGCACTTGCCGTGCAATCTCTTTTAATGTCTCAAAAACCCCGCCGCCCTGGAAAGCAATAGCCTCCAGCACCGGCTCGTTCTTGCGTCGGAGCTGTTGGGCGAGATTATCAACAGGCAGGACGTTTGGCAGGTCTCGTTTGTTCAGTTGCAGGACGTACGGAATCTTTCTGAAGTCGTAGCCGTGCTCCTTGAGGTTCGCCATGAGATTTTCAAGCGCCTCGACATTAGCGTCCATGCGCTCTTCCTGCGAGTCGGCTACGAAAACGATGCCATCCACCCCGCGCAAAATCAACTTGCGGCTAGCATCGTAGAATACCTGGCCCGGAACCGTATAGAGGTGAATGCGAGTCTTGAAGCCGCGGACCGAGCCGAGATCCAGAGGAAGGAAGTCGAAGAACAAAGTACGCTCAGTCTCGGTGGCCAGCGAGATCATCTTGCCTTTCTGCTGCTCGGCCGTTTTCTGATAGATGTACTGCAGATTTGTCGTCTTGCCGCCCAATCCGGCGCCGTAGTAGACGATCTTGCAATTGATCTCTCGGGCAGCAAAGTTGATAAAGCTCAAAACGTTCCTCAACGCGCACGGCAGACGTCCACCTGTGAACGCTTCCGCATCAGGATTTTGGCTTGTTGCTGCTGGTTTTATACCACACGCTGCAGCATCACTGGCAGGTTACTCTGGTTACTAGGAAGCGGCGCTTGTGTAGGGGCAGGTGTCCTCACCTGCCCAGCCGAGCGCAGCTCGACCCTACCACCGGAGCTGCCCACAACCAGCGATATTCCTCTGGTGATTGCGCCAGTCCCTTCCTGACAGGATTATTCAAAATATACGCGATTTTTCGTCCAGCTTTTCCGATATTCGCAACACCCGATCGAATGATTCTTCTTGCCAGACTCGTCCGGCCCTGCCCAGCTCACGGTTTATTAAATGTGCAGAAGCGCCCTTGATCGCCTTTGTTATTCGCGCGAGCGAGAACATCTCTAGTTTTTGCATGTCGATTTTAGGAACAAAGACCATATGCACGTGATCGGGCATGACCACGACAGCGTTTAGTTCGACCGTCCACTGATTCGCTCGCATGCACGTCTCCATTACGATAGAACGCGCCCAGGCAGGCAACATCCATCCGTTGGTGCGTGCAGAACGTCAAGAAATGTGGCTTGTTGTCGCGCTGAAGGTGAGGTAAATTGCGGCGGTAAAAAGATTTCGGCACCGTATTCGAATGAATTCTACCGCCGTGCTTCGCCCGGCTGCCCAGACGAGGACGTCTGGGCCTACGTATGTTGTGCCGAAATGGGAATAATGCAAGGCTACTTTTTCACCTTGCCAGCCCGACCGGATAATACCCTTCCTTCGCCACCACGGTCAGATCAGGTCTGGCCACTTTGACTTCGATTTCACGGTGCGCGCTGCTCGGGGTGGCGCGGGTCACGTATCCGAGGGTGTATTGATTTCGCGCGTCGCCAATCAGCTGAGCGTATGTGCTTTCGATTGCCTGGCGCGAGAAGCCGTTGAAGACTTCGCCACCGGTAGCACTGGCGTATTTCGGAAGAATGTCGCTGTAGCCCAGCTTCGGGAGATGCAGTCTTTGCAGACGGCCATAGATCGGTGCGGCTGAGCTTTCCACAGCCACCCCATACACCATGATGTTGTAGGAAAGCAGAACTTTCAGCGTATCGCTGTAGCTGGCGATGCTGCGCGATTCACGACCGTCGCTAATAATGAAAATCACTTTCCGCCGCGTCCGATCGCGCCTGCTCAAATCCACCGCCGCCGCCAGGATGGCATCGTTGAGCACGTGCGATTCTTTGGGCGGCGTAATCACACGCGGCGTGCTTGGGTCGATGGGAACATTGTTCACGGTCGGCCCTTGCGGCCCTAACGGCCCGCCAGTTACAGGCGGACCGTTGTTGCGGCCGCTAACCGTCTTCAATTCGTTCAAAGTTGCCGTCAGCTGTTTGCCCGCGGCAGAGAAATCTGACACTTTTGAGACGGCACTGCTGTAGGTGTAGATCGAGACTTCATCAAACTGGCTGAACGCTCCTTCCAGCGCAGGAAACGTTTGTTTGACCTTTTCCAGAGCAACGTCGGGGAGACCCGTATCAACGATCACCGCTGCAGATAGCGCAAAAGGGTCGGTCGTGAAGAAATTCAGCTTTTGCTTTTTCCCGTCTTCATAAACCGAAAAATCCCTGGGCAGGAGTCCATTGACCAGGCGGCCAGAACCGTCCTTCACCATGACCGGGACCAGCACCTGGTTAACGTTGGTTACGATCTTGTAAAGATCGTCGGTAGCTCCACCTTGCCCCGGTGTTGCGCCTCCTTCAGGGACGGTCGTGATATTCATCGGAGGACGTGGTGGCGGCGCTTCGGCAGCCGGAGCTGGGGCGTTTTCAGGATTTGCCTCGCCGGGGGGTGTTTGGTTGGGCGGGGCAGGCTTGCTCTCGGGCGCAGCATTGGGGAACGGCTGGGGTGGATGCACCGTCGAAGGGGCGTCCGGAATCTCTTGCTTCTGCTCAGGTTGCTGCGCCAGTGTCAGGGGAACCAGAGCGAACGCCAGTATTGCCAGCCAACCAGCCCTCGCTCGTCTGCAGATCACTGGAAACACAGCCATCTCCCGTCGGCAACTTCCCCTATTTCGGATGCTGAGACTTTAAATTTTGTGCATCTAATCTTGTGGAATAGACTAACAAAAAGCCCCAGAGAATATCTCATATGCTGAGACCCCATATTTTTCCGGCGTTTGCCCGGCTGCTTCTCTCATTCCTTTTTGTCCCCGGAGCCTTGCTAGCGCAAGACCTTCCCAAGCTCTCCTCTCCGGATCAGGACCAGAGTCAGCCGAGCGAGGACCAGCCCATTAGCTCGGTTAAAGTTAACGTCAACGTTGTCCAACTATTTTTCAACGTAAAGGACAAAAAGGGCGGGCTCATTCCGAATCTGACGAAGAATGATTTTCAGGTGTCCGAAGATGGCAAACCGCAGACCATCAAGTACTTTGCGGCTGAATCCAATCTGCCGTTGACACTGGGAATTCTGATTGACGCGAGCGGCAGCCAGCAGCGTGTCCTCGATATGGAGAAAGAAGTCGGTGGCGACTTCCTCAGTCAGATCCTCCGTGAGAAGGATCTCGCGTTCGTGATCAGCTTCGACGTAAACGTAGACCTGCTACAGGACTTCACGAGTTCTGTCCACTCCCTGAAAACAGCACTGAATAGCGCAAAGATTAATACTGGAGGCGGCGCAGGAACTATTCCGGGACTCGGCGGCGGGCCGGTGCCGTCTTCTACGATTCCCCGCGGAACATTGCTTTACGATGCCATTTACCTCGCCGCCCACGACGAACTGGCGCAGCAGGTTGGACGCAAAGCCATGATTATTCTTACCGACGGCGAAGATCAGGGCAGCCAGTTGAAGATCCAGGACGCGGTTGAAGCGGCGCAAAAATCCGACAGCATCGTCTACGTGCTGCTGTGCGCCGACCGCGGCTTCTATGGCTTTGGCGGCTACTCTGGCGAAGGCCAAATGAAAAAGCTGACGCAGGAAACTGGCGGTCGCGTAATTGAGGTAGGCAACAAGATGGATAAACTCAAACAGGCCTTCGACCAGGTTGCGCAGGAGCTGCGCAGCCAGTACAACGTGGGCTATACGCCGACCAACGCTGCCCTGGACGGCACCTTCCGCAAAGTCGAAATCCACGCCAACAGCAAAGACTATAAAATTCAGGCGCGCACGGGATATTACGCAACACAGCGAAAAGACTGACGCGCTGCCAGGACACCAGTAACTACTCTAACCGGAACGCGCGTCTGCTAAGCTGCGGGCAGTAAGGGTTGGTTAGGCGATCTTCTTTGCGCGTCGCCCGGCCTGAGCTTCCTCGTACAGCGCCGCATAGCCCGCCACCATCCGCTCCAAAGAGAAATTCTCCTGCACGTATTGCCGGAGATCTCGAGGATTCATCGGGTTAGTTTGAAGGTTGCTAACGCGTCTTGCGAGCTGCGAGACGGAGCGGCAGACGTATCCGGAAACTCCGTCACGCACGATCTCCGGCACAGAGCCGCCGGGCAGCGCCAACACCGGTGTGCCACAGGCCATGGCTTCGACCATCACCAGGCCAAACGGTTCGTTCCATTTAATCGGAAACAGCATGGCCATGGAATTTCCGAGCAGCTCGTTTTTGGCATTGAGGTCTGCCAGCCCAATGTATTCGATAAAGTTCCCGTCCAGGTGCGGTTTGATTTTGGCTTCGAAATATTCCCGGTACATAGGCTGGATGTCGCCTGCGATCTTCAGCGGAATGCCCGAGCTCTTTGCAACTTCGATCGCGAGATGAGTTCCTTTAATAGGAGCGATGCGGCCGATGAAACTCAAGTACGGATGCTTGGTCTCAGTCAGGCGGTACTGAGAGAGATCGATGCCGTGGTGAATCGTGCGGAGACGAGGCATCGTCTCCTGCCGGCATTGGAATTCGCTGATGCACGCGTAATGCACGTCGGGATAATGCGTGTAGAATTCGCTCAGTTTCGGATCGTGAGCGCCGTGAAGCGTGCAGACCATGGGGGCGTCAACAAAACGCGAGCATGCCAGACCCTGCGCCGATTGCAGATGAATAACGTCGCAGGTTTGCGCTGCGTCCTGCACTGCCCAGGATGTGTGATGCAACTCCTTCAGCCACGTATAGTGATCCTGCTTAATCGGCCATTGTGAGCGCTGATAGATGTGACGACGCTCGACACTGACGCCCGATTCTCCGTTTGTGTAAACGACAACTTCGATTCCGGTTTTTTGAAGCCCCTCGGCCAATTGAGCAATAAAGAGCTCGGTCCCACCGTAGTCGGCAGGCGGGACCGCGATGAAGGGCGGCGCTATGAGGGCGATTTTCAATGCCGCAGGTTAATCATTAAGACAAACGAAACTTTGATGCCGGGGACAGGCCACCCTTTGCTCCTTCAGCAATTAGGGTTCGGAGGCAACTCCTGAGAGTTCTTTATGGAATCTGCTTCCAGCACGTCAGATCACCACCGCCTCTCTGTACTCTCCGAAGACGCGCCGAAGCGTATCAGAAATTTCGCCAACGGTAGCGGAGGCTTCGATAGCCTGGAGGATGCGTGGCATGAGGTTTGCACCCGAGCGGGCTGCTTCTTCCACTGATTTGAGCGCAGCTTCCCAGGGCTGCTGATCGCGGCGGGCCCGCACCGCGCGTACGCGCTCCACCTGTTTGCGTTCGAGGGCCTCGTCGGCTTGGAAGATGGGAATTGGCTTTTCCTCGTCAACGGTAAACTTATTTACGCCCACGACTGTGGCCTCGCCACGGTCCACTTGCTGCTGATATTCGTAGGCGGCGTTCTGGATTTCCTGCTGCACATAGCCGCGCTCGAGGGCACGGATCATCCCGCCGAGCGCGTCGATTTTTTCAAGATACGCAGCCGCGCGAGTCTCGATTTCATTGGTAAGAGTCTCCACAAAATACGAGCCAGCCAGAGGATCGACCGTCTGCGGCGCGCCGGATTCGTAGGCGATGATCTGCTGAGTGCGCAGCGCAGTGCGTGCCGCCTGCTCGGTCGGCAACGCAAGCGCCTCATCATACGAATTTGTATGCAACGACTGCGTACCGCCGAGAACCGCTGCCATGGCTTGAATCGCCGTACGCACAATGTTGTTTTCCGGCTGCTGCGCTGTAAGCGTGGAGCCGGCGGTCTGGGTGTGGAAGCGCAGCATCCACGAGCGCGGGTTCTTCGCCTTGAACTGCTCTCGCATAA
>Ga0209055_1001082_pt1 | contig 18271 bp, 11 predicted proteins | sample GraSoiAngelo_110_FD_185875 | JGI IMG/M metagenome (GOLD analysis project Ga0209055, IMG submission 185875) | Grasslands soil microbial communities from the Angelo Coastal Reserve, California, USA - 14_0903_12_30cm (SPAdes) (version 2) | ecosystem: Environmental > Terrestrial > Soil > Grasslands ... | reverse complement strand
CCTGGGGAGCTGGCGCAGCACACTCATCATCGCGACCTCGATTCCGCTCGCGGTGCTGTGCTCGATCATCGGCCTCGCGGCGCTGGGACAGACGCTCAACGTGATGACCCTGAGCGGGCTGGCGCTCGCCGTCGGGATCCTGGTGGACGACGCGACGGTGACGATCGAGAACATCAACCTGAACATGGAGCAAGGGAAGGAGATCCTGCCGGCCATCGTGGATGGGGCGGCGCAGATCGCGACCCCGGCATTCGTCTCGACGATTGCCATTTCGATCGTGTTCGTGCCGATGTTTTTTCTGACGGGACCTGCTGCTGCGCTGTTTCGACCGCTCGCGATGGCGGTCGTGTTCGCCGTGCTCGCCTCCTACGTCCTGTCGCGGACCATTGTGCCCACGCTGGCCCACTATCTCCTGGCCGCCGACGCGCACCGTCTCGCCACGGGCGGGACGGCGGCTGGGAGGAGGGGCGTGATCGAGCAGGTGAGCGGGCGGTTCGAGCGAGCCTTCGTGGCCTTCCGCGCGGCCTACCAGCGTGTACTCACCCTGCTCCTCGGACGCCGGCGCCCGGTGCTCGGCGCCGTCGGCGGCTTCGTCGCGCTCTCCCTCGTGCTGGTCCCGTTCATCGGGCAGGACTTCTTTCCGACCACCGACGCCGGTGCCTTCCAGCTGCACCTGCGGGCGCCTGCCGGCATGCGGGTCGAGCAGACCGAGCTCATCGCCGCAGGGGTGGAACGGACCATTCGGCGCGTGATCCCCCCGGCTGAGCTGGGGCTCATCCTCGACAACATCGGCATCAACCGCAACGCGATCAATCTCGCCACCGGCGGCACCGCCACCCTGAACGCGGCCGACGCCGATCTGGTGGTCCAGCTCACGCCGACGCGTCACACCTCGACGTTCGAGTACGTGCGGCGCCTGCGGACGGCGCTCCCGACCGAGTTTCCCGGGGTGACGTTCTTCTTCCTGCCGGCGGACATCGTGAACCAGGTGCTCAACCTGGGCCTGCCGGCCCCGATCGATGTTCAGGTCGTGGGGCAGGACAAGCGGGCGGATTACGACGTCGCGACGCGGCTCGCGGCTGAGCTGCGGCGCATTCCCGGCGCCGTCGACGTCCGGGTGCAGCAGGTCGTGAACATGCCGGAGTTTCTCTTCACCGTGGACCGCATCCGGGCGCAGCAGGTCGGCCTCACGCAGCGCCAGGTGGCGAGCGATCTCCTCATCTCGCTCTCCTCAAGCGGGCAGACCGCTCCCAACTACTGGCTCAACCCGCAGAACGGCGTGAGCTACAGCGTCGCGGTCCGCACGCCGCTCTCCAAGATCAACGCGCTGGACGCGCTGACCAACACGCCGGTCACGGCCACGGGACTCGCCGCGCCGCAGCTGTTCGGCAACCTGGCGACATCGACCCGCCAGACCACGTTCGCCGTGGTGAACCACTACAACACGCAACCGGTGTCGGACGTCTATGCGGCCGTGGACGACCGGGACCTGGGCGGCGTGGCGAGCGATGTGGACCGGGTCGTCGCCAAGATCGGTCCGTCCTTGCCGAAGGGGACGCACATCGTGGTGCGCGGCCAGGTCGCCAGCATGCGGTCGTCGTTCCTCGGGCTGGGGTTGGGTGTGCTGTTCGCGATGGTGCTCGTGTACCTCCTGCTCGTGATCAACTTTCAGTCGTGGCTCGATCCGCTGGTGATCGTGATGGCGCTGCCCGGCGCGCTGTGCGGCATCGTGTGGATGCTGTTCGTGACCCAGACCACGTTCAATGTCCCGTCATTGATGGGGAGCATCATGGCCCTCGGTGTCGCCACTGCCAACAGCGTCCTGCTCATCACCTTCGCGGATGATCTACGGCGGGAAGGACACTCTGCCCTGGAGGCGGCGCTCGAGGCCGGCTCCGTGCGGCTGCGGCCCGTCTGCATGACGGCGCTCGCCATGATCATCGGAATGCTGCCGATGGCGCTCGGCCTGGGCGAAGGAGGCGAGCAGAACGCCCCGCTCGGGCGCGCGGTGATCGGCGGACTGCTCGTCGCTACGTGCTTCACCCTGGTGGTCGTGCCGGTGCTGTACAGCATCCTGCGCGTCGCACCGCCCACACCACCGATTGTCATCCCGGAGGGACACGCATGAGCGCCGTATCGCAACGGAGGATCAGAAAACTCGGAGCGGGAGGCGCGATCGCCGGCGGCGTGCTGGCGGCCCTCCTGCTCGCGGGGATAGTGCCGCGCGTGGCGCAGCGTCACCGGCTCGCCGCGGCGGCGGTCGCCGTCGGTGAGACCGTGCCCACCGTGAGCGTGACTACGGTGACGCATGACACGAGCCCGGCGAGCGTCAGTCTGCCCGGCGCCGTCACCGCGGCCCAGACCGCCGCCATATACGCGCGGACTCCGGGTTACGTGCGCCGGCGCTTCGTCGATATCGGCAGTCGCGTGCGGGCCGGCCAGCTCCTCGCCGACATCGACGCCCCCGACCTCGATCAGCAAGTGGTGCAAGCGCGGGGGGTGGTCGCTCAGACGCAGGCGGCGCAGGAGCTCGCGCAGGCCAACCTGGCACGCTGGCGGGCGCTCGCCGTCGACAGTGCCGTGACGGCCCAAGAGGTCGATCAGATGCAGGCAGCGTTTAACGAGGCGGTGGCCAACCGGAACGGCGCAGAGGCCAACCTGCAGCGCCTGGTGCAGCTGCAGGCATACGAGCGGGTGGTCGCGCCGTTCGCCGGCGTGATCACGGCGCGCAACGTGGACCCCGGGGCCCTGGTCGGACCGGCGGGTGGGGTGAGCGCGACGTTACCGGCCGGAAGCGGGAGCGCGCCGGGGAGTCTGTTTACACTCGCACAGACCGACACGCTCAGCGTGTATGTGACGGTGCCCGAAGACTACGCCGCGGCGGTCGCGACGGGAAAGCCCGCGGTGGTCACGCTCCCCGCCCTTCCCGGCGACACGCTCCGCGGGCGGGTCGCCCGAACCGCGGGATCGCTCGATCCAACTGCCCGTACGCTGCTCACGGAGGTGCGGGTGGCGAATCCGTCGGGCGCCTTCCTGCCCGGGATGTACGCCCAGGTGCAGCTCGCGCTCGGCCCAGGCACCCCGCCCTTGCGACTGCCTGCCACGGCGCTCGTGATCCGGGACGGTCCGCCGCAGGTGGTGACGGTGGCTCCCGATTCGACGGCCCGTTACCAGACGGTCACTCTGGGCCGCGATCTCGGGAGCTGGGTCGAAGTGACGGGGGGACTCGCGGAGGGCAGCGTGGTCGTCGTCAACCCTGCCGATGACCTGCGCGACGGAACCCGCGTGCGTATGGCTGCGAGTAACCGGCCATGAGCACACGTACCGTGTGGTTGACGCTCGCGGTTCTCACGACCGGCGGCGCCACTCGGCTGTCGGCGCAGGGCCCGCGATTCAGTCTCGGAGGCGGCCTGACCATTCCCGCAGGCGGCTATGGGACCGCCGACGGCGCGGGCTGGCACATCCTGGGAGCGGCGCTCGTACCGCTGTCGCTGCCGCAACTCGCGCTGCGCGTCGACGCGATGTACGGTCGGACGCCGAGGGAGGGACTCGAGACCGGCCACACCACGCTGGCCGGCGCCATCGCAAGCGTCGTGTGGCGCCTGCGGCGGACCGGGCCCAATGTCCGGCCCTACGTCCTCAGCGGGCTGGGCGTCTACAACGTGGGCGTGACACGCGCGGGGCTCGCGTCCACATCCAGAACCGGCATTGCGTGGTCCGGTGGCGCGGGAGTGTCGGTCCTCGGCGTCGGGCCGGCGCTCGCGTTCGTCGAGGCGCGCTTCGTCACCATTCGCGCGAGCGGCGGCGCGACGAACCTCTTCCCTATCAGCGCCGGGCTCGTGTTGCGGGAGCCGTAGTGATCGCGCCGCAAATCCCCTCCTTTGCCCTCCCGCTCACGGGGGGCATCTTTCTCGTCCATGTCCCCGATCCGATTTGCCTTGCTCCTCGGGCTGCTGGCCGCTGTCGAGTCCGCGGTCCCCGTCCGAGCTCAGACGATCCCGGCGAGTGCGTACGCCGCGCTGCGGTGGCGGCTCATCGGCCCCCACCGCGGCGGCCGCGTGCTGGCGGTCGCCGGTGTTCCGGGCGATCCGGCCACGTTCTACTTCGGTGCCGTAGATGGGGGCGTGTGGCGCACCCGGAACGCCGGGGTCACGTGGGAGCCGTTGTTCGACGACGAGCCGATTGCATCGGTTGGCGCGCTCGCCGTCGCGCCGTCCGACCGCTCGATCATCTACGTGGGGACCGGTGAGGCGTCGCTCCGCTCCGATATCACGTATGGCGCCGGCGTCTACAAGTCCACCGACGGCGGAGCGCACTGGCAGTCGCTCGGCCTCGCGGATACGCGGCATATCGGGAGGATCCTAGTCGACCCCCGAAACCCCGACGTGGTGCTGGTTGCCGCGCTGGGACATGCCTACGGGCCCAATGCCGAGCGCGGGGTGTTCCGCTCCACCGACGGTGGCCGCACCTGGAAGAGCGTGCTGTACCAGGGCCCCGACATCGGCGCCATCGACCTGGCCGCCGATCCTGACGATCCGCTGGTGGCGTACGCGGCCCTCTACCAGGCGCGTCGCACGCCCTGGGAGCAATACCCGCCCGACGAAGGACCGGGGAGCGGCCTGTACAAGTCGACGGACGGCGGTGCGACGTGGACGCCGCTCAGCGGACACGGCCTTCCCGCGGGCCCGCTCGGCCGGATCGGTCTCGCCGTGGGTCACGACAGGCGGGTGTACGTGCTGATCGGCGCCACGACCGGAGCGGGGCTGTATCGCTCGGACGACGGTGGCGTCACGTGGCAGCTCGCGGGGACGGATCCGCGGATCACGAACCGCAATTGGTACTTCTGCCGCGTCACCGTCGACCCCCACAACTCCGACATCGTCTACGTGCCGAACGTGGCGCTCCTCAAGTCCACGGACGGCGGCAAGACGTTCACCGCGCTCAAGGGTCAGCCCGGCGGCGACGATTACCACGAGCTATGGGTGGATCCCCGCAGCCCCGGGCGCATGATCGTGGGAAGCGATCAGGGCGCCGTGGTCAGCCTCGATAGCGGGCGCACCTGGAGCAGCTGGTTCAACCAGCCCACCGCGCAGTTCTACCATGTGGTCACCGACGACGCTTTTCCTTATCGCGTGTATGGCGCCCAGCAGGACGCGGGCACCGCGGGGGTGGCGAGCCGGAGCGATTTCGGGGAAATCACGTTCCGCGACTGGGCTCCCGTGGGGGCCGGCGAGAGCGGCTACATCGCCCCCGACCCGCTCGATCCCGACGTCGTGTACGGCGGGGACACCTATGGCGGGGTGCATCGCTTCGACCGTCGCACGGGTCAGTGGCAGGAAATCTCGCCCTCGCCCGTGTCCACCTTCGGCGTGCCGATGCCGCAGCGCAAGTATCGGTTCACCTGGACGTCGCCGCTCGTGTTCGACCGCGTCGACCGGCACGCGCTCTACCTGGGTGCACAGATGGTGCTGCGAACCACTGACGGAGGGCTGCACTGGGAGACGATCAGCCCCGACCTGACGGGTGGCGCCCGGCGGGCCGCGACCGACACGGGCCCGACCACGGTCGCGAATGCCGCGGCACGCGGCTACGGCGTGGTGTACACGATCGCCCCGTCGCCGCTCGCGGCGGGGCTACTCTGGGTGGGCTCGGACGACGGGTTGATTCACCGCACCACGGACGGCGCCCGGGGGCGGGGGGGGCGGGGGGGCCACTGGCAGAATGTGACGCCGCAGGGCTTGCCGCCTTGGAGCGCGATCAGCCAGCTCGAGGCGTCGCCCTTCGATACGGCGGTCGCCTACGCGGCCGTCGACCGTCACCGGGTCGACGACTTCGCGCCATACATCTACCGGACCCGGGACGGCGGCGCGCACTGGACGCGCAGCGACCAAGGCATCGCACCGCGCGCGTACGTGCAGGCGGTGCGCGCCGATCCAGTCCGCGCGGGGCTGCTGTACGCCGCCACCGAGACGGGGGTCTACGTCTCATTCGACGACGGCGACCACTGGCAGTCGCTCCAACTCAACCTGCCGACCGCATCGGTACGCGACCTAGCGGTCCACGACCGCGATCTGGTGGCGGCGACCCATGGACGCTCGTTCTGGATCCTCGATGATGTGACGCCGCTGCGGCAGCTCTCCGACTCGATGCTGCGAGCTCCGGCGCATCTGTTCGCTCCAGCGCCCGCCACCCGGCTGCGCCGCAGCGTCAGCAACGACACTCCGCTGCCACCCGAGGAGCCTCACGGGACCAATCCCCCGGCCGGAGCGGTGATCGACTATCTCCTCGGATCGGCCTCCGCTGATCCCGTGACGCTCGAGATTCGGAACGCCCGGGGCGCCCTGGTGCGTCGTCTCTCGAGCGAGGACCGCGCCACGCCGCCGCTCGAGCCCCCGCAGTTCGCTGCCGAGTGGCTGCCGCGGACGGAGCCGCCCACCCGTCACGTCGGCCTGAACCGGTTGGTGTGGGACCTGCGCTACCCGCCGCCGCCCGCCGCGCGCCGCGAGTACAGCATCGCCGCCATCGCGGGAGAGGGAACGGTGGCGGAGCCGCAGGGGCCGCTCGTCCTGCCCGGCGAGTATCAGGTGCGGCTACGGGTCGGCGGACAGACGTACGTACAAGGCCTTCGGGTGATGCTGGACCCGCGCGTACATGTCCCGGATTCGACGCTCGCCGGCCAGCTGCGCCTGGCGCTCGAGATCTGGAATTCGATGGCGGACGAGCAGGCGCTCCACGGCGGGCTCACGAGCCTCGACACCCGGCTCCCGGCTCTCGCGGCTCGAACGCTCGACCGGCCGGCGCACGGCTCGCTCGCCGCGCTCCAGCAAGTGGTGGACAGCCTGGCGCGCGCAGTGCGAGGCGTGGGCGATGAGCTGGCCGGCCTCGAGACCGCCGTGGAGAGCGCCGACCGGGAGCCGACCGAGCAGGCGCGCGATGTGTTCGCCGAGTTGCGGGAGCGGCTGGGTGCGGCGGCCCGACGCTGGCAGCTGGTGCTCTCGAGCGACCTGCCCGCGCTCAACGCGCAGTTGCAGCAGCAGGGCGCGCCGCCGTTGCGGGTGCCGGCGCAGGCTCGCGATTCGATCGAGGCGATGTGAGTTGATCCGTACTCCGGGGCCGCTGATTGCGCGTCGGGCCCCCGGCCTGTATGCCTAGAGGGTCTGCCAACGGAGGCGTGTCGTGGATCCCATGAGGATTTCCCGCCGGCGGCTGCTCGGGGGCGCCGCGGGCGCGGTCGGCGTTGCGGTGCTGCGCCGCACTGGACTCGCGCAAGTCGAGGTGCCGCCCGATCCGACGAAACTGCCTGGCCGGCCTCTCTCCGACCTCGGGGAGCGCTCTCCGTTCCAGCGGCCGCGGCGGGTGGTGGGTGGGGGGTACCAGGGGGCGTCGCTCACCCCGCTCCAGGACCTGTGCGGGATCGTGACACCAGCGGACCTGCACTACGAGCGTCACCATGCGGGCGTCCCCAGCATCGATCCCCACCGCTACAAGCTGCTGATCCACGGCATGGTCGATCGGCCGACGGTCTTCGATCTCGAGGCGCTGCGACGGTTCCCCGCCGTGTCGCGGCTGCACTTTCTCGAATGCTCGGGGAACGGCGGGCCCGCCTATCGCAATCTGCGCCCCGACGTGTCGCCCCAGCTGGTCGATGGCCTCACCAGCACCAGCGAATGGACGGGCGTCCCGCTCGCCACCTTGTTCCGCGAGGTGGGGGTGCAAGCCGGCGCCACATGGTTCCTGGCCGAAGGCGGAGACGCGGCGGTGCTGGCGCGCAGCATCCCGATCGCCAAGGCCTGGGACGACGCCATGATCGCGTACGGCCAGAATGGCGAGCCACTCCGTCCCGAGCAGGGCTATCCGGCGCGGCTGCTCGTGCCGGGGTGGGAGGGCAGCTCGAACGTGAAGTGGATCCGGCGCATCGAGCTCGCCGATCGACCGTTCATGACCCGCGAGGAGACGTCCAAGTACACCGACCCGCTTCCCGACGGCACAGCGCGTCAATTCAGCTTCGTGATGGACGCGAAGTCGCTGATCACGTTTCCCGCGTACCCGGTGACATTACCGGAGCGCGGGTGGTGGGAAGTCAGCGGGCTCGCCTGGAGCGGCCGTGGTCGCATCGCGCGGGTGGACGTGAGCACCGACGACGGGAACACCTGGGCTCCGGCCGAGCTGCAGGAGCCCGTGCTTCCGAAATGCCACACGCGATTCCGCTTTCTGTGGCGCTGGGACGGGGCCGAGACGTTGGTGATGAGCCGCGCCACTGACGAGACGGGGTACGCGCAGCCCACCCTTGCCGAGCTGAGGCAGGTGCGGGGCCGGGGCACGACGTATCACTTCAACAACATCCGGGCGTGGCGGGTGCGTCGGGACGGGACCGTGATCTTCGGGCTGGAGGAATGATGCGATACCCCATGAACCTCGTGATCGCGCGGCAACGGCCGGCAGGACGTATGCATCAGAGATGATGGCCCCCCATGAGGAGCGGTGTATGCGTCTGATCTTTCCGCGCTGCGGCGCTGTGCTCGTTGTCTTGCTGGCGTCCCTTGTGGTGAACTCCTTCGGCCAGGTGAGCTTGCCCGATACGCCTGCCGGCCGTCAGTTCGCGGCCTGGCTGGAGGTGTTCAATCGCGGTGATCACGCAGCGTACCAAGCGTTTCTCGACAAGAACTATCCCTCACCGCGTCAGGACGCGGACCATGTGATGGCGTTTCGAGAGATGACGGGCGGCTTCGACCTGAGGAAGGCGGAGCTATCCACGCCGGACACGCAGATCGCCCTGCTGCAGGAACGGAATTCGGATCAGTTCGCTCGCTTCACGCTGGCCGTAGAAAACGCCGAGCCTCACAAGATCGTCGGCATCGACCTCACCGCGATCCCTCGTCCGGCCGAGTTCCCCCTGCCGCATTTGAGCGCGAGCGAGCTGATCGCAGCCGTTCGACCGAAGCTGGATCAAGATGCCGCCGCGGGCCGCTTTGCGGGCGCCGCGCTGATCGCGAGGTACGGCAAGCCGATCCTGGCGGAGGCGTACGGGTTGATGGATCGCGAGCATAAGACGCCGAACGAGCTGAAGACCCGGTTTCGCATCGGCTCAATGAACAAGATGTTCACCGCCACGGCGACGCTGCAGCTCGTGCAAGCGGGCAAGCTGGGGCTCAACGATCCCTTGGGGAAATACCTGACCGATTACCCCAACAAGGACGTCGCCGCGAAAGTCACGATCTATCAGCTGCTGACGCATACCGGCGGCACGGGAGATATTTTTGGACCGGAGTTTCAGGACCACCGGCTGGAGCTGCGCACCCTGGACGACTACGTCAAGGTGTACGGCAGCCGCCCGCTGCAATTCGAGCCGGGCAGCAAGTGGGAGTACAGCAATTACGGCTTCATACTGCTCGGCGTCCTGATCGAGAGAGTGAGCGGCCAGAGCTATTACGACTATGTGCGGGACCACATCTACCAGCCGGCGGGCATGACTGCGACCGCCTCCGAGCCGGAGGATCAGTCGTTACGCGATCGCAGTGTGGGATACACGAGAATGGGTGGCGGGGCAGAGCATCCCAATACAGAAACCCTGCCATATCGGGGCACTTCTGCGGGCGGCGGGTACTCCACCGTAGACGATCTCCTCAAGTTTGCGAACGCCCTGCAGAGACACGCGCTGCTCGATTCGAGCTATACGGACATGCTGACTGCCGGCAAGGTCGACACGCCGGGGGGCGGCCGTTACGCCTTTGGGTTCGAGGATCGGATGGTCAACGGTACGCGTTGCTTTGGTCACGGCGGAGGCGCTCCGGGGATGAACGGCGACCTGACCATCTGCCCGGCCGCTGGCTACGTGGTGGCCGTGCTGGCGAACATGGACCCACCCGCAGCCAGCCGGATTTCCCAGTTCATCACCAACCGTCTGCCGGAGAGGTAAGGGTCACGGCGCCCGATAGATCACGCCATTCTTCATGACGAATCGCACGCGGGCGACGGCCGGGACGTCCTTCGTCGGGTCGCCGGCTACCGCCACGAGGTCGGCCTTCAAGCCTCGCACGATCCGCCCGATTTCCTTGTCCATCCTCATGATTCGAGCGTCCACCGCGGTCGCGGCGAGAAGCGCCTGTGCGGGACGCATCCCGTCGCGCACCAGCCATTCAAGCTCGCGGGCGTTGGTGCCGTGGGTGAACACTCCCACGTCACTGCCACAACCGATAGTGACCCCGTTCTTCATGGCGAGCTCGAGGGCGTGCGCCGCCTGCCGCATGCTGGCCGTCGGCTCGCTTTTGCCGGGCACGTAATGGTCGAAGTACTCTGCATACGCCTCAACCGCCGTAAGGGTCGGGAGATAGGCGATGCCGTGCACGGCCATCGTGCGGAACACCGAGTCGGTGCCGCCGAAACCGTGCTCGATGGTGTTCACGCCGGCGAGGATCGCGCGACGCATTCCCTCGGGCGTCGTGGCATGGGCGGACACGTGCCGGCCGGCGGAGTGGGCTTCGGACACCAGGGCGTCGAGCTCTTCCTGACTGAAGGTGGGGACGGCTTCGCCGCCCGGCCCACGGCCGTAATCGGCGTATACCTTGATCCAGTCCGCGCCGCGACCCGCTTGCTCGCGCACCGCTTCGAGCACCTGCGGGACGCCGCTCACAACCTGGCCGCCCTGCGGCAGCTCGAGGTCCGGCCGGAATCCCCGCGGCCCGGGTCCGTAGCTCGAGGTGGCCACGATCGCGCGCGTCGCGACCGCGAGGCGCGGACCGGGGATCAGGCCGTCGTCGATGGCCCGCTTGATGGCGACGTCGGCGAAGCCCGCCCCCTCCGTGCCCAAATCGCGCAGCGTCGTGAACCCCTGCATCAGCGTGTTCCGCGCGTGCAGCACGGCCTCGACCATGCGATAGCCCTCGGGCTCCTTCAGGACCTGGTCGTTCCAGAGGGTCTCGTTGTAGGGATGCAGGAAGAGGTGCGAATGCGCGTCGATCAGGCCGGGGAGGAGCGTGAGCCCCGGCAGCGCGATCGTCTCGGCGTCGCTGGGCGCGCGCATGGACGCCGGGCCGACCGCCGCAATGGTGTCGCCTTGCACGAGCACCACCCAACCGGCGTGCGCTTCTTCGCTCGTCGCGTCGAAGACGCGGTCGGGGCGGAGCAGCACGGGGTGGCCGGGGGGCGGCGGAACGAGCGGCGCGAACCCGGCGCGCGAGGGGAGCTTGAGTGCCGAGAGCAACGTGTCGGTGGATTGTGCGCACAGCGCTAGGGGGAGTGCGGCGGCGAGCGCCCAGAGCGCGATGGCGAGGCAGGTGCGCGTCGTTGGGAGTCTCGGGGCAGGGGGACGCATCGAACTCCCTCCTTGCAGAGATGCGATGGGGTCGGTCGGCGTCCCAACCTAGCCCGGAATCCGTGAGGCCGCACGTCGCACGAGGCGACGAGCGTCGTCCCCACCTCCTGTAAGGTTCCCGATCTCCGAATCCGCGATCGTCCGCTCAGTCGCGCAGTAGCAGCGTGGTGAGGCCCCGATCCCCTGCCGCGCGCTGCGCCGGGAGCAAGCCCGCGAGGAACGCCGCCACCAGCAACACGACCGTGACCGCGGTGAGGGTCGCCGGGTCGGTCGGCTTTACCTCGAACAACCACCTGGTGAGGACTCTGGTCAGCATCAGCGAGCCGGCGACGCCGAGTGCCGCGCCCGTGAATGCCAGGGTGGCGGTGCGCCCGAGCACCATGCGGAGGACGGTGCCGGGCGTCGCGCCAAGGGCCATGCGCAGCCCGATCTCGCGGGTGCGCTCGGTGACGTCGTAGGCCAGGACGCCGTAGGTGCCGAGCGCGGCGAGGAACAGCGCGAGGCAGGCGAAGGTCGCGAGCAGCCGCATCTGAAACACCGGTTCCGCGATGGTGTCCATCATCGACTGATCCATCGTCTGCAGCGCCTGGGCCGGGACCGCGGGGTCGACGTCGCGCAACGCACCCCGCATCGCCGGCGCGAGGTTGCCGGCGGCGGGTTGCGGCCGGACGACGAACGTCATCTGATTGATGAAGCCCGCCGAGGACGTCTGCAGATACGGCAGGTAGATCGTCGAGTGACGGCTCAACTGCGCGTCCTGGACCACGTCGTTGACGACGCCGATGACGGTGAGCCAGTCGTTCGGGCCAGGCTGGTCCTGCATCGAGATGCGCTTGCCGACCGCGCGCTCATTGGGCCAGAGTCGTCGCGCCACCGTTTGGCTCACCACCACGACGCCGGGCGCCCCGGCTCGGTCGGCCGGGGTGAAGTCGCGCCCCGCGAGGAGACGAATCCCCAACGCCGCGAAGTACCCCGGGCTCACGGTCGGCTTGTCGACGGTATAGCCGTGGGGCAGCGGTGTGGGTCCGTCCACCATGAAGTCGCCCATGATCCCCACGTCGCTCATCGGGCGGAACGCCACCGCGCCGACGGCGCTCGCCCCGCGAATCCGCGTCAGCTGCTCGAGCAGGGCGGTATGGAACGCCCGCAGGCGCGCCGCGTCGGGGTAGGCGATCTCCGGCAGATTGACCGACATCGTGACCACGCGGGACGCGTCGTAGCCGGTGTCGAGCGAGCGGATCATGAGGAAGCTCTTGATCATGAGCCCGGCGCCGCTGAGCAGCATCAGGGCGAGCGTAATTTCGGCCGTGACCAAGACGGAGCGCAGGCCGTGGTGGGAGCCGCCCACGAGCCGTGTGCCCTGACCGAGGGCCTCCTGCGGCTCGCGGCGCGCGCCGCTCCGCGCGGGCACCACGCCGAAGAGAATGCCGGTGATGACCGCAACGACGAGCGTGAACCCGAGCACCCAGCCGTTCAGGTGCACTTCGTCGATCCGCGGGATACGGCCGGCGGGCGCCAGGGCGAGCAGCGCGCGCACGCCGGCGAAGGCCACGAAGATGCCGGCCGCGGCGCCGATCAGCGCGATCAACAGGCTTTCCGTGAGGAGCTGCCGGGCGATGCGGGCGCGGCTCGCGCCGAGCGCGATGCGCACCGCCATCTCGTGGCGTCGCGTTGCGGCGCGAATCAAGAGCAGGTTCGCCACGTTGGCGCAGGCGATCAGCAGCACGAACGCGACGGCGCCCACCAGGACGAGCAGCGAGGTGCGGACCTTGCCGATCAGGGTGTCTTTGAGCGGGATGATCCGCGCCACCGGCTTGATCCCGCCCGCCCGTGGATCCGGCGGCATCGCGAGGGCGATCGCCTCGAGCTCGCTCTTCGCCTGCTCGGGCGTCGCATCGGCGCGGAGCCGGCCGATGACCGGAAAGAGGAAGGAATTGCCGGGATCGAGCCGCAGCGCGAGCGGCGTCCAGACCTGGGACGCCGCAGGAAACGTGAACCCGCGCGGCATGACGCCGACGACCGTTCGGGTGATGCCGTCGAGGGTGATCGCTTTTCCGAGGATCGCGCGGTCGCCGTTGAAGCGCGCCCGCCAGAGCCGATCGCTCAGGATGACGACGCGATCAGTGCCGGCCTGATCCTCGTCGGCGCTGAAGGCACGTCCCAGGGCGGGCTGCACGCCGAGCACCTCGAAGAAGGTCGCGCTGGCGCGCGCGCCGGGAAGCCGGGTCGCGTCGCGGACGCCGCTCAGCGTCAGATCCTGACGCTGATACCCGGTGATGCGGTCGAACCGAGAGACGTGCTGGCGATACTCGAGGTAGAGCCGATCGTCGACTCCCGGGGGCAGCTCGAACGGCAAATCAGTCGGGAGGTATGAGACGGCGTACAGCCGCCCCGGATCGCGGAACGGCAGCGGCTGCAGTAGCACGCTGTTCACGACCGTGAACACGGCGCTGTTGGCCCCGATCGCCAGCGCGAGCGTGGCCACGGCGACGGTCGTGAACGCCGGGGTGCGGCGCAGGGCGCGCCAGCCGTAGCGCAGGTCCTGCCCCAGGCGCTCGAGCCAGAGGCCACCCCGCACGTCGCGCGTCACCTCGGCGACGTGAGTGACGTTGCCGAACTCGGCGCGCGCCGCCCGCTCGGCCTCCTCACGCGATGCGCCACGCGCCATCTTGTCGGCGATCGCCATGCGGAGGTGGGCGGCGATCTCTTCCTGGATCTCGTCGTCGCTCGGCCTCATGGCTCACTCGGCCGGAGGGGGGGAGCGAGAATCGCCGCGATCGCGTGACTCAGCTGCTCCCATTGCGACCGCTCCCGTTCCAGCTGCTTGCGCCCCTTCGCGGTCAATGTGTAGACCCGCACCCGTTGCTTGTTCTCGGACGTGCTCCACGCGGCGGCGATCCATCCCTGACGCTCGAGCCGGTGCAGGGCAGGGTAGAGCGAGCCGGTGTCGACCTGGAGCACGTTCTGTGACGACGCCCGGATCATTTGGGCGATGCCGTAGCCGTGCCGCGGTCCCCAGCGCAGGGTCTGGAGGATGATCAAGTCGAGCGTGCCCTGGAGCAGCTCGATACGGGAGAGTCCGCGCGGTTCGTTCATATGGTGTAGAATGTCTACACCATTGGGGTAGAATGTCTACCCCCCCGGGACGTCAGGATCCTGTTGAGGGCGTGCGCCGAGGCGGACGTAGACGAGAAGCCCGAGCTCCTGTCGTCGCCGCCAGCCAAGTACCCGTGGATCCTTCGGAGGGCGGGGATTCAGGGGAGAGTGGTCGTGTCCTCAGTCATCCGAATTACGATAACCGCCCTTTTTGATCCAACTCGGCACTGGCGACGGCGTGGACTTGGGCGGCGGCTTGGAAGCGACTCGCTGGGCCGGAGGCGACGCCGCAGTCGCGGTAGGGAATTTGAAGCTCGCCAGATTTGTGAGCACGCTATCGAGAGTGCCGACCTTCATCGGATGCTGCTGCAGCATGGCCGCCATAGCAGCGGCGAGTTGGTCGATGTGCGCCGATCCGATACGACGTAACTGTTGCCAAATCGGCGATCGACCCACCCGCTGAAAATCTTCGCGCACGAAGATCAGATTGTCGCCGGTATGAAAACGTTCCCATAGGGTGGCATCCTGCTCCAGCGCCGCCAGTGATAGATAGATGACGAGAGCTGAAAACCGATCGATCTCCTGCCCGTAGTCTTGCTCGCTCCGTTCGGGATGCTGGTAGGCACGGTGGCCGATTTCGGTGGCGTGGCGGCCCTTCAAGGCCGGCACCCACATGCCGTCGTAGTCGACCAACTGGATCGATCCGTCGCGCACCAGGATATTGCCGTGCTGCAAATCGCCGTGCGCGACCCGAGCAGCTTCGAGGTCACGAACCAGTGTCACCCATTTTGCCCGCAAGGTCGCGAGTGAGCCGGGATAGCGCAGCTGCTTCTCGATATGACTGTGCAGCAGGTCGCCCTCCGCCCATTGCATTTTGACGATCGGGAACCAGCCGGAGCGGATTTGGATGCCCTGCTTGAGAAACTGAAAATTGACGTCGTAGGACAGGCGGACCTTGCGAAGATGTCGGGAGATCGCCTCGTACCGTTCGGCATGGTCGCTGATGGGTCGCAAGAAGCAGCGAATCGCCCAGGTCTTCTTGAATGACAAGAGCCCGCCCGGCTGCCTCGCCTTGTAGACCACGGCGTTGCCGCCGGTGGCCGGCTTGGGCATCCCGAACCGATCGAGCTCGAGGGCGACCACTCGTAATCCTGGGTCAGCAAACGCCCTCGGCGGGTGCTGCACCGCCTCATGGTATTCGGTCAGGTCTGGCCAGGCCGCCATCGCTATCGCTCCTTCGCGGCAACCGGTGAATCGTGATGAATGATGCGGACCAGCGTAAAGTCGTCGTTGCGCAATCCATGCGTGCGGCCATAGGCGACCATCGCGGCAAAGCTCTCTGGCGTACGCAGCTTCCGGTACAGCCACTTCCACAATGGTCGCCCGGCTTCATGCTGTTTCAAGAGCCAGGCGGCCACCGCATCGGTGGCGAGCAGCAACATGTCGCCATCGCGCAGGCTGCCATTGCTGATGTGTATCCGTTCGTGCAGTGGTTCGCCGTCCGACCTGGAGCCGATCAGATACGGGCTCATGGTGAATTGCGAAGATTCCTGCAAGGGGAACGCCGTGAGCACCCGCATCCCTGTACCGACGTCATCGACCTGCATGAGGCAACAGTCACCAACCGCCAGCGCCGTCCACCGGTTCGTGTGAGCGTCAATCTGGAGACCGAGAAACGCCGCGAACGCGCCCTGCCCGGCCTTCTCGCTGGCGAACCAGGGGAGCGGCCGACCCGCCAATCTTCGCCGCCAGAGGCGGCGCGCCGGCTGCAACCGCGCAAAAAACTCTGCCCCGGCGAGCTCAGTCCGCACATAGCTTTCGGCCAACAGCACAGCCCAGAGCTTGGCGAAACTGCTTTCGGTGGCGCCATCGGCCACCGCCACGCGCAGGCCGGCCGGGGTGCGCGTTTGCCGATGCGCCCAGGCATCCTCGTACTCCTCGACACTGTTGCCCGACTTTGGGCAGCAGAAAACCTTTATGTCGCACTGGTTGGCCGCCGTGGCGTGGTTCACCGCAGCGGTGCTCAACGCAGGCGTACATTCGCCGGCCGCGTGCCGATATCGAGAAAATGGATGACGTGCAGCGGTTGCGCGTTGAAGATGAATCCTCGCGAGTTTTCCCCTGCCGGCAAACCCAGCTCCGTCGCGCGCGCCACCATGAACGGTGTGAGCGGCGACGAGGCTTCAAACAGCGCTTTGGCATGCTGATCCGGAAGTTTGCTGGCATTGCCCGGTAATTCGATCGAGGGCCCGGCCGTCGACGACAGATGGATGTTGAAGAGCAGCACCGAACCGTCCTCGCCGCTGACCGCCGTCAACTTCCGCGCCTCGGCGACGAGATCTCCATCCGTTGCCTCGCCGTCGGTGATGTTGATGACGATCGGCGGAAATCCGTTCGGATGCTCCTGGCACCACGTCTCGACCAGCTTGGTGGCGTCCTTGAGCGCGGCGCACATCGGCGTGCCCCCTTTCCAATAGGGGTCGAACCAGACTGGAAATTTCACAGTTTGGTCCATCACGCCGCCGGCGCCATCGTCCGATTGCTTGGTTCGTTCTTCGATACGCAACGGCTTGCCGGCCAATTCACTGATCGGTACCAACGAGCGCCCGCTCAGTTCACCGCCGAGCGCCGGTTTACAACTCTCATCGCTGTAGCCCAGCACACCGACATGGAAGTAGTCGTAAATGGAGTCGGACTTGGCGCAACGGATGCACAGATTATGAAGCAGCTTGTTGAGGATGGTCGCCAGCTCCTCGGCCTTCTTTTTGCCATTGTCTCCGCCGGCAAACGGGTCCTCCATCGACTCGGACTGGTCGACCAGAAACAGGAAACAGCCCGGGTTCTTACGACTGATTTCGGCCTGGTATGCCATGGTTTTTCTCCAGAGCGAGCGCGGGCAGCCAGAAGACGGTACGCGGTGACCGAATCATGAGGCCCCAGAGCTTGTGCGTCCGGGCCAGGGCAGGCTGTGACAGTTGTCACCTCATGATGGGGCACGCGCGCAACGGGAGAGCGGGGCAGCGGTTGAGGACCCTGACTACATCGACTGGTACGGCGTGTAGACCTGCACGTCCGCTCCTTCGAGTGCCTTCCCCAGCTCTGCACTCGGCGTGTTCCACCGTAGTGGTCAGCCGCTCGGTGTCGGCGCGGTGCGATCTGCATGGAACCGAGCGACCAAGCGGGCAGGATTGGATGGGATGCTGATCCACGACATTCGTCGCACCGTGGCGGAACCTCCGGCGCGCCCGATTGTCCGAGGGCGAGATCATGAAACTCTGCGGCTGGAAGACGCGAGCGATGTGCGACCGCTACAACATCATCGACGAAGCCGATCTGGCTGGGGCGGTGGCGAAACGTCGATGGCACAGTTGTGGCACAATCCACCCTTTCTCCCGACCCCGCCACTCGCTCGATCTCCCAACAGGTAGTTCCCAGACGACGTAGCGAAGCAGCAAGATCGCGCCGAGTCGCGAGACTCTGCTCGGATCCGGCGGCGTCTACCCACAAAAATCCCCACAGCGCGGGCTCCGGTGCTGTCCGTACTGGCGCGATTTCATCCCACCTTCACACGCTGACCGGTAAACAGACGGGAAACATTTCGTGCAGTGCTTTGACCCTCACGCCGGAGAGGTGCGGACTGAGACGCGTCGGCACCCAGCCGGACACGCGGTGAGCACTATCACGGACCGGGGCTGGTGCAGTCGGTTAGGTACACGGGACCGAGAGCCGACGCCCTCGTGCGCGCGGATCCAGCCCAAGCGCCGCTCGCGGACCGAATACCGCAGTTGCCGAACCATAGCGCCCAGGAGCATGACGTCGATTGAGGCAACCTGACTCGCCCCGGGCTAGGTGGGACGCTATGGA
>Ga0209055_1001080_pt1 | contig 18283 bp, 16 predicted proteins | sample GraSoiAngelo_110_FD_185875 | JGI IMG/M metagenome (GOLD analysis project Ga0209055, IMG submission 185875) | Grasslands soil microbial communities from the Angelo Coastal Reserve, California, USA - 14_0903_12_30cm (SPAdes) (version 2) | ecosystem: Environmental > Terrestrial > Soil > Grasslands ... | reverse complement strand
TTCACTATATGCGTGCCGCATCGGCTACGGGTGCCCTCTATCCAATCGAGCTGTACGTGGTCGCCGGGGATGTTGCGGGATTAGAAGCTGGGGTCTACCATTTTGATCCTCTAGGCTTTCAACTCTCGCGAATAAGGAAAGGCGACTACCGGACAGAACTGGCCGCTGCGAGCAACGAGAGCATTACGCTGGCCCCAGCGACCATTGCCTTCACCTCAATGGCCTGGAAGAACGCATGGAAATACGAAGCCCGATCATATAGGCACTGGTTCTGGGACGGCGGAGTAATCGCCGCGAATCTCATATCGCTGTCAGCATCCATGGGCTCACAGACAAGAATAGTCCAAGGCTTTGTAGATCAAGCCGTCAACGAACTCTTGGGCCTGCAAGACGAGGAAGAGGCAACGGTCTGTCTCTCACCGGTAGGTCCAGAAGGACACCCGTCCACAGATCGCCAGCCGAAAAGAATCGACCCCATTCAACCCAAGGTCCAGCCTCTCTCAGAGGAAGAGACAAAATACGCTGGAATCTGGGAGGCGCATCGAGCCTCTTTTCTCCACACCAAGGAAGAGGTTGACACCTGGACCAAAGCAAGCATAGAGATCTCGAATTCGCAACGAACGACCTTCCCGAAGATTGCCCTATCGCCTCCAATGATTGAGGCTACGAAGTCTAGGAGGCTTGGGGAAGTCATTCTCCAACGAGGCTCAACTCGAAGGTTCGCCCGCTCACCGATAACACTCTCGCAGCTATCGACGATATTGAGAAATTCGACCGGACCGATTCCACGCGACTATCTTCCAGAAAGCGGGAATTTGATCGCAACATACTTCATAGCGAACGCGGTTGAGGGACTCGCGCCCGGCTCATACTTCTACGCACCGGAACAGGAATCTCTTGAGCAATTGAAACGGGGCGAGCTGAGACAAATGTCCGCGTACCTCTGCCTCGGACAACCACTCTTCGGCGAGGCTAGCGTGGTGTTTTTTCTGATGGCTAGACTTCGAGAAGTTCTCGACTCGCTTGGCAACCGTGGATATCGCACGGCTCAGCTTGAAGGTGGAATAGTGGCTGGAAAGATATACCTGTCAGCCTACGCGCTCGGCCTAGGCGCTTCAGGCTCCACATTCTACGATGACGCGGTAACCGAGTTCTTCTCACCTCACGCGAAGGAGAAGAGCACGATGATCGCAGTGGGACTCGGGGTTCCTGCGTACAAGGCGAGATCGGGAAGAGTATTGCCGCAGTTCACATGAAGTTGTTTTCTGATCCGGTGGATCGGCTTTTTCCGTTCTTGGACCAGCGAAGGGAGAGCGGTGTGAAAATTTGCACGTTTTGATTGACGACGTTCAGCTCTGGGATGGGACGGGCTCACCCGCTCAGCCCAGAATGTCCGTGGAGATTCGCGATGGACGGATCCATTGGATAGGGCCTGCTTCACAGTGGCAAGGTAGCCGGGCTACTGTTCGAATTGTTGACGGAAGGGCGCGTACATTGATCCCTGGACTCATGGATTGCCACGTTCACTACAGTAGTCCAGGAGGGCCTGACTGGATCGCGCGATTTAGCGATCCTCTCCCCGAAATCTCGATTCGTGCAATCGAACTCGCCGAGGCCAGTTTACGAAGCGGCGTTACGACGGCAAGAGACGTGGGCGCACCTGAGGGAGTCAGCATAAAGCTAGCGCATATGGCACGGGCAGGCGAGATAAACGCCCCAAACATTCGTGCATCCGGGACCTGGATCGCCCACCGCGGCACGTACGTTTCCTTCGCCAGACACTTTGGCGAGGCTCACGAGCTGCGAGACGCGATTCGGATGGAGATTGAGGAGGGCGCAGAACTGATCAAGGTTGCGCTCTCTGGATGGAACGAAGGTGCCCGTCCCAAAGACGGGGCGGAGGTTCCGTTCAACGAGAAATTGCTCTCGGTAGCGGTTGAAGAAGCACACAGAGCTGGGTTCAAGATTGCGTGCCACGCCAACGATCCAGCTAGCTGTCGAATAGCCGCCAGGGCGGGCGTTGATTCACTTGAACACGGAATGTTTCTCGAGCAAGGTGATCTTGATGCCCTGGCGAACAACAAGACCTGCCTCGTGCCAACCATGTCAGTCTGGGATGCAATGCTCTACTATGCCCACGCGGTTGATTGGCCCGAGGCCCGTAAGAAACGGGCTGAGGATCTAAGACAGGGATCGCGTGCAGCAGTCATAGGTGCGGTCAGAGCAGGCGTACAGATAGCGCTGGGGACGGACGCCGGCGGCGGAGCCGCCCGTCATGGTCGAATCGCGAGAGAGGCTGAGTTGATGGTTGAATGCGGGCTGGAGCCACGCGACGCGCTAATAGCAGCAACCTCAAGCGCATCGAAGTTGATCGGAGAAGATCAACGCGGAACGATAGAGAAAGGAAAAATCGCGGACCTAGTCTTGTTGGACGCGAACCCCCTGGAGAATGTTAGCGCACTGAGATTGATCGCGGCCGTGTTTCAAGGAGGACGGCGAGTAGCATGACTCAAGCTCCGTAACTGAGCCGACCCGGCCCTCGGAGTTGTTTTCAGCATGTTCAATTGCGTCCGCATGGTTTTTAGAGGGTCTTGGAAAGAGGTGCGGCTCTAAGCGTGAAGGCAAAAGTGACCAATAAGATGAAGTTCATGCAGATGCTTGATTCTCAGACCTATCGTATCCTTCAGAAAGAGGCTAAGATTAGAGGAGCCTCGATACAAGAACTGCTTAGGACTGTAATAATTCCCGATTGGTTGAGTGAACATAGGAGGAAGGAGAGATCCTAGCAAGAGGATCTGTTCGTCTGAACTATGTCCGCCTTTTCGACGGGTCCTTGAACTGTCCGCTTGGAAACTGTTGTCTCAGTCTTTGTTGCTAGTGTTTCAAGCATCAGGATCTTTTTTTCCAGTTCGATGATCTTCTTGTGCTGGCCGAACAGCATCGAAAAGAGTAATGGCACCTCCTTGATCGTAGAGACCATGGTGCTGGCGTAGGGAGCGTAGAGCTTGCACTGGTTCAGAAGATCTTGGAACACCAGCTTATCCTCAGTCCGAAGAAACTCTTGGAACTTTCTCAGCTTAACGATTTCTGCTTCCACGACTATTCGCCATGAAGGAATTGTTCTTCCCGACACTGAGCCCCCGAAGAGCCTGACCTTAACGCAGGCAGCATACTCTCGTGAATAATAACAAGAGGTAGAGCCGTAAGTAAACGGACTAGATGAGCTGCGTGAAACTGATCAGATTCAGGATAGTAATGGGCAAGGAGCTGCAGTAAACGAGTCGATCTGACCGGCTTGAGGCAAGAGACCCTTTCCTAGTGGATTATAAACTGAATCTGCAAGAGGTAATCAAGGGAATGAAAAAAGTCGGCCCGAGCGGACTCCAGCTCCTCGTGCAGGAAATGATACGATCCCGTTGGATCAGGGATCGCAGAGCCTCCTATCCCTACGAAGTTGCATGGGTCTTCGACCAGAAGGAAGAAGCAATCTCTAGAATACTAAAGAAGCTTGAAGAAGAAGGCAATATCGAGCCCGCCGGACTGGGACGAGGGAAGAAGGGTCCGATCAAACCCTACAAGCCTCGGACCCTCCGACTGCCCAAACAGACGATCAAGAAACCATCCAGACCTCCCAAGAAAGACGCCTAGTCGAAAAGATCTCATAGTGAAAATCATCAGACGAGTATTGTTAGAGCTACTTGGGTATCATCCGCTCTGTCTCATCGATCTGATCAGAGTATGTCTCGCGATTTTCATCGTCTAGACTCACAGCGCGCAGTTGCTCGCGAGCTTTGCTGACGAACTCTCTGGCGAGGGGGTATTCTGTTGCCACGGCATGGGCTCTCGCCATCCCTTCATATGCAGAGATGAGACGTTCCGAGAGACTGTGTTTTTGAGAAGTTTCAAGGGCTTTCTTTGCAAAGCTTAGTGCGAGGTCCGGTTGGTTTAGTGCAGCGTAGACTCGCGATATTTGCCAGTCGCCAGTTGTGAAGTTCCAGGGCTTCCCAATGAGGCTCCAGTGATATCTTGAAGCGTGTGCTAGATTCAGCATCATCTGGTCGTCGTCGAGACTTCTGTTCTTCTGCTCAAGATAGTCCCATGTTCTATTGAAACATTCGGCAGCGACCTTTCGATGAAACTCCTTGTCAGTCTGAGACCGGTGCTCCTCTGCTGTGGGCATGGCCATGCCTATTTCCTTTCTAACTTAAGGGTCGCTCTTAGATCTGAATCGCGAGACAACAACTCTGAGAATAGCTATCCGCGAGGATGGGTTTCTTTCTTTGCCATCTTAGGCGGTAGCTTGCTCGACCATTCAAGTGATTTTGAAATCTAGGAACTAAGAGTTTCGGGCCTCGCTCTCCAGGTCTTGGGCAGTACGACATAGTCCTTCATGGGTTTGCCCTTCATCGGTTCCAGCATTGACGATCCCTTGTTCTTAAGAAGCTCCAATTGATCTTCGCTTGATAGTCGTACGAATAGGTCGTTTCCGAATACTCTGAAGAACATGTTCCCATTAACGAAAGCGGAAATGTTGCCGAACATCGGCCGGACCGTCACTCGATCGTCTTTGGGTACAAGAGACCGGAAGAGATCCACGGACTCCTGGTCGGGACGAGGAATCTTCAATCCGTACACCTGGAGTAGATCCGAAGTTTCAACGAAGAGTTGATGAAGTTTTTCGAAACACTCTCGGCGAGTTAGGACAGTTCTGTCTGATTACCTAGGCGGATGGATCGTGCCTGTTCTGGGGAGTATTCATAGAGATTGAGAGCAATAGTTTTATCCGTGTTCGCCGCCGGTAAGTTGGGGTCTAGAATTGTTCAGAATACGCTATGTGACGCTAGCGGCCGCTCTCACGTTGATTCTAACAATCGCGCCGGTCTATGCGGCGCCTAATCTCAAAGTAGGCTCAACAGCCTCCTACAGTCTTGCAGCGTCCGTATCCTCGACACAGAGCTGCACTGCCAGCCCAGCTAATTACTACAACCAGGCCTGCTTGGGCATTTACCCGCCCACGGTCGTTGTAACAATCTCTGATGACGGCCACTGCGGGACTCAAAAGCCCTCAGACCCACTCTCATATCTTCGCTGCCGTTTCGTGCCGGACAACGTAACAGTTTCTCAAGGTGAAACGGTGGTGTGGATCAATGATGGAAATCTGACTCACGCGGTAACCGCGAACGTCACCGCCACCGGTGGGCTTCCAGCTTTCAACTCGGGACCCATAGCACCAAAAGGAAGCTTCACCCATAGCTTTGACCAAATAGGAACTTACCACTACTACGACCCCTACTACGCACCGCTTTTGACGAACGGACTCCTGAGAGGAATCATCACCGTCACTCCTCCATCGCCTACACCACCGACCGCGATGCCATCTGACTTCCAAGTAGGATTGAACGGTAACGTACGTTGGACCGTACAAGGGCTGAGCAGTAGCACTGCGAACCTGCTCGTCTCTCACAATCTCGCAGTCTCGATTTCAGTACCCCAACTGCCGGGGCTGACCATTACCCCTCTAACAGAGTCCGGCACCCTTGTACAGTCCATCGACCTTGCAACTAGAGTAGAGTCTGCCGGCACAGCCACGGACCTGATCGAACACTTGCTAGATGCGTATGCATCTGCGTCCTCAGGCTCCTACGGCTACAACGCCGGCTTCGGAAATATCATCTCACAAATGTCTGCCACCGCCACCTCTGATCCATCCTACACACTCTGGTGGGTCAACGGACCACTGTCCAATGGTAGTCCGGTCCAGGTGATGGATGGCTGGGCTAGCGTGACAGAGAGCGAGAATCTGAATCTGGGCAGTCTCGGGAATGTTCAGGCGTGGATTGTCACATCCCAGTTCTCACAAGGCGTCAACCTCACAGTGCCCAGTTCGCCCTTCGGTCCGTCCGGTCCTAACGCCCAGGCCGCGTTGAACCTGAACTTTCTCTGGAGCTATGACAAGGGCAGTGACCTACTGGTTAGGAGTCTCGCAAACGGGACCATGACTATGCACAGTGTCAGCAGCACACAAGTTTCCACCAGCGGCTACTGCTACAGCTACCCATGCACCTACACGACTGTCCAAGTGACGCGAGACATGCGACTGACGGTGACCCTAGCGCTACACTTGACCTCAACAAGCTTGAGCCTCGACCAGAGGATGAAGAACGGAGCATCGACTCTTGACATGTCATCAATATTGGCCGCGATGACCGCAACCCCATGGATGATTCTCAGCGTCGTCGGAGTCGCTGCAGGAGCAATAATCGCCTTCAGCCTATGGCTCACACGAAGAGAGCGCAAACGCGCGATGCCTGAAGCAACACCTGCGCCCGTCTCGGCCCCGCCAACGCCCCCCTCAACGACCTCCTAAGTGACGTCATAGAAATTCATTCCTTCGAGTCCAGTCCGATTACAAGTTGCTTGTCCTGGCTAATGCCTCGAAAACCATAGCCGCGGAGAGGCATTTTTGGACGATCTATTCTGAATTATTTGTGAAAATAGCGCCCACGCCTCGCCTTTCGCGCGTCTTTCCTCTTTCGACAATACCGTTCACGATTAGACTTGTCGTGATGAGTCCGATGCTCAGAAAGCCGAGGTAGAATGGAAGGCTGAAACTTGCGGTCACGAGTGGGTTGGGGTGGCTGTTGAGGTCGAGACCCACAACATTGGCTGGTAGACGGCTCGTACCCGAGTAGGGCGGTAGGATACCGTATGCCCCAAGCAGCATAGTCAGAGCGCCATGATACATCAAGAGAAAGCTGAGGTAGAGCTCAGTCATGGAGCAGAGGCTGAAATAAACGGCCAGCTTGTTCCACCAGGCGCCGGGATGGAAGCTCGAAGCGCCTAGGGCGATCAGGCTCAAGGTCAACAACAGGCTAGTGAGTGATCCTAAAGGAACGGAGAAGAATGTGCTGGGGGAGAGCCCAGCAGCGTCAGCTTGTAGGTAAAACGGGGAGACTTGGACGGTCAGAAGGTTACTCGTCGTAGCTCCAGTAACACTCCACCAGGGTCCACTCGCCGGGCCCAGAAACAGCGCTACAATAGCACCCAATAACGCAAGGACGTCTATTCGACGAAGGAGCCTCAATTCTCGTCTATGCCAGGCTCGACGCCTTCACCTGATCATTACCGTCTACGTCTCAGATAAGCGCTTCTGATTTGATAGTAGAACCTGACGACTGAAAAACGCTGCGATTCCAGACCGGACATCCCGCAAACGGGTCGACTCTCCCCCGCACTAGTGTAGCCATTTTATTAGGAACTACGACGAAGGGCGAAGGGAAGAAAAAATGGCGAAGCAGGTCAACTGCGACTGCGGCTTCATGGTAAGAGCCCAATCTGACGACGAGCTAGTCCAGCACGTGCAGCTCCATGCGAGGGACATCCATCAGATGGAAGTCCCGCGAGAGAAAGCCCTCGAAATGGCCAGGCCAGTAGAAGCGACAGTAACAGTCTAGGTTCTCAAAGAGCTATCGAATCGTTTCAGGTATGCACAGTGTAGCGGAGCCACCGTTAAAGCTCAACATGTCTCGCATTTTTTGCCAATCGACAGGAGGCAGATTTTTTTTTCAGGATAGTGAAAACGTGTTCAGTCCTTGATGTTAACTCGATGGGAGGGGGTCTTCTCCTTGCGGCCCGTCAACCCGAGAACGACTAGGCCAGAGATCAGTCCCACTCCGAGGCTCGCAGCTATCGCGTAGAGTAGCCATGGTATATTGCTCGGTGGGGTCTCGGGATGATTCTGACCTGAGACAAAATGCACGACGACGTTCGATGAGCCCGAAAAGCTAAGCAATGCAGTTCTGCTAGAATAAGTGTAGGGCAGTGATATGTCGCCCGAACGGACGTAGTCGGGTGAGATTTTCAAGGCCGATGGGACGTAGATTTTGACATTCGCAGCGTCTGATTGGAAGCTCAGTTTTGCGTCCGAACTTGACCAGTTGACTGAATCTAAGGGCGTGGTTGAAAGAATCTGGAATCCAGGGTTAACACTGTACACATACAAAGGAGAGGTGGCGATGTAAGTTGCTGAATAACTTGCCTGAACTGTAAATTGGGACCCGTCGTCGAACCATTCGTCGTTTGTCTGACTTCCCACAAGCGTTGCACCATTGGTGGTGATGTAATATTGAATCGCTGAGTCAACGGTCACCGAATGGGGGCCGGTCATGTTGATGGTCGGCAATGCGACGAACCCTGAACCTTGTCTGGAAACGAGGGAGAGGTGTCCGTCGAGTATGTAGCTCAACAGGTTCTGTCTGACCAGGCCTTTTCCAGACATGTTCCAGACATAGTTGAGTATGGGGGAGATCTGCGATCCAGAATCGTACCATCCTGATCCGGGCTGTCCGGTTGAACCTCCCTCAATTTGCAGATAGTATTGATGATAGTAGGCGAATGAGAAGCTCGTGGTACTCATGATGGTTCCAGCCGTTTGGGTTGGAGTCTGCCACCTCTCGCTAGGGGACGATCCAACTAACGGGTTTGTCACTGAGAACTGGGAAGCCGCGTCGAGCCACACTGTTGAAGGTTGTAGACTTGGTGTAAGGGAAACGCTTAGGCCGAACTGAACTCCCGTGAGCACGGGAGGGTCAGGGTTTCCTCCGCCCGAAACAGAGTAGGCCATGATTATGGAGTATTGATGATAGTAGCTCGGAGAGATGATTCCTGGGGACGAGACCGTCCCTGTAGCCGATAGAGTCAACCACCTCTGGTTGGTTGACGAGCTTGCCAGTTGTACCGAGTACTGGTAGCCTGAAGCATCCGCCCAAACGTTCTCGTCCAGCGTCGCCAGTTGACTCTGCCCCAGAACGGAAAATGTAGTCAAGGGTGGAGAGTAGCCCGTGCCACCACCAACTATCTGATAGGTGAAAGTTACGAGATATTGGTGATAGTAAGTTATAGGAGTCGGAATTTCAGAGGAATCGTTAATCGTCCAGTTTGCGGTTGTTATGAACCAGCGTTCGCCAGAAACGCCAGTGATTGTAGAGGTAGCGTTGAGTCTACTTCCCCGTACGACCCAGACAGTCTCGGGAGAGTTTGACAAGCCGACTGACGTACTGTTTGGCGAGTCCACTCCACTCGGAGTGAGAGGAGCGCTGGTGAAGTTTGCGTAGATGGAAGGGAATCCGCCATCGATGATTGAATCTGAAAGCTCCTGAGCCAACAAGTCGTAATAGAAGTAGGTTGCAGTTGTCCCATTGTCAACACTGAGTGACTCATTTGAACAACTCTCGACGAGACACCATCTCTCCAGTCCACTAGAACCAAGCGACGTGCCTGAGAGTATGACTTGCGTGTACTGGTCAACGTAGATTTGTGTGGTGTTTGTAAAGGCGGTCGTCGTCCACCAGTCGGTGCCCGTTGAATTGTAGGTTATTTTGAAAGGATTTGTTGAGGTGACTGGACTGGTTCCTTGGGACGGAATCAGAGTTATTCCAATAAGTTTGGTAGGTCCGTAACTTAGAACACAGCGGTTGTCGTAGTTGCTCCACTCTTGCTGAACAAGATAGTTGTGACCGTTGAGAATAATGTTAGAGCCATCTGAACCAACGCTACCGAACATCCATGCGCACAAATCGCCGATCTCCTTACCTGATGCGGTGTCATACCATGCGTTGAGCTTGGGGTCACTTACTGCCTCAAACAATTCGTGGGACACCAAATTGATCTCTGGGTCGGCGTAGAGGTCATTATTCGGAGATGGGTCGAGAGGTGTGCAGCGGCCTCCGGCCCCGCCGAAATCGGGCATATTCCCGTAGATAGTTGGCTCAAGATTGATTGAGAAGTAGGAATGGTAGGCGCAGTATCCAGGGCTGGTGGAGGTGCAGAAGGAAGAGTTCAAACAACTGTTGATGGCGTATCCGGTGAAAACCAAGAAGACCTTGTTCGGGCTTTGGGTCCAACCATTTGACTTCAGCGCTCTTGCCACTTCGGCTTGTATATCAGAATCTTTCAAGGGATGGGACGGCGTACCGCTCACCGGATAGGGCGTAGTGTCAATGTAGGATCCGCCAAAGACGGAACTATCCAACGGGGTTCCGTTGGTGCTATCTGGATACTGGTTCAGTATGTTGTAGTAGGAGTTACCTCCTACATCCCTCAGAAATTGGATGATGAGTGACTCATATCTAGAGTCATTTCCGCCTGCTGTTGGCTCGTAGTGGGCCGAACTGGGTAGCCAGAATATCGCGAAAGTGATCGAAGTGTGCAACGTCGACCCTCCATGATTCTGTACGCCGATCGTGGCCAGCGAAGCTGTGACTCCACTGAGGGATTCTTCGTTGAGTAAGAAAGAGACTGGACGCGTTCCTAAGGTTGATGAATTAGAAGCCACCGCGGGCGAGGGGCTGTCTAGGGCTTGAGCCAAGATTACATGCCCAATCGGAACCGAACTGGAAGTTGTTCGGGCAACATTCGTCTCATTACTCGCAAGTCTAGGAGCGAAGGGCAGAGTCGTTGAACCTAGGATAAGAAGGACGATTGCCGCAGCGAGGCCAGCTGCGGAGACAACGTTGTTGCGGCGCACCGAGGATTCCTAGTTAATTCTTCTGATTGGTTCCTTTATACCCACCGGGTCGCCGGCGATATCCGCCCGAAGGGGGACTTGTACCGCGACTCACTGAGCGTGCTGCTTGTCGCGAGGCTTCTTACGTCGAGCGTAGACCCAGACGAGAATCCCTAGGCCCCCAAGGGACAAGGGGATGCCCACGAGGCTAACTCCCGACGATAGGAAGAAGAAGAATACGGAGAAGCCTGTGAGGTATACGCCTACCATGGCCACTCTTTCCCGCAGGCTTAGCTTGGAAAGTTCTTCCTGCAACTGAGCCCGGTATCGGAGAAAAAGTGTTGCGATTATTACGAAAGAAATGGCTGCGATAAAGAACAGGTACGTGAGCTCGGACTGGTAGTTGTTGAAGGTCAACAGCAAACCGACTTCGTCTCCTACAAATCCTGCTCCCAGTCCGTAGAGGACCGCATAGAGCCGGTAGAGCCTCTCATTCCTCCAAGCGATACCCATCCAGCCCGCTACGCTGATCAGGGCAATACCATACCAGAAATGATGAAGATGGATGCCGCCCTGCATCAATACAGTGCTGGGAAACTGGGTCGCGAACAGTCTAGAGCCAAAGAAGCTGACGACGAAAGCGAGTGTCGCGATGAAGGTAAGTCCATGCCTGAAAGGACCGCTAAGTATGTCTCGGGACATGCAATGACACCATGAATCCGTATATTTCCGAATTATGAGAGGATTTCGCGTGAGGCAGAAGGTATAATCAGGGGAGCGATAAGTCGAGTAGAGGGTGCGTTGGGCATTACTCGTAGAAAATAATAATGCTCTTAAGTCGGGTTTTGACCCCAAGAACTGCTCATGACTCAGACCGCTCCTAGCGCTCCATCTCCTGGGTGGTCAAAGCAGAGAAAGTATATCCTCGCAATTGTAATAATAGCCGTTATAGTCGTCGCCGTCGTCGCCGCTATCCTTCTTCTACCCAAGTCCTCCTCAGCCATCGCCGTAAATGTTGGAACAGGGCCTCGAATCCGATTCGTCGGATTTAATATCCCAACTTCGCCAACGTATTCGAACGGGACTTCGATATCTTCCGGCAACTACCTGAATGTCCGTCAAGCATTCGCCTATGCGATAGATCGCGACGCCATCAACGCGAACGTGTTCTTGGGATTGGCGACGCCCATCTACAGTATGATTCCTCCATCTATGCCGTATTCCCAATCTGTCTTCAAAACGAAATACGGCGCAGTTGCTAACTCGACACTCGGAGCAAACCTTCTAACTCAAGCCGGGTTTAACTCCACTAAGAACGGTAAACTATACATCGACTTATGGTACAACAGCGATGGGCACTACGGCGATACAGAACCTTCGGTCGCTCTTGTTGTAAAGACCAGTCTCGAGAAGACTGGCATGGTCATTGTTAATTTGAAGTCAGAGCCGTGGGCCGCATATCGGAAAGACGTAGGCAACGGGGCCCTGTCTTTCTATTTGCTTGGATGGTATCCTGACTACTTGGACGCTGACGACTATGCTGCACCATTCTTCGGTACGAGTGGAGCGAAAGGTCAGGGATCCTATTACAGTGATCCGCAGATGAACGGTTGGCTGAAAGGCGAGGCAGGCACTACTAACGACAGCCTACGAGCCGGAAACTTTACGAACATACAGAACAAGTCCGCCGTCGACGTGCCATACATTCCTCTCTGGCAGCAGAGCGCTGACATCGAGTACAAGTCAGACATAACTGGAGTATACCTTCATCCTGTCTCGTTCAAGTATTTCGTGATGAGCAGGCCCAGCGCTACTCAGCTTACCGTGGGAACCACTGACTCAGTAGTCTGTCTAGATCCTGCCTGCGCGTATGATTATTTCTCGATAGAGATGATCAATCAAGTATTCGATACTCTGCTAGTATATTCACCGACCAACGCGACGCTTCTCCCCGGATTAGCAACACAAGTTCCTACTGTCGCCAACGGGGGCATCTCACCAGATACTATGAACTACACATACCACCTTCGTCAAGGAGTCACGTTCACTGACGGGAGCGCTTTCAACGCCAGTGTAGTGAAATGGTCAATTGAACGAGCTATGGGCCTCGGAGACCCTGGCTTTGCATGCCCCTTATCGAATCCCAGTTGCAACCCGTATTATGGAGGCGGCAACTATGCGGGGAGCGCGGGCTTCTTGCTGTTCGATTCAGGGAATCTTGGCCCAATCAACTATGCGACCGGTCACAATAACAACATAACAGTGATTGACCCGTACACGATTAGATTCCATCTCAAGCAGCCGACTTCATTCTTTAACGAGATTATGGCGTTCTCAGTCGCCGCACCTGTGTCAATGAAATCCTATCAGTATACGAGTCCTCCAACCATCCCACCCGATGACAAGGCTCACATAGTTGGAACCGGCCCCTACATGATATCCGACTACTCGGTGGACAAACAAGTAGTTCTAGTGAAGAATCCCAACTACTACAACCCGAGCATTTACTCAAGCTATGGCATTTCGAATATTCCAATAATTAGCACGGTTACCATACTACACTATACAGATGCAACTATTCTCAAGAATGCAGTGGTAAGTGGGCAAATCGACATGGCATACCGGACGCTCAACCCAACGGACATAAAGTCTCTCCAGCACTAAGGCCCTTATTATTTCGAAAGATCTCTCTCCAGAATCCCATTGCTGTGAGTGGTTTCTCTGGAGAGACTCGCATATTTATCATACATAGTGGTACTTTGCGTGTGTAGAGAGACGATTGCCTGGTTCTGGATCGCTCTCAGCCTATGCCGTGACTCGGCTTCTCCTATCGTTGCCGATGCTACTCATATTACTCTCGGTAGTTTTCGTAGTCCTTAGACTCATTCCAGGCGATCCGATAGCAGCGCTGTACGCGGGCAGAGCCTCACAGCAAATCATAGATCTGACGAGGCATCAGCTTGGTCTAGATCGGCCTTACTATGATCAGTACCTCACGTATTTGACGCAAATACTGACTGGAAACTTCGGCACATCCATTGGTGAGAGCTACCATGGCAAGAGCGTTCTCGCAATAGTCTTCGACAAACTGCCAGCCACCGTTGAGCTGGCGATCGGGAGCATGTTGGTGGCCACGATAGTAGGGGTAACCACAGGCGTTCTTTCAGGGACGCGTCGGGACAAGCCTGCAGACGTCGTAATGAGACTGTACGGAACGATAATCTTTGTCATACCGATATTCTGGCTCGGCCAAATTTTCCAACTAGTATTTGCGGTGAGCTTGGGGTGGTTTCCGGTTGGGCTTCGCTTCTCAGGGCTTCCTCTGCCAAATCATGTCACCGGCCTCTACACGATCGATTCGCTACTAGAGGGTAGAATCGACAAGTTCTTAGTGGCTATCGACCACTTGATTCTGCCTTCTCTCACCCTCGGCTTGGTACTGAGCGGGTTCTTCACGAAGACGGTTAGGGCTAATCTTCTGAGGACGATGAAGGCGGATTACATAGAAGCTGCGAGGGCGCGAGGCATAGCCGAAGGTAGAATTGTCTCGAGGTATGCCCTGAAGAACGCCCTAGTCCCGGTAGTCACGGTTCTAGGTCTACAGTTCGCGATACTGTTCGCGGGCGCTGTTCTGACAGAAAAGACCTTTGCATGGGATGGAATGGGACTGCTACTTCTCAAATCGATCGATTCTGCGGACTACCCAATGGTCCAGGGGATTATCGTCGTCTACGCTTTGATCATTGTCGGAATTTCTGTTGCAATCGATGTAGTCAACGGCCTTATTGATCCTAGGGTGAGATTCTGAAAGCGAAGGTCATACGAACACTTCGAGTGTCAGCGTCATATCTGACTAGGTCCCTCCGCTACTCAGCACGCCCTTTCGGACCTCTAGTAAGAGAAAGGAAGACGCTACCGGGAATATTGGCGTGGATCGGTCTTGGAGTCCTTGCAGTCTTTGTCTTCATAGGTGTCTTCGCACCGATCTTAGTTCCGATAGATGAAACGAAGGCACTTGCATACCCGATACTTTTGCCACCCAGCCTTCAACATCTGATGGGTACTGATGGGATCGGCAGAGACATTTTCGCCCGCGTCTTGTGGGGAGCTCGGACATCGCTTACCATAATGGCAATCGGCGCATTTCTCGCGCTGGTGGTAGGCTTTCCTCTTGGACTATTGTCAGGCTATGTCGGTGGAAAGATTGACCGAGTTTTGGTGTTAGTAATGGACTCCATCTATGCATTCCCAGGCCTGCTTCTGGCAGCCTTGATCGCTGTCGTTATCGGGAGGGGCGTATTCAACATCGGGATAGCAATCACTGTGATCTACGTTCCTCTCTACTTCCGAGTCACGAGGGGTCAGACCCTTTCTACAAGGGAAGAATTGTTCGTCGAGGCAGCAAGAGCGCTCGGCGCTAGGGCGCGAACCATCATGATATCGTACATCGCGTTCAGCGTCGTCATCGTAATTCCAGTCATCTTCTCATTGAGTGCCGCAGACACAATTCTGACGGCTGCCGGGCTTAGCTATCTAGGCTACGGTCTGGAGATTGATATTCCAGGCGACTGGGGTCGCGACTTGTCGGATGCCCAGAAATTTCTCACCGCCGGCTACTGGTGGCCTTCTCTTTTTCCGGGGTTGATGATAATCATTCTCACGGTTGGATTGAGCTTCCTTGGAGAGGGACTCAACGATATCATCAATCCTCTGCTAAGAAAGGAGAGGTCCTGACTTTGGACTCGATCCTCAAGGCGGAGAATCTCTCAGTCGAGTATTTTTCGAAGAAAGGATACGTACATGCTCTGGACGACATAAGTCTCGAAATCGGCAAAGGAGAGACGGTCGGAATAGTCGGAGAAACCGGTTCCGGCAAGTCCACTCTAGCCAAGGCTATCCTGGGAATCCTTCCACCCGGCGCTAGAGTCGGAGGCAAGCTTCTCCTCAGAGAAACAGACCTAACAAGGCTCAGAGGTGAACCGTTGAGGAGAATTAGAGGGAGAGACATTGCGCTGATATTCCAGGATCCCATGACCAGACTCAATCCTCTCATGACTATAGAAGATCATTTCTTAGAAACTATTAGGGCTCACGAATCAGTCTCGGACAGGGAAGCACACGAAAGGACAGTCAGAGCTCTAACATCTATGAGAGTTCCGGAATCCAGGATTCGAAATTATCCTCATGAATTCTCCGGAGGAATGCGTCAACGAATCATGATCGGCCTCGCCGTAGTGCTCAGGCCATCATTACTCGTCGCTGACGAGCCCACCACATCTCTAGACGTGATTGTCGAAGCACAAATCCTTGAGATTCTTGAGGATTTGAAAAAAGTATCCGGCATGTCCCTGCTGCTGATCACGCACAACTTGGGAATAGTGTCAGAGATCTGCGACCGGGTCCTTGTTCTTTACGCCGGGAAAATGGCGGAATTAGGACCCGTTGGCGACATTTTTGCGAGACCAATTCATCCCTATACTAGACTTCTTCTCAAGTCCGTCATACACCTTGAGACCAAAGAGCTCTACTCAATCGACGGAACGCCTCCAGATCTCATCGACCCACCCTCAGGATGCCGATTCCATCCACGGTGCCCATACGCACAGACCGTCTGTTCAGAAAAAATCCCTCCGTTCCAAGAGTTTCGCCCAGGACAACCCGCCTCATGTCTGTTCGGCAAGGACTTTCTCGACCAAGATAATGCCACCTAGTTCACCTCAAGCTCCGACTCCGTTACTGGAAGTGAGGGATCTCTTTGTTCATTTTCCAGTGAAGATGCCTTTCATTCAGCGTCTCTTCTCCTTCAACAGACTCGCAGTGCACGCGGTCGACGGTGTGTCCTTCACTCTTAGGCCTGGCGAAATCTTTGGATTAGTAGGAGAGAGCGGATGCGGCAAGACAACAGTCGGACGCACAATCTTGAGGCTAGTTCAACCCACATCAGGCAGAATCAGGTTCGAAGGTGTTGATATCACACGAGCAAAGGAGAGAAGACTCAGACCATTAAGAAAAAGAATTCAGATAATCTTCCAAGACCCTCACGCTTCCCTGAACCCTGCCATGACTATTGGGCACGCCATAGGTCATCCACTGAAGATCCATGGACTCGCTTCAAGCGACAAGGATGTTCGCGGGAGAGTTCTATCGATTATGCAAGAAGTAGGACTCACGCCTGCAGAACAACTTTACAGCAAATATCCCAGTGACCTCAGTGGAGGACAAAAACAGCGAGCCGTAATCGCTAGAGCGATAATCCTCGTTCCGAAGCTTATCGTTGCAGACGAGCCCGTGGCAATGCTGGACATGTCTATCAGAGCGAAGATTTTGGAATTGTTGCTCAATCTCAAGCGCAAGTTTGACCTTACCTATATTTTCATCACCCACGATCTGGCTACCGCAAAGTTCGTCTGCGACCGCATTGCAATCATGTATCTCGGTAGAATCGTCGAGGCCGGCCCCGTGGACAGAATTTTTTCCGATCCAAAACATCCATACACAAGAGCCCTGCTGAACGCAATTCCTATTCCAGATCCCCGAAGACGGGGACCAAAGACTCTTCCAAAGGGAGAGGTCCCCGATGCCGTCTATCCTCCTGCGGGCTGCCGCTTTCATCCGCGTTGTCCGGAAGTGCTAGCTACCTGCGGCTGGGAAGGACGAGATTTCATAGATTACCTAGAAGAAAGGAGACTGAACCCAGAGAAAGTTCAGCGAGATGAGGAAATTCTGGGACCATTAAATCAATGGTGGGCTAGAGGGTTTCAGGCGGGAAGGAAGATCGGGAAACAGAATCCCGCGCAGCTCATCGAGCACGTCAGAAGAATCCTAGCTGAAGCTCAGCCACAGATGAACCAAGCCGTTCGAGATGTATCTGTTCGAGACCGGCAAATTACAGTCGAGTTCCATAATCCTGACTTACTCGGTCCGAAGGAAGTCGAAGGACGACTGGTTGAATGTCTGCTCTACTAGAAATATGATGATTGCAGGCTCTAGCTGTTCTCCCAAGTATGCGCGCGAGTCAGGGACTTAACACTAGATCTTCCAGAAATCGCCTATCAGTCCGATGGATTGGAAGTGGGCGATCGTCTGGTCCCTTGAGGGTCTTGTATAGTCGAGGCTCATCTTTTCCTTGTAGATCGGAACGCTGAGTCTCAACGTCTGGTCAACCGTCAACGCCTCGCCTACAGTGACAGAGCCTGTTCTCATCCATTCCGCAAGGTGGGCTTTCGAGCTGAAGAACACCATGTTGTTCGAGCATGTCAACACGATGTTTTCCCACCATTTCGATGCAGGCAGGGCCAGGTAGATCAGTGGCTGGCTATGAGACCCTTGAGAGACCATCCTCTGGTCTCTGAGATGGATCTTGATGTCTTCCGCGCAATGGTGACAGTAGGAGGCTATCCACTGCTCCTTCCCCAGAGCTACATGAATGGCCACTGCGTCCCAGGCACAATTCGCAAAGAAGTCCCTGTCCTTCCCCGCGATTCGGACCCTGAAGGGTGTCACTACGCTTGAGAAGGGAAATGCCATCAGGATTCTCTGCGTACCGGGCAGTAGCGCGATGTGTCGAGCAGACTGGAGTTCGACCAGCACATTGAACGCAGATGCTCGATCTAAACCAAACTTTTGCATAATCTGCTCCAGAACTGGAGCGATCGCGTGTTCCTCGAAGTGTTCAAAGATGTACTTTCTAACGTTCTTCAGTAGATTCATCGCGGTATCTGGCGTGGGCATGATGGGGTCGCCTAGGCTACAATTCGCTTAGGTAGACTAACGGGAGGC
>Ga0209055_1001070_pt1 | contig 18358 bp, 18 predicted proteins | sample GraSoiAngelo_110_FD_185875 | JGI IMG/M metagenome (GOLD analysis project Ga0209055, IMG submission 185875) | Grasslands soil microbial communities from the Angelo Coastal Reserve, California, USA - 14_0903_12_30cm (SPAdes) (version 2) | ecosystem: Environmental > Terrestrial > Soil > Grasslands ... | reverse complement strand
AGAAGTCTTTCACCTGTGTGCTGGCAATCAGAACTGCGATCCCGTTGGTGAAACCGATCACGACTGGCCGCGGGATAAACTTGACTCCTGTCCCCATGCCGGTCGCGCCCATTACAACCAGCAGGATTCCGGCCATTACCGTGCACATGAACAAGCCGTCCACGCCATGTGCGGCGACAATGCCGGCAACGACAACAACAAAAGCCCCCGTTGGCCCGCCGATTTGTGTTTTGGACCCGCCGAGGGCAGAAATTAGAAAGCCCGTCACCATCGCGCAGTAAATCCCGGCCTGCGGGGTCAATCCCGAGGCGATGGAGAACGCCATGGCGAGTGGCAAAGCAACCAGGCCGACGGTGATGCCGGCAATCACGTCATGCCCAAACTTATTAAGGTTGTAATCACGCAGGCAGAGGATAGACTTCGGCAGCCATCGTTCATCAGGGAAAGCAAATGCCATTTTGACATCATGCCAAGCGCAGGAACTTTGTGGAAGCGAAACCCATCGAGAGGAACACTCGAAGGAACATGTCCAAAGGCTGGTGGGAGAATCTTAGCGTCAAAGTCTGCGATTCCGCAGCTACCACGACAGCATCAGAACGCCAAAAGCCACCAGCGATGCAGCTCCCCACCGCCGCCACGTTACTTTTTCCTTCAGCACGTACTTGGCCAGCAGTGTTTCGAGCAAATAGCTGATCGCGGTGGCAGGTACAGCGAAACTTACATTCGAGATCGAAAGCAGAGACAGCAGCGCGATGAAGGCCACGGCCAACGCTCCCAGCCCTGCCAGCACCAGCGGATTGCGAAAAATTCGCGCCACCATGTGGGCAACCGCCCGCGGATTCAGCTCCGCCTCGCCTTGACGCTTCATGCCAGCGGTATTGAGCACATCGCCGACGGTGTTGCAAAGAGCGATAATCCCCACCAGGATCCACCTCATAGCAGTTGCTCCGGCGGACCTTCGGTGGTGCGCGGCGGCGTTTCTTCTGCCAGCACAACGCCGAGCGTGATCACAACAATCGCGACCCATCGCTGGGCGGAGATGCGTTCGTGTAGCAGGAAATGTCCCGCCAGGGCAATCAGCACATAGGCGCTAGCCGTGACTGGCAGCACGAAACTGAGGTCGGCGCGGCTGAGCAGGGCCAGATCGGTGATCATCCACAACGCCAGGACCAGGACGCCCGCCACCGCCCATGGATTCGCGAACGCGCGCGCATAATCCAGCGGAGATGCGGAAACAATTTTGCCCACCTGGCGCATCCCGTGGCTGAGAGAGACGTTGCCAACGACATTACTGGCGATCACCACTAATGTGAGCAATTGCGTCTTGCGCACCTCACTCGCAGTTGCTGAGTTCATTGCCGACCTTGGATGTGCAAACAGCATATCTGGTGTACTGGAAAAACATAATCTTCGAGCAGTGATATTTACGCTCGGGTATGCTCGCCCGATTGGCATGGAGAATGCCTCACGAGGCCGCGATCGACGGTTGCCTCAAATCTGGCGACGTATTCGAAGGAGCGGAACGGGAGGACCGCGTGCTGAATATCCGGCGTGGCGGTAGCGTTTTGAAAAAACCTAAAGTTGCGCCTACGGATAATCATTTGACGAACGGATTGCGAACCTCTGATTTCCGAACAGCAATCATCGGTGTTACGGACCTTTGGGCTTTGCAGCAGGGATTCCCATTTCCGCGGCCATCCTCACCAAGTCAGCTACTGATTCGGCGCCCATCTTTCGCATGAGTTGGCTGCGATGGACTTTCACCGTTGCCTCACTAGCTCCAATTTCGGCGGCTATTTGTTTGTTGAGCAGACCAGAAACGACCAGAGGCATCACCTCTCGTTCGCGAGGCGTCAGCGATTCATAGCGCTCACGCAGCTTTGCAACTTCTGTCTCTTGTACACGTCTGGTACGGTCCCGCTCTAACGCGATTTGAATCGCATCCAGCAGATCCTGATCGCGGAATGGCTTAGTGAGGAACTCGACCGCTCCCGCCTTCATGGCGCGGACAGTCATGGGGATATCTCCATGGGCAGTGATGAAAATGATAGGAATATGAATGTTAGCTTCAGCCAGTTGGCGCTGGAAATCGAGCCCACTTATGCCGGGTAGCCTGATGTCTAATACCAGGCAACTGGGAGCATCCGGACGTTCGCTGCGCAGGAACTCCTGCGCTGAGCCGAACAGTTCGACTTGCAATCCTACAGATTCGACGAGACGCTGTATGGCGCGACGGACCGAGGGGTCGTCATCCACTACGAAAACGACAGGAGCTACGTTACTCATGTACTACTTAGTTGGTAAAGTAAATTGGAACATGGCCCCCTTGGAATCTGACTCAGCCCACAAACGCCCGCCGTGGGATTCGACAATAGACCGGCTGATTGATAATCCCATTCCGATACCTTCTGGCTTAGTGGTAAAGAATGGTTCGAAGATGTGCTCCGCTCGCTCCGGATCGAGCCCGGCTCCAGAGTCTTGAACTTGGATGGACACCTCATTATGGTTCTTGGCTGACTTGATGAGAAGTTCGCGTGGCCGATGCGCAAGCGAACGCATGGCGTCGATGCCGTTCATGACCAGGTTGATCAGGACCTGCTGCAATTGCACGGGATCTCCGCTCACGCGTGGCAAATCCGCGGCAAGATCGGTCCGCAGGGAAACGCGGTTCCGGGTCATCTCATTGCGAAGCAGAATGGTGACCTCTTGAATAATCTGATTAACATTCACTGCAACTCGCTCGGGAGGGCTCTTCTGCAAGAGTGCGCGGATTCTTGAAATGACGGCGCTCGCCCGTGTGCCATCATTCACAATTTCCGAGATTGCCTCGCGCAATTTGTCCGAGTTCGGAGTCGCACTTGCGAGCTGGCGCAAGCAAAAATTGGCATTGGTGACGATTGCAGCGAGGGGTTGGTTGACCTCATGGGCAATTGCGGCGGCCAGTTCTCCCATTGTCGTCACGCGTGTGACATGAGAAAGCCCTGCCTGCGCTTCCTGCAACGCACATTCGGCTCGTTTCCGATCTTCAATATCAGTGGTCGTTCCGTACCATTTAACAATGTGCCCCAGTTCGTCGCGCAGCGGCACAGCGCGCTTCGAAAACCAGCGATATTCTCCGTCCGCCCGCCGCACGCGCACGTCATGCTCAAACGGTTCCCCAGTGGCCACGGCCGAGCGCCACGCGTTCACGAACCCTTCACGGTCTTCGGGATGAAGCTCTTCCGCCCAAGCCCAACCCAGTCCCCGCTCCGAAGAGATGCCTGTATATTCCAGCCAGCGTTGGTTGAGGAAATCCAGGGAACCGTCAGGTGAAGCGCTCCAGACGAGCGCTGGAATTGTGTCGATTACAAGCCGGAGCTGGTCCTCGCTTCGCCGCAGGGCATCTTCGGCGCGCTGGCGTTCGAGCATTTCCTTTCTCAGTTCCTCGTTGATGGTTGCAAGCTCTCTGCCACGTTCTAGCTCTGCCCTCTGCGAGGCCAACCGTCGGTCAACTGCCGATGTCAACACCACCGTGACTAGGACGATTAACGTGACAATCACAATTCCAGCGTTCCCTAGTGAGGAAACACTCGCAGCGTGGGACAAACCGGGCGCTACGGTAGAGGGCATAAAGCTTGCCGAGGCCATGCCGGTGTAATGCATCGCGGAGACGGCGGCACCCATAACGACGGCGCTGGCAATCTTGCGCGAAGGTGTCCCTTTGGTCTCCTCTCGAAGATCAAATACGAGTATCAGGGCGGCAAAAGAAAATGCGATCGCAAACGCAACGGACAGGGTCACAAGGAGGGGATGAAACCGGAATACCGCAGCCAAACGCATGGCCGCCATGCCGATGTAATGCATGGCTGCAATACCGCTGCCCATAATCACGCTGCCGGCTAACGCCCGAACCATGCCCAGTTCGTGCCGGCTCACTACATACAGCGCGAAAGCCGAGGCGGAGATAGCCACCAAAAGCGACAGCAGAACGGTCGGCCAGGAGTAGCTCACCAACACAGGCAAGCGAAAGGCCAGCATTCCGGTGAAGTGCATCGACCAGATGCCAAAACCCATCGCAGTGGCCCCACCGATCAGCCAGGCCCTGCGGACCCAACCGCTTGCGGCTGTTACACGTCCCCCAAGATCGAGCGCAGCGTACGACGCCGAGATGGCTATTACTACCGAGAGGACAACCTGAAGGTAATCGTAGGAACCAGTCATGGCCGCGCTTGCGGAGATCATCACAACGGACCCCCTGGGCCGGTTTGGCAGGAACTCCAAACTTCACAGCAAGAATCGGCAACTAAAACTCGGCCGTCAACTTTTTCTTAGCCAATCACGCAGTAACTGGTGAAACATTGCGTACAGCTCAACGTGTCCGCAGTCTTCGCATACACCGACGGAAACCGGGGCGGTGTAGATAGAATCGCCGGAATCATCTTGGCGCGCAAAGTCTAACTCCACCACGCCTTTGACTCTATTGGGATGCTGGCATGGTTCCGGAGCCATTTCCCCCCTGTGGCAGGTCGACAACAGAAATTGAATTCAGCTCTTGGTGCATTTAGCTGAGCGAAGCGTCCCCCATGGATGGCGGTGCCAAATCTACACCCAAATTTCCACTTGTCAAGAGGTGGCCTTGAAAGAATGCATGTGGGATACGCATTCCCCTCGAAGAGCTAAACCTTCGTAAAGCTCCTCTTCACCTACGTCTAGCCTTTTATCCGAAAGCACAATAGATTCGCCATCAAGCGCGGTGCTAGTTTCGCAAACGGGGGCTGAATTGTCATCGGCTCGATTACTTTCCGTCGTAGACGATGATGATTCCCTTCGGGAAGCCACAGGAAGATTTATGCGATCGCTGGACTTTACGGTTGAACTCTTCCGCTCCGCGGAGGAATTTTTGAAATCCAGTCGTTTGCAAGAAGTATCGTGCCTTGTTCTCGACGTGCAACTGCCGGGGATGAGCGGTCTGCAACTTCAGAGTCATCTGGCCGAACGTGGGTACCGCATTCCGATTATTTTCATCACTGCTTCCCCTAATGAGGGGACCCGCGCACGCGCCCTCGACGCTGGAGCCGTGGATTTTCTGCCCAAGCCATTCACTGAGCAAGCTTTACTTAAGGGAATTCGATCTGCCCTGGGGCTGAGCCCCGAGGAATGATTACAAAGTAGAGAAGGAGAAACCGTCTTGGAAGACAACATCCGCTCCGAACTTAACTCCGAAGATCTCGTGGGTGAGAGCGCACCGCTAAAACGAGTGCTGAGACTGGCCAGGACAGTGGCGCAAAGTGATGCCACTGTATTGATTCTGGGGGAAACGGGTACGGGTAAGGAACTCATCGCTCGCGCCATCCACCGTATGAGTTTGCGAAAGGATGGCAGTTTCATCAAGCTCAACTGTGCGGCGATTCCTACTGGGCTGCTGGAAAGCGAGCTCTTTGGGCATGAAAAGGGCGCATTTACCGGAGCGTTCAGCAGAAAAATCGGACGCCTGGAACTGGCGCATGGCGGAACGCTGTTTCTGGACGAAATCGGGGATCTCCCGCTTGAACTTCAGCCAAAGCTTTTGCGAGTGCTACAAGATCAGGAGTTCGAGCGGCTGGGCAGCACCCACGTCACCCACGTCGATGCACGCCTGATCGCAGCCACGAACCGCGACTTGCCGCGGGCTGTAGCCGAACGGCGGTTCCGCAGTGACCTGTACTACCGTCTGCATGTTTTTCCTATCCGAGTGCCATCCTTGCGGGATCGCAAAGAAGATATCCCCCTGCTCGTGCGGCATTTCGTGCAGAAGTTTGCTCGCCGCATGAACAAGAAGATCGAGAGCATCCCTGCGGAAACCATGAATGCATTGGTGAGCTGGGGATGGCCGGGGAACGTGAGAGAACTGGAAAACTTTGTCGAGCGTTCCGTGATTCTTTCCCAAGGCTCGGTTCTAAACGCTCCTTTAGCAGAGTTGTGGCCTTCCAACGAGAGCTCTCGCGAAAAGGCAACACTGAACGGCACTGAACGAGAACACACTATGCACGACCGCGCGAAATCGGTGGTGTGATTAGGGAAGAAGGTGCAAGTGCAAGAGGAGATTCGCCCAGGATCTGGCTCTGAAGAGATCGTGGGTGAGAGTCCAGCATTGAAGCAAGTCTTGGCGCAGGCAAAGAAGCTGGCCCTGAGCGACACTACTGTCCTGCTTGTTGGTGCAGCAGGATCAGGGAAGGAGTCAGTCGCACGAGCCATCCACCGCGTGAGCGCTAGAAGGAACGAGAGTTTCGTGAAAGTTCATTGTGCGATACCTGGCGCCAAGCTGGAAGGCGAACTATTCGGATATCAGAAAGGAGCATTCGATGGCACCACGCACGAGAAGACCGGCCGGCTGGAACTGGCGAACAAAGGAACGTTGTTCCTGGATGAGATTACCAAATTCCCGCTGGACCTTCAGCCTAAGCTGCTCCGCGCGCTGAAACAGGGTGAGTTTGAACGATTAGGCAGCACGCGCACCATCCGCGTCAATGTACGCTTGATTGCAGCGACCAGACAAGATCCGGGAAAGTTGGTTGCGGAGAATCGATTCCGCGAGGATTTGTACCATCAATTCAGCGCATCCCTAATCCAGGTTCCGCCGCTGCGCGAAAGACGGGAAGATATTCCGCCACTCGTGCATTACTTCGTGCAGAAGTTCGCGCGCCGTATGAACAAACACATCGAAAGCATCCCTCCAGAAACTATGGATGCTATGCTCAATTATCATTGGCCCGGCAACGTCCGACAGTTGGAGAACTTTATCGAGCGTTCGGTCATCTTGACCGAGGGCTCCAGCTTGCGAGCCCCACTTTCAGAGTTGTGACCGGATCGCAAGACGGAGCAGCTTGGGGAACTTAACAGTCAAGGTTCAGAAGAACTTGGCGAGGCCTGCTACTCCAAGGGCTGTGCCCCACGCCAAAGTTTTTATCTAAGGCGCAGAAGCCACTCCGGAAACCACCTGTTATAGTGCAAGCTCACAACTGCATGGACTTCCTTGACGGTCTGCGAAGAGGAGTCGTTCTTGAACAGAAGATAGTACGCACCGCCACCAGACGGAAGCGCGGCATTAATCTCACCCTGGCTGGCTTTGCCACTCTCATAGTACGTATCCGTTGAGTACCCGCTCTGCCAAGCCGCAAAAGCTTCGTCGGTCAGCAAAAAGGCCTCCAGATCCCCCTCATTGCTTGATCCTCCGCTCGTGCTGAACTGGCCGTTTACAGAGACATGGATGGCTCCGGGCGGGACTGTGTATTTGAAGCTGGAGAAACTGCGCGGTCTCACCGAAAAGTCGCCCTCAGTGATAGTTTCCGTGTGCGACATGGTGATGAATTCGCGAAGCTCTTGGGCGGCGGTGTTGTTGCTGAGAACAACCCAAGCGATTGCCGGCAGCATAAGTACTGCGATCCAGATTGCAGTCTTTGGCTTGGAGCGTCTCCGGACGAGCTTGAGAATCGGCACGGGTGCCGGTGCCGCGGCGGCTGCGCTGTTTCCGGCTACGGCAAGCCCAGTCCCCGCACCCGGTGTTGTTACCGGCTGCCCACACCTGAGGCAGAATTGTGATTCATCGGGCAGCTCAGTACTGCATTTGCTACAGGACAGAGCAATTGCGGAGGGCACACCCGCCGTGACTTGAATCGCCTGTCCGCACTTTAGACAAAACTCTGAACCATCGGGTAGATTCGTGCCGCACTTGCTACAAAACACAGCAGCCTCTCTTAGCACTTAAACAACTCTTTCTTGTGCTTGCCAATGGCCTGAGCCGATTCCGTGTTGTCTCACTCTCCCGCCGCTCTGCTGAGAGCGAGCGAGATTCTAGCAAACTAAAGCGCGGGAGTCCTAGGTTTTCTGGATGATGAGCGGGAACAGGTCGCTCGCCGTTCAATTGATATGGAATCTTGCTGGATGGGGTATCGGTGGTAACTGATTTCGATGTTACGGTCGTGCGGAAAAGCACAATTAGGGATAGGCATGCCCGAAATTCCGGGTGAATGCCGACTTTGCACCAGTAAGAGCGATTCCGTTGGTATCAACGCTGTGCCTAAAACTGTTGTTTTGGCGGGCAGGGTGTGAAAACATTAGGAGCAACTAATGTAATTCTGCGCGTCATGAATAGCGTCAGCATCAGCATGATTATCGTTCCGGGCTTTGTGGCCCTGCTGCTTTTCCTCGTCTTTACGTACCTTTATGAGCAGAGCCGGCAGGATTATTTCCGCGCCTGGCAACTGGGATGGGCCGCCTACACCCTTCACTATGCTCTCGATGGCTGGAGCGCCTACCGCCATCCGTCTGCGCCGATGTTCTTGATCGCCTCGCTCCTGTTGGTCCTGATGGCGCTTTGCATCTTCATTTCGACCCGTTTGATGCGGGAGAGATTCCGGCTGCGCTGGTATGACCTTACGATCGCCGGTGGCGGAGTGGCACTGGCTCTATGGAATCTTCGCGAACACCTCGTCAACGGTGTATTCCAGCTCAATATCACGAATCTGCACCTCCGCTTGGAGGTTGGTCTGGGTGCCGTGCTCTTATATTGCTCCTTTGATTTTTTCCGCTATTCGCAGCGCAAGAATTCCCTCGCCTTCAAGTTGTTGGCGACGGCGGTGGCATTGTGGGCTGTGCTGATGATTGTTCCCGACCTTAGCAGCCCCTATCTTGAAGTTTTTGGTAACGCCGGCCACTTGCTTGGTCCGATTCCGCAGATGCTGCTGGGCATCGCGATGGTCATGGTGCTGTTCGAGAACGAGCGCAATGCAGTACAGGAAAATGCCCTGGCGTTCTCCACTCTCGGAGTCGATCCCACGCGGTTGCTCTCGGCCGAGGATCTTGTTCCCAGCATGCAAAGCATCCTCGACCGTCTGGTTGCTCCCCTTCCAACGGGCAGAGCGGTAATCTATATCTCCGAGCGGTGGCGAGCCGTGCTGCCCTCTGTGCAACGCGGTTTCTCGCCCGAATTCCTGCAAAAAATCGCAAGCAGCGGGGCCGGAGAATATATTTCTGAACTGGCATACAGGCGCGGCGGTTTCGTAAGCTTCCGCGAACTTTCTGAGCTGCCAGAACCTCTTCCGGCGTTTCCTGGAGCACGGTTTGAGCAGTTCCGCCAGGTTCTGGGTGCGGAACGTATTCGCAATATTACCGCTGTGAGCCTTCAGACCCGCGAGCATAACTTCGGAGTTATTTTGTTTCCCCACGCTGCCCGACGGGCGCTGGGTTCTTCGAACCTGCGGCTATTAATCGGGCTCGCTCTGCAGATTGGGCTCACGCTGGAAAACTACGTCGTGATGCATGACACCCAGCGGCGTACAAAAGAATTCGAGCTGTTGACGCAGATCGGTCAGGCAATCAGCTCCCGGCTCGACCAGGATGAAGTCCTGCGGGCGATTCAAAAGGAACTCGGACAGATTTTCGATACCAGCGAGTTTTATATCGCCTTTCAAGAAGGTGATGAGATCCGGTTTGAATTGGAGGTCGTGAACGGCGAAGTGCAGCCCAAGCGCTCGCGCAAAGCCGGCAATGGATTGACGGATTACATCATCCGCGCCGGCCAGCCGCTTCTCGTCCGCGCCGAACTGGAGAAGGCGCGTGAGCGTCTGGGCGTCACTTTTGTCCCAGGCAAACCAGCCAAATGTTTTTGCGCGGTGCCAATCTTGCTAGGCGGCAAGCCCGCAGGCGTGATGGCCGCAATGAACACCGAACGCGAATATGTATTCGAGCAGCGAGACCTGGAAGTGATGCAGATTGCCGGAGGCCAGCTATCGGTTGCGGTGGAAAACGCGCGGCTCTTCGCCGAAGAACAGCGCCGCGCCCGCCAATTTGCTTTTCTCAACAGCATCTCCAAAACCGCCATCTCGAGCGAAGATTCGGAACAAATGCTTGCCGAGATCGTCAGCCATATCCAGAAAAATTTTCGCTTCGATCACATCGGAATCGGAATTTTTGATTACTTCACAAAAGAGATCGAGATCAGGGCGGAGGCGGGCATTACGGCACAGGTCCTTGGCAAAAGAATTCCTCTTGGGACCGGCATCGTCGGTCGAGTGGCGCGAACTGGAGAGACGGCTTTGGTGCAGATGACTGGTGACCAGCGTCTGCAGGGCGTCCTGCCGGATTCGCATGCTGTCTTGTGCATCCCGATCACTTACGGCGAGAAATTGCAAGGCGTACTGAATGTCGAGAGCCAAAGTGAAGACGCGTTCACGCCGCAGGACGTCCTGGTAATGAAGACTCTGGCCGACTTGCTCGCCACGGCGCTGCATAACGCTCTCGTGTTTCAGCAACTGCAGCAGCAGTCGATTACCGATGGTCTGACTGGCATAAAGACCCGCCGCTTCTTCTGGGAGGCCCTGAACTCCGAGTGGAAGCGGGCATCCCGCTCTGGCCGTCCATTTTCGGTCGTGCTGATGGACTTGGATAAGTTTAAAGAGGTCAATGACACGAAGGGGCATCTGGAAGGCGATCTGGTGCTGGCTCGCGTTGGCCGACTCCTTGAGCAGAAGTGCCGGCAGTCGAATGTAGTGGCTCGCTACGGCGGGGACGAATTCATTATCCTGATGCCGGAAACCGGAGTCGAACAGGCGCAGATACTGGCCGAGCGCCTGCGCTTGTGGATATCTACTGATCCCATGCTTCAAGAACAGCACATTACCGGCAGCTTTGGCGTGGGAAGCTTTCCCGTACACGGGTTTTCCGTGGAAGATATTATTCGCGTCGCCGATGCCGGCATGTACGTATCCAAGCATAAGGGCGGCGATCGGGTCTCAACTGCGGAAGAATTTGCGGATGGCGAAACTGCTGCCGTGCAGCGGCAGCTCATCTCTGGTTACATTGAAGGCTTTCTGCAACGTGAGCACACTGGTCCCGAGCACCTGGAAGAATTACTTACGACGCTCAAGAAGATGTGCGGTGATGATGAAGGGCGCAATTTTGTGGTCTTGCGCGAGGCCATCGAAACCCTCACCCGCGCTGCCGAGTCGCGCGAGCTGAACTGCTCCGGACACGGTGAGATGGTTGCCCACTACTGTGAGACCATCGCTCGTTCTTTGCGGCTGACATCGGAGGACGTTGCGGACTTAGTCTATGCTGCGCGGGTTCACGACGTGGGCAAGATTTTTGTTCCCGAGCGCACGCTGAACAAGTCAGGACCGCTGACGGATGATGAATTTTATATTTTGAAGATGCACTCGCGAGTCGGCGGAGAAATTCTCGCGACTATCCCGGGAAGCGAGAACATCCAAAAAGCGGTTGAACATCACCACGAAGCTTTCGATGGAGGCGGATACCCAGCCCGTCTGCGCGGCGAGGAAATCCCGCTCTGGGCGCGCATCATAGCGATCGCGGATGCGTATGTAAACATGACCACTGATCGTTCCTTCGCCACGGCGAAGACGAGCGAGCAGGCGCTGAATGAGCTCGAGAAATTGAGCGGGACCCGCTACGACGGCATGCTGGTGCGCATCCTTCTTCGTGAACTTAAACAGGAGAAAGCTTCATCGAGCTTAAGCGGCTGATCTCTGGAACCCACTTCACAAAAAGCGGCTCTAGTTCTCAGGGCCAAAACTGTACCTCACTAACTCTGTGCTATCCTTCGCAGCGGGCTGGTATTTCCACTGCTTAACGGCGCGTGCCAGCGCATCGGCCAGCAGCGGATGTCCGCCCAGCACTTTGACTTCTTTCACCGTCCCATCACGCCCGACCAGAGCTTCGAGCTGCACCGCCCCCTTGAGCTTCATTTGTCTGGCGATGGTTGGATATTCAGGAGAAATCTTGACTCGGAGCTGGCGAGGGCCTTCGGCTTGCTGGTTGGACGATTCATAATTGGCCTTCGCCAAGCTTAGAAACTTCGAGCTGAAATGAATGTTAGATCGGTCGAGCGCGTCGTGCGCAATCTCAAACCGAACCTTTCCCTTATCCAGCACTAGATTGATCATGCCGCCCGCGCGCAGGAATGCGGAGTCCTCGCCTATGAGAAGAACATTGGCATAGTCTAAGGACGCGAGCGCCACAGACGTGTTCTTCCGTTCCGACCCTCGAAAGAAGACCATCTGACAGCATGCCAGATCATCCCCCATGCTGAAATGCTTTACGGCAATCGGGTGTGTTCCGATTGTTTTTTCCGCCACCATGTCTTTCAGGATGTCCACAAAATCTTCGTCGCCACCAAAGATCCCAATGACCAGAGGCGCAGTGCCATCTTGTAAAATTTGCGGTGGCCACTGGGCCGATTTAGCGAAATTGTAAAGATAGGCGGCCTTGACCTGATATTCGCTGGCTTCTTGTCCGTGAGCATAGCCCACCAGAATGAAGGTTACGAGACTTCCAGATACTGCGGTTCGAACGATCCGCATCCAAGCGTACTTACGACGATGCTCACGCTGTGGTTTGTTCTTCGGTTGCACCGTTTGGCCTCGACCATCCGCTCTAAAATCTGGCAGTAATCTGTGCCCGGAAGTTTCTCCCGTTCTGCTGAATTTGATCTTGGGTTAAACCGACGGGCGCGGGATCGAAGTATTTTTTATCGAGCAGGTTGTAAGCGCTCGCCGAGACGTCCAGATGCTTCCCCATCGCGTGCCCCAGCAGAGTCGCGTTGAAAACTTGAAAGCTGCTCGCAGTTCCTCCTTCCAAGGTAGTGGCTCGACTATTGAATTGCGCCTCCAGGCCGGCAAACAGTTTCTGTTGAAGCATGGGCGCGATCACGTTCAATTTTGCGAGATGGTGGGGAGAATTGGTCAGGCTCTGCGTGGTGAGGGCATTCTGGTCGTCGGTGTAACTGTAGCTCGCCCGACCTTGCAGACCGCCCAGAAAACGACCGTCGAGCTCAGTCTCGAAACCGTTAACGTGAGCACCGGTAGTGTTCTGGAATACCAAAAAACCACTAGAATTCAACCTTTGGGTAATTAATCGGCTCACTTGATTTCGGAACAAATTGGCGGTCAGATGAAAGTGTTCACCCAAACCTTGTTCCGTCACGAATTCATAACTCTTGATGGTCTCCGGCTGCAGATGGAGGTTCGCCTGATACTGCCCCAGCCCGTAATAGAACATTTCGTAAGCGCTGGGAGCCCGAAACGCGCTGCCGTACAGTAGTTTGAAAGCAGTTTGTGCAAAGGGATGATAGATGAGCCCAAGCCGTGGATTCGTGGTTCCCCCAAAAGTATAGTAGTGATCGTAGCGCATACCGGCGCTCAAGGAGAGTTTTCGAGTCAGGGCGAATTCATCCTGGCCATAGAAGGCCCAGATTCCAGACCTTGGTGGCCGGCTGGCGATAAAGGGAAGAAACGGATTGATGTTGTAATTGCCCTGGTCCTGTTGCAGGTTCTCCTGGAACTCGGTGCCCAAAGTCAGGTTATGACGTTCCAGGCTGTGCTGCACTTTTAGCTCGCCGCTCCACCAGGTTCCGCGACCGAAATCATAGTTCAGCAGATCGGAATTCCCGGGGGCTGCTGGACTGTAGGCGTAGATGCCATCGTAGACGTGCCTGCCGACGGATGTGCGCGCAGCTAAGTCCCAGCCTCTGCTCATTGTGTGCTGATAACTGAGGTCTAGATATCGTTCGCTGTCGAATGTATGCGTTCGCGGATCGTTGAACAGTGTGGCAAAAGCACCGGTGGGAATGCCCTTGTTACGATCGCTGTAAACCCCCTGCAAAGTGAAACCTCGCAGGCTGACCGTTGCTAGAAAATGCTGATACGTGTCGTAGTCCGCATTGCGAGCAATGCCGTTGTTTGTGGCAGCGCTGTTGAACTCTGGGTAGAACAATGTTTGCCCACGGCTATCGTAGAAGCTGCTGGAAAGAATCGCATCCATTCCCCGGTATTTGCCGCCATACGAAACCCGCCCTTTGTAGGTTTCGAAGCTTGCCGGTTCAAAAGAAAGTTCCCAGCCATTCAATTGCTCTGCCTTGCGGGTAATCACATTTATGACAGCAAAAAAGGCACTCGTTCCGTACAGCGAGGAACTGGGGCCACGAACGACTTCCACTCGATCAATCAGATCCACGTCCAGCGGGAACTCTGTTCCCAACATGGCCTGTTCGTAAATATTGTTGTTGATTCGGTGGCCGTCGATCAGCAGGAGCACCCGGCTGTTATACGTTTCAGGGCGGTTAATGCCTCGCACCCCGGCATAGGTAAAGTTGCGGTCGTAGGTGATATCGAAACCGCGCACGCTACGCAAAATGTCAGCAAGGGTGCGGTAACCGTATTTCTGGATCTCGTCTCTGGTGATTACTGTGACCGAGGAGGGAGCGTCGGTGACCTTCTGTATATGTCGCGATGCGGTGTAAACCGTGATATTTGCCAGCTCTTCCAAGCTGGCTTCGCCGAGGTCTTGCGTTTGCTGTTGCGCAAGGAGATTTGCCGTCGCAAGCGGCACTGTCGCGAAAATAGACAGCAACGTGATAATTTGTGCCGCTCGCGGCAGCGGCTTCGCTGCTATGGACGCAGGGATAAGCCGCATCACGATGGACATAAGCTTCTCTGGGGGTGCCCGAAGTTTCAAATTATGTCGTGCATGGACACGCCCACACATGTTCTTTCGGCCAGATTCCGGTTCTGCTTTAGAGGAATCAGAAATTAGGGTTTCGGTCCAGGCGGGAAAAAGCGATCTTCTGCGAAAATGGAAAGCTGGGTTCTCGACTTGAAACTAAAACTCGGAAACTGGAAACTATTTCTCCATGCCCATCACTCTTTCGCTCAGCGGTAAGGTTGCACTGATCACAGGGGGTTCACGCGGCATTGGCGCGGCGGCGGTCCGGATGTTCGTGGCGGCTGGGGCTCGCGTCATGTTCAATTACGAAAAATCCAAGGCGCAGTCGGAACGGCTGGTCAAAGAACTGGGGAAAAAGAACTGTGCGGCCATCCACTGCAATCTTTCCGGCACTGGAACAGCGCAAGAATTGGTCGAAGCTACCGTTAAGCGTTTTGGGCGGCTTGATATTTTGGTCGCGAACCACGGAGTATGGCCTCCGGAAGATGCTCCCATTGAGAAGATGTCCGACGCGCAATGGCGCAGCACCGTCGCTATCAATCTCGACAGCGTGTTCGCGCTGATCAAGCATTCGGTTGCACAGATGAAGAGTCAAAAGAGATCGGGAGCGGCTGCCGGACACATCGTGCTGGTCAGCTCAACCGCCGGACAACGCGGCGAAGCCTTTCACTGCGATTATGCTGCTACCAAAGGCGCGCTTATCAGCATGGTCAAGGGCCTGTCGACGGAGCTAGCGCGCCATGCCATATATGTAAACTCGGTGGCGCCGGGGTGGGTAGATACCGACATGTCTGCGACCGCGCTGCACAACCCAAAAACTAGTAAGGCCATCTTTTCGGTCATCCCTCTCGGCCGGGCGGCCAAGCCCGAGGAGATTGCGGCGCCCATTTTGTTTCTCTGCACTAATCATGCTGGCTTTATTACCGGAGAGGTATTTAACGTAAATGGCGGGGCGGTGCTGGTAGGGTAAAAGCGCAAACGCCTCTACTTTGCGCACGGCCTACATCAGCCCGTTCTTTCAGGCATCTAACTTTCTGCACAAATGAAACTTCTAGTGACGTTTTTACTGTTAGCAGAACTGGCGTTGCCGCAAGCCGTTGCCCCTCCGTCTCAGCCGATTCCTGTCGATCAGGAGAACTCACGCAAGGCCAAGACCATTCTCGATGCCGCGATTCAGGCCCTCGGCGGCCAGGCGTACTTAAACATTCACGACATCACCCAGGAAGGCAGGACTTTTAGTTTTCATCATGGTCAGCCTAACAGCTTCGGTGTCCGTTTTTGGCGCTTCTACAAATATCCCGACAAAGACCGGGTGGAGTTGACCCCCAAGCGCGACGTGGTTTATGTCTATAACGGTGATAAAGGATACGAGGTCACGTTCAAAGGCACGCGCCCGCTGGACACGAAAGAGCTAAGCGATTATTTGCGACGACAGCATTACGCTCTCGATCGCGTACTGCGACAGTGGCTCACCGAACCCAGAGTTGCGCTTTTCTACGAAGGGCAGGCAGTCACGGAAGGGAAATCGGTTGACCAGATCACCGTTATGAACGCCAAAAACGAAGGCGTGACCTTGTACATTGATTCCAATGACCACCTCCCGGTGAAGAAGAGTTTTTCCTGGCGCGACCCTACCGACAAGGAGCGGAACATAGAAGAAGAGATCTATGACAACTATCGTCCAGTGCAAAACACCATGACGCCGCATACGGTGACTCGCACCTACAACGGCGATATGGCGAACCAGCGATTCTTAACTACCGTGACCTACAATCAGGGCATAAGCGATTCCAAGTTTGAGGTCCAAGTCACTTATGATCCGAACAAGGGCGTCCCCGCTCGTTGAGTCCCATCAGAATTTGTGGTTAATCAAAGATTAACATGCCCTCCATTCGAGGATGGGGAAACAGCAGAAAACCCTGTCGCGTGTAGAAGATGACATTACAGCAAGGAAAGGCCGTTTCCTTCGCGCCACGAAGTGTGGCCAATTAGACACAGTGACACTTTGTTACCTTGGCTGTAATCTCCTCATCAAACAGTAGATAGTAGCCTGGGGATTGAAACAAGAACAGACAATCCGCACGCCCGTAGAATGCCGCGGCATCGGCCTGCACAGCGGGGCTCCGGTTCAATTGCGGATATTGCCGGCACCGCCCGGAACGGGTGTGGTCTTTAGACGCGTCGATCTCGATGGTTTCGAGGTGGAAGCAGTTAGCCGCAACGTTGCCCGCGTCAGCTATGCCACGAGCTTGATGAAAAAGGGCGTTCTGATCTCTACCACTGAACACGTGCTCTCGGCATGTATCGGCTGTGGCATCGATAACGCCATCGTCGAGCTGGATAATCTTGAACTGCCAATTCTAGATGGCAGTGCCCGGCCGTTCATTGATGCCATTCACAAAGCAGGAATTCGCAAGCAGCGGCGCCCTCGGACATACTTCCGCATTCGGCGCGAACTGGAACTGCGTGAGGGCGATAAGTTCATCGCAGTGTATCCAGCCGATATCTATTCGGTTGCCTATACTATAAACTTCGCTCATCCGCTCATTGGAAAAGAGACTTTTTCCGTCGATCTGTCAGATGGAAATTACATTCGGGAGATTGCGCCGGCGCGCACATTTGGCTTTCTGCACGAAGCCGACGCCATGCGCCAGCAGGGGCTTATCCGTGGCGCTTCGGCGGAAAATGCTGTGGTCCTCACGCGAAATGGCCTCATGAACCCGCCCTTGCGCTTTGATGATGAATTTGTGCGCCACAAAGTGCTTGATCTCATCGGCGATTTGGCTCTGCTCGGCAAACAGATTCTCGGTAACGTGGTCGCCGATCGTGCCGGGCACGCCATGCACACCGCCTTGGTCTCCCGCCTACTACGTGACCGCAGTCTTTGGGAGGAAACCACTGTCGAAGACAATCACCGTGCCGAAGTTCCGCAAGCTTTGACTCCAGCAACACAAGTGCTCTGACCGAGGTGGGATCGCCGCGACACTCGGTATTTCCATGGTATGGCCGCGCGAGCGGTTTTCTGCTAAACCCGATTTGTTTTTCAAAACTCCCTGCCATGGAGGATAAGAATGCGCGGAATTATTAAGTGCCTGATGGGTTCCATGCTGGCAACGGCCATGGCACTGCCCTTCGGCGGATTTGCCCAGGATCAGCACAGCAGCAGCCCACAACTCAAGAGGGTCGCCCAGGATCGTGACCGTGACAAAGACCGGGGCGGCCGGGAAGAACACCCCGTAATTGAAGAATCAATCCGGCAACTCGAGCACGTGAAAGACGAACTGGAGGGGCACCGCGTAGGGCTATCAGGCACATCGATGAGGCGCTTCACGAGCTGCACACTGCGCTAGAAGTGGATAAAAAATGATTGTTTGCGGCGGAGCAAGCAGCGGCGACGCACCTGTGTCATTGCTTCGCTGAATCTTCAGCGCTAATCCGCCGCCTGCGGAGTCGGGTCGTTCGCGTCCCAGGTTGCACACTCTTCCATGAGTCTGTCAAGCTGTGCCCGGGCGCATGCGGCGAGTTCGGCGGCGTAACGCTTTGCCATCTGCTGCCGCTCGGGCGTCAGTTCGGCTACGCGGATCGCCAGTAGGGGAGCATCGTTTTCCAGCATTTGCACTAAGCGCTGTGCCCGGTCAATTCTGGCGTAAATAGGAAGCATAAGTCCTACCTGTTTGGGATATTGCTTTAGGGTGAAGGCAGGATAAAAAATCCACAAGTTCCAAGCTGGGTGCCCGTGACAATTACATAGGTACTTGGAGTAGACCCGTTGGCGACTAAATCTTCTTCGCCGGTTTCTCGGGCTGCGCAGTCAACCAAGAGTCGAGTTGCTCGCGTGTTTTTGCGGGCAGCTCGATGAAGCGCAACCCCACGCGACCGCTAC
>Ga0209055_1001067_pt1 | contig 18410 bp, 18 predicted proteins | sample GraSoiAngelo_110_FD_185875 | JGI IMG/M metagenome (GOLD analysis project Ga0209055, IMG submission 185875) | Grasslands soil microbial communities from the Angelo Coastal Reserve, California, USA - 14_0903_12_30cm (SPAdes) (version 2) | ecosystem: Environmental > Terrestrial > Soil > Grasslands ... | reverse complement strand
GTCGCGGCGAGGGCTTCGGCTTCCTGGCGCGCCTGGCCGCGCGCCACGATTCGGTTAGCCAGGCCGATCGCCGAGGCTTCGCGCGCGTCCACGGGCCGGCCGGTCAGGATCAGATCGAGCGCCCGGCCAAGCCCGATCAGCGCGGGCAGCCGCACCGTGCCGCCGTCGATCAGCGGGATACCCCAGCGCCGGTTGAAGACCCCCATCACCGCGTCCTCCTCGAGGATGCGGAGGTCGCACCAGAGCGCGAGCTCGAAGCCCCCGGCGACCGCGTACCCCGAGATCGCGGCGAGCACGGGCTTCGTCAGGAGCATGCGCGTGGGCCCCATCGGGCCGTCACCGTACATGATCCGGCGCTTCTTCGGCCCGGACGCCACTGCCTTCAGATCGGCGCCGGCACAAAAGGTGCCGTTGGCGCCCCAGAGCACGGCGACACGCGCCTTGCTGTCGCGCTCGAAGGCGTGGAAAGCGGCGGCCAGCGCGGTGCCGGTGGGCCGGTCGATCGCATTGCGCCGGTCCGGCCGGTCGAGGACGATGGTGGTGACGGCGCCCTGCGTTTCGGACCTGACGCTCGGTCGTTCCATGGTTGGTACACTCCTCCCGAGAATGAGCGCGCGATCGAGGCTAAGTGGCTGCGAATATACGCTGACACCGCGCACGGGCGCACAATCAGCTTGACGTGCCGTCGCGCGCTGAGGTACCAAGAAGTGTCCCTGCGCTGTTCGTGATGCCGGAGGGAAGTTTCAACCTCGTTAACAACTGGGGAGCTGTGGACGAGGGTGTGTGCAAGCCCCTCTCGAAGGGGAAGCCTGAAGCCCTCCAATTAACGGCGCCCACCTGGTAATACCAGGTTCGAAACACCACGGCACACGGCAGAGGTGGGGATTTGACTCCCTCGCTCGGTGCCCCCTATACTGCGGCAATGCAAGGGATTTGGCTCATTGCCGACTCGATCATCGCGGTCCTCGCCCTCGTGCTCGGCTTCATTCTCCACAAGTGGATCAGCGAGCGAAAAACTGGAGACGCGGCGAGTCAGGCGCAGCGCATCGTCCTCGAGGCCGAGCGCGACGCGGCCAACCGCGTGAAGGCCGCCGAGCTCGAGGTCAAAGAGGCCGCGCTCAAGGCGCGTTCGACCTTCGAAGAAGAGACACGGCAGCGCGAGGGCAAGATCCAGGCGATCGAGCAGCGCGTGCTCTCGAAGGAGGAGGAGCTCGCCCGCAAGCTCGATCAGCTCGAGCGACGGCTCAATGAGTCCGTCTCGAAGGATCGCGAGCTCACGGGCCGCGAGAAGACGATCGGCGAGAAGGAAAGCCGCCTCGCATCGGCGCTCGACGAGCAGCGGCGCAAGCTCGAGTCGATCGCCAGCCTCACCGCCGAGGAAGCCAAGCGCCAGCTCCTCGCGCAGATGGAGATCGAGGCGCGGCGCGAGGCGCAGCTGATGGCGATGCGCCTCGAGGAAGAGGCGCGCGAGACCGCCCAGGTGAAGGCGCGCGAGGTGCTCGCCACGACCATCCAGCGGCTGGCTCCGGACTACACGGTCGAGACCGCCGTCTCGGTCGTGGATCTGCCGTCCGATGACATGAAGGGGCGCATCATCGGCCGCGAGGGCCGCAACATCCGGGCGCTCGAGCTGCACACGGGCGTCGACCTCATCGTGGACGACACGCCCGAGGCGGTGCTGATCTCGGCGTACGACCCCTATCGGCGCGAGATCGCGCGGCGCAGCCTGCAGGTCCTGATCGCCGACGGCCGGATCCATCCGGCGCGTATCGAAGAGGTCGTCGAGAAGACCAAGAAGGAGATGGATCAGCACCTCAAGGAAGAGGGCGACAAGGCCTGCTTCGAGGTGGGCGTGCACAACCTGCACCCCGAGCTGGTGAAGCTGGTCGGGCGGATGAAGTTCCGGACCTCCTACGGTCAGAATTGCCTGCAGCATTCGAAGGAGGTCGCCTGGCTAGCGGGCATGATGGCGGCCGAGGTGAAGGCCGACGTCAAGCTCGCCAAGCGCATGGGCCTGCTGCACGACATCGGCAAGGCGCTCACGCACGAGCAGGAGGGAAGCCACCCCGAGCTCTCGCTGCAGGTGCTGACGAAGTACAACGAATCGGCGAAGGTGATCAACGCGGCCCTCTGCGGCCACGAGAACGTCGAGCCCGAGACGATCGAGGCGGTGCTGGTCGAGGCCGCCGACGGCATCTCGGCCGCGCGCCCGGGCGCCCGCCGCGACGTGCTCGAGTCGTACATCAAGCGGCTGGCGAAGCTCGAGGAGATCGCGCTCTCGTACAAGGGCGTCGAGATGTGCTACGCGATCCAGGCCGGGCGCGAGCTGCGCGTGATGACGAAGGCCGACATCGTCTCCGACCTCGATGCCCACCAGCTCGCGAAGGACATCAGCAAGCGCATCGAAGCCGAGATGCAGTACCCCGGCCACATCAAAGTGATCGTCATCCGCGAGACACGCGCCGTCGAAGTGGCGAAGTAGCCCGCTCATGAACATCCTGATGGTCGGCGACGTCTACGGCGAGCCGGGCCGGCAGGCGGTGACCAAGCTTCTGCCCCGCCTGCGCCAGGAGCACGCGATCGACTTCGCGGTCGTCAACGTCGAGAACGCCGCCGGCGGCTTCGGCGTGACCGCGGCGATCGCCCGGCAGGTGCTCGAGGCCGGCGCCGACGTGATGACGTCGGGCAACCACATCTGGGACAAGCGCGAGATCGTCGAGTACATCACCAAGGAGAACCTCCTGCTGCGCCCCGCGAACTTTCCGGCGGGAACTCCGGGGGTCGGCCACGTCACCGTGAAGGCGGGCCCGCACAAGATCGCGGTGCTGAACCTGATGGGGCGCGTGTTCATGCTGCCGATCGATTGTCCGTTCCGGAAGGCCGACGAGATTCTTCCCGAGGTCCGCAAGGAGACGCCGATCGTCCTGGTCGACATGCATTGCGAGGCGACGTCCGAATCGCTCGCGATGGGCTGGTATCTCGACGGCCGCGCGAGCGCGGTGGTCGGGACGCACCGCCACGTGCAGACGGCCGACGAGCGCGTGTTGCCGGGGGGCACCGCCTACATCACCGACCTTGGGCTCACCGGGCCGACCGACGGCGTGATCGGTGTGGACCGCGATCAGATCATCCAGCGCTTCCTCAATCAGATGCCGATCCGCTTCGAGACCGCCAAGGGTCCGGCGGCCCTGCAGGGAGTGGTGATCGTGGTCGAGCCCGAGACCGGCCGCGCGACGTCGATTCGCCGGCTCCGCGTCGCGGCTTGACCCTCAACGGCAAGGTCGTCGCTCAGAAAGTGCTGGACGAGGTGCGCGCGGGTGTCGCGCGCCTCGAGGACCGCACCGGTACGGCCCCGACGCTCGCGGTCGTCCTCGTCGGTGATTTCGCGCCGTCGAAGGTGTACGTCGCGAACAAGAAGCGCGCGGCCGACACTGTCGGGATCGCCTCCCAGGACCACATCCATCCCGAAGGGCTCGATCGGGCCGCGTTGCTGGCGCTGCTGCGCCGGCTCAACGCCGACCCCAAGGTGCACGGGATCCTGCTCCAGCTGCCGCTGCCGATCGGGCTCGACGAGGACGAAGCGATCGCGGCGATCGCGCCCGAGAAGGACGCCGATGGGCTGCACCCGACGAACCTGGGACGATTGCTCGCGGGCGCGCCGAGCGTCGTGCCATGCACGCCGGCCGGCTGCCTGGAGATCCTCGACCACTACGGCTGCGACCTCAAGGGCGCCGAGGCGGTCGTGATCGGCCGCTCGCGCCTGGTCGGCAAGCCGCTCGCCCAGCTGCTGCTCGCCCGCCACGCCACCGTCACCATGTGCCACACGCGCACCCGTGATCTGGCCGCGCACACGCGCCGCGCCGACGTGCTCTGCGTCGCCGCCGGGCGCCCCCGCACGGTGACCGGCGACATGGTGAAAGAAGGCGCCTGGGTGATCGACGTCGGGATCAATCGCCTGGAGACCGGCAAGCTCGTGGGCGACGTCGAGTTCGAGAGCGTGGCGGCGCGGGCGCGCGCGGTCACGCCGGTGCCCGGCGGCGTCGGTCCGATGACGATCGCGATGCTCCTGCGCAACACCTTGCGCGCGGCCGAGCGCCAGCTGGGCCTGGCATGAGCACGGGCCGCGCGGTCCTCACCGTCTCCGAGCTGACCCGACGCCTGCAAGAGGTGCTCGAGGATCGCTTCCCGGCGGTGTGGGTCGAGGGCGAGATCTCGAACTTTCGCCTGTACGGCTCGGGCCATGCGTACTTCACCCTCAAGGACGCCGACGCGCAGGTTCGCGCCGTGCTCTTCCGCAACCGCGGCCGCCGGATCAAGTTCGAGCCGGCCGACGGCCTGCACGTGATGGCCTTCGGCAGCATCGAGGTTTACCCCCAGCGCGGCGAATACCAGATGGTCATCGAGCTGCTCGAGCCCAAGGGGCTCGGCGCGCTGCAGCTCGCCTTCGAGCAGCTGAAGACGCGCCTGCAGGCGGAAGGGCTCTTCGAGCAGGCGCGCAAGCGCGAGCTGCCGCGGTTCCCGCGCAAGATCGGCATCGTGACCTCGCCCAGCGGCGCCGCGATCCGCGACATGCTCCGCGTGATCGGCCGGCGCTTCGGTGAGCTGCACATCGTGATCGCGCCCTGTCGCGTCCAGGGAGAGGGCGCGGCCGAGGAGATCGCCCAGGGGCTTCGCGACCTCAACGCCCTCGGCGGCGTCGACGTCATCATCGTCGGCCGCGGCGGCGGCTCGCTCGAGGACCTCTGGGCCTTCAACGAGGAGATCGTCGCCCGCGCGATCGCCGGCTCGAAGGTGCCGGTGGTGTCGGCCATCGGGCACGAGGTGGACTTCACGATCGCCGATTTCGTCGCCGACCTGCGCGCGCCGACGCCGTCGGCCGCGGCCGAGCTGGTCGTGCGTGAGAAGCAGGCGGTGGTCGACAGTCTCGGCCAGCTGCGCGCGCGCCTCGAGCGCTTCGCGGCCCGCCCGCTTCGCGACCTCGAGCGGCGGGTGGACGAGCTGACGGCTCGCCTGCGCCGCGAGATTCGGAGCGAGCTCGGTCGAGCCAACCATCGCGTCGTGCTGGTGACTCGAGCGCTTCGCGCGTCGGATCCGGTCGCGCGGGTCGCCAACGACCGGCATCGCCTGGAGAATCTGCAGTCGCGCCTGATCACGTCGTTGACCCGCCGGTGCGACCACGCGCGCTACGGTCTCAGGACCGCCGTCGGCCGCCTCGATTCGCTGTCGCCGCTGGCGGTGCTCGGCCGCGGCTACAGCCTGACGCGCACCCCGACGGGCGAGGTCGTCCATAGCCCGGCGCAGGTGCAGGTGGGCGACGGGATCCGCGTGCTCCTGCACCGCGGCAGCCTCGACGCGCGCGTGACCGACACGAGGGAGCAGGATGACCGACCTCAAGTTTGAGGACTGCCTGGCCCGGCTCGAGCAGATCGTGGGCCGGCTCGAGACCGGTAACCTTCCGTTGGAGGAATCGCTGAAGATCTTCGAGGAAGGCATCGGACTGGCCCGGAGCTGCGCCCGCTACCTCGAGGACGCCGAGAAGCGCATCGAGGTGCTTGCCAAGGACGAGAGCGGCGCGCTCGGCGCGCGCCCCTTCGCCTGGGAGCCCGAGAGGGAGCCGTGAGCGCCTTCGACCTCGACGCCTATCTGAAAGAGCGGCGGCAGCTGGTCGATGCGGCGCTCGATGGATTCCTGCCGCGCGAGGACACGCCGCCGCCATCGGTGCATCGCGCGATGCGCTACAGCGTGCTGGCCGGCGGCAAGCGGCTGCGGCCGATCCTCGTGATCGCCGGCGCCGAGCTGGTCGGGGCCCAGCCGAGCCGGGTCATCCCGACGGCGTGCGCGCTCGAGATGATCCACACGTACTCCTTGATCCACGACGATCTGCCGGCGATGGACGATGACGACTACCGTCGGGGCCGGCTGACCAACCACAAGATGTTCGGCGACGCGATCGCGATCCTCGCCGGCGACGCGCTGCTCACCCTGGCCTTCCAGCTCGTCGCTCAGAACGCCGCGCTGACCGGCGTGGACGCGAGGGTGGTCTGCGACGTGGTCGCCGAGATCGCCGTGGCGGCCGGCACCCTGGGCATGGTGGGTGGCCAGGTGGTGGACATCGAGTCCGAGGGCAAGACGCTCACGCCCGAAGCGCTCGAATACATCCACATTCACAAGACCGCGGCGCTGCTGCGCGCCTCGCTCTCGGTGGGGGCGCGCCTGGGCGGCGCCGATGTCGCCGCGCTCGCCGCCGTCGGGGACGCCGGGCAGAGTCTCGGCCTCGCGTTCCAGATCATCGACGACATCCTCGATGTCGAGGGGAGTCTCGCGACGCTCGGCAAGACGGCCGGCAGCGACGAGCGCAAGCAGAAGGTGACCTATCCCGCGCTCCACGGCATCGAGGCTTCACGCCGTGAAGCACGACGACTGATCGAACGAACGAAGAGCCGACTGGCCGTCTTCGGCGCCCGATCGGCGCCGGTCTGTGCCCTCGCCGACTTCGTCGTGGAGAGGAAAAGCTAGTGTCGTCGATCACAGGACTCTACGCGCGCGAGATCCTCGACTCGCGCGGCAATCCGACGGTCGAGGTGGAAGTGCAGCTCGAATCCGGCGCCTGGGGCCGGGCCGCGGTCCCCTCGGGCGCGTCGACGGGCAAGCGCGAGGCAATGGAGCTGCGCGACGGCGACGGCCAGCGCTATCGCGGCAAGGGTGTGCGCCAGGCGGTCCGCAACGTCGAGGAGACGATCGCCCCCGAGGTCGAGGGGATGGAGGCCTCCGAGCAGGCGGCCCTCGATCAGGCGCTGCTCGAGCTCGACGGCACGCCGAACAAGTCGGCGCTCGGCGCCAACGCGATCCTCGCGGTGTCGCTCGCCGTCGCGCGCGCCGCGGCCGACGACGCCGGGCTGCCGCTCTATGCCTACCTGGGCGGCGTCGGCGCGCGGCTCATGCCGGTGCCGATGCTGAACGTGCTCAATGGCGGCGCCCACGCCGACAACGGGATCGACTTCCAGGAGTTCATGCTGGTGCCCGCCGGCGCCGAGAACTTCTCCGGCGCCTTGCGCATGGGCGCCGAGATCTTCCACACGCTGAAAGAGATCCTGCACGAAAAGGGCCTCGCGACGGGCGTGGGCGACGAGGGCGGCTTCGCGCCGAACCTGGCCAGCAACACTGCGGCCCTCGATCTGTTCCTGCAGGCGGTCGAGAAAGCCGGCTATCGGCCGGGTGGGGACGTCTTCTTCGCGCTGGACATCGCCGCGAGCGAGTTCGCCGAGTCGGGCGGCCGCTACCGGCTGCGTCGCGAGAATCTCGTGCTCTCGAGCGAGGAGATGATTCACCGGTACGAGCAGCTCCTCGATCGCTACCCGATCGTCTCCATCGAGGACGGCCTGGGCGAGGACGATGTGGCCGGATGGGGCGCGATGACGCGCAAGCTCGGCGGCCGCGTCCAGCTGGTGGGCGACGACCTGCTGGTGACGAATCCGGCGATCATCCAGCAGGCGATCAAGAACGGGCTGGCCAACGCCGTGCTCGTCAAGGTGAACCAGGTCGGCACCCTGACCGAGACGCTCGAGGCGATCGAGCTGTCCAAGCGCGCCGGCTACGGGACGGTCATCTCGCATCGCTCGGGCGAGACCGAGGACACCTTCGTCGCCGATCTCGCCGTCGCGGTCAACGCGGGCCAGATCAAGACCGGCTCGGTCGCCCGCAGCGAGCGGACCGCGAAGTACAACCAGCTGCTGCGCATCGAGGAAGAGCTGGGCCACGCCGCGTCGTGGCCCGGGCGCTCCCTCTACACCCGCGTCGCCCGGTGAGGGCCCGCCGGGTCGAGGACCAGGGGCTGAGCCCGCAGCGCCTGGGCACCATCCTCATGGTGGTGCTCGCGGTGGGCCTGGCGGTGTTCGGCGTGAAGGAATCGGTGCGCGCCTGGCAGATGCGCCGCGACATGCAGAGCGTCGAGCGCGAGCTGGGCGCGCTGCGCGCGAAGCAGTCCGAGCTCACGCGCACGGTGGACCGGCTGCGCAACGACCCGCTCTACATCGAGAAGCTCGCCCGCGAGGAGATGGGCATGGTCCGCGAGGGCGAGACCGTGCTGAAGTTCCCGTCGCAGAGCTCGCCGCAAATCCCGCACGCCCCTCGCTGAGTCCACGTGGACGCGTTCTGGGCCTGGTTCTGGGGCGCCGGGTGGTTCTGGTTCGCGATGTTCTGGGCGGCCCTGCTCGTCAACGGCCGCGCGGCCTTCAAGCTCTTGCTCGACTGGAAGGGCATGCTCACCACGTGTCGCTTCGTCGAGGAAGCGTACGAGAAGCTCGCAACCTTGCCCGAGGAGGCCGCGCTGGAGCGCGATCCGAACGCGCCCGTCTTCATGCATCTCGTTCCAGCCTGGCAGGAGCCCGAGATCGCGACGACCTTGCGCGCGCTCCTCGACTCGCACTATCCGCACGCCAAGCTGCACGTAGTGGTCGCGACGCGCGAGGCAGAGGAGCGCACGCCGCACCCGGCGATGGGCGTCTCGACCGCCGAGCTGGTCCGGCGCTTCCGCGAAGGGCTGCCGCCCTGGCAGCAGAAAATGCTCTCGCTGGTCGCGATGCCGGGCGAGGGGCGCAAGGCGCACCAGCTGAACTGGGCGCTCCGGCCCGAGGTGCTCAAGCCGCTGCTCGATCTGCGCTACGATCCGGCACGCGTCTTCATCGGGCTGAGTGACGCCGACTCGATCCCCGATCCGAACATCTATCGCTGGATCGCCGCCGATCTCGCGAAGCACCGCGGCCAGCTCGCCTATCAGGGCGTCACGCTCTCCCTGGCCAACTTCGCTCGCCTCGACGTGCGCGGGCGCGTATGCGCTGTGCAGCAGTCGTCGATCTTCATCCGCGTCTCGATCGCACGGCTCATCAACGAGCGGCGGCGCATCGCGGCGTTCGCCCGCCTCCAGGCGCGGGCCCCGCGGCTGGGCCGCCTGCTCCGGCCCGTCTTCGAGCTCTGCTTCCGGCGCTCGCTGATCTGCCTCGGCCACAACCAGTTCGTGCGCCTGGACGTGCTGCAGAGCCTCGGCGGCTTTCCGACCTCGGGCGCGACAGAGGACTCGACGCTGGGCTACGCGCTGGGCGCGCGCGGCGTGCTGATGGCCGCGTTGCCCATGCTGGAGCTGGTGGACATGCCGGAGACGAATGCCGGCATGATTCGCCAGAACGCGCGCTGGTACAAGGGCGTGCTCGACGACGTCGCGTTCCTGCGTGGCGTGTGGCGCGCCCGGCCGACGGCCTACAACTTCGCGCAGCTCGCGCGGCACGTCGGCAACAAGGTGATCGAGTGGCCGATCGCCGCGCTCGTCTATCCCGTGCTCGGCTTTCTCGGCTGGCACCTCGCATACCGGTTCTCGTATCACCCGGTCTGGTTTCTGCTCGGCGTCGCGTTTCCCTCGATCTCCCTCGGACTCACGATCTGGGTGGGTGGGATCGTCACGCAGGATCTGATCGAGAGCCTCGCCGGGCACTTCCCGCGCCGCGTCGACGTCGTCCGAACCACGTTGAAGGCAAAGTTCTGGGGGACGTTCCGCTGCCAGACCTACTGGCTCCTCGCCACGCGTGGGGCCTGGCGCGTGCTGTGGGCGATCGTTCGTACCGGCCGATTCGAGCCGGTGAAGACCGATCGCGTCGTACGCTAGCGCGGAGCTCGAGCGCGAACCTTACAGCAGGCCGAGCTTCAGCTTCGCGGCGTCAGACATCCGGCAGCGGTCCCATGGCGGATCGAACGTGATCTCGACGCGGGCCGCGGTGACCCCGGGGACCGCGCGCACGGCGCGCTCCACTTCGGCCGGCAGCTCCTGAGCCGCGGGGCAGTTGGGCGCCGTCAAGGTCATGCGGACGTCGACCGCTCCGTCGGGCGCCACTGTGAGCCCGTAGATGAGCCCGAGCTCGTAGATGTCGACCGGGATCTCGGGGTCGTAGCACCTGCGCAACGCCTGGATCACGTCGCGCTCGATCGCCGCCTGATCAGCCATATCCGTCTCCTGCTGTGCGTCGACGCCGCTGGCGTCGAGGTTTACTCCGTCGATACGGGCGCCGCGGCTCCGCAGAGCGCGGCATGCAGCGTGTGCCAGGCCAGGGTGGCGCACTTGACGCGGCTGGGGAACTCGCGGACACCAGCGAAGACGGCCAGCTTGCCGAGCCCGTCGCCGGAGGCGCCGGTCTCGCCGGTGAGCATGGTGTGGAGGCGCTGAAACAGCGATTCCACCTCGTCCAGCGGCTTGCCGATCACAGCGGCCGTCATCATCGACGCCGAGGCTTTCGAGATGGCGCAGCCTTTGCCCTGGAACGCGGCGTCCTTGACCACGCCGTCCTCGAGGCGCAGATAGAGCGTGATCTGGTCGCCGCAGAGCGGGTTATAGCCCTCGGCCGTGCGGTTGGTGCCCTCCAGCACGTGGAAGTTCCGCGGCTTCTTGTTGTGGTCGAGGATCACCTGCTGGTAGAGCTCGCGCAGCTCGGTCGTCACGCGAAAATCTCCTGCGCCGTGCGTACGGCGCTCGACAGCGCTTCCACTTCACCCGGCGTGTTGTAGAGACCGAGCGACGCGCGCACGGTGGCCGGCACGCCGAAGCGGTCCATCACCGGCATCGCGCAGTGATGCCCGGCTCGCACGGCGACGCCGTGCTGGTCGAGGATGGTGCCGAGGTCGTGCGCGTGGACGCCGTCGAGCACGAACGACAGGACACCAGCCTTTCGGCGCGCGGTCCCGATGAGTCGCAGACCCGGCACGGCCTGCAGGAGCTCGGTGCCGTAGACGAGGAGCTCGTGCTCCCAGGCGCCGACGGCGTCGAGTCCGAGGCCGTCGAGGTAGTCGAGCGCGGTGGCCAGGCCGATCGCTCCCGCGATGTGGGGCGTGCCGGCCTCGAACTTGTACGGCAGGTCGTTGTAGATGGTCTTCTCGAAGCTGACCATCTTGATCATGTCGCCGCCGCCCTGGTAGGGCGGCATCCGCTCGAGCCACGACTCCTTACCGTAGAGCACGCCGATGCCCGTGGGGCCATACGCCTTGTGGCCCGAGAACACGTAGAAGTCGCAGTCCAGCTCCCGCACGTCCACGGCCTGGTGAGGCACGGCCTGAGCGCCGTCGACCAGCACGGGGATGTTCAGGCGATGCGCGACTTCGATGATCTCCTTGATCGGCGTAATCGTTCCCAGCGCGTTTGACACCTGCGTGATCGCCACCAGCCGCGTCCGCGGGCCGAGCAGCCGGGGGTACTCGTCCATGATCAGGTCGCCGCGATCGTCGACGGGGAGCACCTTGAGCCGCGCGCCCTTTTCCTGGCAGAGCATCTGCCAGGGCACGATGTTGGCGTGGTGCTCGATCGCCGAGATGACGATCTCGTCACCAGCGCCGACCACGGTGCGTCCGAAGCTCGCCATCACGAGGTTGATGGCCTCGGTAGCCTGACGCACGAAGACGATCTCGCGAGTGGACGCGGCGTTGAGATGACGCCGGATGCGCTCCCGGGCGCCCTCGTACGCGTCGGTGGCGCGCTCGCTGAGCACGTGAACGCCTCGATGCACGTTGGCGTTGTCCCGCGTGTAGTACGCGGTCAGCGCGTCGATCACGACCTGGGGCTTCTGGCTGGTCGCGGCGTTGTCCAGGTAGACCAGCGGCTTTCCGTGGACCTCCTGATGCAGCGCGGGGAAGTCTTTGCGGATGCGCTCGGCGTCCCAGCCCGCCGGGTTGACAGGAATCCGAAACGCCCGGGTCGTCGCGCTCATGGCCACTCCGTGGTGGCGGGTCGGGTGCCCAGCCGGGTCTCGAGCATGCGGTCGAGATGGCGCCGGATCGGCTCCACCGTGACCCGCTCGACGACCTCGCGCACGAACCCGAGGGTCAGGAGTCGGCGCGCCCTGGCCTCGTCCAGGCCCCGGCTCCTCAGGTAGAAGATCGCCTCGGGCGCCAGCTGGCCTTCCGCCGCGCCGTGCGTGCACTTCACGTCGTCGGCGAAGATCTCGAGCTGTGGCTTGCTGTCGACCTCGACGCCGTCGGAGAGCAGCAGATGCTTGTTCGTCTGGTTGGCGTCGGTCTTCTGGGCATCCGGCCGCACGATGACCCGCCCGTTGAAGACCGCGCGGGCCGAGCCGTCGAGCACACCCTTGAACAGCTGCTGGCTCGAGCAGCGCGGGACCGCGTGGTCGACCGTGACGTGGTGATCGACGTGCTGGCGGCGGTCCGCGACGTACAGGCCGGCGATGGAGGCGCGGCCGCCCTGGCCCTCGAACCGCACGGTGAGCGTCGTGCGGGCGAGCCCCGCGCCGAACGCCGCCTCGCAGGTCGAGAACGTGCTGTCGCGCTCGAGGGCGGCGTGGACGGTCGCCATGTGAAAGGTCGAGGCGCCCTGTTCTTGGAGCACGTAGTGGTCGAGGGAGGCGCCGGGGCCTACCGCCAGCTCGGTCACCGTGTTCACGAAGCACGCCTCGTCCGTGAGCCCGAGGTGCCGCTCGAGGACGGTGAAACGGCTGTGCGGTTCGGCGACGACGAGGATCCGCGGCTGAGCCAGCACGCCGGGGGCGGTGGTCAGCAGCACGATCTCGATCGGTGCGTCGATCACCGTCTCCACGGGCACGTGCAGGAACGCGCCGTCCTGGACGAAGGCGGTGCTGAGCGCGGCGAAGACGTCGGCGTCCCAGCGCGCATGCCGCGCCAGATGGCGCTCGACGAGCTCGCCGTCGGTGGTCATCGCCTCGGCGAGGCTCGACAGCCTCGCACCGCCGGGCAGGCGCTGTCGCGACGAATGCTCGGGCGCGAATCTCCCGTCCACGAACACCAGCCGCGGCCACGCGCTCGGGCCGACGGCCGAGCGATCCACCAGCTCGGCGGACAGATCGCCCGGAGCGCCCGGGCCGGCGGCGTGAAACGGCGTCGCCGCCAGCGGGCCGAGGTTCGTGTAGCGCCAGTCCTCGTCACGCGTCGTAGGGAAGCCCCGCTCGGCGAACCGGGCCATGGCCTCGCGGCGCAGGGCCGCCAGCCATGCGGGTGACTCGTGCGCGCCTCGTTCGAGGCTCTCGAACTCGGCCAGGTAGCGATCGGTGCCGGCAATCATGGTGCTCATGCGAGCGACGCCACCTCGTCCTTGATCCAGTCATAGCCCCGGCGCTCGAGCTCCAGCGCCAGCTCCTTGCCCGCCGACTTCACGATGCGCCCGTCGAAGAGGACGTGGACCCGGTCGGGCTCGACGTACTGGAGGATGCGCTGGTAGTGGGTCACCAGGATGATCGCGTTGTCCGACCGCCGCAGCCCATTCACGCCCCCAGCCACGATCTTGAGCGCGTCGATGTCGAGCCCCGAGTCGGTCTCGTCGAGGATGGCGAGCGTCGGGTCGAGCACGGCCATCTGGAGGATCTCGTTGCGCTTCTTCTCGCCGCCCGAGAAGCCCTCGTTGACCGGCCGATTGAGGAAGCTCTTGTCCATCTCGACCAGCTCGAGCTTCTGCTGCAAGAGCTCGAGCACGTCCATGGCGTCGAGCTCCTCCAGCCCGCGCGCGGCACGCTGCTCGTTGATCGCCGCCTTGAGGAAGGCGGCGTTGCTGACGCCGGGGATCTCGATCGGGTACTGGAACGCCAGGAACACCCCGGCCCGAGCGCGATCCTCGGGCGACATGGCCAGGAGATCCCGGCCGAGATACGTCACCTGGCCGCCGGTGACCGTATAGGCCGGGTGTCCGGCCAGCGCCTGGGCCAAGGTGCTCTTGCCCGAGCCGTTGGGCCCCATGACGGCGTGGACCTCGCCGGCGCGCACCTCGAGATTCAGCTGTCGAAGGATGGTCTTGTCGTCGACGGCGACGGACAGATCACGAACGCTCAGCATCAGCCGATGCTCCCTTCCAGGCTCACCCCGAGCAGCTTGGTGGCCTCCACGGCGAACTCCATCGGGAGATTCTTGAAGACCTCCTTGCAGAATCCGTTGATGATCATCGACACGGCGTTGTCGCCCGACAGGCCGCGCTGCTTGCAGTAGAAGAGCTGCTCGTCGCTGATCTTCGAGGTCGAGGCCTCGTGCTCGGCGATCGACGAGGCGTTGCCGACCTCGATGTAGGGGAATGTGTGCGCGCCGCACCGGTCGCCGAGCAGCAGCGAGTCGCACTGCGTATAGTTGCGCGCGTTGGTGGCGCGCGGCGAGATGCGCACGAGCCCGCGGTAGGTGTTGTTGCCGCGGCCGGCGGAGATGCCCTTGGAGATGATCGTGCTCCGGGTGTTCTTGCCGATGTGCAGCATCTTGGTGCCGGTGTCGGCCTGCTGGCGGTTGGCCGTCAGCGCGACCGAGTAGAACTCGCCGATCGAGTCGTCGCCTTGCAGGATCACGCTCGGATACTTCCAGGTGATTGCCGAGCCGGTCTCCACCTGGGTCCACGAGATACGGGCGGCACGGCCCGCGCACTTGCCGCGCTTGGTGACGAAGTTGAAGATGCCGCCGCGGCCCTCGCTGTCGCCGGCATACCAGTTCTGCACGGTCGAATACTTGATCTGCGCGCCCTCGTGCGCGACCAGCTCGACGACCGCCGCGTGTAGCTGGTTCTCGTCGCGCATCGGCGCCGTGCAGCCCTCGAGGTAGCTGACGTAGCTGCCGGGCTCGGCGACGATCAAGGTGCGCTCGAACTGCCCCGACCCCGCCGCGTTGATACGGAAGTAGGTCGAGAGCTCCATCGGACAGCGCACGCCTTTCGGGATGTAGCAGAACGAGCCGTCGGTGAAAACGGCCGAGTTCAGCGCCGCATAGAAGTTGTCGGTGTATGGCACCACCGAGCCCAGGTACTTCTGCACCAGCTCGGGGTGATTCTGCACGGCCTCGGAGAAGGAGCAGAAGATGATGCCGAGCTCGGCCAGCTTCTCCTTGAACGTCGTGGCCACCGAGACGCTGTCGAAGACCGCGTCGACCGCGACGCCGGCCAGGCGCTTCCGCTCGGCGAGCGGAATCCCGAGCTTCTCGAAGGTCTCCAGGAGCTTGGGATCGACCTCGTCGAGGTTCGCTGGCCCCTCGCCCTGCCGCTTCGGAGCCGAGTAGTACACGATCTTCTGATAGTCGATGGGCGGGTACGTCACGTTCGCCCACTTCGGCTCGCCGGCGGCGCGCTCCAGCTTGCTCCAGTGGCGATAGGCGCGCAGCCGCCACTGCAGCATGAACTCGGACTCCGCCTTCTTGGCCGAGATCTGGCGGATGACGTCCTCGTTCAAGCCCGGCGGCAACGTATCGGCTTCGATGTCGCTCACGAACCCCCACTTGTAGTCCCGGGTCGCGAGCGCCTCGAGTGTCTTCGCGGATGTGGTCATCAAGACCTCCAGCTCAAAGGCTATACCCATATCTATATCCGATCAAATTGGTCGCCTATTTGGAGGACGGCCAGGGCCGCGCCGGACCGTTCGACGTAGATCGGCCAACTAAATCAGCACCTTGACGGTTTCATCAGGCGCGCCGGGGACGTTGGCTCGACACCTCGGCGGGTTGCGAAGCCAGTTCCAAAAATGGGAGGGGGACTAGCCTCGCTCTGTACGCTGGAGGTGCGGCCAACATGGACTTCCTCCGGGAAGGAGGCGCGGGTGATGGGGACCACGACTCTGGAAGGGACAGCGCGCGATCTGGTTGCGCCGGGCAAGGGGATCCTCGCGGCGGACGAGAGCCACGCCACGATCGGTCGGCGCTTCGAGCCGCTCGGAATCGCCAACAACGAGGAGAACCGCCGGCGCTACCGGCAGATGCTCTTCACGACCAAGGGCATCGGCGAGTTCATCAGCGGCGTGATTCTGTTCGACGAGACGATCCGCCAGGCGGCCGACGATGCACGGCCCTTCGTCGAAGTGCTGGTCAAGGAGGGAATCGTCCCCGGAATCAAGGTGGACCGCGGCACGAAGCCGCTCGCGGGCTCGCCGGCCGAGCAGGTGACCGAGGGGCTCGACGGGCTTCGTGAGCGCCTGGCGGACTACAAGAAACTCGGCGCACGCTTCGCGAAGTGGCGGGCGGTGATCGCGATCGGCGACGACGGCCGCACGCCCACCCCGCTGGCCCTGGAGGCGAACGCATCGGTCCTCGCGCGCTACGCGGCGCTGTGCCAGGAGGCCGAGATCGTTCCGATCGTCGAGCCCGAGGTGCTGATGGACGGCGGGCACTCGCTCGAGCGCTGCTTCGAGGTGACCGAGGCGACGCTGCACACGGTCTTCGACGCGCTGTGGGAGAACAAAGTGCTGCTCGAGGGCATGCTGCTGAAGCCGAGCATGGTGTTGCCGGGCGCGGCCTCGGCCCGTCAGGCGCCGGTCGAGGCGGTCGCGCAGGCGACGGTGCGATGCCTGCGCCGGACCGTGCCCGCCGCGGTGCCAGGGATCGTGTTCCTCTCGGGCGGGCAGTCGGACGAGCTCGCCACCGCCCATCTCAACGCGATGAACCGTTTGCCGGAGCCCGCGTTCTGGCCGCTCAGCTTTTCGTTCGCGCGGGCCCTGCAGTCCGCGCCGCTGACGACATGGGCCGGCGACGCCACGCGGGTCGACGACGCCCAGCGCGCGTTCCGTCACCGGGCACACTGCAACAGCGCGGCGCGCGCGGGCGCCTACACGGCGGCGCTCGAGCGGAGCGCCCGATGAGTGCCGGGGCGCTCGCGATCCTCGTCGGGGGCGGCCCGGCGCCCGGCATCAACGCCGTCATCGCGGCGGCCACGATCGAGGCCCGCAACCGAGGGCTCACCGTCCTCGGGTGCCACGACGGCTACCAGTGGCTCATGAAGAAGGACACGAGCCACGTCGAGGAGCTGGAGATCGCCTCGCTCTCGAGGATCCACTTCGAGGCGGCTCGGTGCTCCGGACCTCGCGCGCGAACCCGGCGTGCTCGGCCGAGACGCTCCAGAACGTCGCGGACTCGTTGCAAGACCTCGGGGCCGCGTACCTCCTGACGATCGGCGGCGACGACACCGCATCCGGTGCCGCGGCCGTCGCGCGCGTGCTCGGCGGCAAGCTCGCGGTCGCTCACGTGCCGAAGACGATCGATAACGACCTGCCGCTGCCCCCGGGAGTGCCGACGTTCGCTTCACGACGGCGGTCGACGTGGGCAAGGACCTCGTGCGCAACCTCATGAAGGACGCCGCGACGACCGACAAGTGGTTCTTCGTCACGATCATGGGCCGGCACGCCGGGCATCTCGCCCTCGGCATCGGCAGCGCCGCCGGCGCGACCTTGACCGTCATCGGCGAGGAGTTCCCGGACGGCCCGGTCAGCCTCGACCAGATCGCCGACACCCTCGAAGGTGCGATCATCAAGCGTCGCATCCTCGGGCGAGAGCACGGCGTCGCCCTGCTCGCCGAAGGTCTCATCGAGCGGCTGGATCCCGACACGCTGAGCCAGGTCGAGCGCGATCCGTACGGAAACGTCCGGCTGGCCGAGCTGGAGCTCTCGCGCCTGCTCAAGGAGCGAGTGACCGCGAGCCTGCGGGCACGCGGCGTCACGATCAGCATCGTCGCGAAGGACATCGGCTACGAGCTTCGCTGCGCTCCGCCCGGCGGCTTCGACATCCACTACTGTCGAGGTCTGGGTTACTGGGCGACCCGCTTCTTGATCGAGGGCGGCACCGCCGCGATGGTGACGATGCAGGGCGATACCTTCGTGCCGGTGCCGTTCCGCGATCTGATCGACGCCAAGACCGGGCGATTCCGCGTGCGTCACGTCGACGTGGAGTCGGCGGCCTACCAGATGCTGGCCGCCTACATGATCCGGCTCACGCACGCCGACCTCGAGGATCCCGAGCAGGTGAGCGCCCTGGCCCGCGCCGGCGCGCTCGACGAGACGACCCTGCTCAAGCGGTTCGGCGACCTCGTGTCATCGGTCCGCCGCCCCTGAGATTCGCGCCGCGCCTTGACTTCGCCGGGCGACAGCGATAATCGTCACCCGGGTCCCTTTGCGGGCTCCCGGGCCCGCGCTCACTGACGAGTAGGGGACAGGACAAGTCGCCGGGGCTCACCCGAAGAGGGAGGCGCAAGATGCCGCACTATCTCAGTGACGCGGAGCTCAAGCGCACCGCACCAGCCGAAATCGCGGCGTTTCGAGGGCCGATTCCGACCCAGATCGTCTCGAACGGCGAGTACAACCCGCTGCCGCAGACGCCGGAGCAGCGCCGTGTCGAGGCCCGCGTCACGCAGCTGGCCAGCGACCTCGCGCCGAAGCACGGCCTGAGCCGGCGCAAGTTCCTGGCCACGAGCGCGGGCATGGCCGCCGCGTTCATCGCGATGAACGACGTGTTCGGCCCCGTCTTCGAAGTGAGCCGCGCCGAGGCCGCCACGCCCGGCGTCGCCGATCTGCGCGCCCAGGCGCTCTCGGGCCAGTTCATCGTGGACTGCCAGACGCACTTCGTGCGCGACGACTTCAAGCAGGAGGGGCTCCTCGATCTGGCGAAGTATGCCAAGACGAACTGGA
>Ga0209055_1001066_pt1 | contig 18414 bp, 17 predicted proteins | sample GraSoiAngelo_110_FD_185875 | JGI IMG/M metagenome (GOLD analysis project Ga0209055, IMG submission 185875) | Grasslands soil microbial communities from the Angelo Coastal Reserve, California, USA - 14_0903_12_30cm (SPAdes) (version 2) | ecosystem: Environmental > Terrestrial > Soil > Grasslands ... | reverse complement strand
CAGGAATCGTTGCTTGCCAATTGCCCTGCGCTCGTGAGCGATCGCACCAGCTTGACGGAGACCGTGCCGAGCGACTATCCGTACGTTCTTCCGCTCGAGACGAGGGTTTGGACAGAAACAATTCTCGCGCTTCGTATCGCGCCCAAGCAGGATTTCCGTAAGTGGGCAAGCCGCACGACCTGGGTCGAGGCGGCAGGAAAATACCTGGAAGTTCTCGATGAAGTGCGCGGGGTGTAACAGGTGCGGCTATTCCGATCGGACGGGAGCTTTACCTCAGCGGCCGAGCCCGCGCAGCACGCGGCGCACGAGCCAGATTGGCAACGGCAGGCGCAGCTTCCAGTATAAACGTTGCCAGCGAGTAATTCCCTCGAAGAAATTTTCCTGGACGTAACGATCGGCCGTCGCGTTCACGATTTTTCTTTCGGATGACGCAACGGGAACTGCATCGGCACCGATCATCGCAACCTCTCGATCTTGCGCGTAACAATTGGCATGGCCAATCGACGCCGTCCGATAATTGCGCGTGTCACGGCATCGGTTTCAACTCCGGGTCGCGGAGCATCCGCAATGACAAACACTCTGCGGCGGCTGCGCTGCGCGAATAGCCGCACTTTCCGATTGAAAATGATGAATGCGACGGGCGTGGTGAGCGCGCTAACCATCGGCCAGTGTCACTCCGTTCCCGATTTCCTGCCAATTCGCGGGTTGTCGCGCGCGCACGTTGCCGTACACGGCGCGCAATGCCGGCAAGAGCAGGATCGACTTTAATTGCATGCGCAGGATCGGCCGCGTCTTCGGATGGAGCGCGTTCAGCAAAACCGACGAGAAAATCTGCGCGACCAACGTGGCCACGGCCGAGCCGACTGCGCCGTGTTTTGGAATGAGGAGCAAATTCAAGGTGATATTAAGCGCGGCGCCGGTGAAAGTTCGAAAAGTCGCGAACCAAGTCAGGCCTTCGGTTATGTCATATCCGCTTTGGGTGATGCCGATAAAAATGAACAGAATCGTCCATCCGTGAACGACAAGAACATTCGCGGCGGGAAGATAGTTGGGTCCAAAAAGGACAGTGACGAATGCGGGCGCGGCAAAAGTTAAACTTAGCGAAAACACAAACCCGCCGGTAGCGGCGATAAGAAATAGGCGCTCGAATTGACGTTTGTAAAAATCGGGACCGAGCCGACGCCACCGCACCAAAACGGGAAAAAGCGGCGGCATCAACGCCATCGGGAGCAACGCGCACGCCTCGGAAATTTGCGATGCCGCGGCGTAGATCCCAGCCACTTGGTAGCCAGCCATTTTCCCAAGCATGATAATGTCCGATCGCATGTAGATCATCACCGCAAGAGCGCCGAGAAACAGCGGGAATCCTTCCGCGATGAGACGCGGCCAGACAACTGTCGTTGCCAAGATCGACACGGTACTCCGCGAGCCGCTTCGCCGGTGAATGAAGTACAGCGCGGTACCGATAAGGGCGGCTTCAACTGTTTCCAGCGCAGCGAAGAAAAGAAGCGGCGCGTTTGCGAGTATCGCGGCGAGCTTCAGAGCCGTGCTCAGCAAAATCGGAACACCGCGTCCCAAAAAACTCAGTGGAAAGCGACCCTGCGCTTGGAACGCGTAATCAAACACATCGCAAGCTTGGAAAAGCAATCCGCCGCCGGCCAGCGCAGCGATGCAAAGCAGCAACGTGTTGCCGCGTTCGAAAATGAAAATCAATCCCAGCATGGCCAGGTAGCTCAGAAGCGCGATGCCGAGTTTGAGCCAGAATGTTTCGCGCACGATGGCGGCGCTGCGTTCCTCTTGATCGACAAGATGGCGAACCACGACGCGGTCGAGTCCGAAACTCGCCACTACGGCAAACACTCGCACGAGCGCGAGGCCGACCGCGAGCGCGCCAAATCGTTGCGGACCAAAATGGCGACTCAACGCGATAATGACCGCCGCGAGCGATCCGACGCGCACAACGTGGTTGAGTAACGACCAGCCGCCGTTCGAGACAATCGTCGTCGAAAAATTCTTCATGCGATCGCGGCCGGCCCAAGATTTGGCACTAACTCAGCCGGCTTCGCTTGTAGTGTGTCGGGTTGCGTCGCGAGAGACGTTCCTGCGCTTGAGATCAAATCCACCCATTGATCGAGATGCGACTCGAAGCGTGCGTGTTTCGCCGCTTCGAGTTCATCGAACATTTCGCCTTCAAAGCCGGTGCAGATCAATCGGCGCCCAGCCGCGATGCTGTTCCAGACTTTGGAAGGAAAGATGGCGCGGCGGATTCGGGGGTGTCCCGCGACCAGATGAATTTCGTGTCGCAGCAACTCGGTTTTTAATTTTTCCGGATCGCTGTGCAACTGCTGCACTTGCAGCCAGGCTGGAAGCTGGCGTGCGCCTGGCCCATCCGCATGGATGCGGATCTTGTAACCCTGGTCGCGCAATTGCTCGCATGCGCCGACGAGCAAACCGACATCATGGCCATAACCGAGATTTCCCGAGTAGAGTGCGGTTTTGGGTTCGGGCGCAGAAACTTCTGTAAAAGCGATTGTCGGCCAGTTGCGGATCACAACCGAATTGCGCGCTGGGCCCGCGAGGTTCGCGCCGATCTTAACCACGCGGTCCCATTGTAAAAGCCGGCCATCCCAGTAGCGACTGAAAGCGCGACGGCCACAAGTTGGGTATTCGCGAACGCCGCGAATGAGCTCCGGATAATAATCTTGCAACCAGTAAATCGCGCGCGCGCGACGCCGTTTGATGCGATTCGCGAGCTGGACGGTGTTCGGCGGAGCGCTCGTCACAACGACCACATCGGCTGACCTAACAAAGTTGTCGATGTAACTGGCAAAGGCGCGTTTCACTGACGCGTACTCGATGAACGTCTGCGCGAGATTCCCCCGTTGCCCGCGATAATGCTCGAGGTGAAGAATCGGCACCGGCGGCTTGTCGCGGCCCAATGCTCGATAGTTGCCCTGCCCACCGACCAGCCGCACATCGCAGCCTTGTTGGTGCAAACGCGTCGCGAGATGTTCCGCGTAAAGTCCGGTCGGCGCAGCGTCCGGCCAGACGTATTGGCTTAGAATGTGGAACGTCGCCATCGCGTGCCGTCAGCTCGCGAGCACGCGTGGGTACGATCGCGAAGATTTGTGCATCGGTGCGCGAAACTTTCGTATCTGAATGTGATAGGCCTCACGATGATACCGCAGGTTAGCTTCGAGAAGCACTCCAGCGAGCCCGACGAAGATCGACAATGTCATCAGGCTCGCAGCCAGCACCGCGAGCGGCAAGCGATTGACCAGGCCGGTGTGGAGGTATTCCAGAATTGGGGCTGAACCGGCCGCCAAACCCGCGGCTGCGATGATTCCGCCGATTGTTCCGAAAAATGCCAGCGGCCGATAATCGCGGAAGAGCACGAGGAGCAACCGCAGAATGCGCAGCCCATCGCGCATGGTCCTGAGCTTTGATTCCGAACCATTCGTGCGACTGCGGAACGGCACCGGGATTTCAGTCATCGAGAAACTTTTGTCGACGGCTTGAATAGTCAGTTCGATTTCCAACTCGAACCCGCGCGACAGCACCGGCACGTGTTGGTAAAACCGCCGGGAAAAAAGTCGCAACCCGGAAAACAAGTCGAGTGGCTTGAAGCGAAAAACCAAGTTTAGAACCGCCGCGAAGATCGACATTCCCCATTGATGCATCGGCCGGAAAATTCGCGTGGCGTTTTGCGCGCTGCGAATGCCGGTGATCATATCGGCCGGCTCGCGCAAATATTCTTCGACCAGAAATTTCGCGCCTTCAGCTGGATAACTTCCATCGCCGTCTACCATTAACACCAAATCGGCATCGATCGCAGCGAGCGCTGTCGCCACCGCACGCGCTTTACCGCGCCGTCTTTCGGTTAGGAGGGTAGCGCCGGCCGCTCTGGCCGCTGCGGCCGTTCCATCTTCCGAGCCATTATCGACAACCAAAATATCGGCCTGCGGAAACGCCGTCGCATACTCGCGCACGACGGATGCAACTCCGACCTCTTCGTTCAGGCACGGGATCAAAATGGTGAGGGAAGGCGAAGCCATAGACGGAAGAATCCGCGCGTACTTTTGAACCATTTTTCATGCCGCCCGAGCTAGTTTTAGCGCGAAAACGATGAGCGCGTTTCACGTCTTAGCGATGCCCCATCGTCGTTGTTATTTAATCCGGCGAAAACCGCGGACGCGCCGGGAAATTACGGCAGGAAAAGTCGGTTTCAGCCAGTCGAGTTTTCTTTGCCTAAGACGGAATTGGCGGTGGCGATCAGCTCTTTATCGTCGTTGTTCTTTAATCCGGCGAGAAAACCGCGGATGCGCCGGAAAGATTGCCGCAAGAAGAGGTCGGCCGCGCCATTAGTCGAGGGGCGAGAGTCACCGTTTCGGCGGGCAAGTTGAAGTTCGGCGTCCCATCGGCTGAGAACGCAGGTCGATGCGAAAAGGTCCATCGCCGCGCCGGCGATCCGTTCCTGGACCAGTTGCATGTCTAAAATGGGTTCGCGATACGCAATGAGGGCGCGGTTCACGGCTAAATTGAAACGCCAAATCAAGCGACCGAGTTGATTGGCAAATGAACCCAGTTCGGCACTGGCCACCGGTATATCCGGAATTCGCACCGCTGCCCCGAGCCGGTGCATACCAGCAGTCCACGCCTTACCAATTCCCGCACGCGATGGTTTCAACATCGTGTCGTAAATTTCTTTGAACTCCATTCCGGGACCGCGCATTCCCACCAGCGCGATGAATGAAGTGAGGACTTCGTTGCTGCCTTCGCCGATTTGATTGATGCGCGCGTCGCGCAGCATCCGTTCCACGGGAAGATCGACAAAGTAAGCCGATCCGCCGTAGATTTGAAATGCGTCGTTGATCGCTTCCCAAAGTCGCTCGGTCGTGAAGACTTTCAATATCGCTGTCTCGACCATGTAATCCTCAAGGCCGCGATCGATGAGCGACGCCGTGATCGTGGTCATCGCTTCCATGGCGTAGGCATCGGCGGCAATGCGTGCAATTTTCTTTTTTACGAGATGAAATTCGCCCAGGGTTTTGTTGAATTGCTTGCGCGTGTTCGCGTGTTCGGTCGCCAACCGCAAACAAGTCTTGGCCGCGCCGGTGCAACACGCGCCGAAGGTAGTCCGGCCAAAATCGAGCACGGTCAGCGCGACTTTCAGACCTTTGCCCATCGGACCGAGAATATTTTCCTTTGGGACTTTGACGTCGCGGAGCGCGAAACGTCCGGTCGCGGTGCCGCGGATTCCCATCTTCGGCATGCACGCTTCGAGTATTTCGAAACCAGGCATGTCCGGTGTAACCAGAAATGCCGTGATCGCGGTCTTATTCGATCCGGGAACTGGCGTCCGCGCCATGACCGTGAGCACGTGCGCGATGGCCGCGTTCGTGATGTAGCGTTTCTCGCCGTTTAACACAAAATGCGAACCGTCCTCGGTCGGACGCGCCGTCATTTGCAAGTTGGCGGCATCGGAACCGGCCTCCCGTTCGGTGAGCGCGAATGCGCCGAGCTGTTCGCCATTCACAAGCTTCGGCAGCCATTTTTGTTTCTGCTCGTGCGTTCCAAAGAGCAACAACGCCCGAATGCCGATGGAATGATGCGCGTTGACGAACACGGAGGTCGACGCGCAGCGGCGGCCGATTTCTTCCAGCACTTTGCAATTCGCCATTTGCGTAAAACCGCGGCCGCCGTACTCGGCAGGCGCAGTCATCCCGAGCACGCCCACGCGCCCGAGGCCGTCAATTACGTCGCGCGGAATCTCTGCCTGTCGATCTATTGCTGCGGGGTCGAGCTTCTCATCGAGAAACTCGCGCAGCTCCGCGAGCGAGTGGTCCAGCTCGGTTTGCTGCGCCGCCGGAATGCGCGGATACGGCAGCACCCAATCGGCCACGAAATGACCCTGGAAAAGACCTTTAGCAAACCCTAGCGCCTGCGGCCCGGCGAAAAGTAACTCCTCCGCCTGCTGGATTTCTTTTTGCCGCTCGACGTCGATCTTCATAAAACGAATCCGTCCGAACATGGGCGGGTCACCAACTGTAGCCGACTGCGTGCACCTGTCCACGCCGACGGCAGTAAGGCGCCCGGCTTCGTGGGAAGCTAGCAGCTTCCCCTACAGCCTTAGCTGCATCCCTGACTCGTTCCGCATTCCGTGCAGACACCGCACGCGCCAGCGCGAATCACTTTATCGCTGCCGCAGACCGAACAGATGATATCCATGAACATGCTGCCGAGTGCTTCTTTCACGCGCTCGGCGTGACTGCTGCCGTTGCTCCCGAGCCGCCCCGCGCCCGCGGGATCATTCGGCGAATTGTTTGTGATCACGTCGATCAATTCCTTCTCGCCGGTGCGCGGCAAATCCGACACGGGACGATTGAGCGCCTTCTTTTCCATCTCCGGTATTTCTTTCAGCGGCAGCTCCGTCTGTCCCCGACCGGGTGAGGTCGCTTCCTTGTAACCTTTGATGAATTGGCAACCGAGCCAGCGAAACACGTAATCGGTTATGCTGGTGGCGGTGCGGATGTCGGGATTCTTGGTAAATCCGCTCGGTTCAAAACGCTGATAAGCGAATTTTTTTACCAGGCCTTCCAGCGGCACGCCGTATTGCAGCGCGATCGACGTGAGCGTACCGACCGTGTCCATGAGGCCGCCAATGGTGCTGCCTTCCTTCGACATCGTGATGAAGAGCTCGCCCGGTTGACCATCTTCATACAAACCAACCGTGATGTAACCTTCGTGTCCCGCGATTTCGAACCTGTGCGTGAGCGACATGCGTGTATCCGGCATGCGATGCCGCAACGGCTTGTCCAGCTTGCCCCGCAGCCTGCCGAGTTCTTCCTCCAGCTCGAGAATGCACTTTTGTAATTCATCGTGCTCGACCGTGACGCCGACCGCGAGATTGACGTCGTCGGCCGCGCCCATGTCTTTTGTCTTGCGCGTGTTCAGTGGCGCGGAGCGTTTCGAACCGTCGCGATAAATCGCAATCGATTTTAATCCGAACCGCCAGCCTTCCACGTACGTGTTCGTGATGTCTTCGACCGTGGCCGATTCCGGCATATTGACCGTTTTCGAAATGGCGCCGCTCAGGAACGGTTGTGCCGCCGCCATCATCCGCAGGTGTGCCATGTAATTGAGCGAGCGCTGACCTTTGAACGGTTTGAACGCGCAATCGAAGATCGACAAGTGTTCCGGTTTCAATCCGGAGGAAATCGTCGATCCGTCGGTGTCAAGCACATCCTCGATCGTGTCGAACGCGTCGATGTGCGCGATGATTCGTTCGATCTCTTCGGAATTGTAGGCGAGTTTTTCCAGCGCCGGTTTGACTGTTTGATTAACGATTTTCAACATGCCGCCGCCGGCCAGCAGTTTGTATTTCACCAGCGCGATGTCCGGCTCGATCCCGGTCGTGTCGCAATCCATTAGAAAACTGATCGTCCCGGTCGGCGCGAGTACCGTCACCTGCGCGTTGCGATAACCGTGGCGTTTGCCCAGTTCAGTCGCGCGCTTCCACGTTTTGGCGGCTCCCTTTTTTAAGTGAGCGAATTCTTCGACATCGGGAATTTCATTGACCGCGCAGCGGTGGAGATCGATCACTTCGAGCATCGACGCGAGGTTGTTTTTCGCGACCGGCTTCGGCACGCCGCTGCAACGTGCGTCCCGATAACCGGGAAACGGTCCAATTGCTCGGGCCAGCCGCGCACTTTGCTCGTAGGCTTCGCCGGTCATAATGGAAGTGACCGCGCCGCAGAGCGCCCGGCCTTCTACGCTGTCGTAACCGTAGCCGTAACTCATGATGAGCGAGCCGAGATTCGCGTAGCCCAGCCCAAGCGTGCGGAAAATGTGCGAATTTTCCGCGATCTCTTTGGTCGGATAACTGGCGTTATCGACGATGATTTCCTGGGCAGTAATGAAGATGCGCACTGCGGCTTTGAATCGTTCGACATCGAAGCCGCCCTCCGCGGTCTTGAACTTCATCAAATTAAGCGAGGCGAGATTGCAGGCCGTGTTGTCGAGAAAAAGATATTCCGAGCACGGGTTGGTGGAATTTTGCCGGTCCGTGCCTTTGCACGTGTGCCATTTGTGGATCGTGGAATCGAATTGCATTCCAGGATCGCCGCAGACGTGCGTTCCCTCGGCAATTTTGCGCAGCAACGTCCGCGCATCTTTGCATTCGCACGGCTCCCCATCGCGCACCCGGCGCGTCCACCATTCGCGTCCTTCCAACGCCGCTTCCATGAATTCGTCGCTAACCCGCACGCTCAAATTTTCGTTCTGATACATGACTGAGCCATAGGCGTCGCCGTTGTAACTCCCGTCATAGCCGTGCTCGATCAGCGCCCAGGCTTTCTTTTCTTCTTTTTGCTTTGCGTCGATGAACTCCTCGATGTCGGGGTGCCAGTCTTTCAGCGTGTTCATCTTCGCCGCCCGCCGGGTTTTGCCGCCGCTTTTGACCACGTTGGCAACTTGATCGTAGACTTTTAAAAACGAGAGCGGTCCGCTCGGTTTGCCGCCGCCGCTCAACTTTTCCCTTGTCGATCTTAGCGACGAGAGATCGCTTCCGGTGCCGCTGCCGTACTTGAAGAGCATCGCCTCGCTCATCGCCAGCCGCATGATGTCCTCCATCGTGTCATCCACCGATTGAATGAAACAAGCGCTGCCCTGCGGATATTCGTATTGAGTGGCGGCGCGCTCCGCTCGTTCGGTCTCACGGTTATAAAAGTAATTGCCCGCGCCCGCGTTTTTGCCGATGCCATACTGATGATACAAACCGACATTGAACCAGACCGGCGAATTGAACGCGCCGTGCTGGTTCACGCAGAGCCATGTCAGTTCGTCATAAAAGATTTCCGCCGCCTCCGTGTCCCCAAAATAACCGTCCGCCATCCCCCAATCGGCGATCGTTCGAGTGACGCGATGCACCAGTTGGCGGACGGAAGTTTCGCGACCGCTTTTGTGCGGATCAGTCCCGTTGCCGATGTCGCCGTAAAAATATTTCGAGACCGCAATTTTCGTCGCCAGCGCGCTCCAGCTCTTCGGTACCTCGATATTGTCCTGCTTGAAAATGACCCTGCCGCTGTCGTCGGTGATCTCCGCCGTGCGCCGTTCCCATTCGATCTGATCAAAAGGCGAAATCGCGGCGTCACTGAACACGCGCTCAAAATGCACACCGCCATTTTTCTTTTTCGCGATCTGATTTTTGCGGCGATCGGATGATTTGCGCGATTGATTAAGCGAGGAAGGCGGTATGCCAGCTTTAAGTTGAATCATGGCGGGGAGGGCGGTTTAAGTTGTGAATAACGGAAAATAATCGTGAACAGCCCCGCTAATAACCTGTTAATTCCAGCGAACAACAAGTAATAGCGGAGCCGCCTGGCGGATATACAATATGCGGTGCGGAAAGGTTCCTCGGCAAGCTTAAAATTGTAACATTTTTGTGGTTGTCATCCCGAGGTCGCCGCGGCAACCGAGGGAGCTCGCATTCATGCGAAGACGCTTCATTTCACTCAGGCTTCTGCTACGAAGCACGTGAATCTCGTGCGGATTTGTCTTCAAAAAAAGCGCACATTTGCAAACGCAGCCCCACGTCTCATAATTACGCCGCAGTCTATCGATGATTGTCGATCTTACAAAACGGAAGGGTGGCTGAGTCCGGTTTAAGGCACTCGACTCGAAATCGAGCGTGGGCTTAAACCCACCGTGGGTTCGAATCCCACCCCTTCCGCCAGAATTTCACCGTTCGGCGAGAGCTTGCCAATGGCATCACCGATGCTCATAATGCGATTTCGATGATTCGGGCGAATTGTCGGGCGCGCTTCACCGCCGCCGATTTTGATTTCATCGTTCGCACTCTTTCGCGTTCCTGCACCGATCAGGTTTCACTTGTCGATCTTCTTTCCGATTCGGAAACACGTGATTCCATTCTCGATCATCCGCGCCTGGTTGACGCGATTTTGTGCAACGCTGGTCACCTCCACATTTCTTCGCAGTTTTATTTCTACGTGCTCGCCCGGCACGTCTTGCAGCAAGCGGGAATTGTCGATCGGAAACTCTGCGATTATATCGCTTCGCTCCTGGAAACCTTTTCGCGCGCGAACCGATTGCAGGCCCCGGACAAGATCGACAATCACGGTCGCGCATATATTTCCGACATGCTCCTTGCGCTCACCCGCGCCACGCCTGAGCAAGCTTTTCTCCTCCGCGCACACGTCGGCAATTATTCGCTTTTCATCAGCGGCATCTTCCACGAAAACGCGCAGCGCCGCAGTTTGCGCGGCGGACCGGACATTGATTTTTATGAACAAATCGGCCGGACCAATTATCAATTGGTCGCCGGCCACGCGACTGCGCGTCGATGCGAGCTCACTGATATCTACGAAGAGTTGGCTAATCGTTTTCGCGACGTTCGCCTCGCGCTAAATCAGCTTTCCGATCGGTTGCTCAACCTCGATGACGACCTGCGTCCATCGCTTTGCCTGTGAATGAGACGCTTTTTAGTCAGATCCAAAGGCTTTTCGAACGCACTTACGCGCAGGTTGGGATTAATCTCGAGGATTGTCTGATCGACCGGGAGCGCTGCACGCAATTGTCGGTCCTGGCCGGAAGATCGGCGCGCGAACTGAGCGAATTGGCCCGCACGTTTTTGCGGCGCGCCGACGATCGGCTTTACGTCGGCATCTATTATTCGCGCTGGTTGATCGACCAACTGGAGAGGCACGATCCGCGCGCCGGACTGAGCGACCACAACATTCGATCGCTCATCATATTCGTGGAGGAGATCAATCATGCGCTTCACGCTGCGCTCCAGTTTCAAAACGGCGCGCACGAGATCGGCGTGGAAGATTTTGCGCGCAATCTCGAGCTGCAAGCGCAAGTCGACACTTATCTAGTCCTGCTTCTCTTCGTCGCCTTTTTTCGAAAAACGCAACGCGTCTCGCGGACCGACCGGCGTTGGCTGCGGTTTCATCTTTTCGCTGCGCAAGATCCTCATGCCTACATCGACAAAAACATTCGCGGTCGCTATCTAGAAACGACCGAGCTTGCTTCGAGTTACACTCACTATCTCGATACGCTCAACGGCATGCGCCGTCTCGATGAGATCCGAAGATTTCGCTCGCTTGATTACGCTGCCAAAAAACAGCGCATCCTCGCCTTGACCGATCGCGCAATTTAATTGCGCCTACTGAGCGAATTCTATTTGCGAAAACGGAAACGCAATCGCTTAATACCGGCGTGTTCAGCTTGACCATGCTCGGGAGCGCGGGAAGGAAGCTAAATCGGCTACCTGGAAAGACTGCCGTAAAATAGATCCAGTCGTTCTGAAAACGCTCCTCTTGATACCTCTTGGCGCCGTGCTTTGCACATATGTGCGTCCAGCCGCTGTCGCATCATCGCCACCTCCGCCGGCGCAACCGGCAGCAGCTGCACCCGCGCCGCCCTTCGTCGTGCTAACGCAACCCGTAAAGATAAAAATTATGTATGGCGAGACTGTGTTGCCGGCCGGAATGAAACTACAAGTAGTATCGAGTGACGCCGCCACCGTGCAGGTCGTCTATATGGGAGAAACACAAACGATCCCAATTGGTGTGACTCGTTTTGAGGCTGGCGCGACAGACCAGCAGAACGCGACCGTATCGCCAATTGCTCCGACCAATCCGCCTCCACCGTCTCCCGCGCGGTCGTCGGGCCAGCAACCGACCGTGTCACTCGCATGGGGCTGGGATTCACGGATGCAGGGTGGCGACATAACAATGCGAGAACTGGAGTCGCTGTTGTCCCCTCACTGCACGCCAGCAGTGGATCTGGGTGGCTATGGTATCAACGTTTACAACGGCGTGCGCTACCTGATGGATTGCGATCAGGCCGCGAGCGTCCTCGGTGTTCGTGCAAACATTCCATCAAGGGTGAAACTGGCAACTCCAGGCTTTCCGAGGGACACGATGTATTACGTCGGATACGACGGTAACTTCGAAGGACATTTTAACCGCTTGTACTTGGTGACCGACGTAGCCAACAAGGTTGTCAGCATTCAGCTGGTTGACGAACACCCGAAAGGTCGGTCCACCGGTGCGCCCGCAGGAAACTGGAACACTTACAACTTTATCAACACAAGATTGCGGGCTAGTTCTCTCGTACGTGTGGCTGACGAATCGAAACGTGAGGGCGATGTAATACGGATCGAGACTCGCATGTACGGGTTTGAAAAGCTCGGCCGCAAAAACTCGGCTACGAGGAACTGGAAAATACAAAATTGTTGATACCGATCCCGTTTGCCCGAATCATCCTCCATTGCACGCAGATTGGGCTGTCGAAGCGGTGATACAGAGATGTTTGGTTGCCAACGCCGATGGCTCATGGCCAACACTCATCGATTACTCGGCGCCGCGCTCCATCTAAAAGCGCATCAGCCAGAAACAGTCGACCCCTTCCAGCGGATTCTTCTGACTCGATCGGGCGGTAAGAATTGCGCGGCGATTCATTCGTTTCCGTTTGCGTACGATCAAACAACTCGGCTAACTTAAGACCCGTGTTCCGTTTGACCATGCTCGGCAGCGGCAGTGCCGGGAACAGCGCGCTTGTGTCGACTGATCACTGCAAAATTCTTGTCGATGGAGGATTGAGCGCGCGGCAAATAGTCTTGCGCCTTGAACAATGCGGTGTGACGCCGGACCGGCTCGACGGCGTTCTCCTCACGCATGAGCACGGCGACCATGTCTGCGGGCTCGAAGTTCTCTGCCGCAAATTTGACGTTCCGATTTATTGTAACGCGCTCACCGCCGAAGCGATCCAGCGCGAGGGCTTACTGGATCGACATCGTAATTGGCGGATTTTTCGCACCGGCGCAGAATTCGCGATCTGCGACATTGTCGTGCAAACTTTTCCTGTGCCGCACGACGCGGTCGATCCGATCGGTTTCGCTTTTCACGCCGGCGCCGGCAGCCTGGGATTCATCACAGACCTCGGCTACGCCACAAAGATGATCGTGGAGCGGTTGCGCCAGGTTCAAACGTTGGTAATCGAAACCAACCACGACGAAAAACTTTTGCAGAACGATTCGCATCGGCCGTGGCCGGTGAAACAACGGATTCAATCGCGGCACGGGCATCTTTCGAACGCCGCCGCTGCCAGTGTGATCGAGCAACTTCTTCCCGGAAAAATTGAGCGCGTCGTGCTCGGACATCTCAGCCGCGACTGTAACACGCCCGCCCTCGCCTTTGCCGCCGTCCGCGATTCGCTCGCGAAATCCGGCAGGATCGACATGAAACTTTATTGCGCCGCACAATCGCAAATCAGTGCGCGTTTTTGCATCGGCCAAACAGAGCGCGGCGCATTTCAGCCGACGTTTGAGACCACGTTCTTTCAAACTTCATCCTGTAGCGGCGTTCCATGAGCGCCGTCGCTTTTAGCGAAAAAGATCAGCGGTCCCTTCGACATCGCTCAGGGGAGGCTCCGACCGCCGCTAGAAAAGAAGCGAAGATCCGCGACGCCGTCGAGGCGGATCTGCCGGCGATCATCGGCATCTATAACGCGGCCGTCGCGACCCGCATCTCAACCGCACAACTCGAGCCGGTCACAGTGGCAGGCCGCCGTGATTGGCTGAGCGAACACTCGCCGAATCGTCACCCGTTCTGGGTAGCTGAAATCGATGGCTGCGTGCGCGGCTGGCTCAGTTTCAAGAGTTTTCTTCCGCGCTGCGCCTACCGCGGCACGATTGAGCTGAGTGTGTATGTCGATGAAAGATTTCGCCGCCGCGGGGTTGCGCGCCATTTGTTGGAAGCAGGAATTGCGCGCGCGCCGTCGCTTGGGATTAACGCGATGGTGGGTCTGATCTTTGCGGATAACGAATCAAGCTTGAGATTATTCGAGCGGCTCGGATTCGAACGCTGGGGATTATTCCCGCGAATCGCGCGGCTTGACGACGTGGAGCGCGACCTTGTCGTGATGGGTCGTCATTGCACGACGCTTAAGGGTGCGAGCTCATGAGTAATGAAGGCCGGTTGCACGATTGCCTGTACCTTATGCAAACGCTCATGCAGTACCGGCAGCAGCCGATTCATGGCCAGTTGAATACAATCGGTAACAAGTATTCCATGCTGCACCTCGACGTCCTGCTCTTAATCTACCACTTCGCGAAAGCGTGCACTGGACACATTCTTGAGATTGGCGCGTTTCTTGGCGGAGCGACGATGGCAGCAGCGCTGGGTGTGGGCGAATCCGGAAGCAAAAAGGCGATCGTTACAATTGAGCCAGGTGGACGCTTGGAACATCGGCGTCTCGGAACGAAAAATATCTTGCGCGACTTGGAACGAAGTCTCGCCAAGCAGCGCATGTCGGAAATGGTCACCTTAATTAAAGGTCACTCTTTCGACCCAGCGACGATCTCCGCGGTTGAGCAGACATTGGGCCCGGACGAAATTGGTTTGCTCGTAATTGACGCGGATGGCGCCGTGCAGCGGGATATTAATTGTTATGCCGAGCGTCTCGCGGATGATTGCTGGCTGGTGATCGACGATTACGCCGGACCCGCCGAGAACATCAAAGTGACACCCACTCGAAGGGATGTGGATGCATTAGTGGAAGCCGGCTGCCTTGAGACCCTGGGCTTTTACGGTTGGGGCACGTGGATCGGACGGTGGCGGCAGAAAAGCTATTCCTCTTGACCGACGATAAGATGAATCACGCCGGCGGGCGCGGAGATAAAGAAACCGTCGAAATCTTCCCGAAGTTGTTCGATTTCGTCACGCCGGGGCACGCCGTTTACTTTTAAAAACGACGCGGCTGCTTCCGTATCATTCGTTTCCAATTCCAGCCAAATGTCGGGCTGGCTCAAATTTGGAACCTTGTCGATCCAAAGCCGGTTAGGGCCAAATTGGAAAATGCAACCATCGGCTTCTTCCTCGATCAATGGCAACCCCAGCGTATCGCGATAAAAGGCGACCGTCTGCTCGTAGGTGTGGCTCGGGCATTTGAGCGCGATGTTCGCGCCGCCTGAGAATTGGGGTCCGTTGACGTTAGCGACCATATGTCGATCCAGGAAAAACCGAGCGCAGGCGGTTACAACTCAGGGAGAATTTTTTGCGCGACGCTCTCCATTAGCGGCCCTTTCACCGCCAGCCTCTGTCATCGCAATCGGGTCGAGCGCGCGGTTTAGTTCCGCTTCGGGCAATATTTTTTTCTGACGACAGATTTCGCGCACGGTCCGCCCCGTCGCGACGCTTTCTTTCGCGATTTCCGCGGCACGATCGTAGCCAATTTTTGGGGCGAGGCTCGTCACCATCGCCATCGACAATTCGACTAACTCCTCGCAACGCTTTTTGTTTGCGCTGATCCCAATGACGCACTTGTCGCAAAAAATATCGGCTGTGTTCGCGAGCAGCCGGATCGATTCGAGAAGATCATATGCCATCACCGGCATCATCACATTGAGCTCGAAATTTCCGTTCGCACCCGCCCAAGTGATGGCTCCTTCGTGGCCGATCACTTGCGCACAAACCATCATGAGCGATTCGCACATTACCGGGTTGACTTTTCCCGGCATGATTGAGCTGCCCGGTTGCGTGGCTGGCAATTGAATTTCACCGATGCCGCAGCGCGGGCCGCTCCCGAGCCAGCGAATGTCGTTGGCTATTTTGAACAAACTGACCGCGATCGTTTTGAGCAGTCCGCCGGCTTCGACCACCGCGTCTTTGCCACCTTGCGCTTCGAAATGATTTTTCGCTTCGTAAAAAGCAATGTCGGTGCGCTGTTCCAGATGCCGCATCATCTTGCCCGGAAGATCGACATGTCGATTCAGGCCGGTACCGACTGCAGTGCCGCCGAGCGCGAGCTCGCGCAAAACGTCGACTGCTTTTTCGGCGCGCGCTCGCGCATAAGCGACTTGCTGCGCATAACCGGAAAATTCCTGGCCGAGCCGTATCGGCGTCGCGTCCATCAAGTGTGTTCGGCCGATTTTGATTATCTCCCAAAACTCCTTCGCTTTCGTCTCGAGCGCGCCTTGCAACTTTTCCAGCATGGGAGCGAGGTGCTTTTTTAGCTGCTCGGCGGCACTGATATGGATGGCGGATGGAATCACATCGTTGCTCGATTGTCCCATGTTCACGTGATCATTTGGATGAACGACTTCACGTGAGCCGATCGGTTTGCCTGCGAGTTGCGCGCAACGGTTTGCGATCACTTCGTTCGCGTTCGTGTTCGTGCTCGTGCCGGAGCCAGTCTGAAAAATGTCGAGTGGGAAATGTTCATCGAGTTTTCCATCGATCACTTCCTCGGCCGCCTGGACGATGAGCGCGCAGCGATGGGCATCAAGTAAACCAAGATCATGATTTGCTTGCGCGGCCGCCCATTTAATTAAACCAAGCGCGCGAATAAACCCCCTCGAAAATCGATAACCGCTGACTGGAAAATTAATGACGGCGCGTTGGGTGGAAGCGCCATAAAGAGCAGTGGCCGGAACGAACATTTCGCCCATCGAGTCCTTCTCCATCCGCGTCGCTCCGCCGCTCATGCCTGCCGATTTGCGGGAGCGCGGCTCCATTCGACCTCGCGACGACGGCCGTTCAGCGTGGGCGTTTTTTGAAAGACAGTGATGAACATCGGCGGAATGTTTTGCAGAAAATATTCTGACTCTGCGTACTCGAAAAGGGTGGCGTGCTGTTTTAGTTCGTTGGTCACCTGATAGATGATGAAGCTGCCGCCCGGCGCGAGCGCGTCGTACGTTTTTTGAAGAAGCGCGCGTTTCTTGTCGATCTTGAGAATGCTGAAGGGAATTCCGGAAAGAATATAATCGCAGTTAGCCATACGGCGGCGCTCTAATTCCTGTGGCAAACGCGCCGCGTCTCCATGAATCACGTGCACGCGCCGATCGCCGGCAAATTGCCGTTCGAGATCGCTGGAGAAGGCGCGATCGAGTTCAAAAAGAAGAAGATGCGAATCCCGGCTCATCCGGCGCGCGATTTCGCGCGAGTGCACCCCTTCGCCGGGACCGTACTCGGCGATTACGCTTGGCCGGCTGAAATCTATCTTACTCGCGACGCGCTCGACCAGCGCTTTTGAGCTAGGGACAATGGAAGCGATTTGAAACGGTCGCTGCAAAAAGCGCTTAAAGAACAGCACGCTCATAAAATGCGAATAGTCAACCGCCGCTACCGGCTTGTCCAGTCGCGAAGTGAGCCTGTGGCGCAGACAACCGGGGCGGACGCGGCGCGATCCGGCCGAACAAAGCATTGACACCGATTCTAAAATTTATAACGCTGGTGGTGTCAAATTGGTTTGCCCATTTTTGCTCAAGTAGATGATTTTTTTCCATGCATAACCTCCTCACGGTCAAGGAAACGGCCAAATACCTCCGGATTCCATTGCCGACCGTTTATTATCTCGTCCAGCGCGGCCAATTGCCAGCCATACAAATCGGAGGCCGTTGGCGCATCAAAAAATCTTCGCTCGATAAGGACATCCTAAAGGAGGACAAGTCCGGTCAACCCACTGTGCTCGTGGTGGACGATGACGAGAGTCTGCAAAATCTTTTCAAGCTGTTTTTGAAGAAAATCGGCTTTAGTCGCGTTGTCGTTGGGACGGTGAAGGAAGCGCTCACCGCGCTCGACAAACAGAAGTTCGATCTTATTTTTCTCGACCTAAAATTACCGGACGGTCCGGCCGATGATGTTTATGACAGCGCGCGGGAGGAGCAGCCGAATTGTCCAATTGTCGTCATCACCGGCTATCCGGACAGCGAGATGCTTGATCGGATTCTGGCCAAGGGTCCGATCACGTTGTTAAAGAAGCCGCTTAAGATCGAGCAACTCCAGCAGACGGTTCGCATTCTCGGACACAAAGACGCCGTCAAACTGGCGGCTTGATTCGGCCGCGCTTTTTGTCTTCCGCATTACTCGCCGCGGCGGCTGTCCAGTGGCAACGTCGCAACAATCAAAACGTGGTCGTCACAGGCGCGTCATCGAATGGTTCGGGCTTTTTTGATCCAGGAACGGGCTCTGCCAAACGAATAGCGGCCAGCTTAGGCCGTACTGGGGTTACGGTGAATAACGTTGCATACAACGGACCAACCCAGGTTACGCTCGACCTTTCCATAGCATCGAACGCTACGCTCAGCCCGCGGACAATTACAGTTACGGACCCCGACGCGCAATCGGCTACAACCGCCACAGGAATTCTTAATGTCGTTTCAAACTCGACACCAACACCAACTCCGACGCCGACTCCAACACCGCCCCCAACACCAACGATTGACAAGGCGCAGATGCTGAGTCCGGGTCCAGGGTCGACCTTTAGCTCTTCAACTGTGACCTTTGGCTGGACCGCCGGCAATGCCAACGGTTATGGCCTCTACATCGGCAACTCGGTTGACAGCAAAGATATCTATTTCTCCGGTTTACTGAGCACTCTCTCAGTTAT
>Ga0209055_1001065_pt1 | contig 18420 bp, 19 predicted proteins | sample GraSoiAngelo_110_FD_185875 | JGI IMG/M metagenome (GOLD analysis project Ga0209055, IMG submission 185875) | Grasslands soil microbial communities from the Angelo Coastal Reserve, California, USA - 14_0903_12_30cm (SPAdes) (version 2) | ecosystem: Environmental > Terrestrial > Soil > Grasslands ... | reverse complement strand
CGCTGCCGGTCAAGGAAGTCCTGGTCCGGTGGGAAGAGACTCTCGACAAGCTCGAGCGTGATCCCCGAGAGCTAGCCCGCGAACTGGACTGGGTGGCCAAGCGCACTCTCATCGAGTCCTATCTCGAGCGAAAGGGCTGCGGCTGGGGCGACCCGCGCGTGGCGATGATGGATCTGCAGTACCACGATGTCCGGCCCGACAAGGGGCTCTACTACGCGCTCGAGCGCGCGAACCGGGTGGAACGGATCGTTTCGGACGAGGAAGTCTGCCAGGCGGAGACCGTCGCGCCGTTCGATACGCGTGCTTACTTCCGCGCGGCCTGCGTGAAGAAATGGCCCCAGGAAGTGTACGCGGCGAGTTGGACGTCGGTGCTCTTCGACGCCGGCAACGCGGTCATCAAGAAAGTCCCGCTCCTCGAGCCGCTCCGCGGCACCGAGGCTCTTACGAAAGGCCTGCTCGACGAGTCCGAGACCGTCGACGTCCTGCTGGAAAAATTGAAGGCCTGACTGCTGTGTCGCTCTTCCTCGATCCCTACGGCTCCAGTTTCTATGACTTCCTGGCGGGCCGAGGGCCTCAGCCGCTTCCCCAGGCCCCACAGATCGGCTCCCAGCCTGCCGCCTCCGGCGCTCCCGGCCTCTCCGGGCTTCCGGCCGTCCCCCACGGCACCACGGTGCTGGCGGTCCGGTTTCAGGACGGGGTGTTGATGGCGGGCGACCGCCAGGCCACCGAAGGGTTCCAGGTCGCCGGACGGCGCATCGACAAGGTGTTCAAGGCCGACGAGCATTCGGCCGTCGCGATCGCTGGCGCGGCGGGCCCGGCCCTGGAGCTCGCCCGCCTCTTTCAGATCGAGCTGGAGCACTACGAGAAGCTGGAAGGCGATATGCTCTCCTGCGAGGGCAAGGCCAACAAGCTGGCCCAGATGGTGCGGGGGAACCTGCCGATGGCGTTCCAGGGGCTGGTGGTGATCCCGCTGTTCGCCGGGTACGATCTCAAGCGGCGCGAAGGGCGGATCTTCAAATACGACGTGACCGGCGGCCGCTACGAGGAGACGGAGTACCACGCGACGGGATCGGGGGGCAAGGACGCGCGCGACACCATGAAACAGCTCTACCGGCGTGGGCTACCGGAGGCGAAGGTGCTGCGCATCGCGCTGGAGGCCCTGTACAACGCGGCCGAAGAGGATGTCGGCACGGGAGGCCCGGATCTGGTCCGCGGCATCTACCCCACGGTGAAGGTGATCACCGAGAAAGGCGTCCGCGACCTTGAAGAGTCCAAGGTCGCCGAGACGTGCAACGCGCTGATCAGCGAACGGCGCGAGAAGGTCTGACGGTGGCGCTTCCCTACTACGTCTCGCCCGAGCAGATGATGGCTGACAAGGCCGAGTATGCCAAGAAGGGGATCGCCAAGGGGCGCTCGATCGTCGCGATGGAGTGTGCCGACGGCGTGTTGCTGGTGGCGGACAACCCCAGCGCGTCGCTGCACAAGATCTCGGAGATGTACGACCGGATCGCCTTTTCGGGCGCCGGCAAGTACAACGAGTTCGAGATGCTCCGCAAGGCCGGCATCCGGCATGCCGACCTCAAGGGGTACACCTACAGCCGGGAGGACGTCACGGCCCGCTCGCTGGCCAACGCCTACTCGCAGAGCATCGGCAGCATCTTCAGCGTCGAGCCGAAGCCCTTGGAGGTGGAACTGCTGGTCGTGGAAGTCGGCCAGGGGGACAAGCCCAACGAGATCTACCGCATCTCCTATGACGGGAGTATCATTGACGAGAAGGGCGTGGCGGCCATCGGCGGCAAGGCGGAGGCGCTGTTGACGTTCTTGAAAGCCCGATGGACCGCGCCGACCTTCTCGTTGCGAGAGGCGCTGCGGTTGAGCCTTGAGGCGCTGGACACCGTGACGAACCAGAAACTGGGGTCCGAAGGATTGGAGGTGGCAGTCCTGGACCGCACCCGCACGGGGCGCACGTTCCGTCGGATCGGCTCGGCTGAGATCAAAACGCTCTTGGCCTAAGCACAATGAAGCCGCGCATCTTCGGCCTCGAGAACGAATACGGTCTGATTTTCTCACCGAACGGTCGGATCTACCTTCCCATCGAGAAGATCCTCGGCTACATCTTCGAAGGGCTCATCCCCAACAGCTGGCCCTCGAACGCGTTTCTCGTGAACGGCGCGCGCTTCTACCAGGACACCGGGTGCCATCCCGAGTATTCCACGCCGGAGTGCGACAACATCGAAGACCTGGTGCTGCACGACAAGGCGGGCGAGCGCCTCCTGGAAGCGTGCCTGCCCGCCGCCGAGGAGCGGCTCCGCGAGGAGGGCCTTTCCGGCGAGATCTATATCTTCAAGAACAACACGGACTCCCTGGGCAATACGTATGGCTGCCACGAGAACTTCCTGATGCGGCGGGACGTGGATTTCTGGAAGGTGACCGAACAACTCATTCCCTTTTTCGTCACGCGGCAGATCTTCGCCGGGGCCGGCAAGGTCCTCAAGGTCTCCGGCAAGGCCCAGCTCTTCATCTCCCAGCGAGCCCAGCACATCCACGAGAAGACCTCTTCGTCCACGACCTCGTCCCGGAGCATCATCAACACCCGAGACGAGCCCCACGCCGACGCGGAGAAATACCGCCGGCTCCACATCATCGTGGGGGATTCGAACATGTCGGAGATCGCGACCTACCTGAAGGTCGGGACCGCCGCGCTGGTCCTCTCGATGATCGAGGACGGCTACACCGTGTCCCACATGGAACTGGATGATCCGGTCAAGGCGATCCGGGAAGTCGCGCGCGACACGACGCTGAAGAAGAAGATCAAGCTCGAAGACGGGCGCGAGCTCACAGCCGTCGAGATCCAGCGCGTCTACCTGGAGCGCGCCAAAGAATACCTCGGGTCCTTGGACGACGAGCCGGTCGCCGCCGACGTCGTGCGCCGGTGGGAGAACATCCTCGATCGCCTGGAAGAGGACCCCATGCAGCTCTGCCACGAGCTGGATTGGGTCGTCAAGAAGCGGATCATGCTCGAGTACATGGACAAGAAGGGCTGCGGGTGGGACGATCCACGGATCACCATGATGGATCTCCAGTACCACGACGTGAAGAGGACGCGGGGCCTCTACTATCTCCTTGAGCGGCAAGAGCTGGTGGAGCGGCTGGTGCCCGAGGAGTCCGTCCAACGGGCCATGACGACTCCGCCGCAGTCGACGCGCGCGAAAGTGCGGGGGGACTTCATCCGGTTCGCACGCGCGAAGAACCGCTCCTACACGGTGGACTGGACGTACCTCAAGCTCAATGGTTATTGGGAGGAGACCATCCTCTGCATGGACCCCTTCAGCTCGTCCAACCGCCGCGTGGAAGAGCTCCTCTCGCAGGTCTCGGGCCAGCGCGTCTTTCGGTAGCCCTCGGTGTGAGCCGCCTACTTCGTTACCGTCGCACTTCGTTTCTGATCCCAACCTGGCTCTGGTGCGTGCTTGCGGTCGGCGGTGCCTCGTACTCTGCCCAGGCGGCTGCCGAGAAAGTCTTCACGGCAAAGCAGGGCGAGGTGCTCTACCTCACACTCATCGCTGAAGGGAATCCGGCCTCCGTGCAGGGACGGTTCCACAACCGTTCGATCCCCTTCTTCAAGACGGGGCGGACGGACGAATTCGGCGCGCTGGTGGGCATCGACATGGCGGACGAACCGGCCCCGGTCGGCCTCAAGGCTGCGATCACTTATCCGGATGGCCGTCAAGAGCGGTTATACCGGGTCGTGGTGCAGGCCGAAAAGTTCCGCGTCCAGTCCATGACCCTGCCCAAGGAGCAGGTCGAGCCCGATGCCGACGCCTTGAAGCGGATCAATCGGGAGCAGGAAAGAGTGAAGGCGGTGCTGGCGGGCTTGACGCCGGAACGCCTGTGGGCCGCTGGCTTCCTGGTGCCGGTGGAGGGCACTGTCACGGGGGCGTTCGGGAGCAAACGCATCCTCAACGGCCAGACGCGCAACCAGCATTCGGGGGAAGACATCGCTGCGCCGCTCGGCGCGCCGGTCAAGGCCGCGAACGACGGGATCGTCCGGCTGATGGACGATCAGTTCTTCAGCGGCATCAGCGTGATCCTCGATCACGGCCTCGGCCTCTTCACCATGTACTTTCACCTGGACTCGGCGACAGTCAAGGAAGGGGCGCGCGTGAAGCGAGGGGACGTGATCGGCACGGTCGGCCATTCCGGGCGCGCCACCGGCCCGCACTTACACTGGGCTGCCTGGCTCAACGGCTCCCGCGTGAATCCCTTCTCTCTCGCCAAGCTGGCCTTCTCAAGTCCTACCACAAAGACCGAACCCTAAGATCCCCTCTCCCCAATTTATCTTTTTACGATTTCAGGTGTCTCATGAGACATGACCGACCGACAGCGCGAGAGTGCCGCCAAGTTTCTTTACGACATGGCCAAGGGGATCGGCCTTATCGCCGTAGTAGGCGGCTTGGTCAGTGGACAGGCCAGCGGGACCAGTGTTATATTGGGGCTCGTTGTTATGGCAGAGTTGTTTCTCTTCGCACAATGGCTTGACGGACAGGGTGACTAAATGACATTTGGATTCGAGCCTTTCGATCAGGTGATGCTTTTCGTCGCGGTCTTGAGTACGATCCTGACCGTCTGGGGCTATTTCTACACGCACCCTCGTAAGAAGCAGAAGTAAATCTCGCCTGCCGCCTAACTTCCCGTTTTCGCGGGTCCTGTCACCGCATCACCCGGACGTGCTCAGACCCTTTCGCCGTCGCAGCCCCGCAGGCTCGGCTGTAGGTTCTTCCGCTCCGCCCGGGTCCCACGCGGCGCCACCCGCTTGACTCCCTAGCGGAGCTGGCCTAGCCTGTTTGCCGGTGAAGACTTCTTTATGATGCTCCCGGCTTCAACCTTTTCCTTTCGTCCCGTGTCTCATCCACCAGTGCGGAAACACGATGCCACGCCCTCTCACGGGAGGATCAAGCTGATGGGGCTTACCTACGTCCGAGCTTCAGTCATCCATCCTGCTGATCCGAAGAAGAAGTTGCGCCTGAGATTTCTAGTTGATTCAGGAGCGGTTTACAGTGTTGTTCCAAAGTCTCACTTGCGAAAGCTTGGGATCACGCCGAGGGGCTCCAAGACGTTCACTTTGGCCGACGGGACCGAAATCAGTCGGAAATACGGCCATGCCGTGTTCGCCTTGAAGGGCGCCGAGGGCGCGTCACCCGTCATTTTCGGCAAGGAAGGCGACAGTTGCCTGCTCGGCATGGTTTCGCTGGAGGCGCTGGGCTACATCCTCGATCCCATACGACGGGAGTTGCGGCCTCTGCCGATGGTACTGGGGTAAGCAGATTGAAGACAAATGGGAAATCAAGAAGAGAACAAGGGGCTAAGTGATTTATTGATAGCAGTGTCGGAAGTTTGCGAACTATCCTCTGACAAAGATCTTGTTCGCAAATTTAAGCGTGCATTAGTGGAGGCTGGGGTTGAGATAAAAGAGTATCCGCCTGCGAAATATTTCGCTGCCGGAATGGGAGGCGACCCCATGATCTTGCTTGCACATGAATCGACAGAGGTTGGATGGTGGGGTATCTTGAAGGATATTATCGATAGGGTGATTGGTTTAGAAACAGTGAAGACCCATAAAGTTGGCTGGGGGGCAGCACTGCTTGATAAGGATTACAAGCGCGGATACTGGATCAGGGGAGAAAACATCTTTGCCTTGAAAACACTCTGCCTGGTCTCTCTCGGAAAAAATGGACAGTATCACTTCAAACATGAAAATCTTAGGAAGAAGCCAGACTTGGCCCCGTATTTCTACAGCCTCGAGGAGTTTCTTAGTGCAAGTGGATTGAAGACCGTGTGACTCCATCTTTAAGCGGTGCGATGACGCACATCCGGCGTCTGGGGCTGCATTGTGATGGGCTAGATATACTATGGGTATCTTCACGACACGGATTCGCGTAAGCCATCCTGCGAGGCCGACCGATTCGCGGGAGATCGAACTGGTGGTTGACACCGGCGCCACGCTGACCAAGCTGCCAAGCGATTTGTTGGGTGATTTGGGAATTACGCCAACTTCGAAGAAGAAGATGGTGCTCGCCGAGAGCAGCATCGTCACGCGAGAGGCAGGTTATGCCTGGATCGCCATTGACGGCACGGCTGATCTTGTGCCGGTATCGTTCGGGGCGAGAGGCGAGCCGCCCTTGCTAAGGGCCACGGCCCTTGAGATCCTTGGTTTTGTTGTGGACCCCATTGACCAGAAGCTGGTCCCTCGTCCCCTCCGGGACAAGTAACACCCCTCACCCTAACCCTCTCCCCGTAGGCGGGGCGAGGGTATCATGACTTAGAGATTGCTTCGTCGCTTCTCTCCTCGCAATGACAGAGGGCTAGACGTTGGTGTCGATGCTGGAGGGGGCTTTGTTGAGGACGGCGGCGGCGGCGCGGGAGAGCTCGGCGTCGTAGTCGTGGTTGGGCGCGTAGACGCGGAACACCACGATGCGTGTCGGGAGGAGGTCCAGGAAGTCTTCCAGCGGCTCGGTGGACACGGCCTGCGTCGCCGGGTCATAGACGTACAGCGGAATCCCGCGCGTGTCCTTGGGGTCCGGTCGCGGGTCCAGCGGGGCCATATCCACCCGGAAGGGGAGTGTCTGCAACGTGGCCGGTAGCTCCTTCTGGATCTGCTTTTCGAACTGCTCGCGGCTCGGGAAATCCATCCCGCGCTCCTGGCCTTTCTCTTTCAGCACCGTGTTGTAGGCCATCTTCCACTTCACATCCCGACCCAGAACGAGCGCCCACTCCTCCCCAAGCCGCCGCTGCGCGGCGTGGCGGGACTTCTTCCAACCCCGGACCGTTTCGAGCAAGGACCAGTCGGTCAGGTTCAGGTACTCCGCCATCTTCTTGCGCGGATCGTGCGGGAAGACAAGGCGCAGCGTGTCGCCGAAGATCTCGCGCAGGTGGATGTCGATGGCCCGCGTGGTGCGGTGGTAGTACACGTTGGAGTAGAGGTACATGCGTGTGTTTAGGAACATCTGCAGGGCCGGCAGGCCGGTCTTGTGGATGGTGAAGCCCTTCGCCGTGATCATCGTGTAGTGGATGAGCCGGCTGAGGTCTACCGGCCCGACGGCCACGCCGCACATGTAGGAGTCGCGCAGCACGTAGTCCAGGTTGTCGCCTGTGTAGCTGCCGGAGATGACCGGTTGCAGAAAGTTGAGCCACCGCGGCATCCGCGAGATGTCCTTGGTTTTGTCCTTCAAAATGAGATGGGCGATCTGGTCGGGGTCCAACTCCTCGCCGGGCGCGAACTGTCCGGACGGGCTTCGCCGGATCTTCCGGATGATCGGTCCCAGATGCTCGCGGATGATGACCTGGCCGAGCCTTTCGTGAGTGAGCCCGAACGCTTTCAGGAAATTGTCGTCGAAGAAATGGCAGAACGGGCCGTGCCCGATGTCGTGGACGAGCGCCGTGATGCGCAACAGCTCTTCGACGTAGTTGGCCGACGGCGCGTCAGGGACGACCGTCTGCAAGAATGGGTAGAGGTGCCCGGCGAACCGGCCGGCGACATGCATCGCCCCGAGCGAGTGGACAAACCGGCTGTGCTCGGCGGACGGGTAGACCCACCGAGCGCTCTGGAGCTGGAAGATGTAGCGGAGCCTCTGGACCCAGGGCGAATCGATCAGGTCCTTCTCGGTCGCCTCCTGCTGCGCGGCGCGCGCCTTCCCCCCGGCGGGGCCAGCGAAGGGGACGGTAAAGGTGATGTACTCGTGAATCGGGTCGGCGATGAGCGCCGAGCCGTCGTAATGGGATTTGCCAAGCGAGGGACGAGGATTCACCTTGGAATCCTAGCATGATGGAGGAGGGGTGGCAAGGTGCTTGGTCCGCGCTTGGTGTGCGCGAAACCGTAGAATGGCCTGGTAGGCAAGCACGTAGCTGATCACTGCCGCAATGATCCCCAAGATGGTATGGCCCAGCACGAAAGGGACCACGAACGGGCCGAGTTGGTCCCACAGCATCCGGAACGTGAAGTCGCTCCAGTCGATGTTCGGCGGCTGGCCCACCGGCGCCACCAGCAGGCCCACCCATATGCTGCTTCCTATAATCGGCAAGATCGTCCAGGGATTGTTGATGAAAGCACCTACGAGGATGGCTACAAGATTCAAGCGGAACGCCCATGCACAAAAGAAGGCAGTGAGGGTGTGGAGGCCGTAGGTCGGGGTGAAGGCGATGAACGCGCCCACGGCGAACGCCATCGCGGTGCGTCGGGGCGGGTCGCCTAGATGGAGGAGGCGGCGGAATTGTTGTTTCAGGGTGGTGTAGGAGATCATCCGAATCGGTGCTCGTACCCCTTGGCGGTCAGCGGGCCTACGGCGCCGTCGACGCCGACGAGCCGGAGCCCTTGACGGCTCGGCGTCATCACGCCGATGGCGGTCGCCCGCAACTGCTGCAGGCGGACGAGTGTGTCCACGCGGGGGACCTTGGCAGGCGGCACGGTGAAAAGGAGTTCGTAGTCTTCCCCGCCGCTGAGCGCGTAGGCGATCGGGTCGCGCTTGTGGGCCTGCGCATGGGCGAGGAGTTGCGGCGACAAGGGGAGCGTTCGCGCATCGATGAGACACCCCACCCCGCTCTCTTCGCAGATGTGGCGAATGTCGCCGGCGAGGCCGTCCGATACGTCGATGGCCGCGGAGGCCAGCCGGCCGTCTGCCAGGCGCCGCGCTTCCTTCAGCCGAGCCGTCGGCATGAGGTGCCGGGTGATCAGGTAGGCATTGGTCCGTTTGCGCGTCTGCAAAAGTTCGAATCCTGCCTTGGCGTCGCCCAGCGTGCCGGTGACATAGAGGCGGTCGCCCGCGCGCGCGCCGGACCGCCGGAGCACGGCCCCCGGGGTGGCGTCCCCCAGGACCATCACGGCCAGGAACAGGTCCGTGCGAGAGGCGGATGTGTCCCCACCGACCACTGCCACCCCGGCCGGATCGCACGCCGCACGGATTCCCGCATAGATCGCTTTGACATCACGGGGCGTCTCCCGAGGGGGCAAAGCCAGCGCGATGAGCAGGAACCGGGGGGCGCCGCCCATGGCCGCGATGTCACTGAGATTGGACATGGCGGCCTTATAGCCGAGCTGCCGGTAGCTGGTGAACGTCAGGTTGAAGTGGATGCGTTCGGCGAGCAGATCGGTAGTTGCCAGGATGACGCGACCAGGCCGGGGCTTCAAGATGGCGGCGTCGTCGCCGATACCCGCGAGGACCGACGCCGCCACGCCGTGCGGGATCGTTGTCGCCCGACGGAGGGACCGGATCAGTTCGAACTCGCCGATCCGGCTTTGCCGCATCAGTGGCGTTTGGCTGTGGCAGCGGCGACAGGGCGCCGGCTCATCGTCGCCCGGCGGGACGGGACAGCCGGCTTGGCATGCGCGCCGCGGTCGGCCGGCTCGCGGCGCAGGGCCGCGCTGAGGACCTCGTCCATTGTCTCGGCGAAGATGAAGGTCATGCCCTTCAACAGGTGTTTGGGGATGTCCGCGAGGTCTTTTTCGTTCTTCTTGGGCAGGATCACCTTGAAGATGCCGACCCGCTTGGCCGCCAGGATCTTCTCCTTGAGCCCGCCGATCTGCAGGACCCGCCCGCGCAGCGTGACCTCGCCCGTCATGGCGAGATCGTGGCGCACCGGCGTGTTGGTGAAGGCGGAGGCGAGCGCGGTGGCCATGGTGATCCCGGCGGAAGGCCCGTCCTTCGGGATCGCGCCGGCTGGCACATGGATGTGGATGTCATGATTGGCGAAGACGCCCGGCTTGATGCCAAGCTGCCGGTCCCGCGAACGAACGTAGCTCAACGCGGCCTGGGCGGACTCTTTCATCACATCGCCGAGGTGTCCTGTCAAGGTCAGGGCGCCTTTGCCTTTCACGATCGTCGCCTCGATGTGGATGATGTCCCCGCCCGACTCGGTCCAGGCCAAACCCGTGGCCACCCCGACGAGGTCCTTCTTCTCGTCGCTTTCGCTGTGGTGCTTCGGCACGCCCAGGTACTTGGGGACGGACGCCGGGGTGATGGTGTAGAGCCGGTCGTCGCCTTCCGCGATCTGCTTGACCACCTTACGCATGACGTTGGCGATCTCGCGCTCGAGGTTCCGCACGCCCGCTTCCCGCGTATACTCGTTGATGATGCGGTGGAGCGCCCGGTCGGTGAACGCGATCTGCTTCTCGGTGAGTCCGTGCTCGGTCAACTGGCGGGGGATGAGGAACCGCTTGGCGATGCCGAGCTTTTCCTCCTCCGAGTATCCGGGGATCTCGATGATTTCCATGCGGTCTCGCAGGGCCGAGAGGATCGGGTCGATGAGGTTGGCCGTGGTGATGAACATGACTTCCGAGAGGTCGAACGGGACACCCAGGTAGTGGTCGCTGAAGGCGTGGTTCTGCTCCGGGTCCAGGACCTCCAGGAGCGCGGCCGAAGGATCGCCGCGGAAGTCCGCGCCGACCTTGTCCACCTCGTCCATCATGAAGACCGGGTTGCTGGAGCCGGCCTGCTTGATGCCCTGGATGATGCGGCCGGGCATGGCGCCGACATACGTCCGGCGGTGGCCCCGGATCTCGGCCTCGTCCCGGATGCCACCCAACGAGATCCGGACGAACTCCCGTCCCAGCGCCCGTGCGATGGACTTGCCCAGGGAGGTCTTGCCGACCCCGGGCGGCCCGACGAAGCAGAGGATCGGGCCCTTCATCTTGTCCTTCATCTTGCGGACGGCGAGGTACTCCAGGATACGCTCCTTGACCTTTTCCAGGTCGTAGTGGTCTTCGTTCAGAACTTTCGCGGCTGCCTTGATGTCGAGGTTGTCCTTGGTCTTCTTGCTCCAGGGCAGCTCCACCAGCCACTCGAGGTAGGTCCGGACCGTGGCCGCTTCGGCGGTGTCCGGATGCATTTTCTCGAGGCGCTTGAGCTGCTTTTCGGCCTCCTTGAGGACCTTCTCCGGCATCTTGGCGTCTTTGATGTTCGTGCGGAACTCAGCGACCTCCTCGGCCCGCTCGTCCAGCTCGCCCAACTCTTTCTGAATGGCCTTGAGCTGCTCGCGCAGGAAGTACTCCCGCTGAGTCTTGTCCATCTCCCCCTTGGCCTCGGCCTGGATCTTCTGCTGCATCGAGAGGACTTCGATTTCCGCCGCCAGGAGCTCGCTGACGCGCCGGAGCCGCGGGATCGGGTCCTGGATCTCCAGCACCTCCTGGGCGGGTTCCACTTTGAGCCCGAGGTTCGACACGATCATGTCGGCGAGCCGGCCTGGGTCCTGGAGATTCTCGATGACGACCATCACGTCTGGCATCAGGACCTTCCCGAGACTCACGAGCCGTTCGAGCTGCTCCTTCACGGTCCGCATCAGGGCCTCGCCCTCCAGGGACTGGCCCTGCACTTTGACCTCGGGGAGCTGCCTGATGCGGACCTCGAAGTAGGGCTCGGTCTGCACGAACTCCTCGATGCGGGCTTTGGCCAGGCCCTGGACGAGGATCTTGATCCGCTCGTCCGGCAGTTTCAGCATCCGCATCACCATCCCCACCGTCCCCACGGGGTGGATGTCCTGCGGGGTGGGGTTTTCGACCTCCAGCGAGCGCTGCGCGGCCAGCATGATGGTCCGGTTTCCGGCCAGGGCCGCTTCAATAGCTTTGACGGACATCTCCCGGCCGACGAAGAGCGGGAGGACCATGTAGGGGAAGACGACGATGTCCCGGATCGGGAGCAGCGGGAGGCGCTCCGGAATCTCCATCTGCGACGGGTCTTTCTGAGCCTGCTCGGCCATCCCTGTCCTAGTCCTAGAGCTTGAGTCCTTTGAGATAGCGGGCGAACCGGTCTCCCAGTTCGGGGTTCTTCAGGCCAAACTCGACGGTGGCCTTGAGGAAGCCGAGCTTGTCGCCGGCGTCGTGCCGGATGCCGTTCACGAGCAACGCGTGCATGGGCGACGAGCGCGCCAGCGTGCGCAAGGCGTCCGTGAGCTGGATTTCCTGGTTCTTGCCGGGCGGCGTCTTTTCCAGCACAGGAAAGATCGACGCCGGCAGGATGTAGCGGCCGATCACGGCCAGCCGAGAGGGGGCCTCCTGCAGCGACGGCTTCTCGATCAGGTCGGTGACTTTGAAGAGCCGCGGACCCGCCGGTTCAGCGGCGATGATCCCGTAACGGGATACCTCCTCGGCTTCGACCTCGTACACGCCCAGGACCGGAGTGCCCAAAGTGTCATGCCATTCGATCAACTGCCCGATGGCAGGGACCGGCGCATCGAGCACCTCATCACCGAGGATCACCGCGAAGGGTTCATTCCCGATGAGGTGTTGGGCGCAGAGGATCGCGTCCCCCAATCCCCTGGCGTGCCGCTGGCGGACATAACAAAAATTTGCCAACTCCGAGATCCTGCGGATTTCGTGGAGCAACTTCTCTTTTCCGCTTTCTTTGAGATTCTCCTCCAGCTCGAAGGACAGGTCGAAGTGGTCTTCGATGGCCCGTTTCCCTCGGCCCGTGATGACGATGATGTCTTCAATGCCGGCACTGACCGCTTCCTCGACCGCATATTGGATCAAGGGTTTGTCGACCAACGGCAGCATCTCTTTGGGCGAGGCTTTCGTGGCGGGCAGGAACCGGGTTCCGAGGCCAGCGGCGGGAATGATGGCCTTAGAGACTTTCCGAGGAGGCATATCGAGCGGATTCTACGGTCCGATCCCCTCAATGTCAAGCGAACCAGGGAGAGCCGTCACCCGGCTTTTTCGCTTTACTTCTTTCAGGGTGATCTGTAGAATTTCTTCGATTTTTTGCGACGTTTCAGCCAAGCCTTCGATGAATGGCCGGAGGCTGCTCCGTGTGTCGGGAGAGGAAAGGGAAGGGTGCCGCTTTGCCACACGAGAGGCGCGAGCTCTTCCGGCCCCAAACTGGCAGGGCTTGTGCTATTCGGAGGCGGGGCCACCCGTAGAGTGTCCACGATATTGGGGATCTGGGGCTTGATGTGGGTGGGGCTCATCTGGGCCTATGGCCAAGGTGTCGGCATTGCACAAGAATCGGCTCAGCTGATCAAGGCGATCAAGATCCAGGGCAACAAACGGATCGAGGCGCCGGCCATCCGGGGCCGTATCTCGCTGAAGGAAGGCGAGCCGTTCATCGCTGAAAAGATCCGGGAGCAGATCCGCGCGGTCTACCAGATGGGGTACTTCGAGGATGTCCGTGTGGAGACTGAGCCAGTGGCCGGAGGCGTGGAGGTGATTTTCGTCGTCACGGAGAAACCCTTTGTGACGGAAATCCTCTATGACGGCAACGACAACGTCAAGGACGAGAAACTGACCGAAAAACTGACGGTCCGCCCCCAGTCGTTCCTGGACCAGCAGCAGATCAAAGACAGCGTCGAGCGCCTCCGGCTTCTCTACGAGGATGAAGGCTACTTCAGCGCGCGCATCGTGCCGGTCATCAAGTCCCTGGATGGAGAGCGGAAATCCCTGACCTTCTTCATCAAAGAAGGCTCCCGGGCCCGCATCAAGACCGTCGCCTTCGACGGCGCCAAGGCCATCCCGGTGAAGAAGCTCAAGAAAGCGCTCGTGACCCGCGAGTACTTCTGGCTCACCTCCTGGTACGATGACTCCGGCATCTACAAGAAAGACGAGCTGGCCAACGACATGGAGCGGCTCCGCCAGGTCTACCTGGATGAAGGGTACCTGACCGTCCAGGTCGGGACGCCTTCGGTCGAGCTGAGCCCCGACAAGCAGTGGTTCACGATCCGGTTCCCCATCATCGAGGGTCCGCAGTTCACGTACTCGAAGGTCGGGTACCAGGGACAGACGATCTTTTCGGAGGAGGAGCTCCGAACCGGCAGCAAGCTAATCCCCGGCAGAGTCGTCAAGATGGCGGAGATCCGGGACGAAGTCGCGCGGGTCACGGACCTGTACGGCACGAAGGGGTACGCGTTTGCGGATGTGGACCCGCAGATCTTGCCGGACCCGGCCTCCAAGACGGCCTCGGTTACGTTCGAGGTCAAGGAAGGGGCCCTGGTGCGTATCCGAAACATCAACATCTCCGGCAACGACAAGACTCGTGACAAGGTTATCCGCCGAGAACTGCGCGTCAACGAGGCCGAGCTGATCGATACCGCTGCCATGAAGCGCAGCTACGAGCGGCTCAAAAACCTGAACTACTTCGAGACGGTTGAGATCATTCCGAAGCAGGTCGATCCGAACACGGTCGATTTGGACGTGAAGGTCAAGGAGAAGTCCACCGGCACGTTCAGCGTGGGCGGGGGCTTCAGCTCGCTGGACAAGTTGGGGCTCGTCGCCGACGTCACGGAAGGCAATCTCTTCGGCCGGGGCCAGCTCCTCAAGGTGAGAGGCCAGCTCGGCCAGCGGCGGTCCTTGGGGGTCGTGACCTTCCGGGAGCCCTACCTGTTCGACGAGGCGGTGTCGGCCCAGGTCGACCTGTTTGCACGCGAGACGTTCTTTGTGAGCTACTTCGAAGAACGCATCGGCGGCGACATCGTGCTCGGCAAATGGTTCTCCGAGTACCTGAGCGGCAGCGTGAGCCTGCTCCGGGAGCGCGTGACGATCTCCAACGATCTTGCCAGCAAACTCTTCTTAGGCGGAGGAGGGACGACGACCAACGTACCCATCTCCGATCTTCCCCCCTTGATTCAGCAGCAGATCGGGACGACGACCACCGACGCGATCATCATGGCCATTGCGCGCGACACGCGGGACCTCTATCTCGATCCGAGTAACGGCGCGCGGTACGGGTTCACGCTGGAGTTTGCCGGCGGCCCACTGGGCGGGACCAACGACTTCTACAAGGCCACCGGGGACAGCGTGTGGTATTTCCCCGTCGTCTGGGACACCGTCTTCTCGCCGCGCGCCAGGCTCGGCGTGGCGCACGCTTACGAATCGGGCAGTCGGCTCCCGGTGGGCGATCGTTTCTTCGTGGGCGGCATTCAGACGGTTCGCGGTTTCACCTTCGGCCGGGCCGGTCCCACGGCGTCGGATAACAGCCCGCTGGGGGGCAGCAAGCAGCTCATCTTCAATTTCGACTATATCTTCCCCATTGCGCCCGACCTCAAGGTGAAAGGCGTGGTGTTCTTCGACTATGGCAAAGGGTTCGATGATGGAGAGTCGTTGAGCCTGGACCTGCGTCCCGCGACGGGGTTCGAGTTGCGGTGGATCTCACCGTTTGGGCCCCTGCGCTTGGCGTACGGGTTTAATCTTGACCCGCGGACCGGGGAACGGCCAGGGCAGTTCGAGTTTTCGGTCGGCACGCTTTTTTAAAAAATGGAAAGGACATGTCCATGAAGCCGAGCAGGATGGTACTGGGCGTGATGATCGCGCTCGCAATGGCGGTGTGGGCGCCGGCGTGGGGGGCGGAGCCGAAAATCGGGGTCGTCGATTCACAAAAGGTATTCGAAAGCGCGAAGCTAGGGAAGAAGGCCAAGGAAACGTTAGAGGAGTATGTCAGGACCCGACAAAAGATCGTCACGGATTATGAAGATGAGATCAAGAAAATGGAGGATGAACTTGCCAAGCAGGGAGCGGTCTTAAGTCCTGAGGCCAAGAAGGACAAAGAGGAGGGCTTACGTCGCAAGTTTACGGACTACCAGAGAAGGACGAGCCAGCTTCAGCAGGAAGTCCAGGCCAAGAGAAAGGAAATTCTTGATGAGTTTCAGAAGAACGTCGAACAGGTCGTCAGGGGGATCGCCGATAAGGAGAAGTTCAGTCTTATCATGGATAAAAGTGAGAATGGAGCAGCGGCCTCTCCTGTCATTTACAGCCATCCCTCGATCGATCTTACGGAGCGCGTGATCAAGGAGTTGGATGCGAAGGGGGCAAAGTGAGCCAGCAGCGCAGCCAGGGACTATGCTTGGACAGCACCGAAATCCAGTCGATCCTGCCCCATCGCTACCCGTTTCTCCTGGTGGATCGCATCGAGGAGCTGGAGATCGGGAAGCGGGTGATCGGGATCAAAAACGTGACGGTCAACGAGCCGTTCTTCCAGGGCCACTTTCCCGGGCGGCCCATCATGCCCGGGGTCCTGATCATCGAGGCGATGGCGCAGGTGGGCGGGGTCCTCGCCTTCAAGTCCGCGAACCAGAGCGGGGCGAAACTGGTCTATTTCATGGGGATCGACAAGGCCAAGTTCAGAAGGCCGGTCGTGCCGGGCGACCGGTTGCGGTTCGTGGTCGACGTCCTCCGGGCCCGCCATCCCTACTGGAAGATGCGGGGGGAAGCCTATGTGGAGGACAGTCTCGTCTGCGAAGCCGAGTTGATGGCGATGGTCACGGACGGGACGGCCGCGCCGGAGGACGAACCATGAGCCCCCAGCTCCATCCGACCGCCATCGTGCACGCCAAGGCCGAGTTGGCTGATGATGTGAGTGTGGGGCCCTATACCGTGATCGGCGAGCACGTCCGCATCGGGCTCGGGACCCGGATCGATTCGCATGTCGTGATCGAGGGCTGGACCGAGGTGGGGGAACGCTGCCAGATCCATTCGTTCGTGTCTCTCGGCGCCCCGCCGCAGCACTTGAAGTACAACGGCGAGGAGACCTACGTCCGGATCGGCTCGCACAACATCCTGCGGGAGTACGTCACCGTCAACCGCGCGACGGCCTTCGGCGGCGGGGTCACGAGCGTGGGCGACCACAACGTGCTGATGGCCTACGTGCACATCGCCCACGACTGCCACGTCGGCAACCACGTGATCATGGCGAACGCCGCCACCCTGGCTGGCCATATCACGATCGGAGATCACGCCATCGTGGGCGGGCTCGTCGGCATCCACCAGTTCGTCCGCGTCGGGGCCCATAGCATGATCGGAGGCTGCTCGGCAGTCGGTCAGGACGTCCCGCCGTTCATGCGGGCGGCCGGCGGGTATCGCGCCCGGCTGTTCGGGGTGAACACCATCGGGCTCAAACGCCAGGGCTTCTCGGAAGACCGCATCCGGCGGCTCAAACAGGTCTATATGACGCTCTTCCGCTCGGACCTGCGGCTGGCCGAAGCGGTCAAGAAGGTCCGGGACGAGTGCGGCACGTCCGAGGATGTCCAGGTCCTGCTGAAGTTTTTGGATGGCACGAAGCGCGGCATCTGCAAGGGCTCGGATGAACGCGAGGAGGAGTGAGCCGACGTGAGGACGGCTTCCGACCGATCGGCAGGGGCGAAGATGCCGGACGCACGGACAGAATGGATCGGCTTGATCGCCGGCAACGGGCGCTTCCCGCTCCTGTTTGCAGAGAACGCGCGGCGGCTTGGCTACCGCGTCTCAGCCGTGGCCTTGACCGGGGAGGCCGACCCCGCGCTGGAGAAGGTCGTGGACCGGATCCATTGGATTGCGCTGGGCCAGCTCCAGCGGCTGATCAAAGCCTTCAAGCAGGACGGCGTGCGCCAGGCCGTCATGGTCGGCAGCGTCAAGAAGACGCATCTCTTCTCCGACATCCGTCCCGATCTGCGCTCGCTCGCGCTGCTGCGCCGCGTGTCCGTCCGCAAGGACGACACGCTGTTGCGCGCCATCGCGTCCGAGCTGGAGGACGAGGGTATCCGCATCCGGGAATCCACCTTTGGACTCGACGGGTTGCTGGTCGAAGAGGGCACGCTCACCCGCCGGGCGCCGACCAAACGGGAATGGCGCGACATCGAGTTCGGGTGGGAGATGGCCGGGGCGGTGGGCCGTCTGGACATCGGCCAGTGCGTGGTGGTGAAGGACCAGGTCGTCGTGGCCGTGGAGGCGGTGGAGGGCACGGATGAGGCGGTCCGGCGCGGGGGCAGGCTGGCGCGATCGGGCTCCGTCGTGGTCAAGCGCTTCAAGCCGCAACAGGATCGTCGCTTCGACCTGCCGGCGATCGGGCCGGGGACCATCCAAGCGATGGCCGACTGCGGGGCGGCGGTGCTGGCCATTGAAGCCAGCCGGGCGGTGTTCCTGGACAGAGAGGAGGGCATCGCGGCCGCTGATCAAGCCGGCATCGCCGTCGTGGGAGTAAAAGACGTTAAACGTTAAACGGCCCCCCACCCTCACCCTCCCCCTCGAGGGGGGAGGGATGGGAGGGGGTGGGATTTCACGATTAACGTATAACGTTTAACGAATAGCGGTTTTATGAAGAAGATCAAAGTAGGTGTCATTGGGGTGGGTTCGCTCGGCCAGCATCATGCACGGGTCTTTGCGGAACTGACCGGAGCCCGGCTCGTGGGCGTCGCGGATGTGGACCGGGCGCGGGCGATTGCTATTGCCGGCCGGCATGGCTGCCGGGCCGTGACCGATTACCACGAGCTCCTGCCCGACGTGGAGGCCGTGAGCGTCGTGACGCCGACGCTCCTGCACCACGTGATCGCCCGGGCGTGTCTGGCGGCTGGGCGCCATGTGCTGGTGGAGAAGCCGCTGGCGGCGACCGTGTCGGAGGCGCGAGACCTGGTGGCCGCCGCGGCGGACCGCGGCGTGACGCTGCAGGTCGGGCACATCGAGCGGTTCAATGCGGCTTT
>Ga0209055_1001063_pt1 | contig 18440 bp, 15 predicted proteins | sample GraSoiAngelo_110_FD_185875 | JGI IMG/M metagenome (GOLD analysis project Ga0209055, IMG submission 185875) | Grasslands soil microbial communities from the Angelo Coastal Reserve, California, USA - 14_0903_12_30cm (SPAdes) (version 2) | ecosystem: Environmental > Terrestrial > Soil > Grasslands ... | reverse complement strand
CGGCGACCGTGTAGGCCAGATGCAATCGGATGAGCGCGCCGGTCATCAGTAACGCGCCCGCGATCACCAGGATCGGCCGCGACTCTCCGCTCGCGAGCAGAGCGACCAGCCCCCAGGTGAGAAAGGCCGCCGCAAAGTGTTCCGTCATGGTGGCCTGTCCCGACCGCTGCGCCACCATGACGACGATCGTGACGACACCCGCAAGAACTGCTATCACGGGTGGCATGGCTCGTCTCGCCACGACGTAGACGGCCAGGCCAGTCAGTGCCACGCAGATCGTTCCGGCTACGCGGACAGCTTCGATCGAGTGTCCCAGGGTCGCGATGGCCAGGGCGTATGCGGCGAAAGCCAGCGGCGGCTTGAAATCCCAGAGCCGTGTATACGGCAGATATCCATCGAGAATCTCCTGCCCCATGATGACGAACGTGCCCTCGTCCCAGTCGATGCCCAACACGAAAGAAAATGGCAGGCGAAGGAGCAAGCTCAGCGCGAGATAGGCGAGCAGAACGACCGGAATCGGGCACTGGCCAGCGTAGCGACGCAATCGGTTGACCATTCAACCCTTCCCCAGAACGCAACTCCTGCGCCCGGATATTCTTGACTGCCAGATCCTAGGAATACCGCCCGGGCCTCGGTCGCCCCGCGAGTCGTGCCCCCGAACGCACGGAGGCCGCGAATCAGGCGGCGCCCGCGCGGAGCGTAGTCGCCGTACGGACCACCGACCGGTACTCCGGGTCCGACGCGGCCAGTCGCCCTACGGGGTAGCGCGCGCGAGATCAGTGGCGATCGTCGCGTGGGTCGTCGTGGTTCAGGCCTTTCACCGCGGGGATGCGGGCGCGGATGCGCGACACCGTGTGCGTCGTGACCTGCGCTGCCCATGGTGAATCGACCGTCCGCTTCTCAGGGTCTCCGAGCGCCGCGCCGAGGTCGAGCGAGAGATTCGTGACCAACAAGTCCTTACCTGAGAACACCAGGCTGGCCGGGAAGAGGAAGCCGATTGGTGCCCCGTCGCGTCCGATCCCTTCGAAGTCGCCCAGCTTGGCGATAACGCGCCCCTGGGTCGGTTCGATCACGACGATCTCGTCGGCCTGGTTGGCGCACACCCAGATGTTGTCGTCGTCGTCGACGATCAACCCGTCCGCTCCGTTGATGCTGTTGACGAAGACGATGACCGGACCGGCCGTGGGATTGTTCGACTTGCCGTTGTTCACCGCGATCTTCACCACGGTGTCATTGCCGGTATTGGCCACGTAGAGCGCTGTCCGCGCCTGGTTGAAGGCGAGCCCGTTGGCGCCGAACGGCGGCACGCCGGTCGTGCCGAGCCGCGCGTCGGTCACCCACGGCGCCGCGGTGCCCCCGTTCGGTCCCGTCCGCCAGACGATGCTCCGGAACGAGTCGGAGACGTACACATTCCCCGCGTCGTCGAACGTAAGCGCGTTCAGTCCCGAGCCGGTGCCGGTGACGGTCATGAACACCGTCGAAGCGCCGGTGAACTTGTCAACGTTCAGCACGCGCGCATTGCCGAAGTCGATCACCAGGAACGCGCCGGTCGTCGGATGAAAATCCAGGCCGAGCAGGAGGCTGCTCGGTTGCGGGGCCGTCTTCGTCGTCAGCGTCAGCGTTCTCAGGAACCGCCCCTTCGGGTCGAAGACCACGACGTGACCCGCGCTGCCGGTGGCCTCGAAGTCGGCGACATACACGTCACCCGTCTGGCGGTCGACTGTGATCCCCTCGGGGTGCGACGTCCCGGCCGGCAGCGTTGCGAATCTGTCAACGTCGCCCCGGTCCCACCCGTGGGCGGTCAGCGGCAGCGTGACCAGCAACAGCAGTGTAACGAGCGGCGTGACTCTCAACATTCTCATGGGCTGCCTCCGAGCGTGATGGTTCTCCTTTGGCACGAGGACTGTTCGCCGGAACAGCACTACCACCTCTCCACGCTGGTTGCGTCCGCGCGTCCGCGGTCTCGACACGTACCACACCTCGTTCGCGTTGTCTCGACTCGTAGACGTCGAGCACAAGGGACGACGACCGCGAAGGTAGTGGCCATTAGTGGAGAGAGGATGATGAAGCCCGCGACCTGCCCGCTGTGCGGAGCCTCCATCCGAACGGAGAGTCCGCTGTGCGCCTTCCCTACCCGCATCTCATCGCCATAACGCCCAGCCACGTGCGCAGTGCCCATAGTGCACGCGATGAGCACGCGCAAGGGAACTCTCCGCGGCGCTTCTTCCGCTTCAGCAACCTTAAGCAAACTTAAGTTGATTAATTTTCCTTTAGCCTGATATAAGCCGCTCTGGCTGACATGGCGCCGTGGCGAGAAATTGTCTCGCCGCGCTGCTCGATCCTATCGTCCGGTCCTGAGGGAGACAGGGATGCCCCTGGCTCATTGGCCCCGGACAGCCCTTCCATGGCCGCTCACCATACAAATGGCAGACGGCGTCGTCTGCACAGAGGTGCCTCTAGCGTCCGTCGTGGGAGGTCCGTGATGGGGAAACGACTGATCCTTGCACTCATCGCCTTCCTGACCCTTCTCGCGCTGGCGACGCCCTCGCGCGCCCAGGTACCTGCGCCGAAAGTGACGATCACCGGACTCTTCGATCAGATCACCTCGATGGGCCGGAACTTCTACGACGGCAACTACGCCCGGGACGGCGATCATGAGTGGTACGCCCGCACGCGATTCCGCCCCGATTTCGAGTTCGCGGTCGGCCGCACGAAGGCCGTGCTCGGCATCGAGCTCGACCTGAACTACGGCCAGACCGGCTCGAACGACGGCGGCTTCCCCGGTAACAATTCAGGTCAACCCTGCGGCTTCAACGGCGGCTGCCATTTCGGAACCGGAGGCGGCCTGGATATCAACACCGACGTGGCGGGCCTGTTCGAGATCAAGTGGATCTACACGGAGTTCGATCTGACCGGCAAGGACAGTCTCCTGCCGTTCATCCCGGTTCTGACCGTGGCCCGCGCCGGTGGCCAGCCGTTCGCGACCATCGCGAACTACAAGGTCTACTACGCCAACGGTGACTTCGCGGGCCTGGACCTCTACACGACGTTCACGCCGAACATCAAGAACCACCTTGCGTGGGTGGACATCGAGGACACGCTGGCCGGTGGTAACAGGCAGGCCAACGCACAGATACGAACGAACCGCGGTAAGGACTTCGCCATCATCGAAAGCCCCGAGTTCACGCCGTTCAAGGGGCTGGACCTGAAGCCGATGTTCTCTTGGTTCCACGCCGATGGCGTCACGACGAACGCCTCGCGCCGCAACGCGACCAACCGTCGTACGTCAGGCGGCTCGATGAACGGCACGGGCGCGTTCGCCGGGATCCCGCTCGGCACCGCCCCGGCCGCCGCCGCCTGCTTCGGGTGCACTGCCCCCGGCGACCCGTCGATGCACGAGGAGCGCTACACGGTCGGTTTCGACGCTCGGTGGCGCGTGGGTCCGTTCGGCCTGGACCCGACGGTCTCGTATCAGTGGGGCGCCTACGACACGCAGGCCACCAGAACCAACGGATCGGTGGGGAAGGTCCGGGGTGATGCGTCGGCCTGGCTCGTCGACGTGATCGCCAGCTACCAGCTCGGGCCGCTGCTCCTCGAGGCCCGCGGTATCTACAGCACCGGCAATAAGGCCCGCGACAACCTGTCCTTGAGCAAGCGTTACTACGAGCCGCTGGACTTGGATGGTAGCTACAACACCGGCTGGGGGGCGATTCTCGTCGGCACCGGTGTCGACTATTTCAACGGTGGCGGCGGTCCCAGCCAGAGCATGGCGACCAACCTCGGATACGACCGCTTCGGTCGGGCCTCGCTCGGCTTGAGGGCGACGTACAGCCTCACGCAGGCGCTCGCGTTCTATGGGATCGCGAGCCCGACATGGACGGCGGAGAAGGTCGACACGGACACGACGGTCGTCCTCGCTCCCCAGCAAACCTACACGAACCGCGCGACCGTGGACGATCAGAGCTGGGTGAAGGGCGATTCCCGATATCTCGGCACCGAGCTGGATCTCGGGCTGACGTGGCGGTTCGCCCCGAACACCGCCTTCGATCTGCAGGGTGGGTATCTCCTCGCCGGTTCCGGGCTCGACACGGCCGAGCTCCTCAACGGCGTGCACACGCGGCGGCACGCGAACGACGCCTATATACTGACGGCGCGCGTGCGACTAGCCTTCTAGCCGGTACGGGCTCTACCGGTTTCGCGGGCTCGGCCGGTTTGAGCTGCTCGACCGGCTGAGCGAGGGCTGTCGGGGATTCCGCGCGTGCCTAAAAGGAGAAGCCCGGCCTGCACGGCCGCGGCAAGACTCGTCGCTGCGCCCCCGGTGTGTAAGCACACGATCTGCAACTGTCACCCGCTCATGCGGCGGGTGTTCGAGCTTCTACGGTGCAGGGACGGCTGTGCGGTTCCCCGGGCACGGCCGAAGGGACGGGCCTGGGCCTGACGCTGTGCCGGAAGTTCGTGGAACTCCACGGCGGGCGGACGAGGTGATCACCGTGCGGCGCGACGACGGTCGGAGAGAGAAGCCCGGACGCGTCTGAGCTGGAGCCGACGCGCCGTGACCCGGGCCATGCGCGGATCGCGCTCCACGCCGACCCACTCGCGTCCGAGGGACGCGGCGACCCGGCCGACCGTTCCCGCGCCGGCGAACGGATCGAGGACGGGCCCGCGCTTCTTGCTGCCTTCAAGCGCCGTCCGGACCACGGGCTCCGGGATCGCGTCCCAAATACTGTCCTGGTGAGAGCGCGGCAGCGGCAGCATCCAGCACAGCGTGGTTCCGCGCGGTCGCACGATCTGACCTACCTTCCTGAAGCGCAGGAGATAGTTGACGCGGCTGTCCCAGCGTTCCCGAGAGCGTGTTTGGGCCCAGAAGCCGCGCGACTGAAGGCGCCAGCCGGTGCGACGGAGCCAGCCGGTGACGAGTGCGTCCATCCCCACCCACTCGGCGCCGTCGTGGCGATCGCCGATCACCAACCACAGGTCGCCGTCGGGTGCGAGGACACGCTTCCATTCACGCCCGAAGCCCACAGCCAGGTCGTGCGCGTAACGTTCGGCCGACGGACGCCCCCGCCCTCTCACCCAGTACGGCGGCGAGGTCAGGATCACCCCGACGCTCCCCGTCGTGATCGGATGGAGGCGGTGGCTGTCCCCGCGGAACAAGCGTAGCCGCCCATCGCGGCTCTCGTAGCAAGTCATGGCGAGGCGACGATCACGCGGATCGTCGTCCACGGCGTTCGATCGGAGACGGCGAAGCCTTTTGTCCGGGCCGAAGTTACCGCGCGCCGCGCGTCAACAACCTTCGAAAGCACTCGCGCTGGCCACGATGATCTTGGTTCCGTCATCCTTCTCGCAGAAAACCGTGACCTCGGCGCGCGTCTGGCCGCCCTCCACGCGACGGCCGGTGATGATCCCCCGCGTGGTGAAGGGCTCGTTCGGCCACAACACGTTGGTGAACTTCACGTCCAGGCGGCCGCCCAGGTAGAAGCCGCGGCCGAAATGCCGGGTCAGGAGCTCGGTGACACACGAGATCGTCATGCGGCCCCCGATCACCGTATTTCCGAAACCGAGCTCCTTCGAGGCGGCCTTGTCGTTGTGATAGTTCCGGCTGCGGTAGAAGAACTCGTCACACATCGCTTCGGTAAACGTCTTGCGGAGCTCGACCGACAGCGGCTCCCCGGAGGGCTCGTCCCCCTGCCTCGCGCCGTCCTTGCTCGCCGGATCGCGCAAGGTGACTTCGCCGCTGGTCTGCTCCGCCAGGAAGCTCTGGTGATGGACGCTGCGCGCGATCAGGTGCCCGGCCTCGTCTCGCACCCACATCTCCTGCGCGACGACCTCGCGATCGCGCCTCCGGTACCGATCGGCCACCCGCGCGCTGCAGCGCAGGACCTGTCCAACGCGCGTCGGCGCATGGATCTCCCATTCCTGACGCCGCCACAGGTTGCCGAAGAGGTTGTCGAGGTACCAGCCCTTGAACTCGCTGTCCGCCTGCTGGTAGATGATCACCGGAGCCACCGGGCCGCCGAAGGGCGACGCTGCCGTGTACCAGGGGTTCGGCTCGTCGAGCCCCTTGATGTAGTGCTGGACCATCTCGTCGGTGATCGTCAGCTCGAGCGTGCCGAGATCCTTGCCCGGGTACACGTCAGTCGTCATCATGAGTGCAATCCTCCCTGGTCATATTCCTGCGGATGCGTCCGCCCGCCTCCTGATACAGCAAACGCACGACATCGGCAAGCCTTTCGCGGTAGTAAGAATCGTCTACCGCCGTGCCTTGACAGCCGTTTCGGCGAGTGCCTAGACTGCCCACGGATCGTTGATCCAGCGTCCGGCCCTTCTAGCGAGGCGACATGCTCCTGGATCAGGCGTCTGGACTACTGTTCGCTTGCCCTCGTCGGCCACCTGGTGGCTCCGGCGGGGGCATTTGTGTTTCAGGCCTTCACATGTCACAGGGGGTGGGCAATGAGCATCGTGGCCATTTCGGAAACCGCGGGCAGTATGGGCATCGAGATCGGACGCAAGCTGGCCGAGAGTCTCGGCTGGGAGTTCGCCGACCGAGAGATCCTCTCGAAGGCCGCCGAGCAGTTCGGTGAGAACGTGACGGACCTGCGTCACAGCGTCGAGGAGAAGCCTACGCTGTGGGAGCGCTTCAGCGACACGCAGCATCGCTACAAGGCATACGTCGAGGCGATCATGCTCGAGATGGCTGCGCGCGACAACGTAGTGCTGGCCGGGCGCTCGTCTACGATCGTGCTGCGCCAGGTCCCGCACGTGGTGCGGGTGCGCACCTCGGCGCCCGAGCACACACGGGCGCAACGCCTCGAGAATGAGATGGGGCTGACCTACGAAGCGGCCCTCAACTACGTGCGGCATAGCGACCGCGAGCGGGCGGCTCGCGTGAAGTTCCTCTACCAGCTCGACGTGGACGACCCATTGCTCTACGACCTCGTACTCAACACCGAGCGCCTCACCGTCGAGAAGGGCGCCGGGCTCATTCGCGAGACCCTGCGGGACGAGCGCTTTCAGTCCATCGAGCTAGGCCGCCGAGAGGTTGTGGACCGGAGCCTCGCTGCGCTCGCCCGCGCCGCTCTCATGGCGCATCCGCAAGTGGAAGCGCTGAGCCTCACAGTGACCTGCAAGGACGGCCACGTGTCGTTGACGGGCGGGGTCCGAGAGGACGAGCAGCGCGCGGTCGCCGCGGACGTCGTGGGCCGGATTCCGGGCGTGGTCAGCGTGCTCAACGAGATCGTCGTGATGCGCCTGGGCCGGACCATCGGATTGTAGGTCATCGAAAGGGCCCCGATGGCCCTTCGTCACGCGCCGGAGGCGGCCGAACGCGGCAAAGAGCCCGGCGAGGGGAAGAGGCCCACGCCGGAAGAGGTCGGAGCGCGATATGCTGTGCAGGCGATGTTCCCATATCGTGATGAGAACGAGACCCAGCGCACACCGTACGTGACCATCATCATCATCACCCTCAACGTCCTCGCCTGGCTCGTGATCGAGAGGGCGGGCGCTCCGCTCGCGCTGGCGCGAGCGGTCTGCGACCTCGGGCTGATTCCTGGTGAGCTGACTGGCACACTGCGGCCCGGCACGCAGTTCCCGATGGGCGAGGGTCTCATCTGCATCACTGATCCCGGCCGGCAGGTCTCGCACGTTTTCACCTCGATGTTCCTGCACGGCTCCTGGATGCACCTGATCGGCAACATGTGGTTCCTGTGGGTCTTCGGTGACAACATCGAGGACTCGATGGGGCGCGTGCGCTTCGCGATCTTCTACCTGATTTCTGGCGTTGCCGCAGCCCTCCTGCAGGTCCTCTTCAATCCGGCCTCAGGCATCCCGATGGTGGGCGCCTCGGGCGCCATCAGCGGCGTCATGGGCGCCTATCTGATCCTGTACCCGCGCGTGCGGGTGTTCGCGCTGGTGGTGCTCGGTTTCTTCTTCACGTCGATCGCGTTGCCAGCCTGGACGATGCTCCTCTACTGGGCCGCGATCCAGCTCGTAAGCGGTCTGTTCGGGCTCCTCGCCGAGGAGCGGGGCGGCGTGGCTGTCTGGGCGCATATCGGCGGCTTCGTCGCAGGAGTGGTCCTGATCAAGCTGTTCGCCCGTCACGACGACGTGATGGCTCACCAGAGCCACCACTGGGAGCCGCGGCGACTGGTCGGTCGGTGACCCATGGGCGGAAACCTCGCGGGCCCCTAGCCTAACCGCACGCTTGCCTTCGAGAGGCGCGCCCCGTCGCGGCGGGCCGCCGCCGGCTAGCGGTGGCGCGGTCCGTTCGCGGCCACGAGGCGCAGGAGCGTGAGCTCCGGCCTCGTGCCGAGGCGCACTGGCGGACCCCACGTCCCCGTGCCGGCACTGACGTAGACCCACAAGCGGCCGCGGCGCGAGAGCCCCGCCGCGTGCGGCCCGTGGACCAGATGAATCACGAACGTCCACGGGAAGAACTGGCCGGCGTGCGTGTGTCCCGACAGTTGCAGGTCGAAGCCGGCCTGCTCGGCCAGCGGCGCGATCTTCGGATTGTGCGCCAGGAGCAGACGGAAGGCCGGCCGTGCGTTGCCGTCGGTCGCGAGGTCCGGACGCGGCCGCGCGTTGGGATCGGACATTCGCGCGGCGAAATCGATGACGCCGCCGATCAGGAGGCGTGCCGCGCCACGCGCGATGGTGACGTGGGCGTTGCGGAGCACGCGAAATCCCATCGCCTCGAAGTGCGCCGTCCACGGCGCCGCCCCCGAGTAGTAGTCGTGGTTGCCGAGCACGAAGAACGCCCGGTCCCCGGACGCCAGCGCCTCGAGCGGCGCGACGTGGGGCGCCAGCCGCGGCACCGGCCCGTCTACGATGTCGCCGGTCAGCGCGATGAGATCCGGCGCGAGCTCCTTCGTCATGTCGACGACCCGCTGGACGTATGCGAGCCGCATCGTCGGACCGACGTGCAGATCGCTGATCTGCACGATCCGGAGTCCGTCGAGATCCGGCGCCAGCCCCTCCACCGGAATATCGACGCGACGGACGTAGGGGCCCCGCAGCGCGGCCAGCGCGCCGACGCAGACCGCGGCGAGTGCAGCGACCGGCACCCACGCAGCGCCCGCCTCATCGAGTCGCGTGTGCCCAGCCGCCAACGGCGGCAGCGCGGCCGTCGCCAGCAGGAGCACGTCGCGTCCCACCGTCAGCACGAGGAGAAAGCTGAGCCATCCCATGCAGAGGAAGCTCAGCGCCTGCACCCACTCGTGCACCCGGCCCCGGCGATCCCGATCGCCGAACCAGTAGACGACCGGAAGGACCCACACCATGACGAACGGCGCCGCCAGCGCCACCCGGAGCGGCGCCGTCGACGTCAATCGCGCGGCGATGTACGCGTATCCAGCCAGGAGGATCGCGCTCACCACGAGCACGAACGGATGAAGGAGACGCCTCACCAACTGATGCTACCAGAACCCGCGTAGACTGAAGATCTCACCCAGCGGAAGAAACGCGAGCGCCAGACCGTGTACGGCCTACCGGACGAACCGTGAGCGTCGCTACGGCCTCACCGGGACTTCGACGAATTCGTCACCCACACTCACGCGGACTCGAAGATCGACCGGAGTCGAGCGGCCGGTCGGCACGGTTCCACGGTAAGTGCCCGGCTCAGGGAGGGCGCCCATCGCAATGCTCTCCACGGTGCCGTCCGCCATGTGCGCGACGAGCAACACGTCGCCGACCACCATGGGCTGGCCCGCCGGGTCGAAGAGGCGCACAGAGTAAGAATCGCCCCATCCCCGCGATACCGGCTCGCGCACGAGCTCGGCGCGGCCCGCGAACTGCGTAGGCGTGGCCTTCGGCGTCGCCTCCTCAGCCGACGGCGCGCTGGCGACCTGGTTGGACGATGGTGGAGCACTCGGATTCGGTCGGGCCGTGGAGTCGAGTCTGGGCCGGCCTCCGCTCGCTCCCTGGCCAGTTCGGGCTTTCGTCGGCGCACCGGTCTCATTGGCTGGAGTGCTAGCGCCTCGAGGCGGCCTGCTGGTGTCTTTGGGTGGGGGGCTGGTGTCTTTGGGTGGGGGGCTGGTCTCTCTGAACGTGATGCCCCGCTCCCAGGACGCGGTGCCGGTCACTTCGGAAGGACCGCTCGTTTCGCGTTGCCCAAGAGTCAGCCTGTCGTCGTCGCGCGGGGACACCCATTTCGTGCTCGGTGGGCCGCCGGTCGAGGGTAACTCGATATTCGGGCTGCCCGGGGGAGGAGTCTTGCTGCGCGCGGGCCGAGTCTCCGCGACCACGGGCTCTTCGGTGGCCGGCAATTGCGCCGGAGTGAAACTCCGGTTGGTCTGGTCGGGCGGCCGATCTGTTCCGCCCGAGAGCAGCGGTCCCGTGAAAAGCTGACTCAGGAGACTCGGGCCACTATTAGGTCCCACAAGTGACAGCACTAGCGTGGCCAGAGTCACGCCGCTCAATACTCCGAGTAGCTTCACGATCAGGGTGCCTGACCGTTGGGGCTGGAAACTGCTGACGCTCTCGAGCTGCTCTTCGTCCTCGTCATCCTCCGGGGAGAGGCGCTCGATCGGCACTTCGGAAAGAAGTAGAGAGCGCGGGGTCCTGTCCTCTGTCGGGAGGGCGGACGCCGGGACGATGGCAAACCCATTGGCCTCGAGCGCGAGGTCGACCTGAACGTGGCGGCGGTCTTCTTTTAGATCGGGTAGTCCGGAAGCCCCCCCGTGACGCCGGTTCATGATGATTTGAAGATCGCCCTCCGAGCAAAGCGATGCTTGGAGAGCCGCGACGAAGTCCTCACTTGGGAGCCGCTTGCCGGAGATGATGCACAGGCGTGTAGGCTGAACTGTCACCAGGTCCTCCGCGCCTCTATCAATGCGGATGCCGGACCGATCTTCAAAGATTGTAAGCCCGATGTAAACTTCGTCGAAAGATCGACGCCGCAGGAGGTGTCGCCATCACGTCCGACGAGATCGTGCGGAGCGCCTTCGAGGCGTTTCGCGCCGATGCGGAAACCGTGCCTCCTTTGACCCTCCGCGGTGGCAATGCAGTCGACAGCTACGACGACGCCGAGCCCTTCGACCCCGCGTGCGATGACCCGACTGACGCGTACATCGAGGGATTCGCCTTCTGGGGGCTCGGCTACCTCGACGCACAATCGTGGCGGCACTATCTCCCTCGACTCATCAGTTACGCCTTCCGGCGTCCGGACGATCCGGCGATGGCTGTGGAGGCGCTGATCCGTTCGCTGCGGCCGCCGGATCGGTATCCGCCCCGCCTCGCGACCTTGACCGCCGAACAGGAAGCGGTCGTCGTCGCCTTTCTCGAGTCGCTCGCGCTCCGCGACGGTACCAGTCACGTGCAGGATGACGCGCGGCAGGCCCTGGAGGAATGGTGGCTACCCGGGGCCCGACACCGGCCGCGGACCCAAGAGGTGGCTGCCCTGCGATCGGCACCGGTGACCTATCAAGTCGTCGAACGAGCACGATACCGCCTGATGCTTCCTGCAGCCTTCACGAGCAGCGGAGCACGACACATCGCCGAGGAGTCCCGCACCGTCGAGGTGTGGCGCGGGACACTCTGTGGGGACGTGCCCACAACGGTCGCGATCAATCTCACCCCGTTGGCCGGTCGGCATCTCCGACAAATCATGGAACGGGCAGCCGCGGGCCTTCGCGCCGCGAGCGTCGCACCCCGCTCTTTGCGCGTGCCCGGGGCGACACGATCAGAACGCCTCGACGGTCTGACGCGAGGCGACAGCCCGACGGAGCCGGAACGTGTCATGATCGTGGCCGCCGTCATTGGCCAGGAACTCATCCTGCTCACAGTTCGGAGCTGGCCGCGAGACGACGTCGAGGCTGCGATGGAACGGATCGTCGCCGCGCTCGAGATCGTGGCACGTGACTGACGATCACCGAGATGGCGTGGGCGTGGTGGAGCACGATGGGTGTGCCGGCGATGCCCTTGCGCAGCCGGCAACTCCTCAGGGCCCGGTGATGAGGGTCGAGAGCAGGCGCTGCGACACAGGTTTCACGAGGTGAGCATCGAATCCCGCCTGCGTCGACCGCCGCCGATCCTCGGCCTGACCGTATCCGGTCACGGCGATGAGCAAAGCCGCCTTGCCGACCGGGCTCGCGCGGACCGCCCGTGCGACCTCGTACCCGTCCAGCCCTGGCAGTCCGAGATCGATTAGCACCACTTCGGGCTGATGAGCCAGCGCCAGGGCGACGCCGTGAGGACCGTCGGCCGCCGCGAATACGCGATGCCCGAGCGACTCCAGCAGCAGCCCCAATGACTCGCGGGCGTCGTCGTTGTCCTCGACGATGAGAATAGTCCGGCGGCGATCCGGGGTGGCCACGGTTGGGGCTGGCGGCGGCGTGCCCGTCGCCTCTACAGGAAGCCGCACGATGAATTGCGCGCCGCGCCCGTGGCCCTCGCTGGCGGCGCTGATCGTGCCGCCGTGCATCTCTACAAGGCGCCGGCTGAGGGCGAGGCCGATGCCGAGCCCACCGACGGAGCGGTCTATTGTCTGCTCGGCCTGGGCGAACAGCTCGAAAAGCCGGGGCAGCATCTCCTGATCGATGCCTATCCCGGTATCGCTCACGCGAATGACGCCCTCCTGCCCTTCTCGTAGGACGTCAACGTCTATCGAGCCGCCGCTGGGCGTGAATTTCACGGCGTTGTCCAGCAGGTTGGTGATGATCTGCGCCAGTCGCGTGGAGTCGGCATTCACGATCACCGACTCAGCCCGAAACGTCACCCGACGACCATGGGCTCGACCGCTCTCCCGCAGTGAGCGGAGGCAGCCGCCGGCCACGTCCCCCAGGTCCAGGGGATGGCGGGTGAGCGCGATTTTCCCCGCAGTCGCCCGTGCCACGTCCAGCAGGTCGTCGACCAGTCGCGTGAGGTGATGGGTCTGGCGATGGATGATCTGTCGAAGCCGCGCCGCCCTGTCCTCGCCGCCGGCCCCGCCGTGATCGAGCGCGGCCACGGCGTTTACGATCGCTCCGAGCGGGTTGCGCAGCTCGTGGGACAGCGTGGCGAGGAATTCATCCTTGCCACGATTGGCCTCGGCCGTCTCGCGATAGAGCTGTGCGTTCTCGAGGAAGATACCCGCGAGGTCGCTGATCCCCTGGACCAGACTGATCTCCCACTCGGTGACTGACCGTCGCGCCGTCCACCAGATCACGAAGAAGCCGCCGACTGGCCGGTCCTTGACGCGGATCGGTACGAAGAGATCGGACTGATGGGGGAACTGACGGAGCGTCTCCGGATCGACGCGCGGGTCGCCCGGCATGTTGTCGGTCCACACCGCACGCCGGTGAACCCACGCCTCCTCGATTGCCTTGTGGCCCTTGATCGGAATCGGGATCCGCTGGAATGCATCCAGCATGTCGCGGGGCACGCGATAACCGGCCGTTGGCCACAGGCTTTCGCGCGCCGAGTCGGCAAGGTAGGCGCCGACCATATCCGCGCCGAGCGCCAAAGCGATCTCTCGCGCCACTCGCCGCATCGTCTCGGTAGGGTCCAACGTCGAGCTCAGCGCGCGACTTACCGCGAGCAGGGTCTCCGTCTCCCGCAAGCGCAGCTGCTCTCGCTTCCGCAATTCCGCCCGCTCCGCTTCGGCCAGTTTACGGCCAGCGATATTCCGCAGGATGGCCAGGTGACGACCGGCTACGAACCGCGCCGTGGCACTGTACTCGACGTGCCTCACCTCGCCATCAGGGCGAGTCACGCGCAGCTCTCCAGCCTGCTCGCCGGACTGGAGAAAACTCTCCCACGCTGTCTTGAGATCCACCCCGGGCTCGAGGAAGTCATCGAAGCGACGGCCGAGCAGCTCGGGGGCGGATAGACCAAGCAGCCGGCAGGCGGCAGGATTGACGTCAACGAACGTCCGCGCATCGTCGACGACGATCACGGCGTCACGAGCGGCCGCGAGGAGCGCCTCGGACTCTTGCTGGCTGGACACCCAGACTAGAGCTACCGCCGACCACCATCGACAGTCAAGGCGCTAGAGAAGTGGCTCTTCCCGAATCAGGGATGTGGATTCTCGTGAAGGGCTGATTGACGAGCCCCCTTAGCCCCGGCATTTGCGCGGGTCAATAACCCAGGCTACGATCCCCGGCAATTCCCCTAAACAGAGGAATGGGGGCGATGGCCAAGTCGGACCTATTGCGGGTCGAGGACGTGCGCGATGCCTACCGGGTGATCGGAGAAAGCCGTGACAACTCACGTCCGTTTACCAGATCTCGGATGGCAGCGCCAGCAAGGTGATCGCCTGCACCGCGCCCATGGCGAACGAGAGTTCTCGCCACGGGAGCAGCGATTGCTGAGCGTCGTGCACGGGGAGCTCGGCGAGCTGATCGGCCGATCTCTCGTCAGCGCTCCCGAGCCGCGCCCGGACAAGCTCTCGCCGCGGCTGCGGCAGACGCTCGCGTGTCTGTTAGAGGGCGACAGCGAGAAGCAGGTTGCCTCTCACCTCGGTCTGAGCCAGGCCACGACACATCAGTACGTGACCACCCTCTACCGCCATTTTGGAGTCCAGAGCCGCGCCCAGCTCGTGGCCCATGCCATCAAGCGTCTCGCCCGAAGGGAATGGAAAGAGCGTCAAGCCCCACGATAGGCTCACGTTCCCGGCTAGGTGGGATCCCACACCCTGGTTGTGTGGGCTGGATCTGAGCCAACAAACGTACAGGGTGGCGAATCGACTGTCGCTGACTGTGTGTCTCAAGCTCCTAGGGAGGACTGACCATGCCAGACGACTTCGAATACATCTCGCGCGCGCGTCTCGAGTACCAGGGCGGCTATCGCTTCGCCTATCTCGGTGAAGTCGCCGAACCCGTCATCTACGGTGTCCAGGGAGCACTGCGCGAGTATTACGGCGCCAAGGAGGGTCCGCCGATCGCCTCAACGCTCGACCACATCGTCGCCGCCGTCGCCGGCTGAATGTACGGCACCCTGCGAGGCGCCCTGGCAGGGCGCAAGATCGCGTTTGACCGTGAGACCTACAAGGCTAGCGTCGAGGGACGGATCGTTGGGATCGGCAAGACGATTCGGATCCGGTCCATCCATGTGCACTACGACCTCGCGGTGCCTCCCGACGCGGCGGAAGCGACAGAGCGGGCGCTGGCCGTGCATGTCCAGGGCTGTCCCGCGCACCAGAGCGTGAAAGACGCCATCGTGATTAGCTGGGACGCCACGCTCCGTGCCGGCGACCGCACGGTGACCATTCGCGAGGAGAACCCTGCTACTTCCGCCTAGGAACTTCACCACCATCGGGCCGAAGGAAGGCGAGCGTTTCCCGGAAGTGCGCCTACCTGACCAGACCGGCACGCGAGTGGGACCCCTCGTTCTTCTCATAACCCAAAGATCCCTGGATCGAATCCGGCCCCCGCAACCGAGCCCTTCACGTCTTGACACCAGAGCCAACGCGCGACAAACAACGCGTCGTGAAGTAGCGCTTCTCACGTAAGTGACTTGGGCTCTCGTTGGCGCTCGTTGTGGGCAACCTCCTGGGTAGTTCCTGCGTGAAGTCGGGGTGGTCGGCCGGTTCTCGCTGGAGTGTGTCCGGTAGCGGCAGCTGGTACGACGTTACGGTCAGCGCGGCTGGCGTCGAGCTGCGCTTTGCAGGGCGCATGGAGACTGGCAACAGATGGCTCAGCGAGCCTGCGATGGGGGAATGACAGGGAAATAGCGATTCCTTGGTAGAGAGTCCGGCAACTAGCCATTCCTGGGTAAAGCATCTTCGAGTCGCGGATAATGGCAAGACGCCCCCAGCACGGCACCATCCACGACTCGGTCTACAATGTGTTCAGTTTCGGACTGTTCGCCGCGTACGAGCTGGAGTCGGAAGACGCGAAAACCCTGGGTATGAGCCAACCGGAGCTCCAAGAGCTCGAAAAAACATAGTTCGGATGTGTGTTGAATTGGGGGGCCGCCAAACGACTAAGGGCGAAGGACCAAAATAAACAAGGAGAAGACCTATGCAATTCATGATGCTGATGATCCCCAATGTTTACAGAGGTAATAAGAAGTTGGACCCCGGCTTTGTGCCCGACCCAAAGAAAGTTCAAGAGATGGCCCGCTTTAATGAGGAGTTGGGCAAGGCCGTCAAAATCCTCTCGCTGAACGGGCTTCATCCGCTCAACACCGGCGCGCGTGTTTCGTTCGGAAAAGGGAAGCCGATGCTGACCGATGGGCCGTTCATCGAGACGACAGAAGTGCTGGGCGGTTATTGGATGGTGGAGGCCAACTCAAAGGAAGAGCTCGTGAAATGGGCGCAGCGGTGCCCCGCCGACGAAGGCGACGTGATTGAGATCCGTCAGATTTTCGACGCGGCGGACTTTGCCATCAAGAAATAGGAGGCGGCCATGACGAGGTGTGGCCGATCATTCCGCTGACGCACTCGTAGCCGCGGGCGCGCGCTGGCGAGCAAGGACACTCGCCCGCGCGCTCGCCATCCCGGGGCAGCTCGCCGAGATCCGGGGGACGACTCCTAGCCGGACGGGGCTAAGATTGGTAGGCGCGATGAGCTGCCCATCCTGCGGACACGAGAACCCCGCCGGGGCGAGGTTCTGCAACGACTGCGGCGCGCGTCTGGCGGCGCCGGCGACCGCTCCCGAGCCACGCTCCTACACGCCGCGCCACCTCGTCGAGAAGATCCTCGCCTTCAAGAGCGCGCTCGAGGGCGAGCGAAAGCCCGTCACTGTCCTCTTCGCCGACGTCGTGCGCTCGATGGAGCTCGCCGAGCGCGTCGATCCCGAGGAGTGGCATCGCCTCCTCGATCGCCTCTTCCGGATCCTCGCGGACGGCGTCCACCGCTATGAGGGGACCATCAACCAGTACACCGGCGACGGCATCATGGCGCTCTTCGGCGCCCCGATCGCCCACGAGGACCACGCCCAGCGCGCCTGCGCGGCCGCGCTCGAGCTGGCGCGCGACCTCGGGGCGCTCGCCGAAGACGTGCGGCGCGAGAGCGGGCTCGATTTCGCGGTGCGGATGGGCCTCAACTCGGGCGAGGTCGTCGTCGGGCGAATTGGCGACGACCTGCGTATGGACTACACCGCGCAGGGTCACGTCGTCGGGCTCGCCGCCCGCGTGCAGCAGCTGGCGCCGCCGGGCGGCATCAGCGTGACCGAGCAGACCGCACGGCTCGCGTCGGGTTTCTTCGACCTCCTCGACCGCGGGGAGCAGAACCTCAAGGGCGCGAGCGTCCCTGTGCGGGTGTTCGACCTGCGAGGCCCGGGTCCGATCCGGAGCCGCTTCGACCGTTCACGCGCCCGCGGCTTCTCGCGCTTTGTCGGCCGAGAGCGCGAGCTCGCGCTGCTCGAGAGGGCCCTGGGCGACGCGCAGTCCGGTCGGCCGACGGTCGTCCTGCTCACCGCGGAGCCGGGCGCGGGAAAGAGCCGCCTGTGTCACGAGTTCGTCGAGCGCTCCCGCAGCGTGGCGCTCCACTATGCCCGTGCGCTCTCCCACGGGCACATGCTCCCCTTCCACGCCATTGTCGAGCTGGCGCGCGGTCTCTTCGGCGTCGACCAAGACACGTCGGCGGCGGACATCCGAAGCGCCGTGGGGCGCGGTCTGACGAGCTCGCAGCCCGTCGACCCGATCGCTCTGGCCTTCTGGCTCGAGCTTCTCGGCGCGCCCGATCCCGCGCTGGCTCCTTCGGAGCTGGAGCCCGAGGCGCGCCGTATGCGTCTTTTCCAGTCATTCTGCGATCTGATCCAGGCCCGCGCTCGACGCGAACCCACGTTGCTCTGGGTCGAGGACCTGCACTGGCTCGACCCGGCGAGCGAAGCCGCGCTGGAGATGCTCACCGAGCGTCTGCTGGCTCCGGAGTCGGCCGGCAGCCGGGCGCTGCTGCTTGCGACCACGCGCCCCGAGTATCGGCCGGCGTGGTCCGCACGGGTCGAGCGGCTGTCGCTGGCGCCCCTCACCGCCCAGGACTCCTCGACGTTGCTCGACGACTGGCTCGGATCCGACCCGGCGCTTGCGCCGCTCCGCGCCCGGATCGACGCCAGTGCCCGCGGCAATCCCCTCTTCGTCGAGGAGATCGTTCGCTCGCTCGTCGAACGCGGCGTGCTGCGTGGCGAACGCGGCGCGTACGCGCCGGCCGCCCCGGTCGAGGAGATCGCACTGCCCGAGACCGTTCAGGCCGTCCTCGCGTCGCGCATCGATCGACTCTCGCAGCGCGACAAGGACGTGCTCCAGGCCGCGGCTGTGGTCGGCCGAGATGTGCCGACGGAGCTGCTGCGCGTCGTGGTCGATCTGGCCGGACCCGATCTCACCGCGTCGCTCGAGCGGCTCGCGACGGCCGAGCTCCTCGGTCCCGCGGGGCCTCCGGGCGAGTGCGCCTTCCGGCATCCCCTCACGCAGGAAGTGGCCTACCGCACTCAGCTTCTGGATCGCCGGCGCCGGACGCACGCGGGCGTCGCGCGAGCGCTGCTCGCGATCCACGGATCCGCGGCCCCGACGCACGCCGCGCTCCTCGC
>Ga0209055_1001061_pt1 | contig 18446 bp, 18 predicted proteins | sample GraSoiAngelo_110_FD_185875 | JGI IMG/M metagenome (GOLD analysis project Ga0209055, IMG submission 185875) | Grasslands soil microbial communities from the Angelo Coastal Reserve, California, USA - 14_0903_12_30cm (SPAdes) (version 2) | ecosystem: Environmental > Terrestrial > Soil > Grasslands ... | reverse complement strand
CTGCGTGACCTCCTGCGAGCCGTCATAGGGCGCCACCATCGTGAGGATGTAGTTCGGCGGCCCGGAATTGACGAGCGCGCCGCTCGGCGGGGTGCTCGCCTCACCCTGCGTCAGGGCCCAGAGCGCGCGCTCCACCCCCGATTCGGCCAATGCGCGCGCCTGGACGCTGTGCATCTGATTGCTCGCGATCTGCGGCTCGCTCGTGGCAAGCACGGCGAAGGCCGCCATGAGCGCGCCCAGGATCGCCATCACGATCAGCGCCATCGGAAACGCGATGCCCTGCTCGTCTCGCACGGGGTTCCTGGTCTTCATTATTCGTTCCTCAGTCTCACGCGGCCCGCGACGGTGGCCTGGCGGTTGGCCGGCGAGTAACTCGCCAGCGTCGTGTCCTCCGACCGTGTCGTGATCGAGATGTTCACGGCGTAGACGTTCGCCGCCGTGGTCGTGGCGACGTTGGTGATGTCGTAGTAGGTCACCGTGAAGTTGCTCACGCCGCCGACGAGGGTGTCGGGTTGTCCGGCGAGCGCGGGGACGGTCTGGTTGCGATGGAGAAGGTACGGCGCGCTGGCGCCACTGAGAGAGTACTCGACGGTGACGAGCGTGCTGGTGTCGTCGAGGAACGTAAACTTGACGTCGTTCGCGCCCGCCGTCGCGACCGAGCTGGCGTCGCGCAACTCGCGGAGCATCCGCTCGAGCGCGACCCGCGCGTTCTGCTGGACCTCGGCGCGCCCCGCGCCGTAGAGGTAGGCGTTCTGCCCCTGCTGCAGCGTCAGGAACAGCCCGGCTAAAAGCAGCCCCAGCACCGCCATCGCCGCCAGCAGCTCGGCGAGGGTGAAGCCCCGCTCGTCGCGCATCACGCCTGTCAGGCTCATCGCTGGCTGACTGCCATCTGGACCCTGATGGACTTGGGGCCCGTGGTGCCGGTCGCGGGGGCCGGGTTCAGCGGGGTGTACGTCACGGTGACGGTCACCAGACGCATGTGGGCGTCCGTGATGCCCACGCACCCCCCGCCGGTGCTGCAATCGGTGATCCGCACGGTGCGCGCGTAGGCGGGGAAATTCGTGACCGCGCTCTCGTCGGCGAGCCACGTAATGGCGCCCCCGGCGTTGATCGTCGTCGCGCCATTGATACACGTCCCGCCCGCGGGGACCGTCGGAGCCGCGGTGGACGAGGCGGAGGCGCCGAGACAATCGTTCGCCGGCGACCCCACCCACGGCAGGTTCTTGGCCTGTTCCAGCTGCTGCTCGGCGAGGAACGTCGCGGTCGACATCTGGTTGCCGTCCTGCACGGCGTAGCCCGCGATCGGCACGACGCTCGCCAGCGCGACAAGCGCCAGGGTAATGATGACGGCGGCGATCAGCACCTCGGCGAGGGTGAATCCGCGCTGGTCGGTCAATCCGTGATGGACGTTCATTCTCATGGTCCAATCGTGACGCGGCCCGCGAGGGCGACGTTCACGCTCAACGTGGCGTGGTCTACTGGGTTCCGAACGGTGTAGGTCGCGGCGGTGTTCGCGGCCCCCAGATAGTTGAAGACCACGTTCGCGGTCGTCGTGCTCACGGTGATGGTGTTCTGGAGGGTGAACCAGCCGTTCCCGTCCGTGCCCGGCCCTTTCCACACGGTCCCGGCGCAGCCGCCCGTCAGGAACTGCACCTTGGAGGCGCTCTGGTTCACGCAGACCGTCGTGTTCTGGGCAATCGCCAGGGACCGCCCCCGGTTGAGGATCGTGGCCAGCTCTTGGGCGCCTCCCTTGAGAGCCGCCGAGCGCCAGTAGGAAACGAACGCCGGCACGCTCACCGTGGTGATGATGCCAATCACGGCGACCAAGACGAGGAGCTCCGTGAGGGTGAACCCCCGACGGTCGAGCCAGGGGCGACGCGCCAGTTGCCGAAACGTTCTCGCCATTATCACGAGCGGTCTTCACAGCAAGGCGTGTGCCCGATTCTCAGTGTGGCGCTTTATCAACTGGTTGCACGGGCGACCTGGCATGCGCTTGGTAAGTCATTGGACATTTTCCGATGTCGTTTGGTCACCTCATGGCAAACAAATCACAAGTAATCACAACAAAATGTGGCTGTTGACTCTCACAGAATATGAACTTCATCGAGCCGCGATAGGGTCGTTACGGGGCTCCGTCTGGGCCACGCTCCGTCCGCTCATCGGTTTGTACCTGATGCGGCCTCACTTGCTCCGACGCCATCTGCAGTACAGCTTCGACGAGGTGCCAGACCGGATGCGTCGCACCGGTTCCGCCACTCAGGGTCCAGACGCGCCGGAGCAGGTCCTGAGCGCGCTGGAATCGGATTGGCGGGACCGCAGTTTTCATCAACTCAGGATGGGTTTCGGCGAGTCGGCGCCGGAGTAGCTTGATCATCACGTGCGGTGGTACGCCCCGCTCCTTCCACGTGGCCCGCAGGGAGTGCGGCGATGGAGAGTTCCTCGCTTCCTCCTCCAGCCACGCCCCGGAAACCTCGCGCGTGGCGTCATGCCACGGAGTCCGATTGGCCCACCTGCGCGATCTCACGAGAGGTGTCTCTCCCAGCGTCTCTATCCAGAAGAATCGACCGGCGACGGCGACGCCGGCCGACCGGCCGGCGGAGCCTCATTGAGGACGCGGCGAACCGGGAGCCGCACTCCCTCCAGAGAACGTTTTTCTACGCTGTCGTAGCCGAAGACTCGGCCGCCCGTCACTGGCCAGCCTGTGCCGGCTGCCGCAATATAATCGGCTCTGCCAAGACTTCGCGAAGTGCGAGCAGCGTCAGCGATAGCATCGAGATCAGGCTCTGACGACCGCACTGGCCAGTGGGCGCTGAATGACGGCAAACGCGGGCGATTCGATGCTCCGCTACTGGATTCCTGTCTCACTCGCACGGACTCCGTTGCACCACCCTTTGGGAATGTGACATTCACGCTCCGCTCTCCAATGCAACCGACAACGATCCTACGGAACCGAGCATGAAGAATCTGGAGACCGGGCTACTCTCGGTCCCCTCCCTCGTTTCACGCCCCAACCATAAACAGCAGAACCTTACGATTAGTTAAACGTAGAAGAAGGCCATCCTTAGTAGTTCTTATCCTTAGTAGTTCTTCAGGTGCCCTCACCTACGCTTCCTCCATTCGAGCGAAGGACGGACGAAGCGTCATTGTGCGAACTTTTGTCCATCGAGGATGACAAGAAGGCCGCGTTACTAGTGGCCAAAAAGTCTTCATGAACAACGCCTTGTGGTGGAGATCGCGTAAGCCGGCGAAGACGGCGATGAGCAGGGGAGCATTATGGACTACGACGTAATCCTGCTCGATCGGTTCCCGCCAGACAAAGGCGGCGTCGCCCTGTCGCGTGACTTGTGCAAGCTAGGAATCGCGACACCGATCCTCATGCTGACGGCACGCATTGGCTGGGGGCCGGTGCTGGTACCGCCGGCGTAGGCCGGTGAACCTGCCGAGCAGCTCAATGCTCTGCGTGGATTCCCGGCTCTGTCCCAAGCTTCTCGGCCGTGTCTCGGCTGATGAGAACTCGTGATATTAAGAACGGCGAGGGGACGAAAATCACGCGCGCATTTCAATCCCGGGGTTGGGGGCGTTGAGTCAACAGCGCCTAAATTCTTTCAACCACTACGAAAGCGCGTGGCGGACTTTAAACACGGGTTCGAATCCCGTTGGGGCCATCCAGCTCGATTTCGTTCACTCTCTTCGAATTTGTTCTCATCCTGACTCGGTCAACATTCTGACCGCTTTTTCCTCGTAGAACGCCACCGCACGCTTGAGCTGCTGCGGCCGAATGCTGGTGTAGATCTGCGTCGTATCGATTCGCTCGTGCCCGAATTGAAGCTCCTCTCGCAGCTCGGTTGAAGGCGCAGCCGTTTCTGGGGGGGAGTCAGACCCGAGGGCATGCGAATCACCAAGCTGCGCCCAGTTGTCGGTTCGTCGTAGAGACACAAGGTGCCCATCGACTGAGCCCCCGCAGCGAGGACGGCCGTCTGCGCCGCTGATGGTTTTGACTGATCGTCAGCGATCGCCGGGGGTGGCGCCGAATTCCGTCGGCGAAGACCTCACGCCACCTGCGGCCTGCGCTGCCGCGGAAAGCTCGAGCGCCGGCGCAGGCGGCTCGCGTCGAACGCTGAGCCAATCGCCTCCGAGGCGCCCGCGCACCATCGGCCAGAGGCCGTCCGGCTCGAACAGAATCGCCGCGATGGCGACGATTCCGAGCCCGATCAGATACCAGCCCGCCGACAGCCCGAACACGACCGTGAGGGCCTCGCGAAGGGCGAAATAGATGATGACGCCGAGGATCGGCCCCTCGAGGGTTCCGATGCCGCCGATGATCACGATGATCATCATCGCGACCACCCAGTTCGGGTCGAACGCGAACCCTGGCGCGACGTAGAGCGTCGCCGTGAAGCTCACCGCACCGGCCAGGCCGCATCCGGCGGCGGCAATCACGAACGCGATGAAGCGGTTCCACCACACGTCAACGCCGATGCTGGCCGCTGCGACGTCGTTGTCTCGAACGGTCATGAGCCCGAGGCCGACCCTCGATCTCAGCAGCGCGTAGGTGCCGGCGACGGACGCGACGGCGATGGCGGCGCTGATCCAGAAGGTCAGAGGCTCGAGCCAGCGCGGGTCGACCAGCCGGGCGGTCGGCAGCCCGACGCCGCGCTCGCCGCCGAGCCGCTCGGTCTTTGAGACGAGCAGGGACACGACCTCCGAGAAAACCCAGGTGCCGATCGCGAAGTACGCCTCCCGCAGCCGGAACATGAAGACCGCGACGACCGCGGCGACCGCCGCGCACAGCAGCGGCGCCAACGGCAGAACCCAGAAGGGCGCGACCTTCAGCGAGATCGAGGCGAAGAACAGACAGTAGGCGCCGAGGCCGACGAACACCTGCTGTCCCATCGACACGAGCCCGGCGTAGCCAGCCAGCAGGTTCCACATCTGCGCCATGGCGAGCATCAACATCGCCTCGGACAGGAAGCGCTGGGTTCCCTCGCCGATCAGCCAGGGCGCCGAGACGACGGCCAGCAGGCCGAGGACGACCAGCGACCACCTGACGACCGTCACGAGCGCCCCCGGAACAGGCCGTTGGGCCTCAACAGCACCCCGACGAGGAACAAGAGGTGGGCGTAGAGCGGCCCCGCATTCGGATCGAGCCTGAGGCCGACCAGTTCGGCGACGCCGAGCGCGATGCCGCCGAGCATCGCGCCCCAGAAAGTCCCCAGCCCGCCGAGCACGACGACCTCGAACGCGACCAGAAGACGCTCGACGCCGGAGTAGGGGGTGAATGATGCCCGGATCGCGAGCAGCATGCCGGCCACACTGGCCAGCGCGAGGGAGAGGCCCATCACGAGGTTGTAGACGCGTCCGGGATTCACGCCCATCAGGCGCACGACGTCTCGATGGTCGGCGGTGGCCCGCACGATCCGGCCGAATCGCGTCCGTGTCAGGATCAGCTGGAGGCCAGTGAACAGCGCGACCGAGAGTGCCAGGATGAGCAGCGGCAGCACGCCGACGTGCAAGTCGCCGATGCCCGCGCTGGCCTGGGCCAGCCGACCGGCCTGCAGATGACGAGGGTCGGCACCGTAGACCTCGACCATGAGGTTCCGCATCACCACCGCCACGCCGAAGGTCAACAGGATGCCCGCAAAGGGATCCGGTCTCGTCACGACACGGTTGATCAAGACGGCCTGCAGCACGAAGCCCAGCACGAACGCGATCAGCGCGACCGGCAGCAGGAGTGCCAGCGGATGAAGCCACGGGACGACGCCGACGAGCGACACGCCGAGAAACGCGCTGAGCACGATGAATTCGCCATGCGAGAGGTTGACCACACGCATCACGCCGACGATGAGGGCGAGCCCGACGCCGAGCAGACCGTAGAGGCCGCCGTAGAGGACGCCGTTGATGATCGTTTCGACCCAAATCATAGAGCGTCGCGCCTCATCCGCGTCAGGTGCCGAAGTAGGCGCGCGAGAGCTGATCGAGACCCATGCCCCGCGCCTGTCCGTGCAAGGTGACCCGTCCCTTGAGCAGGCAATAGACTCGATCGGCCGCGCCGGCGGCGCGCTTGACGTCCTGCTCGACCAGGACGATCGAGGCGCCCTCGGCCCGGATGCTCCCGAGCGACTCGTAGATCTGATCGACGACGAGCGGCGCGAGCCCGAGCGAGATCTCGTCGCAGAGCAGGAGCTTCGGATTCGACATCAGGGCACGGCCGATCGCGACCATGTGCTGCTGGCCTCCCGACAGCTGATCGGGCCGTTGCCGCCGGCGCTCGCCCAGCACCGGGAAGAGCTCGTAGACGCGCGCCAAGGTCCACGCGCCCGGCCGGCGGTTGAGCGCTCCCATCATAAGATTTTCCTCGACGTTCAACGAGGGAAAGAGCAAGCGCCCTTCCGGCACCAGGGACAGCCCGAGGCGCGAGATGCGCTCGGCCGGCTCGCCGACGATCGGCTCGCCGGCGAAACGGATCTGGCCGCGCCGGCTGTCGATCAGCCCGACCAGACACTTGAGGAAGGTCGTCTTGCCCGCGCCATTCGCGCCGATGAGGGCGACCGTCTCGCCGGCCTCGACGTGGACCGTGACGCCGAAGAGCGCCTGGAAGTCACCGTAGAACGCGTCGAGAGCCTGGACCTCAAGCAACGTCATCGGCACGGAACCCCATGTAGATCTCTCGCACGAGCCGGCTCGTCATCACCTCCGCCGGAGGCCCCTCGAGCACGTTGCGACCGAAGTGCAGGACCATGATCCGATCGGCCACGGCGCGGAGCGCGTGGGGGATGTGCTCGATCCAGATGATCGCGTGACTCGTCTTCAGGCTCTTGACGAGGGCGACCAGCTCCTCGACCTCCGGCTCGGTGAGCCCGGCGGCGATCTCGTCGAGGAGCAAGACCTTCGCGCACGACGCGACGGCCTTGCCGAGCTCGAGCCGCTTTCTGTCCAGGAGCGGAAGCTGTCCGGCGAGCATCGCCGCCTTCGCGGTCAGCCCCATGGTCGCCAGCACCTCGACGGCGGCCGTCGCGGCCTCCGATCCGGAGCGTCCGGCGCCAAAGGACGCGGCGGCGAGCACGTTTTCGTAGACGGTGAGGTGAGGGAACGGCTGCGGAATCTGGAACGCGCGGACGATGCCGCGCCTGGCGCGGAGATGCGCCGGCAGTCCACCGAGATCCCGGCCTTCGAAGCGAATCGTTCCGTCGTCGGGCTCGATGGTGCCGGCGATCAGATTGAAGACGGAGCTCTTGCCCGCGCCGTTGGGCCCGATCATCCCAAGACAGTGACCCGAATCGAGCGAGAAGGTCACGTCGTCGGCGACGACGATCGCGCCGAAGTGCTTGTGCAATCCCGCGACTTCGAGGAGCGCCGACATCTCACTGCCATGCCGCCCCGCCGGAAGACCGGCGAGGCGACGGTTTGGCTTAGCCGAGCTGCGAGAGGAGCTTTAGCTCCGCTTCCACCGGGATCTGCGGGGCGGTGGCGTTGTAGACGATCACGAGCTCGAACGGGAAGCGGCCGCCCTTCGTCTTGCGCCACTGGCCGCCGGCCATGCTCGTGACGGCGACGTTCTTGATGGGGGTGTCCTTGAAGCGCACGGGGCCGACGACGGTGTCGACCGACAGGTTGGCGATCGCGTGGCGCACCGCCTCCTTGTCCTTCGGGTCCCCGGCGTTGGTGAGAGCGGCGACCGCCACTTCCCAGACGGCGTGCGAGTAGCCGATGGGCTGGGTCCATTGCTTGCCCGTCGAGTTCTCCCAGTCGGTCGCGAGCTCGCGAGCGGTCTGTCCGGTGATCGATGACTTGTAGGGAAACTTCGGCGTCCACCACACTTCGGTCGACATGCCGTCTCCGCGCGGGCCGAGCGAGGTAATGGCGCTCGCGAAGAGGAACGCGGCTGCCACCGTGCAGACCTGCGGCTTATAGCCAGCCTGGGCCGCCTGGTTCCAGAAAGTCGCCCAGTGGCTCGGCAACGCGAGGCCGGACACGATCTCGGCGTTGCCGTTCTTGAAGGCCGTCACCTGGTTCGTGAAGTCGTCGGTGGCCATCTTGTAGAAGCCGCCCGCCACTTCGCGGTAGCCGTGCTGCGACATCCCGCTCGGCAGCCCGGTCTTCGCGTTGCCGAACGCCCGGCCCGTCGGGGTGTCGCTGTAGAACGTCCCGACGAGCTTGTTGGTCTTGACGCTGTTCCACATCGCGAGGAAATTCTTGACGACCTCACCGGCGCCCCAGAAGAAATGGAACGTGTACGGGAAGCTCTTCTCGACGAGATCGTCGGGCGTGGCGCCGCGGGAGAACTTCCATCCCGTCCACGGCACCATGGTCGAGATCGTCGGCATGCTTCGCGCGTCGGCCAGCTCGCCGACGGCGAGCGCCGCGTCGGAGTCAAAAGCCACGACGAGATCGCACTTCTCGCGAAGCACCAGCTCGCTGCCGACCACGCTGGACCGGTTCGGATCGGACTGGTTGTCTTTGACGAGAATCTCGACCGTGTACGACTTGCCGCCGACCTTCAGCCCGTCCTTGAGCGCCGTCCGGATGCGCTCGATCATCCACGGGGTCGTCTCGCCGAAGTTCGCGCGAACGCCCGACTGCGCCCCGATGAAGCCGATCTTGAGAGTGCGCGATTGCGCTCGCGCGACGTTCACGTGAAGGGCCCCGGCGGCGGAGGCGAGCCCGGCGACGCCGCCCGCCTTGAGAAACGCTCGCCTGCTGACTTTGCCCCTCCGTCCGGAGAGTTCGCGCCCGCGCTCCACCATAACGACCTCCTTGTCGAGCCTGGCCTCGATCCTCGCGCGGTTCGTCGGCGGATCGCTCTCGACGACGGCACCCTCGGCGTACCGGCGCGGTCCGTCGCGCGGAGTGTAGCACTTTGCCCGAAAAGGGATCGGCCCTGGGCATCGGGGCTCTCCTTAGGAATTGCCTGGCGGCCGCGCGAGAACGGTCACCAGCGTCCGCGCGGCCTTCATCGAGAACCACCTGGCGGCGCCGTCGAAGCGGAGGTGGCTCCCGCTGCCTGCACCAGCGCCAGCAGGTTGTCGATCTGGTAGCCCGGGATGGTGACGACGAGCGGGCGGCCGACGACCATCACGTACCGGCTGACCGTGTCGGGCGCGAGGCTGCCGACCGCGTACTGGGCCAAGGGTTGCGCCTGCCGCGGGCGATAGAGGAGGACGATGATGTCCGGTGTCGCTACCCCATAGGCAGCCGCCTCGCGCTCCAGCGCGAACTGCCGCTCGGTGCGTGTGCGAGCGAAGGCGGCGACCGCGCGCTCGATGAGCTGGGCCAGCGCGGGATCCGGCATGTGAGTGTGGGTGGCCTCTCCGGCCGCGTGCACGCCGTGATAGAACCAGGTGCCGACCGCGTCACGCTCGAATCGGTGCAGTCGCCCGGCCTCGGCGATCTCGATCGCGCCCAGCTCGTCCACCGGCACGGGCACCAATAAGCGCAAGTCGGCGGCGGCCCCGGCCGGCGCGCGCCCGGCGTCCCTAAGCTCTAGCGCGACGATCACCACCACCAGCCCAGCCAATACCGCCCACACGGCAACGACCGCGGGACGGACGCGGGCTCGGCTCAATGCTGCTTCCACCACACCGCCGAGCCCACCACTGCCAGCACTGCCGGCACGAACAGCACGGAGAGAAAGAAAGTGGCCTTCATCTGGCGGTTGGTAAGGTTCACGCGCGGCAGGTCGGCCGTACGCGGCTGGATGCCGATCAGGTTTTCCTGGGCGGCCAGGTAGTTCACCGTGTTGAGGAAGAGCGTGCCGTTGCCCATGATGTGGAAGAACGAGTTGGTCGCGAAGTCCGAGTCGCCGACCACCGCGATCCGCGATCGCGGCGCGGCCGATTCCCCGTCGTCGCCGCTCGGGCGCCGCAGGGCAACCACCATCAAGGTTTTTGGGCCCGCCACGTCGCGCCCCTGGACGAAGGCGACGCGGTCCGGGTTGCTCTGGCCCCAGCTGTTCTTGGACGAGTTGACGAGCGGCACCACCGAGGTTCCGGGGACCCGCTGGGGTGTCGGCGACAGGGAGCGGACCCCCGGGAAGAACGTCAGCGGCAGGTCGCGCGTGATCTGGTGACGGTTGTAATCGCTGACCGCGGGGGAAGAGACGTCCGCCCAGAAATGGATCGCCTCGTCGATGACGATGTCGTCGTCTATGATCACGCCGTACTCGCGGACGACCGGCTCCAGGCCGGTGCGCACGAACGGGTCGAGCATGAAGAGCGCGTTGCCGCCCCCGGCGAGATAGGCGCGCACCGCCTCGACCTCCACCTGCAGCAGGGCCAGCTTCGGTCCCGCTACCACCAGCACCGCGCAACCGGTGAGGCCGGTGGACCGTTGCAGGAGCAGCACTTTCTCCACGCGGTAGTTCACGGTCTCCAGGGCGTGCCGGGCCTTTGCCATGCCGTGCCGCTCGTGCAGCACGTACTTGGCGCCGAGGCCATGGGTGTGCCCCGGCGCTCCCTCGAGGTGATCGTGGGACTCGAGGCTGAACGGATCGGGCTCGCCGTGGCCGTCGAGGAAGCAGACCCGCTGGGTGGCCGCCTGCGACACCCGCAGGATGCCGTTGGCGATGTCGGTCTCGCTGCCGCCGTTGACCTGAAGCCGCCGCCCCTCCGACTCCAGCACGGCCGTCCCCGCGAAGTTCACCCCGAGCATCCGGGCCTGGGCGGGATTGATCATCGGATCGTAGAATTCGACGGTCACGCGCGGCGTCTGCCGCGCGATGAGCTCGTAGAGCTCGACCGTCTCTCGCATCATCGGGTCGTGGAAAAAGACGATATGGACCGGCCGCTCCAGGCGCTGCAACATCGTGATCGTCGGCGCCGACAGCGAGAACCGTCGCTCGGTGGTGAGATCGAACCGGAACGGGTAGCGTACCGACAGGTAGGTGAGGGCGAGGAGCACGCCGATGATGCCAGCCGCGAAGAGCACGATTTCCCCGCGCCGCCGGCTCACGAGGGAACCGAGCTCGGCGCGCAGGCGATAGGCGCCCACCGCGGTCAGGGCCGCGCCAGCCCCCGCCACGATCAGGGTGGCCGCCACCATCTCCAGCAGGATGACGTGCAGCGCGAGCGCGGCCGCCAGCAGGGCGATCCCGACGAGCAGGCTCAGGCCGGCGCCGAAGGAGCGGTTCATGTCAGCGGCGCCACTGCAGATAGCTGGCGCTGAGCGTCAGCGCGACCGCGGAGACCACGAGATAGAACGCCACCCCGTCCGTCCGCACGAGGCCCTGGATGAAGTCGGTGAAGTGCCGCGCAAACGAGAGGTAGCCGACCAGGCTCCGGAGAACGTCCGACCGCTGGAAGTCCTGTAGGTGGCCGACGAACCAGAATCCCAGCAGCACCGCCGCCGTGATGAGCGCGGCCACGATCTGGTTGTGGGTCAGGACGGAGAACAGCTCGCCGACGGCCAGGCAGGCCATGCCGAGGAGCACGAACCCGATGTAACCGGCCAGGATGGTGGTCGTCTCCGGAGTGCCGAATATGTAGAGCGGAACCAGGTCGACCACGGTGCCGACGCTGATCAGCAACAGGATGGTCACGGCGCCGAGGTATTTGCCAAGCACGATCTGCCACGGCGTGAGCGGCAGCGTCAGCAGCAGCTCGGCGGTGCCGGCGCCGTACTCGGCCGAGAACAATCGCATCGAGATCACGGGCGCCAGCGTGAGCAGCAGGATGCCCATGTTCTGCAACGTGCCAGCCATCGTGGTCTCGCCGGTCAGGAAGACGTTGTAGAGGAAGAAGTATCCTGTGCCGAGCAGGAACACCGCGACCACGTAGTACGCGATCGGCGAGCGGAAGTAGGTCGACAGCTCCTTCTGGTACACGGCCAGCGTGCCCCTCATGCGGGCTCGCTTCCATTCGGTCGGTCGGCGACATACTGCAAGAAGATGTTCTCCAGGGTCGGGGCCTGCCGTTCCAGTCGATGCAAATCCCAGCGGGCGGCCACCGCCCGGGCGATCGCGGCCTCGATGCCGTGGCCGACGTCGACCTGACACTCGACGGTGAGCTGACCGTCGCGATCGGGCGGAAGCATGCTCACCGCAGTAACGCCCTTCACAGACAGTAGCTCCGCCCGCAGCTCGCCGGCCAGCGCCGTCACCTGCAGGCTCACGCGGTTGGTCTGCGCTATCGCCCGCTGCAGTCCGCTCGGCGAGTCGATGGCGAGCAATCGGCCATGATGGATGATAGCCACCCGCTGGCAGATGAGTGTGGCCTCCGCGAGGATGTGCGTGCTCAGCAGCACGGCGTGACTCCTGCCGAAGTCGCGGATCACCTCACGCGTCTCTTGGATCTGGGCGGGATCCAGCCCGGCCGTTGGCTCGTCGAGGAGCAGGACCTCCGGCGAGCCGAGCAGGGCCTGCGCGAGCCCCAGCCGCTGGCGGTAGCCTTTCGAGAGCTTGTAGATCTCCTGCCGCACGACCGCTTCCAGGTGACAGGCCGCCGTCACGCGTTCGATTTCGCCGGCCAGGGCGGCGCGACGCACACCCTTGACCTTGGCGACGAAACGCAGGTACGCGCTCACGTCGAGCGTGTCGTACAGCGGCGGGCGCTCGGGTTGGTAGCCGATGCGACGGGCCGCCTCGACGTTGTCCGTGGCCATGTCGTACCCGGCCACCGTCACCCGCCCGGTGGTGGCCGCGGTGAAGCCGGCGATCAGGCGCATGGTCGTAGTCTTGCCAGCACCGTTGGGACCGAGGAAGCCGACGATCTCGCCGTGACCCACGGTGAAGGACACGTCGCGGATGATGGTGCGCGAGCCGTACCGCTTGGAGACGGACTCGAGGACGATGGCCGCTGGCGGGAGACTCATGCTGGAGCACGAAGGCCCCCACCGGCGGGGGGCCTTCGCACACCCGATTTGATCGGAGGTGCTACTTGTACCAGCGGCCGCCCTTCGCCTTGTACTGGTCCTGATCGTGGGCGAAGAACAGGTCGGCGTTTTCCAGGTCGCGCATCATCTTGAGGCGGTTCACGGAGTTGGTGTAGTCCTTGACGCTGTAGTTCAACCCGGCCGGATATCCGTCCAGGTTCTCCTGCATCCAGATCGCGTCCTGGCTCATGAGGATTGTTTGCCCGCTGGCCAACTTGACCTTCACTGACTGATGGCCGAGCGTGTGGCCGGGCGTGCTGAGGATCATGACCGAGCCGTCGCCGAACAGATCGTAGTCGCCGTCGAGCTCCAGGTAGTTGAAGTCACGCGCCGGCCCGTCGAAGTCGCCCATGACGAACACGCCGCCGGCCCGCTGAAACTTTTCTGGCCACCACGCCTGGTACAGCTCCTTCTTCTGGATGGCGTGGATCGCCTTGGGGAAGAGTTTGATATTCCCGATGTGGTCGAGGTGCGCGTGAGAGGTGATGACCACCTTGACCTTGTCCGCCGAAAACCCAATCTTCTGCAACTGACGGTCGATGACGTCATCCCGCTTCTGACTGGGCTTGAGCCCGTCGCAGTTGCCGGGAGCCCAGTGCTGCTTGCAGCCGCCGTCGGAGATCGCGGCGTTGTTACCCGTGTCGAAGACGACTAGCCCCTTGGGGTGATCGATCACCCACATGCTGACGGGAATGGTGACATCGCGGGCCTTCTCCTTGGGGACGCTCGGGATGAGGTCCGTGATGGGGAAGGGACCGAAAAAGCCGCTGGTGGTCCAGTAAAGGCCCTTGACCTGGGCAAGTGCCGGAGACGGGATGGCGAACAAGATGGCAAACAGCGCCGCGACGATCCCAACCTTCTTCATGATCGATCTCCTCTGCTGGCGACCAGATCACCGCTCGTCCACGGTCCGCGAGACGTCGCGACCATAACGCGCGGCCTCCTCGTGTGTCAAGGACGCCGCAGGATTTACGTTCAGGATTCCGGTACACGAGGCGAATGAGCGATTCGAGACGGAGAGCTGCCCCAATTGTGCCCTTCACGCGTGTACTCGTGATCATTCCCGAGCACTCCAGCGCACGATGACCGAATCAACTCTTGATTGCAGGGCAAGCATTTCTGCGTACTTCCTGGATTCCTGCTCCAGGACTGAAAATCTGTGCTCATTCTCGCTTTCCCGTTACATCCTGAAGGCAACGTCCCGAAAGTGCTTCAAACTAGTCGCCACTTCAGCATCACCAGCCTTGAAGGAACTTTCAGCCGCGTGTTTTAGTCGCGTCAGGCTTTCAAGGGCTACCGATCTGCAACTATTAAGAGACTTAGCGAAAACGTACTCGTGACTCAAACACGGGTTTTGAGGAACGCTGGGAGTGGGCTCGTTCTGAGGCTGACCCCTGACATGCGCGTTCAGAATCCCTGCCCAGGGAGCGAAGGATTCAGCGTCGAGCTTGAAGCCTCGCGATACCTGTGAGGACGAGCTGGATGACGCGGTCGAGTGCAGGCTTGGTGAAGAGCACTCCATTTTCGTCCAGAGAGAGCCGGTTCGCCTCCGCAAGCCTCGACCGTCCCACCCTCCCGAAGGTTTCCCAAATGGCCGCTCTATCGACGAGCCGATCGGCTTCTGTTCCGGGATCGCGCTCCGGGACTGGCGGAGCGAGATAGAGTTCGTTTACCGGAGTCGGCACGCAGAAGGTGTCCACCATCGGGCCTCCCTCTATCGCGTCGATAACCTGACGCGTTGCACCGCTAAGGATGCCTGCAAGATAGAGGGGCTTGCTGGCGCGCAGAGCAGGAAGGCCTCCTCGATCACGCCCGGATAACGCCCCGCTGCGCCGGACGTGCGGCCACCGCAGCCAACGGCATGCCTCGGCATCCCAAGCGAGATCCGCTGCGCGACTCTAGTGGCGCACGCCGGAACGTTATGGCGAAGGTCGGCCAGCTGTCCCTCCGGAATCGCACAGTTCGTTCGGAATCGCACACCCGCGCCGTGCGATATCGCATAGTGCGCGGTCTCGCGAGTGCCGACGCTCCCAAAGTTACCGCCCATCTTGCGTGCGCCGAGCTTGATCGGATCTGGCGCGCCGCTTGCGATCTGACTGACCGGAGCATCAAATGATCTTCGATCATCAGTCGCGAACGGGACGCGGCCCGCTTGCGGCCGGCTCGCTTGACCGAGATAGTGGACTCGTCGCCGCGCTGCGCCGCCATGAGCCGCGGGCCCCGGACGCGCTGGTCGACACGTACGGCGGCCGCGCCGAGTCGCCCAGGCCACACATATGAGAAGCATGCCGAACCGCCGAGCCACGACGGACGTCTCCTAAGAAACTGCGCCCTCGAGCAGCTCGCCGGTTTCGCGGTTGAGGAGCGAGAAGCCGAGATGGGCGGCACGCTGGCGCAGGCGGTAAAGGACGCGAACACGGTGCTGGGCATCGTAGGCGGCGGCGCCGGGATCCTGGTACACCAAGCCCTCCCTGAGGGTGCGATACACCAGGATCGCCAGCTTGCGGGCGGTGGCCGTAACGGCTTTGGCCTTGCCCACCCGGTAGGCCAAGCGCCGATAGAAGGCGCCGAGAGCCGTGTCGGTGCGTCCGAGATTCATGGCGGCCATGCGCAGGATCGCGGCGGCGCGGTTGGCGGACGGCTGCGTCTTCGAACTGAGCAGGCGGCCGCCGGAGATTTTGTTGTGGGGCGCCAGGGTGAGCCAGGACGTGAAGTGTTTCTCGGTCGGCCAGCGGCTCATGTCGGTGCCAATCTCGGCGAGCAGCCGCAGGGCGCTGTAGGGGCCGATGGCATCGATCTGGGTGAGATCGACGCCGGTCAGCTGGTGGAGCGGGGTGCGAATCTCGAACCGCGGTTCATTGTCACGAGGCTTCTTCCGCGTCCGCGGGGCGGGCAAAAGGCCGGAAGGCGCGGGCGTCTGGGCGGCCAGCGTGAGGACGTGCGCCTCGATCGCAGCATCGCACACCGCCAGCTGCCCTTGATAGGCGTCGAAGAGCGCGAGGTTCTGTTGCAGCACGAAGACGTGCTCGGGCCGGTAATGCCCGGTGAGCGCGGCCGTGATCTCGGCCGCCGAGGCCTGACACCGGTGGTCCCGATGCTGCGCGAGGGCGTGGGGGTCCGTCTGGCCGCCGATGATGTCACGGAGAATGCGCAGGCCGGTGACGCCCGTGATATCGCTGAGCACGATGGGGAGCTGGAGGTTCATCTGGACCAGCGCCTTCTGCATGCGCTGGACGTGCATCGCCGCGCTCTGCACCAGGGTCTCGCGGTGCCGCAGATAGGCGCGCAGCGCCGCGATGGCCGCGGTGGGTCGGAAGCTGCCGCGCAGCAACCCGACGCTATGGAGCTCTTGGATCCACTGGCAGTCGACGACGTCGGTCTTCCGGCCAGGGACATTCTTGACGTGACGAGCGTTCACGAGCATCACGTCGACGCCCCGTGCCTCGAGAATCTCGTAGAGGGGGATCCAGTAGACGCCGGTGGATTCCATGGCAACGGTGGTCACGCCGCAAGCGGTGAGCCAGTCGGCCAGGCGATGGAGATCGGTCGTGAACGTCTTGAACGCGCGCACCGGGGTCGCGTCCCGGTCGGGGGGGACGGCGACATAATGCGTGTCGGCGCCGCAATCGATGCCGGCGGCATTCGGGTTCAGGCGCTCCAGGAGTGAGGGGCCAGCGACCGGCTTCTTCCGGGGCAGACGGCGATGGGGTTTCACAGGACGCTCCTCCAAGGCTGAGGGTGGACGGAGCATCCGGGAGCAGGGATGCGGACGGAGCGGTATTCTCCTAAACGGGATCACGCGCGCGGGCGCGTGTCACCACTGCAGTCGCCGGAGCACCCCATGGGCCACGCTAACAAACGGGCTCAGCAGCAGCACCATTGGCGGTTCGGCCACAGTCCCCGGATGCCCGGTCATTGTACGCAGCGTGTCGGCCAACACTCAGTTTCTGGACTGATGTCTCGTGATTCGATCACGTACGACGCTAACAAGCAAGCAGTAGGAGGGACAAACGATGGCTGTGACGACTCAGGAAGTGCTGACCCACCACCTCGACACCTTCGGCAAGGGCGATCTCGCCGGAGTCATGGCTGACTACTCACCCGAGTCGCGGCTGTTCACCCCGAACGGGATGCTGAAGGGGCCCGAGGCCATTCGGCAGCTGTTCACGACGATGTTCAAGGAGTTCGCCAAGCCCGGAGCGTCGTTCCAGATGCTGAGGCAGGACGTGGACGGCGACACCGCCTACATCCTCTGGAAGGCCGAGACGGCGGACAACCGCTACGAGATCGGGACGGATACCTTCGTGGTAAAGGATGGGAAGATCGTCACCCAGACCTTCGCGGGGAAGATCACACCGAAGCACTGAGGCGTTCGCGAAGACGGCAGGGGGGGCCCGCGTCCGCTGCCGTCTTCGTGGCAGGCCCGGCCTTCGGCGGCCAGCGCCGAGTCGCCGAGGCGACACATATGAGAAGCATGCCGCGTAACCGCCGGGTTCTGCTCTGGCGTCGGGAGTCCTCGCGGGATGCGCCGGGATCCTCGCGGCCACCCGCGCTCCTCGCGCCGTGAGCGGCTCTATTGCGGATGAGGCGGCTGGCACCGCAAAGGTGCTGGTCTGCAAGAGGGCGACTGGCTTCATCGCAGGGCTCGGGCCATACCTCCTCCGCATCGGGGACGATTCCTACGCTTTCGGATGCCCGGACGGGTGAGGGGATCCGTGTAACTTTCGGAATCGTGAAGCGCCGTACAATGAGCGCGATGACGCCGGACACCCTCTCCGACCTCCTCGCGTGCGTCGCGGCGTTCGGAAGGTCGCTCGACGAGCGCTTCGACCCGGCGCGCTTTCTGGCGGAGTTCTCGGCCCGTAGCCAGCGCCTGGTCCCCCACGACTACATGCTCATCGCCCTTCGGGAGGATGACGGGCAGACGTTCTCGCTCTTCGCCGAATACGCCGGGCGCGGCGGCGTCGGCGGCGACACCAGACGGTATACCACGGCCTTCGAGCGCGGTGGTCGAGCGGCGACTGAGAGCTTCGCGCTGGTGTCGGTCTTCGGCGGAGAAATGGAAGTCATCGCCGACATGGCGACCGACGACCGGTTCGGCGAAGCCAATGCGTGCCGTGCAACGCTCGGCGAGGCCGGGCTACGGGCGAGACTGGCCGTACCGCTAGTCGTCGGTAGCCGCGTCCTGGGTGCGCTCGTCGTCATGAGCGCCACGGCGGGATTGTATACCGAGGCGCACGCGTCGGCCTGTCGTGAGGTTGCCGAGCTCATCGGCCCGTTCGTGGAGACGGTCGTGGTCCTGCACCGCGAGCGCCGCCGCCGTGAACGCCTGGCGGCCGCCACGGCGCTCGCGCCGATCCTCGGAGCCAGCCTCAAGGTGGACGACGTTCTCGAGCGACTGGGCGAGGCGATACGGCCCCTGATCGATTTCGACACGATGGGCCTCGCCCTCCGAGCCGCCGACGGGCCTGGATTCGAGCGCAGCGGGATCATCGGCGTTCGCCGCCCCGGGTACGCGACAACGCCGGCCGTCGAGGATTATTCGACCCTTGAGCGGGTGAGTCGCGGCGAAATCATTCTCG
>Ga0209055_1001056_pt1 | contig 18492 bp, 26 predicted proteins | sample GraSoiAngelo_110_FD_185875 | JGI IMG/M metagenome (GOLD analysis project Ga0209055, IMG submission 185875) | Grasslands soil microbial communities from the Angelo Coastal Reserve, California, USA - 14_0903_12_30cm (SPAdes) (version 2) | ecosystem: Environmental > Terrestrial > Soil > Grasslands ... | reverse complement strand
TTTCGATCGCACCTGATCACGATACATGAATCGCGGACGACCGGACTGCAAAGTTACACCCGACGACACCCGATGGACGATGAAGGGGGGAATGTGACTGCGGCTCGGAGATGATGGATGTTTCTTTCCCTATTTTCCCGGTCGAAGGTCAAAAAAGACGGATCCAGATGATCGATGACATTTAATCGTATCCTGGGGTAAGGTGTCGGCTGGATTCTAAATGGTGCCACGAAGGGAGCGCTTGGTGGAATCGGTACCAAACGACGGAGGTCTCGGGACACCATTGCGGTACGGGAATCTCGAAAACGAGGTGGCAATCGCTCGAACGTGGGCATGTACACCGGGTGCTCCTGTTCCCAGCATCGAGCCGCGTGTTCATCCCTGAAACGTAACGTCTCACCGTTCTCATTTAATCTCAATGATGACTGGCGCAGACCTAACTACATCCGCTATTAACAAGCCTTGGGTCTCCGGCAATCGGACGAGGTCGTGGACTTGGTCATAGGCGGGCATATAGACCCCAACGATCTGGTATTTCCCCGGCGTGGCAGGGCCGTCAACGTTCCCGCTCCACGTCTCTTCTTTGCCCGGTCTCAAGAAGACAAATTCCTCTTTGAATCTCTCGGACGGAGGCGGAGGCGGACCCCAACGGTCGGCAACCCCACCGTGGCCGATGGGATCAGCATTTTTGCCGCTTAATGTCAGGACGAAAACATCGAATCCCGAAACATTGCTCATGGAACGACCCGATGAGAAATCCCGCGCATCACTCGAAGAAACCCTGCTCCACCTAGACACGTATGCTCCACGCGGACCGGCTCGCAGAGTCAGAGTAACCTGAATACTTCCCCCACGCCTGGAAACAGCTTTGTCGATACGCGCCGTAAGCGTCGCCCGCGGCGGCTCGGTTGGCACCTCCTGCGACCTGGTCTCAGCGTTAGGAAAGCAGTTCAGTAAAAGGAGAAAAAGGGGAACCAGCAGTCTCAATCGTATGGCCTCCGGCACCTTTCGGGCAGTTAGACACTATCCCATGATTTCGGGTTGCAAGCGCAAATTGCTTCAGTAGAAAAAAGCAGCAAAACCAAAGCTATATCCATTTTCGGAAACTGGAGTGGTCTGAGATTGTTAGCGATAGTTCTTCTCGGGGACTTTGGGACGCTAACTTCCGGCAAAGATCACCATTTCACGGTTTGCGATGAATTTCCAGCCCCCATTTTTCTTTTGGACGAGCTCAAATCCTGTATCTGGCGAATTGTTACCGGGGGAAATCTTATGAGTAATCGGACCGGGAAGGTGAGCTGGTCTAAAATTCAGAACGCATTCAGTTGCAGTGACACGGTAGGAGCCGCGTAGGGCTTTGTGATGCAACACACCTAATGGTTTCTTGGAAGTTTTGTAAAGGTCTACCGGATACCACAGGCAGCACGTGTCTTTGGAAAATCACGCAGCCATGGTGTCTGACCTTTCAAAGACTTGGGCTCGCTGCGGTATCCGGTCAACGTCGGCAGAAACTCCTAATGAAATCATTCGGTATTTGAGTTCCGAATCGTAGCGCGTTTCGCGGATCCGATCGTTTCACTGCCACCGTATCGATTCGCCAGAGACAGCGAGTGTCGGTCTGGCGTCGGCAAATCGCGGTGGCGACAGCACATTGTTTATGGCTAGCGCGAACATGTGCGCTGCGACCCTGTTCTGCACACCCCTTGACTATCTACAATACGAAGGGTAGATAATCATAGTATGGGAAAACCGAACGGTCTCGTGCAAGGAACTCTCGACTTATTGATTCTGAAAACCGTCGCGCTCGAGCCAAGACACGGCTGGGCCATCGCCAAAAGGATTCAACAAATCTCGCGTGACGTGCTTCAGGTTCAGCAAGGATCTCTTTACCCGGCTTTGCATCCCCTACAACAGAAGGCTTGGATTAGAGCCAAATGGGCGGAAACCGAGACGGGAAGACGGGCCAAGTTCTATTCGTTGACCGCTGCAGGACGCGTGCAGCTGGAAAACGAAGCCGCTAATTGGGATCGCTTGTCTTCCGCAATAAACCTCGTGGTGCAAACCTCGTAGGAGGCTGTCATGGCGTGGGTTCATAGACTGTGGCTTCGGTTGCAAAGCTTATTCCTCCGCAAGGGCTTGGCTAAAGAACTCGACGGGGAGATGCAATTCCACCTCGATGAGCTGATTGCCGAGAATATCGGCGCCGGCATGAGTCGAGAGGAGGCCAGGTCCGCCGCTCTGCGAACCTTCGGCAATGCCACCGCCCTTAAGGAAGAAGCCCGCGAGGCCTGGGGCTGGACCTGCCTCGAGCAACTCCTCCAGGACGTGCGTTACGCCATCCGTCAACTCAGAAAGACGCCGGGATTCACGGCGACCGCGGTTCTGACCCTAGCGCTGGGCATTGGCGCCAACGCCGCCATCTTCACCCTGATGGACGCCCTTATGATGCGGAGCCTGCCGGTCGCGGATCCTAAGACCTTGGTGCGTCTCGGCGACACCAGCGACTGCTGTGTGAACTCCGGGTCAGTTGAAAACGGCAGCTACGCCCTGTTTTCTACGGAAATGTACGAACGCCTGAAAAAGTATGCGCCGGAGTTTGAAGACCTCGCGTCCATGCAAGCAGGTTTCCCGTACCGACCGGTGGTTGCACGGCGCGACGGAACTCAAGAGAACGCGCGATCAGTGATGGGAGAGTTCGTCTCCGGAAACTATTTTCAGACCTTCGGTCTGCGGCCTGCTGCGGGCAGGCTGTTTTCTGACTCGGACGACGTGAAGGGCGCAGCGATGGTCGCAGTAATGAGCTACACGGCTTGGAAACGCGACTATGCGGGCGACACGTCAGTCATTCGGAGCACGTTCTGGATTAACACCAAGGCCGTAACCCTTGTGGGCATCGCGCCTGAGGGATTTTTCGGCGACCGCTTGTCCACGTCGCCCCCGGATTTTTATCTTCCAATCGAGACCCATACCCTGATTTCGAACGCCCCCTATGTGCACGATCCGGACGTGAGATGGCTCTATATCGTCGGGCGGGTGAAGCCTGCGACTCAGCTCGGACCGCTCCAGGAAAAAACAAGCGTGTCCGTAAGACAATGGCTGAAAGAAACAAGAACATTCTCCTCGACTCCGGACAAGAGCCTGCCGGAAAAAACACACGTGGTCTTGACGCCGGGCGGCGCCGGCATTCAGGACCTGCGAGAACAGTATCAATCGAACCTAGGCTTGTTGATGGGTGCGTCCGGCCTCGTGCTGCTGATCGCTTGTGCCAACATTGCCAACCTGCTGCTGGTTCGGGGCATGCGGCGAAAGACGGAGGTATCCCTCCGCGCCGCGCTAGGCGCTGCGCGAAACAGAATCGTCCGCCAGCTTCTCACCGAAAGCGTAGTCTTGGCGGGACTCGGCGGAATCGCCGGGCTGGCTGTCGCTTATCTGGGAGCGCGCATGCTTTTGAGGCTGGCGTTCTCCGGGGCGGAAACCATTCCCATTGACCCTCGTCCGTCAGTTACGGTGCTGGGCTTTGCATTTGCACTTTCGCTGCTGACGGGGATTTTGTTCGGCGTGGCGCCCGCCTGGATGGCTTCACAAACCAACCCGTCGGACGCACTTAAGAGCGGCGTTCGGGGAACAACCGTCGGCGCCTCGCTGCTGCAGCGCAGCTTGGTGGTGTTGCAGGCTGCGCTCTCGCTCGTCTTGCTCGTGGGGGCAGGATTGTTTGCGCAGAGCTTGACGAAATTGCAAGCCACGGACTTGAAGCTGGATTCGAGGAACCGCTACATCGCGCACATCAATCCACAAGGAGCGGGATATTCACCACGCGAGTTGGAAACCCTTTATCGCACCATCGAGCAGCGCTTTCACGAGCTGCCCGGCGTGAACAGAGTTGGCATTTCCAACTACACGCCGATGGAGGAAAACAACTGGAGCAACGGAGTGCAGGTGCAAGGACAGCCCTATAGCGGCCGCGACGCTTCGTTTATCAAGGCCAATTCCGAGTATTTTGATTCGGTTGGAACACACGTAATCATGGGCCGCGGAATCCGCACGCAGGACGTGCTCGCGGCGCCTACGGTCGCGGTCGTAAACCAAACGTTCGTGAAAGATTTCCTTCCCAACGGAGAAAATCCCATCGGCCGGCACTTTGGTTCTCCGCTTCCGCCGGAAGCCAACGGCGACTATGAAATTGTCGGCGTCGTGGAAGATTCTGTGTACACCAGCCTACGCTGGAAAGACCACCGCATGTACTTCGTTCCGATCACGCAGAGGCCGTCTAGCAACAAAGAACCTATCGACCAAGATCTCTCGCTGTATGCCGGGGCGCTGGTGCTGCAAACGCAGTGGCCCGTCAACAATATGGAAGAAATCGCCAGGAAAACTCTGGCGGAGATCAATCCGAACCTCGCCGTCGTCAAATTCCAGACCTTCGATCAGCAGATCGCCGATCGTTTCAATCACGACCGTCTGGTGGCTCAATTGACGGCACTGTTCGGCGGCCTGGCGCTGCTGCTGGCAACCATCGGACTGTACGGTGTCACTGCCTACACCGTCGCCCGGCGCACTTCGGAAATTGGCATACGGATGGCCCTGGGAGCACCGCGTGGTGGAGTGATCGCGATGGTCATGCGCGGGGCGATGAGCCAGACTGCGATAGGGCTGGCAATCGGGATTCTCGCAACGCTCCCATGTGCACGGCTTGTTGAGTCGCAATTGTACGAATTAAAGGGTGTCAATGCGACTGCGCTGGCGGCGTCTGTCCTGACGCTGGCGGTTGCATCATCGCTGGCGGGGCTGATTCCGGCGCGGAGGGCGGCTTCGACGGATCCGGCGCAGACGCTAAGGGCTGAGTAGTTCGATTCTTTATTTTTCATCGCGGCGGCGAGCCATCCGCGAATTTAGAAAATCCTGGGCGCGAGCGACACGGCAGGCGGGTGTCGCCGGCACCCGCTACCATGACATGCGGCGCAGTTGCGCGAGAAATCTCACCCAAGCGGGAGTGCCCCGCGAAGTCGCCAAGCAAGTCACCGGGCACGTTTCCGACTCGATGTGGGAACGCTATAACATCGTCATCGTTGCGGATAAGATCTCGGACTTCACCCGAAAGGACAGGTCGTCCGGGTTTTCTGCGGCACCTTCCAGGTCCAGAACAGACGGAAGCCAGCGCGATGCCAAGATACGACCGTTTCCGGCCTGTCCCCGGCGAATTGGTACGGTATCAAGGTACAACGCAATGTTACATCGAAGCAAAACAACAATTCGCCAGCCACAGGACCCCCAGTGCGCTCGTGCCTGGTGGTATCTTTCTGACTCGTCATTACACCCTCCGACCAGACGGGAACTAGGACGGTTGGTACACGAGTTGGTACACGCGATAGCGATTGGCTGTCGTTCGCCAAGACTCTGGCCGACTCTGAATCAATTCGCCAGGGACACCAGCCGCTGGTGATGACGCAGTTCAACCATTGGCGCTCCTCCGCCTGGCTGCGGGTTCTTGTCCCTGCATGCGCTCGCGCAGATGTTCGTGGTTCTCGGCAGCCAGTGCACAGGCCACGTCCCAAAACTCCTTCCAGGCGGCCTGGGCCTGACGAGCCTGCTCGGCGTGTTCGTGCGGTATATACAAAGCGCGGCTACGATAGGTCAGGTAGAGATGCCGCAAAATGCGCCGCACCCAGCAATCTTCGCGCGACTGATGAATTCTGATCCCGCTCATATTTTCGTGACACTGCCTGATTCCGATAGCAATGCGCGCCAAGGGGGAAAAGGTTGGGCAGGCCGCGTGTTGCGGTGGATGGGGGCCGATGTACCACTGGACCGATCAAAAGATTCGCGTGCATGCCTTCTACTGCATGCTGAGAATTCTCTGTTGCAATATATCTACAAGAAAGCGCAGGCCGCCTGGGGGGACAGTCGATGGAACAGTTGATCGAAGAACTCGAACAAATCATGCAGTTCGCGGTGCTCTACCATCCTCAGGACGAAAAAGGACCCAACCGTGTGGCCCTGGTTCTCTCGAAAGAAACCCTCGCCCAGCAAGGCTTGGCCAAAGAGTTGGGCTTGGACGCGCTGCGCGGAAGCGAAAGAGAGTAATACACTCGGTATGCATCGGGGAGGCAATTGGCATGGCTCGGCGTATGGTTCCTTCGTCGTTTGAGTGCGACTGTGGTCACCAGTCGCATTTCTGTGAGGGCACCGTGCGTGACATGGAGGCGGACAGCCGTCGCCGCCACAAACGGATGCATCTGCTGGATTCAGATGCCGAGGAACACGCTATCGAGTTCGAGGAAGGAGTGGCAACTGCGGTTATTTGTCCGAAGCTAGGGCGGCGCAAAATCAGCGGCCGGTCCTGACGCGCAGTAGCCGGTGAGCGGCCAGCTGCACCGGCGGTAGACGCAGAGAAAAACACGTGGATCAAGCCCAAGCAGGCGGGTGCAGGGCCTACTTTGTCCAATCCTCGATTTTCAATTGCTTCAATCGACGAAAAGAACGATCGTTCGTTACCAGAACGGCCTCGGTGGCCAGCGCATGAGCCGCGATCATCATATCCAAATTTCCCATGGGGATCCCCTCAATCTCAAGGGCGGCCCGCAAATCAGCGTAGCGCCTCGCCGCGTTGGAATCCCACGACAGCGAATCCACTCGCAGTAGAAATTCATCGATGGCGGTTTTCAATCGTACGGCTTCGCGCTTCCGTGCCGCTCCAAACAGCAACTCCGCTTCTGTAATTGCCGAAATCAGAACTTGCGACATGGGCACCTTCAGCAACCGTTCACGAACCCGCGGAACATTGCCTTTAATGATGTAACTGGCAGTATTCGTGTCCAGCAAGTAGCGTGAGGGCATCAGAGGAGCTTGCGCTTCTGCGGGGGCGTGTCGTCACGCTCGGCCAGAAAATCCGAGGGCACGTCGATGCTCTTCATCAACTCGAAGAAATCCTCCCACGACTCGGGACGCCGCGAGAGGATCACATCTCCTGTAGCCGGATCGCGGCGCACGTACACCTCGGAACCCTCGAACCGATAATCCGAGGGAAGGCGAACCGCTTGGCTGCGGCCGTTGCGGAACAGTTTGGCGGTACGGACCGTAGCACCTCCTTACGGTATATATCATGATATATCACTGATTGCAATCTATCAAGATATGGGGAGCGAGTCATGCGAGTTACGTGAGGGACAAGAGGCTCGAGGTCCCGGAGCTCCCGCATGGTGAAAAAACTCGTCCTGGTCGCTGCCACGAGCAAGAACTCATTCCTCTGCGCACCTTGATGATAAATCAGGCCCGGGAGGCCCTCTTATAGTACTTCAGCAGGCCCCCCAGTCGTTCTCGACACCGCACTGCTCCCAGGTTCCTTCTTGCCTCCAGCCGCGAAGGAAACAAGATCCGATTGTCTTTGCCTTGATGGTTGCGCTCCTCGTGGTACGAGTCGACAACGCAACACCCATAATATTGAATTGCGAGAAGTCCGTTACCCTTGGCACACTTGGCACGCTCGCACTGTGGCGGTCCACGAAGCTCTCACCAGGAATGGGCGAGCTGTGTGTCGGTGCGGCGTCGATGAGAACCCAGGAGGTCGGCTCCTGGAAATCCCGCAATGGATGTTTGATTCGGTGGCCTGCTGCCGTATGCGCATGGCGGCGGTGCCCACGGTCAGCTGCGGTGCATTGCTGGATTTGAAGGCGCTGCTTCGCTGCGCGTTGTTTCCTGACAGTGCTGTTGTGCTACAAGATCAGCATCGTTCCTTGTTATCTCCGGGAGGTGCTGATGCGAGAATCATCCGAGAATCACTAAGCCGGCAGAGAGTCGCTCAATTCAGACTATTTCATCCGCCCCAGAAGCGCCCGTCTTGGCAGGTGCTGCCTCCAGAAACCAAACGGAAAACAGTACGGTTGCTGGCGCGACTGCTGCGCGAGCACATCGGGAGAGTCCGCGCCTCCGGCAGCAGAAAGGAGGCAAGCGATGAGTGACAAGATCAAGCCACACCACCTCGAGCGAAAGGCGATCCTGTATATTCGCCAGTCCTCTGCATACCAGGTCAGCCACAACCTGGAAAGTCAGAAGTTGCAATATGCCATGCAAGAACGTTTGCAGCAGTTGGGCTGGCGCGAGATCGAAGTTGTGGATGACGATCTGGGTCGGTCGGCAGCCGGGACGGTCACCCGTGCGGGCTTCGAGCGCATAGTGGCGGAAGTGTGTCTCGGCAAGGTGGGGGCCGTGGCGGCTCGGGAGGTGTCTCGCTTTGCGCGCAACAGCCGGGAGTGGCAGCAATTGGTGGAAGTTTGCCGGATCGTGGACACACTGTTAGTTGACCAGGAGACGGTTTATAGTCCGCGACAAAGCAATGATCGCTTACTGTTGGGACTGAAGGGTAGTTTGAACGAATACGAACTGGACTTGTTGCGCCAGCGTACCTTAAGGCCACCAACGTCCGCCACTCGAAATAATCGCTTGCCGCCTCGATCTCCAGCGATAACTCAGCAACCACCGCTTAGTGTATACATCCAAGTGAAAGGGGTTGGGCTTGGGTGCAGCATCAGCGATCCCAGCGGCAATGCTTTGGCTCGTCGGGTAACCGACATCTGCCGAGGTGATCTCGGGCAATTTCACTGCCGAACAATCGCGGATACCGCGCCGTGCAGCTCGAAGCTGGCATCTCGAGCGGCAAGCTGTATCTTGCCGCTTACGCCCAACGCTTAGGTGCCACGGGTCTGACGTTTTACGACGATGAAGTGATCCAGTTCTTTTCTCCTCACTCTCATGACAAGAGCGTGATTATGTTGGTAGCCGGTAGGCAAGAACGCCAAATTTGCTCAAGCCTAGCTTAGCTATTGATATATCCCTTGTCACCAGCCAGAGGATACTGAACTTCGCTTCTGCGATCGCTGAGGCTCATTGCAAGGGAAAGCTTGTGCTCGCCCATCCTTCCAGGATCAGCGAAAACGTGAGATTGTGCTCCGCACTTACCGCAAGCCAAGCGTTTTTTTGGGCTGTTTTTAGACAGAGAAGCTGGCGACGGCGACTGCTTCCGTGTTGCAGACGCAGAATACCGTCGACAGCCTGGTGATTTGCAGGACTTCCTGGAGCTTGCTGCCCAGGTGGCAGAGCTTGAGCGCAGCGCCTTTGGATTTCGCGTTCAAATGCGCGGCGACCAATGTTCCCAGCCCCGCGCTGTCGATATACTCAATGTTGTTCATATTCAGGACGATTTTCTTCTTTCCTTCGGCGACCAGCTTCTGCAATTCCTCACGCAGGGCATCGCCTTCAGCGCCGAGTACGACGCGACCGTCCAGCGCGAGCACCGACGCGCCATCCACTTCGCGGTTCGTCATCTTCAATGCCATGTTGATTTCCTTCCTGCCAGTGCACGACGAAAAAAAATGTCGGGTGGTCCTGAGCCTTTCCAAGCCTGACGAAAAGGGGCAGGCGACATCGCCAGCCCCTCGCCGCTTCGCTTTCGGTCCAGGTCTCTTCAGCGAGCCCCTGGCCCTGCCACGGCCGCCATGGCACGCGCCGGCGTTCCCGCAGCTTGCGTTCCCACATTCACCTTGATCTGCTTGGGCTTTGCTTCCTCGCGCTTCGGGATGCTGAGCGTCAGCACTCCATTCTGATAATCGGCTTTAATCGCATCCGATTTCACGAAGTTCGCCAGCGAGAAGCTCCGGCTGAATGGGCCATACGCGCGTTCGACACGCAAGTAGTCTTCCCCGTTAGTTTTATTCTCGAACTTGCGTTCGCCGCGAATTGTGAGGATGTTGTTCTCGACGCGGATATCCAGATCCTGCGGATTCACATCCGGCAGGTCCGCCTTCACGACCAGTTCATGCTCGGTCTCGAAGATGTCCACGGCTGGCGCCCAGGGGGTCAGATTCGATTCGTCGCCCGCACGCTCCAGCATATCGCCAAACACGCGGTTGAACTGCTCTTGCAGCGTCGTAGTCCCGCGGGATGGTTCCCAGCGATTCAGTGTTCTCATTTTTGCTACCTCATTAAACCTTTTCTGTCTTGGACAAGGGCAATTTCAGATGACTCACGTCCCTCAGATTGCCGTCAGCCTTTATGTGTACGTAATCACCCTAGGCCACTTAACTTATATTGTCAAGTTAAATCGTAAAGTATTATCGTTGCTTAACCATAAGAAGTTAACGCTCGCTGAGAGATTCCGTGAAGCAGCGTAGGCTTTTGTCGGCGTTTATGTGCACGAATTTCCAAAACACACCGCTCTGCAGTCTTCAATAAGCCTTTGGAATCCTACTCTTGCAAACTCCAACCCGCCGGACTCAACCAACGCGCGCCAACGCAATGCATTTGCTTTATCTGGATAGATGTCACAAGCGTTCAGGATGCTTGCAACCTCCTCCCTTGTGAAAGGAGCTGTCGGCGGCTCGGTGATCCTTGGCGGCTTTAAGTGACTTGCCGGATTCGTCGAAATCCAACCGCTCTCATGCACGAATCGAAAGAAAGCATGGAACGCTTCGAGTTTCTTGAGCGCCGAAATGTTCTTGTTCTTCCAGGAGACGCGGAATCGGCGCGCCCAATCTATGTCGAGGTCTGTGATGCACGGCAGTCCATACATAGCCGCGAAATCTTGGAACTGTCGGAAGAACAAACGGTATTTGCAGAGCGTAGGCTCGCGCAAGTTTCGAGCCTCCGCGTCTGCCACAAACTTATCGTCGATGGTGACATCTTTCAACGTCGTTCAACCCAGCAGCGGTGTATAATTCCTTTATGGCTAAGGACGTGATTCACATCTCCGAGGCGGAAGCAGCGAACGACTATTGCTTCGTTGATGGCACGTGTGCGTGCAGGCGCGAAGGTCATCATCGAGAATGGTGCGCGGCCCGTCGCGGTCCTTCATACCGCTGAGCCGGTGCGCCGCAGCATCTCCGAGTGCATCGCGTTGGCCAAAGCACACGAAGAAGAAACCGGCAAAGCCCCGGTCCTCGATCCAGACTTCGCGGAAGACGTTGAAGAAATTCTCAGCCACCGCAAGCCTTGGAACCCGCCAGCGTGGGAATAGTCCTCGACCCAAGCGTCATTATCGCTGCCGAACGCAGAGGCCATACCGTTCGGGAAATCCTAGAACAGGTTAAAGCATCAAGGTGAGACCGAAATCGGCATCTCGGTGGTGACTATCGCCGAGCTGGTCCATGGAGCCTATCGCAGCAAAACCCAGGTGCAGCAGCAGCGAAGGCTGGAGTTCATCGAGCGGCTGTCGAGCGACGTGCCGGTACACCCGGTCACACTCGCCATTGCGCGGCTGGCCGGGCGCATCGAGGGCCAACAGGAAGCGGTGCGCGTCCAATTTGCATTTGAGGATTTACTGATCGGCGCGACAGCGTTGCATCTCGGCTACGAACTCGCGACGCTGAACCTCCGCGATTTCCAGAAAATCCCCGGCCTTTCCGTGATCCAACCCTGAACGATTGGCCGCCAACGAAATTTCCCTTCGTTCTCGCGGCCCCTCAACGAGCACTCCACTAGCTCGGCTCCCTGAATTTTGCACGCTTTGGCAGTGAGGGCCGCTTCCTCTTGATGCCGGTGAACAGACCAGCCTAGCCTTGGCCCGATCTTCCTCGGAGGTATCCCAATGACCATTGGGCCAAACGACGTTCGGAAAAAGAGATACGAAACGGCAGATGCCTACACGCATGGTGTGTGGACTCTTTGCACGAGGATAGCAAGGTTATTTTTCCGGTGGCACGAACCGTGCCATAGGATAGCTAATTGCCCCCCCCAAGGATCCAATGAAAATCCTACTGTACAATCCCGACAACGGCGTGACCCGCAACTTCATGCCACATCTTTGGATGTTTCTGCTGCAAGCACTAACTCCGCCTGGCCACGAAGTGGTGCTGATTGACGGCAACGCGCAGCCAATGGATGAAGAAAGTATTGCGCAATACGTGCGTGAACAAAATGTGGGACTGGTCGGCATCGGTGCGATGACCAGGATGATCGCCAAGGCCTATCGCATGGCGGATGCAGTGCGCGCCGTGGGAGTAAAGGTCGTAATGGGCGGCCCTCACGTGACGGAAATGGCCGATGAGGCGCTGGGGCGTGAGGGCGGCTCGCGCCACGCCGACGCGGTTGCCCTTGGCGAGGCTGATGAGACATGGCCCAGAATTGTAGAAGATGCCGTGCGCGGCACGCTCAAGGATATCTACGCGCCAGTGGACGACTTTGGCCAAGAGCGCAAACCATCGCTGCAGTCCTATCCGGAGATTCCCTGGGACAAAATCAAACTGGACCAATTCAATTTGCTCCCTGGCATATTGCACCCACTACTCAAGCGAGTGGGCGCTGGCTGGGGAACCTTTCGAATTATTCCCGTGGAGTCCGGGCGCGGGTGTCCTTACGGATGCGAGTTTTGCACCGTGACGGGATTTTTTGGCGATTCGATCCGCTTTCGGACCAATGAAAGCGTAGTGAACGAACTCTTGCTGCTGAAAGCGCGCGCGCGGGAGGAGGGCGGGCAGATTGCAGTATTTTTCATAGACGACAATTTTGCCATCAACGTAAAGCGCACAAAATCATTGCTGCGAGACATCATTGCAGCTGACGCGCAAGTGCATTGGGTCGCCCAGATCAGCGCCAATCTGCTGCGCGATGAGGAGCTAGTTGATCTGATCGCGGCCGCGGGAGGCAAGTGGATCTTCATCGGAATGGAATCCATCGATCCGGCCAACCTTGCTGACGTAAAAAAGGGCTTCAACAAGCCAGGTGAATATGCCGTGGTGCTCAATCGGCTCGCCCAGCGCAACGTTTTTGCCATCACCTCTTTTATCTTTGGCATGGACAATGACACGCCTGGAGTGGCCGAGCGAACACTGAAGGAAATTCGCAGTTGGCCTCCGGGGCTGCCTATCTTTGGCTTGATGACCCCTCTTCCTGCGACGCCCCTGTACAAAAAGCTGGAAGCCGCGGGGCGGCTCACCCGCCCGAAGCACTGGCAAGAGTTCATTCCCTTTGCGATGGCCCATACGCCGCTAAAGATGAGCATCGACGAAGCGCATAACGAAGTGCGCAAGGGGTGGATCAGCTCTTACAATCCGGAGGCAATCGAAAGGGCCGTGGATTCACTGAATCACAAGCCGCTCGGTTATCGAATCAACATCTTTATCGCGCGCCTCTGTTTCCGGGGAATTTATTTTCCGCAAATGGGCCGCTTAGCATGGATGAAAACGATTCTCGAAAATCGGCGCACCATTTTCAAACTCATAAGGCAAGCGTTCGGAGGGGGGCTGCGCGCCGGAGTGGCGTCTGTCGCGACCATCCAGTCTCAGAGCAGGCAGCACTGAAACTAGCTCGGCACCCCGGTTTGGATGGAAGCGGTGCAAGACATGGAGACAGCGAAGCTTCGCATGTTGGAATTGGCGCGCCGCTCGCCAGGTGAATACTTTGTTTTCTCCCAGGAAACCCAAGAAATCGTAAGCAACACGGCACCACCCTTGTACGAGTTAGTATTTTAGCTCCGGTCCTCTCTCTAATCGAAGACCTAACCGGAACGTGTGTACTGCGCACGAAGCGTGTGGTCAAAATCTCAAACGTATTGAAAAGGATTGGTTTCCGGTCTCGTAATTTTTTCGCACAGCTGCTTTCTGAAACCTCAAGAACATGTACAATCCGGGTTCGATGATCAAGTTTACGGAGGCTCTGGAATGATTTGGACTCGCATGCTTGCTTACATCACCGGAACCGTAGACCAGGAACTACTACTGAGGAACGAATATCTGGCCGAAGAGAACCAAGAAACCGCAGTACCGCCTGTTGAAGGTGCTTTGCGCGTCTGCGGGGTTGAGACTTGGCGAAGCCTTGAGAATCGATATTAGGAACATGTCCCCGGACTTCGCCACGGTCAAAATCACACAGAAGGCGTGGAAGTCGCAGGTCCACGATTTTCTGAAGACCGACAGCGGTCGTAGGGAGATTGACCTGCACTCCTCGGTTGCCGCAATGCCCAAGGAATATATTGGCGAAAGGAAGTCCGGGTTGTTGTTCTGCTCTAAAACCGGGAAACCTCTTCAACAATCGAACATCCTGCGACGCACGCTGCATCCGATCTTGGCAGAACTCAATCAGCCCAAGTGTGGGGCTCATGCGTTCCGGCGCTTCCGTCTCACTTGGCTCCGCGAGAACGCCGTCCCAAAGGACCTGGAACACTTCTGCATGGGTCACGCTGACCAAGAGATCGGAGACATCTACTCGCAACTGGAAAATAACATCAAATTCCGTAAAGAGAAGTGACTGAACGGATCGGCTTGGGCTCCGAGCTTCCGTCCAAGAACGCCGTTGTTGGACCGAATGGACTGAAAATCGAATCCGAGCCAGTTTTGGAAATGGCTGCAAGTGCTTGATTCAAGAGAGATAAGGTGGCGCGCCCTGAGAGATTCGAACTCCCGACCTTCTGGTTCGTAGCCGTTCGAACTACTTTGCCAAATCTTGCCAGAGGAGTGGCTAATCGAACGGAATCAGCAAGTTGGGGCAAATTCCAGCAACTTACTTTCTCCTTCCTTTGTTGCCGTTTGCCGCATTTTTGCCGCCGCCTTCCGCACTTTGCGTTACATTTTCGTGACAGTGGCTAGATTCCGATTGCAAAGGCGAATAGCAGCTGTAATTCGCCAAATCGTTGTGCCCTGTAAGCCCAAACAATTTCAAGCCGTTCTAGTTTTTTGACCATACGGGCCAAAAATATTCCGGCCGCGTGAGGAACGAGGATAATTTTTCCTTGTAGTTGCAGACCCTCGACGGTGCTTTTCACCTCTTCATGAAATCCGAGCTGCGCAGTTTTGAGCGCTAGTCCGGTTCGCTATTATAATGCCTTCAGACTATGGAGCAACACTCATCCTCGGCGAGTTGAAAGACCTGGTCAGCTTCCTGATGATCGCCTCGAAGGGTGCAAGCTAGGAGCAAAGGCGAAAAGGCACCGAGAGAAGAACAAAACGACTCTCGGTGATGACCAGCAGTGCGAGCGTCAGGCAATAATCATGCCGTCGCCTGAAGGTTGATGGGCCGGCCGCTTCTCTGCTACTTGACCAACGGTGTGATAGTAATCTTGCGAAATTCCACTGGACCGTGGTCGCCCTGGAGTGCGATGCCGCCAGGCTCGCCTTCATCGGCGTCGTGCGCCATCGCCGTCAGGCCATCGATGACACCCTTCTCAATCACCTTCTTGCCGTTGAACACCACCGTGACCTCGCGGCCGACCAAACGGATGTCGTAAGTTTCCCATTCACCAGCCGGCTTGCTGGCGTTTTCGCTTGGCGCGATGCGGCTATAAAGGGCGCCGGCACTGTGAGTATCCGGTGGGCGGCCATAGTCATCCAGGATCTGCACTTCATAGCGATTCCGCAGAGCTACCCCGCTGTTGCTGTGCTGGCCTATGCGGAATTCGACGTGCAGCATGAAATTCCAGAACTTCTGCTGGCTCACAATGTCCTGACCACGTCCCGTGGAGGCCAGCGTGCCATCTTTCACTGACCAACCGACTGGTTCGCCGCCGTCCCAGGACATCCAGCCGGTCATGTTCTCGCCGTTGAACAGGTCGATGGGCTTTCCTTCTCGCCAGGTCCCGTCATCTGTTTCCTTGATCGTGGGAGCGCGTACACCGATCCATTCGAGCGGCGGCTGGTTCGAGCCTTCCACTTCGAAAGTTCCTTGCAGCTTCCCATTCACTAGTTTCGCTGCGTAAACCAGTTTCCGGGTCACCGGCTCGGCGCCAGGACTCGGACGCTGCTGCCGCGTCCAGCCGAAGCGGAGCGTGCCATCGTTGGTCGAAATTTGCTCAATCACATTTAGATCGCCTGAAAAGGCGCTGATGAACTTGCCTTTCGCGGCAGGCGTTCCCGCGTTTTCAATCTCCAACCACCAGGCGCGGGGGCGCTCCCCGCTGGTCTTGATGTCCCAACGGCCGTTGAATTGTTCATCTCTGCTGGCTGCGAGGGGTTGCTTTACGGCCGGAAACAACGGGCCTGGAAAAAAAAGCAGCAATATTGCCAGGCCTACGCCACGCCTGTTTACCAACGGATGGTTCCCACGGTCCCTCATGACGATGATACGTCTTCCGTTCCTTTCACTAGGCCACTATAAGGCGGTCAGGCGAAGTGTCAAGGAAGAAACGCTAAAACGCGTCATCGGACCTTTTTGAACAGTGCTGTCGTCGCTAACGGGTGTCACGCAACCACCCCATTTCGTGGGATAATTGGCGCCCGAAAAGACGCAGGGGGGCGCAACACGGCGTGACGCTGGCGCCAGATCGATAGGTTGGGAGGCAGACTTTCATGGGCTATGATTCACTCACTCGTCGCCAATTTATCCGTGTGGGCACAGGCGCCATGGCGGCAAGCGCAACCGCAAATATTACCGTTCTGAAGCCGGTTCCGCTGTCCGCGTCCGCCCGCGCAGTTTCGCCCAGCGACACGGTACGGTTCGCCTCCATTGGCACAGGCGTACGAGGTTGCGAGTTGCTTCAAGCATCGCTTCACGTGCCGGGCGTTGAGTGCGTGGGCGTTTGCGACCTTTACGACTCGCGGCACGAGGCGGCCCGGGAAGCTGTCAAGAAGGACGTTCCTGCCACTCGCGAGTACAGAAAAATTTTAGACCGCAAGGATGTTGATGCCGTCATTGTCGCCACGATGGACCACCAGCATCGCAAAGTAGTCGCCGATGCCTGTGCCGCCGGCAAGGACGTCTATTGCGAAAAACCGATGTCTCACACGGTGGAAGATGGATTTGCCATGATCGATGCGGCGCAAAAGGCAAATCGCATCATCCAGATCGGCAGCCAGGGAGTCAGTTCCATCCTTTACGCGAAAGCCAAAGAAATTTTCGACTCGGGGAGACTCGGCGACGTATTCATAATTGAGGCATATTCAGACCGCAACAGCGCCAGCGGCGCTTGGGTCTACCCCATTCCGCCGAACGCAAACGAACAAACGATCGACTGGAACGCCTTTCTGGACGGAGCGCCAAAGCGGCCTTTTGACCCAGTCCGATTTTTCCGCTGGCGTTGCTTCGCGGACTACGGCGAAGGCTTGGCCGGCGACCTCTTTGTTCACTTGATTTCCGGGATTCATTTCATTACCGGCGCGAACGCGATCCCGCAACGCGCCCAATCCACCGGCGGCCTTTTCCGCTGGAAGGATGGCCGGGACTTTCCGGACCTCATCGAAACCTTTTACGACTACCCCAGCTTCCGCGTCGTCCTTCGCTGCAACCTGAATAATGACGCCGGAGGGCTTTTGGCCTTTTACGGAACCAAAGGAACCATGGCTATCAAGGATTCGACTCTGACGGTTAAGCCGCAGGACACACTCCCGGAACCGGAGAGCTACTCGATCTACGGTTGGCCGACTAAATTGCGGGAGGAGTACCTGGATAAATGGCGCAAAGAAAATCCGTCGCCCGTACCTCTCGATTTCCGCGTGGATGAAGAAGTCGAGACGTTCACTACACCGCCGGGTTACGACGCTGTTCCCGATCACCAGGCCAATTTTTTCAAAGCAGTGCGCAGTCGAAAGCCGGTTGTCGAGAACGAAGTCTTTGGCAACAATGCGGCGATCGGCTGTCATTTGGCCAATTACGCCTATTTCAACAAGGCTGTGGCGGTTTGGGACCCGGGAGCAAAAAAGATCATAAAAGGTTGATTCGTTTGAAGTGGATCTAGGGAAGTGGCATGGGCATACATGTTGGGACCGACGGCCGCAGCGATGTCGCCGAGGTAGAGGGTGGACGCGGCGGCCTGTGCCTACCGAAAACTCCATCCAGCACCGCTGTAACATTGCTTTCCAATACCGCCTGGTCAAAAAACTCGCGTGTGGTCAAAAATCTCAAACGTATTGAAAAGGCTTGGTTTCCGGTCTCGTAATTTTTTCACACAGCTGCTTTCTGAAACCCTCAAGAGCATGTACAATCCGGGTTCGACGATCAAGTTTACGGAGGCTCTGGAATGATTTGGGCTCGCATGCTTGCTTACCTTTGACAGGAATTATGTGGTGTAGAGCGACCGTTCGTATGTCTCCCCTAGCCAAAATCACATCACCGCGCCACATAACCGCAGACGCCACATAAGACGAGAAGCCGACAGATTCACTTCAAGTGTTCCTGAACGCGATAAGCACATCGTCGGTCACCGGCGAGAATGTGTTCCACCCGCTCGACTGTGACGTTTTCACCCAAAACAGCCCGAAATAGATCCTGCTCGGTCGTGCAGAATCCTCTGCACACTTTGGCAGCCGCGCAGATCGGGCAATGGTTTTCGACCAAAAGAAAGGTATCTCCCTTTTCGGGCACCAGTTCCGCCATGTAACCCTCGGCGATGCGGATTCGCACGAGGCGTCTGAGTTTTTCCTTCAGAGGAAGGTTGGGTGCAATCTGCTGGCGGTAGGTCGCGACCTGGTTCTTGTACCGGGCAGCGATGACCTTCTGCACTCCGCTCTCGCCAAAGGCTCGATCGACGGCATCGATGAGCGAGAGGCTGAGTTCAGCGTAGGCCTGAGGAAATAAACG
>Ga0209055_1001050_pt1 | contig 18553 bp, 21 predicted proteins | sample GraSoiAngelo_110_FD_185875 | JGI IMG/M metagenome (GOLD analysis project Ga0209055, IMG submission 185875) | Grasslands soil microbial communities from the Angelo Coastal Reserve, California, USA - 14_0903_12_30cm (SPAdes) (version 2) | ecosystem: Environmental > Terrestrial > Soil > Grasslands ... | reverse complement strand
CGAGGTGCTCTTTCATGGACGAACTGGACGGCGCATCGTCACTCTCTCCCCTCGAGCGGCATGGTGTGGTGGGCCCACCAGGCCTCGAACCTGGGACCAACGGATTATGAGTCCGCCGCTCTGACCAACTGAGCTATGGGCCCCCCTAATGCCTACGGCGGCGGATGATGCTCTCGCCCGGCGCGGCTTTTCTCGTTCGGTCTCGTCAACGTTGGTGACCCCTTGCATTCAAGGAGCAACGGGTGCCCCGTACGCCTCCATCGCCCTCACTTGCGAGAAGCCACGGCGGGCTTCGGCCTGATCCGCCTCGCTACGGCATTGCCTACAGACTCTCCACGAAGCTCCGCAGTTTTTTGCTCCGGCTCGGGTGACGCAGCTTGCGCAGCGCCTTGGCCTCGATCTGCCGGATGCGTTCCCGCGTGACCGCGAAGTCCTGTCCAACCTCTTCCAGCGTGTGGTCGGTGTTCTCGCCGATCCCAAAGCGCTTGCGCAGGACGCGCTCCTCGCGCGGCGTGAGGGTCTTCAGCGCGTTGTTGATCTGGCGCTGCAGGTCGTAGCGGATGGCTGCGTCCAGTGGCGAGATGGCCTTCTTGTCCTCGATGAAGTCCCCCAGGTGGCTGTCCTCCTCCTCGCCGATGGGCGTCTCCAGCGAGATCGGCTCCTTGGCGATCTTGAGGATCTTGCGGACCTTGTCCAACGGGAGGTCCATCTTCTCGGCGATCTCTTCAGGCGAGGGTTCACGTCCCAGCTTCTGGACCAGGTGCCGTGAGGTGCGGATCAGCTTGTTGATGGTCTCGATCATGTGCACCGGGATCCGGATGGTGCGGGCCTGATCGGCGATAGCGCGGGTGATGGCCTGGCGGATCCACCAGGTCGCGTAGGTGCTGAACTTGTAGCCGCGCTTGTACTCGAACTTGTCCACGGCCTTCATGAGACCGATGTTCCCTTCCTGGATCAGGTCCAGGAACTGGAGGCCGCGGTTGGTGTACTTCTTGGCGATGCTGACCACGAGGCGCAGGTTGGCCTCGACCAGCTCGGCCTTGCCGCGCTTGACCTTCTCCTCAGCCTGGTCCAACAGCTTGACACTCTCGCGGAGCTCCTCGGCGGGAACCAGGGACTCGGCCTCGATGCCCCGAATGCGGCGCCGCGCGTTCTGGGCGGCCTTCTCGATCTCGTGAAGGACATCCATGGGAACGCTGGTCTTGCGGCGGACCGCGATGAGCCCTTGCCGCCCGCGGCTCAGCTTGAGGAGCAGGGCGGTGCCTTCCTCGCCCGCCACGCCGAGCCGGCGCCGGCAGTACGCGAGCTCGCGCTCGCAGGCCGCGATCTCCTGCGCGAGATCCCGCACCCGCTGGATCAGGCGCTCGCGCTGGATCGGATGGAGGTTCAGGCTGTCCAGCTTCTCCGCGACCTGGCGGCGGGCATCGTTGAGCTTGGTCTTGACCTCTTTCCGCTTGGCCGGGCTCAGGTTGGGCTTCCGGTTTCGGGCGTAGAGCGCAAGCAGCCCCTTGGCCAGCGCCTTGCCTTTGCGCACGCTCTCCAGCGTGTGCTTGCGGAGCTCCTCGTCGTCTTGCTGGACGACTTCATCGAACTCCTCTTCCACGCCCGCCGAGACCACTTCCCGGATCGGAACCTTGTTGGTCTTGACCTGATCGATGAGGGCAAAGACGGCCTTGATCGTCATCGGCATCCCGAGGGCGACCGTCGAGATGTCCTGCTTGCCCTCCTCGATGCGCTTCGCGATCTCGATCTCACCCTCGCGGCTGAGCAGCGAGACGCTGCCCATCTCCTTGAGGTACAGCCGGACGGGATCGTCGGTGCGGGCTAGGTCGCCCGGCGTCAGGTCGATTTTCTTCTCCTCTTCCTCGGTCTCCCCGACCTCTTCGGCTTCCTCCGTTGTGCTCTCGCCATCGGACATCATCTGCTGGTACCGCTCCCCTTCGGGGGAATCGATGATCTCGATGTCCATCTCGCCAAACATGGTCATCAGGCTGCTCAGCCGCTCAGACGAGACCATGTCGGCGGGCAGGGTCGTGTTGAGGTCGCGGTACGTGAGGAAGCCCTTCTCCTTGCCCATGGAGATCAGGCGCTTGACTTCGTCCGTCTTGTCTTCCTTACGCGTTGACACTCCCAACCTCGCTCAGCGGTACTGGTCCGGCGCTCAGGAGGCGCTGTCGCTCCTGCTGCAACGTGTTCTGGCGGAGCATGAGCGAGCGCGCGGCCTCCGCCTGCCCGGCCCGCTCGGCAGCCATCTGGGCCGCCTTGACTTCCTGGATCTCGTCCACGATGCGTCTGAGCCTCAAGGCCTTCAGGCTGTCGCGAAACGCCGTGCCGGCGTCGTCGTAAGGCAGCTCGCTGAGCGACAGCGCGCGCACGACGCCCCCGCACTGGGGATCGTCCTGGAGGCTGATGATGGCCTCGTTCACCGCCGGCTCGCCGCGCTCGTTCCGCCGCTCCAGGATCCGCGCGATCAGCCGACGAGCCCGGGGATCCGTAAAGTCGTCTGCCGCCAGTTGCGCCAGCATCGGCGGCGTCAGCTTGTCGTGGAGGAGCAGCCGCACGAGCACCTCTTCATCCTTGGGGAGCGGCGCGCTCTCGACCGGACCCACAGAAGCGTCACCAGACGCGTGGTCGACAACTGAGGCATGGCTTGTGAGTTGCCGGTAGCGTTCCACTAAGACCTTCTCATCCAGCCCCAGTCGGTCGGCGACGTGGTGGAGGGCCGCGGCCTTCTCGACCGGATTGCTCAGCTTTTGCAACAATGCCAGGACCTCCTCCACACACCGCACGCGGTCCTCCACGCTGCCCTGTAGGCCGGTCGCCAGGCTGCCCGCAACGGTGAAGTCCAGCAGCGAGGGCGACTGCCGGATCAGCGTGGTGAAGGCCTCCGGGCCGCGCGAGCGGACGAACGTGTCCGGGTCTTCGCCCTGCGGGAGGCTCCCCACCTGGACGGCGAGGGCCGATCCGAGAAACAGGTCCAGCGTCCGCAGCGCCGCGCGCACGCCGGCCGCGTCTGGATCGAACAGCAACACGACCCGCCGGGTGAAGCGCCGGACAAGGTCGACATGCTCGGACGTGAGGGCCGTGCCCAGGGTGGCGACCACGTTGGTCACACCAGCCTGATGCAGCGCGATCGCATCGAAGTACCCTTCGACGATCACGACCTGCTCCTCTCGCGTGATGCCCTCGCGTGCGATCTCAAGCCCGTACAGCGTGCGGCCTTTCCGGAACAGCGGAGTTTCCGGCGAGTTCAGGTACTTGGGTACCCCGTCATCAATCACACGCCCCCCGAAGCCGATGACGCGCTTCTGGAGGTCGCGGATCGGCAGGATAACCCGACCGCGGAAGCGGTCGTAGTAGCCAGAGGAATCGCCGGGCTTTTTGCCGCCTTGATCCCGCGCGACGATCAGACCGGCCGCGGCAAGATCCTCGACCGTCCACCCAACCTTGGCCTGCTTGCCAACCTTGATCAGCGCCTTCAGCACTCCATCCCACGCCTGGGGCGCATAGCCGATGCCGAACCGCTCGATCGTCTCCGCCGTGATCCCCCGCTGCTTCAGGTAGACGCGCGCCGGCTCGGCGGGCGGATCTTTCAGCAAGGTTTTGTGGAAGAACTCGGCCGCCGCCTTGTTCAGCTCGACAAGTCGTTCCACTTGTTCCGCCCGCTGCTTGGCCGCCGGCGAGGCCGGCTTCTCCTCGACGCGGATGCCGTACTTCTCGCCGAGGTTCCGCACCGCCGTCGGGAAGCTTGCCCCCTCAACCTTCATCAAGAACGTAAAGACGTTGCCCCCCTCGCCGCAGCCGAAACAGTGGAACATCTGGCGCGAAGGACTGACGATGAAGGAAGGAGTCTTCTCCGAGTGGAAGGGGCAAAGGCCTTTAAAGTTCTGCCCTGCCTTACTGAGCGAGAGGTGGGCACTGACGACTTCGACGATATCGGCCCGGTCTCGAATCCGATTGATGATATCTTCCGGGATCAACCCTCGATCCACCCTGCCCCCCGATCCAAGCGAGCCTCTATCCGAACCTTTTAAATTAACAGAAGGATCGCCAACTTGTCAAAGACCCATCGGTTCAACCAGGGGGCCACGTCATCTGGCGACCTCCCAGAACATGTACATGCAGGTGGAAGACCGTCTGTCCGCCCTCCCTGCCGGAGTTCGCCACGACCCGGTAGCCTGATTCGGCAATCCCCTTTTTCTTGGCCACACGGGCCGCCGTCTCCAAGAGACGCCCCAAGAGGGTCCGATCGCCCGCGTCGTTCAAGCCGCCGACATGCCGCTTGGGAACCACTAGCACGTGGACCGGCGCTTGCGGGTTGATGTCCTCGAACGCGAACATCTCGTCGTCCTGCAGGACGACCTTGGACGGAAGCTGCCCCGAGCTGATCTTGCAAAAGAGACAATCCATCACGAGTCATTACCCCCGAGACTGTTTTTCCTCGAGCCCGCCCTTGCCGAACCGCCGGGCCAGCTCCTGGTATATCTCGGCCGGCGGAATCTCGTGATAGCCGAGCGCGACCAGCAGATGAAATAGGAGGTCCGCCGCCTCGTGCACGATCTCCTCGCGCTTCTGCCCTTTGGAGGCGAGGATCACTTCCCCAGCCTCCTCGGTCACCTTCTTCAAGACTTTGTCCTGGCCGGCCTTCAGAAGCGAAGCCACGTAGGACTCCGGGGTCGGAGCGCGCTTGCGCTCCAGGATGGTCTCGTAGACCCGGTCGAGCACACCCCCATGCGACTCGGTGGTCTTGACGCCGCCTTCGCACGAGGCCACCAGATCTGACAGCCGGCTGAAGAAACACGCCCGCTCGCCGGTGTGGCAGGCCGGTCCGTCCGGCGTGACCGTGATCAGCAGGGTGTCCTGATCGCAGTCCACGAAGATCTCCCGGACCCGCTGGCGGTGGCTTGACGTCGCGCCCTTCTCCCACAGGACTTGACGCGAGCGGCTCCAGAAATGCGTGATCCCGGTCTCCAGCGTCTTCTCCAGCGCCTCGCGGTTCATGTAAGCCACCATCAGCACCGTCCCATCCCGCCAGTCCTGCAGGACGGCGGGGATCAAGCCCTTCTCGTCGAACTTCAGCGCCGAGACGGCAGCGTCGTCCATTAGATTCTCCTCACGGGCGGACTACCCTCACCGGAATGCCGCGGGCCCTCAGATAGTCCTTGGCCTCGCGGATCGTGTATTGCCGATAATGGAAGATCGAGGCCGCCAGAACGGCGTCCGCCTGGCCCACGGCAAACCCCTCGTAGAGGTGTTCCAGCGTGCCCGCGCCGCCGGACGCGATCACGGGAATCTCGACGGCTTCCGACACGGCGGCGGTCAGCGCCAGGTCGTACCCTGCCTTCGTCCCGTCCTGATCCATGCTGGTGAGCAGAATCTCTCCCGCGCCGAACGAAGCCATCCGCCTGGCCCACGCGACGGCGTCCTGCCCTGTCGGCCGCCGTCCGCCGTGCGTGTACACCTCCCAGCCGCTGCCGGACCGCTTCGCGTCGATTCCTGTACGCTTTGCGTCTATGGCCACGACGATGCACTGCGTGCCGAAGCGCTCCGCCGCCTGCCGGACGAGCTCCGGGTTCGAGACGGCCGCCGTGTTGATGCTCACCTTGTCGGCGCCGGCCCGGAGCAGGTCGCGGATATCGTCGAGCGTCCGGATGCCGCCACCCACCGTCAGTGGCATGAAGACCTGTTCGGCCGTACGGCACACCACGTCGAGGAGGATCTTGCGCTCCTCATGCGAAGCCAGGATGTCCAGGTAGCAAAGCTCGTCGGCCCCCTCCGCATCGTAAGCGCGCGCCACTTCGACCGGATCGCCGGCATCCCTGAGGTTGATGAACCCCACTCCCTTGACGACACGCCCTTCTTTGACGTCCAGGCAGGGAATGATGCGCTTGGCCAGCACGCCAGTCTCTTCAATTCACGGCGGCAATCGCCGCCCGCAGATCGAGCACGCCTTCGTAGAGGGCCTTCCCGACGATCGCGCCGATCACCTTCGGCCCCAGCGCGCGCAGTTGCCGGAGGTCCTCGGTCCGCATGATCCCGCCGGAGGCGATCAGCGGCACCGGACAGGTCCCCGACATGCGCCGCAGGCCCTCAAGATTCGGTCCCTCCAGCATCCCGTCCCGCGCGATATCGGTGTAGACCACGGCGTAGACGGCGAGCCCCGTTAAGCGGCCGACAAAGTCGTGGACGTCCTCATCGGCGACCTCGGTCCATCCCTTCACCGCAACCTTGCCACCCTGGGCGTCGACGCCGACGAGCACGCGGCCCGGGAAGCGATCACAGGCCTCTTCGACCACGGCCCGATCGCGGACAACGGCCGTCCCCAGGACGACCCGCTCCGCCCCGGAGGAGAGATAGGCTGAAACCGTCTCCACCGTGCGGATGCCCCCGCCAACCTGGACTGGGATGGACACGGCTTTGAGGATTGTCTCGATCGCCTTGCGGTTCTGCGGGGTTCCCTGGACGGCCCCATTCAGGTCCACAACATGCAGGAGCTGAGCGCCTTCGTTCTCCCAGCGGCGGGCCACGTCCGCCGGCTCCGGCGAATAGACTGTCTCCTCCTGCATCCGTCCTTGGCGCAAGCGGACGCAGCGTCCGTCCTTCAGGTCGATCGCCGGGATCACGATCACGGCGCAGTCTCCGCGACGCCCGCTTGGGTCTGCATCGGCTTACCCAGGGGAAAGCCACGCAGCACGTGGCCGACGGCAGAATCCGCCAGCTGTTCCACCGTGAGGTAGCGCGCCCCCCGCTCGAGGAAACCTGTGATGTCTTCAATCATCGGTCGCTGGAGTTCGTAGTAATCGCCCGTCCACAGGACTTCGCCGTCCTTCACGCTGACGAGCCGGACGGTAAAGCCCACTGCGGCGGCGTCTTCAGGCCGATCCAGGGCGATCGCGCTGCCCTTTCGTTCCTTGTAAACCTCCACATTGCCTTCCAGAACGGCTTCCACCCCCAGCCGTTGGCCGAGCTCACGCAGCTGCGCGCGGCTGACTACCGACGCCCGGAGGGTGGGCATGGCCTCCCGAACAGAGCGGGGCGAGATGACCGCGATGCCCTCGCGAGCGTTGAGCTTCCGGTAGAACAACTCGGCAAGCTTTTCAGCGGCGATGGGAGGCGGCGCCGGCTCCGCGTATCCGCGTCCCTGCCCCGGCGTCTTCGGGGTGACGGTGAAGGGGACCACCGCGATCCGCACGACGCGGTACTGCTGGAGCTTCGGCGAGGTGATCGCTTCGTTGGTCGTGCCGCCGCATCCAGACACCACACCTGCCACGATGACGGCCAGGGGCAGTCTCGACGGCTTCATGAGAGGCCTCCGAAGTTCTGGATGATCCGCAGCCCTTCGCTTTGGCTCTTCTCCGGATGGAACTGGCAGGCGAAGATGTTGTCGCGCGCGACGCTGGAAACGAAGGGCCGCCCGTAGTCGGTCATCGTGCACGCGACGGACTGATCATCGGGCACGACGTAATACGAGTGGACGAAATACATGAACGCGCCATCGGGCACGCCGTCGAGCACGGGCGAGCGCTTCCCGATCGCGATCGAGTTCCATCCCATGTGCGGCACCTTCATCGGCGTCGGGGAGCCCCCTGACGCAAACCGGACGACCCGCCCGGGAATCACGCCGAGCCCCCGGTGCGTCCCGAATTCTTCGCTTTCGCTGAACAGGAGTTGAAATCCCAGGCAGATGCCGAGAAAAGGCTTGCCGGCGCGAATCGCCCCCAGGACCGGCTCCACGAGCCCGTGCCGCTCCAGATTGCGCATGCAATCGCCGAAGGCGCCCACGCCAGGCAACACCACGTGGCTCGCGTCGGCGATCGCCTGCGGGTCGCGCGTGACCGTGGCGTGGTGCCCGACGGACTCGAAGGCCTTGTGGACCGACTTCAGGTTGCCCATGTCGTAATCAACGATCGCAATCATCGCTTCGCAGCCCACGTTATTCGTTATACGTTAATCGTTAAACGGCAAGCATTGGCTGGCTTCATCACGTTTAACGAATAACGATTAACGGTTTCACAGTGACCCTTTCGTGGAGAGCACGCCCTTGACCCTGGCATCGATTGCCACCGCCTGGTCCAGGGCCTTGGCCAGCGCCTTGAAAATGGACTCCATGACGTGGTGCGGGTTCCGTCCGTACGCCACGTTTACGTGCAGGTTCATGGCCGCGTGCGTTGTCAAGGCCTGAAAGAAGTCCTCGAACAGGTAGAGGTCGAAGCCTTTGATCCGCCGGTGCGGCAATTTGACGTTATAGACAAGGTAGGGCCGGCCGCTGAGGTCCACCGTGACCTGCGCCAACGTCTCGTCCAGCGGCACCCAGGCGGTCCCGAACCGCCGGATCCCCTCCTTCTTGCCGAGCGCCTTCTTCAGGACCTCGCCCAGGACGATGCCGATGTCCTCCACCGTGTGGTGATCGTCGATGTGCGTATCGCCGCTGGCCTTGACCGTCAGATCGAAGAAGCCGTGCTTGGCCAGCAGGTCCAGCATGTGATCCAGGAACGGGATCGTCGTGCTGACCTGCCGCTTACCAGTCCCGTCCAGGGTCAGCCCAATCTTGATCCGGCTTTCGGTCGTGTTCCGCTCGATCGTCGCCCGCCGCGCGGTCTTCATCTCATGCGGGCTTCCACGGACTGCGCGTGCGCGCCGAGCCCCTCCATGTTCGCCAAGCGGACGATGTGGTCCTTGGCCTTGACCAAGTCTTCCTTGGCGTACGACACAATGTTGGACTTCCTCACGTACGACTCCAGGGACAGGGCAGAGTGGAAGCGGGCCGCGCCGCCGGTCGGAAGGATGTGGTTGGGACCGGCCACGTAATCGGCCACGGCCGGGGCCGTGTACCGCCCGATGAACAGCGCGCCGGCATGGCGGACCTTCTCGATGTACTCGAAGGGATTGTCCACGGAGAGCGACAGATGCTCCGGGGCGATCTCGTTCGCGAGCGCGAGCGCGTCCTCCATCGTGGGCACGATGAAGGCCATCGAATTGCGCTCGATTGCGCGGGCGGCAATTTTGCGCCGCGCGAGCGCCTTGAGCTGTTCCTTGACCATCCTGAGGACTTCTTTCGCCAGCGGCGCCGACGTGGTCACGAGCCACACCGCCGCGCTCTCGTCGTGCTCCGCCTCGCAGAGCAGGTCCGCAGTGACGTGGGCCGGATTGGCCCCGCCGTCCGCGATGACCAGCAGTTCGCTCGGGCCGGCGATCATATCGATGTCCACGGTCCCGTATACCAGCCGCTTGGCGGTCGCCACGAAGAGGTTGCCCGGCCCGAAGATCTTGTCCACGCGGGGTATCGTCTTCGTGCCGTACGCCATGGCCGCGATCGCCTGCACGCCCCCGATGCGGTACACCTCGTCCACGCCGGCGATGTCCGCCGCCACCAAGAGATAGGGGCTCAGCTCGCCTTTGGGCGCCGGCACACACATGATGATCCGTTTGACCCCGGCCACCTTGGCCGGGATCGCGCTCATCAGCACCGACGACGGATAGATGGCCTTGCCACCCGGCACGTAGAGCCCGATCACGTCCAGAGGCAGGATCGTCTGGCCGAGTGTGATGGTGCCGTCCTGCCACATCCAGGTCTGCGTGCGCGGCTTTTCCCGCTCGTGGAAGACCATGATCCGGTGGGCTGCGTACCGCAACGCGTCGCCTTCCTCCTTGCGGATCTTGTAGTAGGCCTCCTTGATCTCGTCGGGGCTCACCCGGAACTGGCTCGGCTTCAACGAGAACTTGTCGAACCGGCGGGTATAGCGGCTCACCGCGGCGTCCCCACCCCGCTCCACGGCCTTGAGGATCGTCTTTACCGCGGCCTCGATCCTGCCGCCGCCGAGGTTGGATCGCGAGACGATCTTTTTGATGGCCGCCTTGTACGTCCGATCGGTCGTCGCAATGACCCTCATGAGCGTCCTCCCTGAAGGCCGGCCCGCAGCGCCTCGATCAAGTCGTTCATCCGGCGGTACTTCAACTTGAGGCTGGCTCGGTTCACGATGAGACGGGCCGTGCATTCCGCAATGACATCTGTCACAACCAGGTTGTGCGCGCTCAGGGTTTTCCCGGTCGAGACCAAATCCACGATGAGATCCGCCAATCCCACCAGCGGGGCGAGTTCCACCGATCCGTACAGCTTGATGATCTCGATGGGGATCCCCTTCTGCGTGAAGTGCCGCTCCGTCATATTCGGGTACTTCGTCGCCACCCGCAGACGCGTCGCATGCCTGCCGCTAGGAACGTCGCCGGCCCGCGCCTGCGGCTTCCGCAGCGGCGAGGTCGGGGAACCCGTTGCTCTTCCACGTGCAACGGGTCGTGAGCCGCGTTCAGGTTGCAGCGCGGCCACGGCCAGGCGGCAGGATCCGAACCCCAGGTCAAGCGGCTCGAAGACGTCGGTCGCCTGCTCCATCAAGATATCCGCGCCGACGACCCCCGCATCTACGACTCCGTATTCCACGTAGGTGGGGACGTCGCTAGGCCTGACGATCATGAGCGTAGTCCCGCTGGCCGGATGCTCGAAGATCAGCCGGCGGCTTTCGGGCGAAATATCCTTGGGCGCCAAGCCCACGCGTTTGAAGAGGTCGATCGCGGGCTCCAGCAGCTTGCCCTTGGAGAGAGCGATGGTGAGGGTGTCCTTCATACCCGCTCCGCCTCACGACGGACCTGCGCTCCCAGACCAGCGAGCTTGGCGTCCAGACGCTCGTAGCCGCGATCCAGGTGATAGACGCGGGACACGCGAGTCTCGCCTTCGGCCGCCAGGCCGGCCAGGATGAGACAGGCGCTGGCCCTTAGATCGGACGCCATGACCGGCGCCCCGCTCAGACGCTCGACCCCGGTGACGACGGAATGGTTCCCTTCGATCCGGATGTCCGCCCCCATGCGTTGAAGCTCCAACACGTGGAGGAACCGGCTCTCAAACACGGTCTCGGTGATCACGCTGCTGCCGCGGGCAAGCGCCATCAGCGCCATCATCTGCGCCTGCATGTCGGTCGGAAAGCCCGGATAGGGCAAGGTCTTCACATCCACCGCCCTGAGCGGTCCGCCGGCTCGCACCTGGATCGCCTCCTTTTCGACTTTGAGCGCCACCCCGGCCTCCTGGAGCTTGGCGAGCAGGGCATCGCAGTGGTCGGGCCGGCACCGGACCACACGCACCTCGCCGCCCGTGATGGCTCCTGCGATGAGATACGTGCCTGTCTCAACACGGTCTGGCACAATCTCATGGTCGGCGCCGCGCAGTTCCGGCACACCGTCGATCGTGATGACATCCGTGCCGGCCCCTGAGATCCGAGCGCCCCGCTTGATCAGGAAACTAGCCAGGTCAGAGACCTCCGGCTCGCTGGCGGCGTTCTCCAGGACCGTGGTCCCCTCCGCCAGGGAGGCCGCCATCATAACATTCTCGGTGCCGGTGACGGTTGGGATGTCAAAGTTGATCCGTGCACTCTTGAGCCGCCCGCGGACGCAGGCATGCACGTTGCCGTGCTCGATGCGGATCTCGGCACCCATCTTCTCCAGCGCGGCGAGGTGGAGGTTGATGGGCCTGGCGCCGATGGCGCATCCTCCTGGCAGTGCCACAATCGCTTCGCCCCACCGAGCCAGCAGCGGGCCGAGCGCCAGGACGGACGCGCGCATCGTCTTGACCAGTTCGTACGGGGCCTGGCACGAGGCCACCCCAGGCAGCGTGATCGTATAGCGATCCCCGCGGGCCTCGACGCTCGCGCCTAAGTGGGTGAGGACCTTCGACATGGTCAGGACGTCCCGCACGGCCGGCACGCTGGTCAGGGTGCTTGTTCCCTTGCCCAGGAGGATGGAGGCTAGGATAGGGAGCGCAGCGTTCTTGGCCCCGCTGATGCTCACCTCGCCTGTGAGACGCCGGCCTCCCTGAAGGACCATGCAGTCCATCACGTCCCCCTCGCCGCTCCCGCACCCACCCGTGCGACAAGCACTCGTTCGATGCCGGCCGCATCCCTCCGGCACTCAAGAGAGATGAACGCGCCAGTCTGTTGCGACAAGCGCCGAACCTGATCAGCCTGGCCGCGCCCAAGTTCCAGGACCAGGTGCCCGCCCCCCTTCAGCAGCTCCGGTGCGCCGCGCAGGAGCCGGCGGTGATAGTCCAGCCCGTCCGTTCCAGCCGCCAGCGCCAGGCGCGGCTCATACCACGCGACTTCCGGCTGCAGCGCGTCAAGCTCACCAGCGGGCACATACGGCGGATTGGAGACGATGACGTCGAAGACCCCGTCTGGCGAGACCGAAAACGCCGTCAACAGATCGCCCTGGACAAACCTGATGCGATCGCCCACGCCGTGGCAAAGCGCGTTGGCCCGCGCTACCGCCAGGGCCGGCGCCGAAATGTCCACCGCGACCACTGTCGCGTCGGAGCGCCCCCGCGCCAGCGACACGGCGATGCACCCTGACCCGGTTCCCACATCGAGCACGCGCGGTCCCCTGATGTCCAGAACGGCCTGGAGGGTTGCCTCGACGAGAAGCTCGGTCTCCGGCCGTGGGATCAAGACGTCCGGCGTCACTGCCATCTCCAGGCCGCGGAATTCCTGCGTGCCGAGCAGGTACTGTAGCGGCTGGCGTTTCGCGCGACGCCTGATGAGGGTCCAGGCCCGCTCGGCCTGCACGGAGGAGACCGCCCTATCCCCCTCGACGACCAGCGTATGGAGAGGGAACCCCAAGACTGACGCGAGCAGCCAGTCGGCTTCCCGGACCGGATCGGCGATCTCAGCCGCCTGCAAAACGTCCCACGCCTGCCGGCGCAAGGTGCTTACTTTCATTTCTCCACCGACTCCAGGGTCTGGTTCGCGGCGATCAGCGCGTCCACGATTTCGTCCAGATCGCCGTCCAGGACCTGATCCAACCGGTGCAGGGTCAGGCCGATGCGATGGTCGGTCACCCGGTTCTGCGGGAAGTTGTAGGTGCGAATCTTCTCGCTCCGGTCGCCGGTGCCTACCTGGGACCGCCGCTGCTGGGCGATCTCGTTCTCCTGTTTTTCCCGCTCCAGTTCCATGATGCGAGTCCGGAGGTTGCGCATCGCCTTGTTGCGGTTCTTGAGTTGCGAGCGCTCGTCCTGGCACGTCACGACGATCCCGGTGGGGATGTGCGTGATCCGGACGGCCGAATACGTCGTGTTGACGCTCTGCCCGCCCGCCCCGGAGGAGCAGAACGTGTCGATCTTCAGGTCTTTGGCATCGATCTGGACCTCCACCTCCTCCGCTTCCGGCATGACCGCCACCGTGACCGTGGAAGTATGGATCCGCCCGCTGGCTTCCGTCGCCGGCACCCGCTGGACCCGGTGCACCCCGCTCTCGTGCTTGAGCCGGCTGTAGGCCCCTTTCCCCTCGATCAGGAGGACGGCTTCCTTCACGCCGCCGATCTCGGTGAAGTTGGAGTCCACGATCTCGATCCGGAAGCGACGCCGCTCGGCGTAGCGCGTGTACATGCGAACGAGTGCGGCGGCGAAGAGCGCGGCCTCATCCCCGCCGGTGCCGGGTCGGATCTCGAGAAAGGTGTTCTTTTCGTCCCGGGGGTCCTTGGGGGTCAACAGCTCCCGGGCGCGCGCTTCCAGCTCGACCCGCTTGGCCTCCAGTTCCTTGAGCTCTTCGCGGGCCAGGTCCTTGACGCCGGGCTCGCCGCGCGGATCGCGCAGCATCTCCTCGGCCTCGACGACATGCTTGAGCAGAGCGCAGAACTCCTGGTAGAGCTCCGCCTGAGCAACCAGCTCCGAGCGCTCCTTGTTGAGCTTCTGGATCTGGGTCGGCTGCGACAAGACCGCGGCGTCCGACAGCTGGCGGTCAATCTCCTCCACCCGCTGCGCGGCGGCCTCCAGCTTGGTCAGCAGGAGTGACTCTTTGACGGCGGTCATGACCTTCGCGCCCCCCTCAAAAAACAACAACACCTGCCCCACAGGAGGCAGGCGTTGCCGGGAGTCCTTCTAGAACCGCAGATGCGATCAGGCGGTCTTCTTGCGCACGTACTTCTTCTTGAAGCGCTCCACACGTCCTTCGGAGTCCACGATCTTCTGCGTCCCCGTAAAGAAGGGGTGGCAGTTGGAACAGATGTCCAACTTGATGTCGCCCACCGTCGAGCGGGTCTTGAACTTGAACCCGCACGCGCAACTGACCGTCGCCTCCCGGTACTCCGGATGAATCCCGGCTTTCATGATCCTCGCGCTCCTCCCTCAGCGATTCATGGAGTCCAGGAAATCCTTGTTCGACTTGGTGCCCCCGAGCTTGTCCATCAAAAATTCCATGGCCTCCACGGACCCCAGCGGGCTGAGGACCTTGCGGAGGATCCACATCTTGTTCAGCCGCTCGCGGTCCACCAGCAGCTCTTCCTTGCGGGTGCCCGAGGCCGCTATCTCGATCGCCGGGAAGATCCGCTTGTCAGCCAAGCGCCGATCCAGATGGACTTCCATGTTCCCGGTCCCCTTGAACTCCTCGAAGATCACGTCGTCCATGCGGCTGCCGGTGTCCACGATGGCCGTAGCCATGATCGTCAGGCTCCCGCCGTCTTCGATGTTCCGGGCCGCGCCGAAGAACCGCTTGGGGCGTTGCAGCGCGTTGGAGTCCAAGCCGCCGGAGAGGACCTTGCCGCTGGGCGGGGCGATCGTGTTGTAGGCCCGGGCCAGCCGCGTGATGCTGTCGAGCAGGATCACCACGTCGCGCTTGTGCTCGGTCAGCCGCTTCGCCTTCTCGATGACCATTTCGGCCACCTGGGCATGGCGCTGGGCCGGCTCGTCGAACGTGGAGCTGATGACCTCGGCCTTGACCTGGCGCTGCCAGTCGGTGACTTCTTCGGGCCGCTCGTCGATCAGCAGGACGATCAGGATGATCTCGGGGTGGTTCTTGAGGATCCCCCGGGCGATCGCCTGCAGCATCATGGTCTTGCCGGTCCGGGGCGCCGCCACGATCAGCCCGCGCTGGCCCTTGCCGATCGGGGTGATGAGGTCCATGACGCGGGTGCAGTACTCGCCCGGATCGTGCTCCAGATTGATCCGCTCCTCAGGATAGAGCGGGGTCAGGTTGTCGAACAGGATCTTGTCGCGTGCGACTTCGGGGTCCTCGAAATTGATCTTCTCGACCTTGAGGAGCGCGAAGTAGCGCTCGCTTTCCTTCGGGGGGCGGATCTGGCCGGATACGATGTCTCCGGTTCTCAGGTTGAAGCGCCGAATCTGGGATGGGGAGATGTAGATGTCGTCCGGTCCGGGGAGGTAGTTGGAGTCGGGAGCCCGAAGAAACCCGAAGCCGTCCGGGAGCGTCTCCAGCACGCCTTCCCCGTAAATGACCCCGTTCTTCTCGGTCTGGGCCTGGAGAATGGCGAAGATCAGCTCCTGCTTGCGCAGGTTCGCCGCTCCTTCGATCTTCAGCTCCCTGGCGATCTCGTTCAGTTCGGTGATATTGCGCTGTTTGAGCTGGGTCAGATACATGACCGTTTCTTTAGTAGTCGTCACTTGCGACATACACTCCCTTCCCTCCTAAAGTGAACCGGATTACGGACAACCAGCCGGATGTCCTTGCTCGGTACCTAAACTCTCTACTAGGTGAACCACTCTGATTTCATTGAGAACTGGCCTGGGGAAAGAATCACAGGGGTGGTCGGCTTTGAATAGCCCGATCTACGTATCAGCATAACCGCAGAGAAGCCCAATGTCAACTACCAAGATTATTTAGGTGGTTTGACGCGCCTCGCCGCCCCTTGTTATCATGAAGACCCTATGGAAGGACGGACCTTTACACTGGCCGAAGCTAAGTCGCTCCTCCCCCGGCTCGAAGAGCAGCTGCTGGCCGTCAAGACGGAAAAGGAGGTCCTGGTCCGAAGCCATGGGGAAATCAAGCGGGCCAGCGCGAACGCCCAGGCCAACGGGGGGAGCGTCGTCGGCCCCCGCTACATCCGGGCCCTCGAGCGGATCAGCGACAGCGTCGAAGCCATCCAGGAAATGGGGGTCCTTGTCAAGGACCTCGACATCGGCCTGTGCGACTTCCCTTACCAGTATGACGATCGGATCGTCTACCTCTGCTGGAAGCTGGGCGAGCCGGAAATCCGCTTCTGGCACGAAGTCGAAGACGGGTACGCGGGACGCAAGCCGATCGAAACTCTCACCGAGGATTAGCCCGGATTATTCATGAACGCTTCTACTGCAATCGCGAATACGCCGCTGCAACAGGCGGTCTCGCCGCTCAGTCGGTCAATGTACTGGCCACCCGCTGCATCTTGCAGAGCAACGGGTCCCCGGTACGCCTCCCTCCCTCGCGCCTCCAAGCGCCTGTTTCGCTTGGCGTCTGCGCGATTTCGTCACGAACCGTCATGAATATTCCGGGCTACGTGTGATCTTTGTCATCATCGGGTATGACGGCCCGGATGGCCAGGCCAAGCGCAAGCTGTACCGCCAGGCCCACCTCGAGCGGATGGACCCGCTGAACAAGGCCGGGAGGGTGATCCTGGCAGGGCCGCTCACCGACGGCGCCGGCAGCCTGATCGTCATCACAGCCGACTCTCTGGAGGAAGCCAAGGCCTTCGCGGCAGGCGATCCCTACGTCACCCAGGGCGTCTTCGCCCGCCACGAAGTCCATCCCTTCCTGCAAGTCTATCCGAAGCCATAGCGGCGGGTCCTGCCCCCGCATAGCCCAGCGCAGCTGGGCGTTTCGCCGTCGAGGCCCCGCAGACCCGGCTGTACGCCCCGCGCTGCATCTGGGCGCCCATGCGGTGTCACCCGCCTGAGATTAAATAACCTCGATCACGTCCTTCTTCATCAGCACTCGATCGGAGGGCAGCGGCTCGCGGAAGGTCATCTTCGAGTAGCAGGCGTAGGTCACGTAGCAGTCCTGCAGGCAATAGTCGGCGATCTCCTTCCCGCGCCCGGCATGCCACATCTCGGCGACTTGTCGCCCTGAGCCGGATTTGGTCTCTACCCTTAGCGCGCGCGCCAGCACATCCAGCTTGACCCATCCTCTCGTTTCCCAGTTGGACCACACCGCCAGAGTGTCGTAGACCGGCTCCGTGCGAAACTTGGCCAGGGGGATCTCCACCGTCGGCCTGACCTGATGAATGATGGAGCGTTTCTTGATGAAAGGGAGGTCGAACCCCAGGCCGTTGTGGGTTATGAAAAGACTCGGCCGGTGCCTGCCGATCCAGTCCCAGAATTGCTGGAGGAGTTCCTTCTCGTGAACGCCGTACCAGGCGACAGCTTGCTGCGGCGCCATGTCGTCCGAAAAGGCGAGCATCCCGATGCAGACGATGCGGCTGAAGGTCCCATCAAACGCCGCTCGCTCGAATTCTTTGTCCTGGCGGGCCGCCTCTCCCGCTTCCAGAAGGTCGTCCTGTGTGGCCAGATCCACTCCCGCAAGGGCCGCCCATTCCTCTTTGGGAGGCTGGACCGTCTCGATGTCCAGCACCACTTTCACGGGAGCAAGGATTTCCACATGATGATCGCGTCCTGGTAGGTCCGATCATTCTTGAGCACCGCGCCGGGGAGGACCGCAAGCTCGGAAAACCCGAGCTTCCGCCACAGGCGCCGGGCCACTTGGTTCTCCGCAAAGACCAGGTTGAAGATCACGCTCCGATATCCCAGTTCTGTCGCGTACTGCAACATCACGGCCCCCAAGAGCCAGCCCAGCCCTTTGTTGCGCCACTGGGGCGCCACTATGAACCCCGCGTTGGCGACGTGGCGGGCCCGGCCCGGCCAGTTCGGCTTGAGATAGAAGGCCCCGAGCAGGTCCGCGCCGCGCTGGCTACCCTGCTGATAGGCGACGATGGTGCTGGTGCCCGTGAACCAGTACGCCATGAAATCGGCCTGGCCGGGGAGCCGATCGTGGGGATAGGAGGCGCCTTCTTCGATGATGGTTTGGAACAGCCGTCGCAGCGGCTCGCTGTCCCTGTGGTCAGCCAGGGCCAGTTGGATAGGCGTGCCATCCTTGAGTTTCGCCTCTATCGGGAAGTCCATAGCCCGATCAAACTACTTCGCAGCTCGAAGCGAAATGAGCGCGTCCACCAGGGGCCGGTCGGCGGGCGGCAGGGGCACCTGGGTCAACTCCTCCGGCGGCACCCACTGGAGGCCGTCGCAGCCCATGAGGCGTGGATGCCCGTCCTTGATCGAGCACCGGAAGAAATGTAGCTCGACTGTCTTCTCCGGATACGCGTGGCGGATGATCTGAAACGGCACCGGCTCGGTGATCTCGATGCCCACCTCCTCTCGCAGTTCCCGGCGCAGACATTCTTCCAGCGATTCGCCCGGCTCTCGCTTTCCCCCCGGAAACTCCCAGAGTCCGCCCAAATGGACATCGGTCTTACGCCTCGTGAGCAGATAGCGACCCTCGTGCACGATCAGCGCCGCGGCGACTTGCACTGGCTCCGCAAGGGTCATTAGCGAGGTGTAAACGGATAGGTCTTGCAAGAATCCTTCATTGGACAGAGCAGGCAATAGGGGTCGCGCGCCGTGCACACCATGGCGCCGAAGTCCATGAGCGCCTGATTAAAATCGTAGCCCTTGCCCTTGGGAATCAAGGCCTCAGAGAGGCTCCACAAGGCGGACTTCTGCTTCTTGGGATCCCCCCTGCCCACGAACACCCGATGCAGG
>Ga0209055_1001049_pt1 | contig 18555 bp, 15 predicted proteins | sample GraSoiAngelo_110_FD_185875 | JGI IMG/M metagenome (GOLD analysis project Ga0209055, IMG submission 185875) | Grasslands soil microbial communities from the Angelo Coastal Reserve, California, USA - 14_0903_12_30cm (SPAdes) (version 2) | ecosystem: Environmental > Terrestrial > Soil > Grasslands ... | reverse complement strand
CGGACTATTACCTGACCACCCAGCGCGGCTTCGGCGGGCTCGAGGCGGTGCAGCGGCTGTACTCGGTCGATGTGATGGCGCTGGTGTCGTATGACCAGGTCACGAACCAGGACGAGAACGGCTGGTCGCTTGGCTACCTGACGATCGTCGGCGCCTATGTGCTCAAGGGCAACCGCTACGATGTTTCCACGCTGGTGGATCTGGCGGTCGTCGACCCGGCCACGCGCTCGCTCATTCTGCGCGCCGGTGGGATCGACACCCGTCACGGCAACACGACCCTGATCGATCAGTCGCGCGAATCTCGCGAGGCTGCCGCGGCGGGATTCAGTGGCGCTTCCGAGCAGCTGATCCAGCGTTTCGATGCGGCACTCGGCGCCTTCGAGGCCGAGGTGCGCGCCGGGCATGCGAACGTGCACGTGGTTCGCAGGACTGCGACCGGGTCCGGCGGCGCGGGCGCGCTGACCTGGCCCTGGCTCGCGGGGCTCCTGGTCCTCCTCGCGGCGCGCGTGTGGCGAGAGCGGCCGCGCTCGAACCGGAGCTGCATCATTGTCCATGCGCGGCTCGCGCCAGCGCCCCATCCATCATGACCACGATCACGGTGCTGGCGGCGAATTGCAGGAACCGCGTCGGATACTCTCCCTCGATGGCCGCGAGCACCTGTGCGTTCTGCGCCACATGAGCATCAGCGCGCCGGCGATCTCGACCGCGGCGAGCAGCGCGACGTGATGCGCTGGGGCGGCCACGAGGGTCTGGATGCTCGCCACGACGATCAGCGTGCCGAAGATCGCCCGGTACGCCGCCAGGATCCGCGCCGCGCTCATGGCGCGGGCTCGGGCAGCACGAACGTCCGCCGCGCGATCTCGGTGGCGAGCTGATCGGGGCGGTACCAGCGCGAGAGCGCGCGCTTGTCGAGCATCTCGGGATGAGCCCGCACGAACGCGGCGAAGTTCGGCGCGCCGCCGCGCTCCATGCGCTCGGCGATCAAGGACAGGAACGCGATGGTCGTGGTCTGATTGAAGGCCTCCGGCTTCCCGACCCGCGCCGTCATGAGCCGCAGCGCCCTCGAGTAGAGCCAGGCGGTCTCCGCGAAGTCATGGCGGCGCAGCATCTCGAAGGCCATGCGCACGTGCTCGCGATGCGGGAAGTTCGCCGCGTCGGCCTCGCCGCGCATGAAGCGCTCGAGGTCCGCGGCTTCAGCGCTCATTCTCGTGCGCCCTCGCGCAGCTGGTGCGAGTCGCGGGCGGTGAGATCGAGCCCGTAGACCGCTCTCAGCGTGCGGATCTTCTTCAGCGTGCCCTGCGAGAACGGCGCCTTGCCCTCGAAGGCGTGCAGGACGATGCCCTCGAGCAGATCGCCGAGCGAGAGGTCGAGCTCGGTCGCGAGCGCCTTCAGCACCTTGAGCAGCCGGCTCTCGAGGCGCACGCCGGTCTGGGTGCGGGTGATCTCCTTCATGGGACCATGGTACCAAGTTACCAATTTACCATCAAGCGCGCGGCTGTCCCGCCGCCGTCTGCGGTGAGCGACGCGGCTGCAGGGCGCTTCGACCGGCGCGCAGCCGGTGTAGCCCCCTCGCCACGGCTCTGATCTAATGCAGGGTCCCATGCAGGCCGCCCCCGACATCACCGCGTACCGCAGGCACTGGGCCGCGCGCTTCGGCACCGCGCCTTACCTTCCCACCTCGCGCGAGGAGATGGACGGCCTCGGCTGGGACAGCTGCGACGTCATCATCGTGACCGGGGACGCCTACGTCGATCACCCGAGCTTCGGCATGGCGGTCATCGGCCGGGTGCTCGAGGCGCAGGGCTTCCGCGTCGGCATCATTGCGCAGCCCGACTGGAGGAGCGCCGGATCCTTCGCCGCGCTCGGCCGGCCGAACCTGTTCTTCGGCATCACGGCCGGCAACATGGACTCGATGGTCAACCGCTACACCGCCGATCGACGCCTGCGCAGCGACGACGCCTACAGCCCGGGCGGCACCGGCGGCGCCCGGCCGGACCGCTCGGTGATCGTGTACGCGCAGCGCGCGCGCGAGGTCTGCCCGGACGTGCCGATCGTCCTCGGCGGCATCGAGGCCTCGCTCCGGCGCATCGCGCACTACGACTACTGGTCCGAGAAGGTGCGCCGCTCGGTGCTCCTGGACGCCAAGGCGGATCTGCTGGTGTACGGCAACGGCGAGCGGCAGATCTGCGAGCTCGCGCACCGCCTCGCCGCGGGCGAATCGATCCGCGACATCACCGACGTGCGCGGCACCGTGTTCGCCCGCCGCGGCATTCCGTCCGACTGGATCGAGATCGACTCGACCCACCTCGATGCGCCGGGGCCGATGAACGCTCCCCTGGACCCCTACGCGATGAGCGCGGGCGGACCGGTTGCGGCGGATGCCCCGCCCGCGCCGCCCTGCGGCGGATCGGGCCCGCCGCCGGGCGGCGAGCGAGTCGTGCGATTCGTGCGGCGCGTGAAGAACGCCGATCGCGAGCGCAGCGTCATCCGCATGCCCGCCTTCGAGGCGGTCGCGGCCGACCCGGTGCTGTACGCGCACGCCTCGCGGATCCTCCACCTGGAGTCGAACCCGGGTAACGCGCGCGCCCTGGTGCAGCGTCACGGCGATGCCGAGGTGTGGCTGAACCCGCCGCCGATTCCGCTGACCACGGGCGAGATGGACTGGGTGTACGAGCGGCCCTACCGCCGCACCCCGCACCCGCGCTACGGCGCCGCGCTCATCCCCGCCTACAAGATGATCCGCTTCTCGGTGGCGATCCAGCGCGGCTGCTTCGGCGGCTGCACCTTCTGCTCGATCACCGAGCACGAGGGCCGCATCATCCAGAGCCGCTCGGAGGATTCGGTGCTGCGCGAGATCGAAGCGGTGCGCGACAACGTGCCGGGATTCACGGGCGTGATCTCCGATCTCGGCGGCCCGACCGCCAACATGTATCGCCTCGCCTGCAAGAGCCGCGCGATCGAGAGCGCGTGCCGCCGGCCCTCGTGCGTGTATCCCTCGATCTGCCCGAATCTCGATACCGATCACGCCCCCCTCATCCGCCTCTACCGCCGCGCCCGCGCGCTGCCGGGCATCCGCAGGGTGCTGATCGCCTCGGGCGTGCGCTACGACCTGGCGCTCGAGTCACCCGAGTACGTGAAGGAGCTCGCCCAGCATCACACCGGCGGCTATCTCAAGATCGCGCCCGAGGCGATCGCGGAGGGGCCGCTCTCGAAGATGATGAAGCCCGGGGTGGGCGCCTACCACCGTTTCAAGGAGCTGTTCGACCGCTACTCGAAGCAGGCCGGCAAGGAGCAGTACCTGATCCCGTACTTCATCGCCGCACATCCGGGCACCTCGGACCTGGACATGCTGGAGCTCGCCCTGTGGCTGAAGAGGAACGGCTTCCGCGCCGATCAGGTGCAGGCGTTCCTGCCGGGTCCTATGGCCACCGCCACCGCCATGTACCACTCGGGCAAGAACCCCTTGAAGCGCATCACCCGTACCAGCGAGGAAGTGCTGATCCCGAAGGGCCTCAAGATCCGCCGCCTGCACAAGGCATTCCTGCGCTACCACGATCCCAACAACTGGCCGCTGCTGCGCGAGGCGCTGCGCCGCATGGGACGCGCGGACCTGATCGGCAACGGCCGCCACCAGCTCATTCCCGCCTACCAGCCGGCGGGCACAGGGGGGCGCGCGCTCACCGGGCAAGGGCGACGCCCCCGCCCGTTCCGCACCCAGCACACCGGATTGCCGCACGCGCCGCGCCTGCCGCGCAATCGGCGCGACCCCGGACTCTCCTGACCCGCGGCGATTGCGGATACTGCGGGCGCGAGAGTAGGGTGAGCGCGATGAGCGTCATCTTGAGCCGCGCTGCGCGCGGGCGCCTCTCCCCGGCGGTCCTGGTGCTGGCGCTGTCGCTGCCCTGTGTGCCGGCGGTGGCGGACGCTCCGCCGCCCGCCGCGACCCCCGCCGGCGGCACGGCAGCGCTCCTCGAGATCCATGGACCGATCGGGCCTGCGACTTCGCGCTACGTGGTGCGCGGCCTCGAGGCCGCGCGCCACGACGGCAGCCGCCTGGTGGTGCTCGAGCTCGACACCCCCGGCGGCCTCGACAGCGCCATGCGCGACATCATCCAGGCGATCCTCGCCTCGCCGGTCCCGGTAGTGAGTTACGTCAGCCCCCAGGGCGCGCGTGCGGCGAGCGCCGGAACCTACATCCTCTATGCGAGCCATGTGGCGGCGATGGCGCCGGCGACCAACCTCGGGGCCGCGACGCCCGTCTCCATCGGCGGCGAGCCCGAGCCCGCGCCACCCTCCGCGCCCTCGCCGATCGCCAAGCCGCCGCGCGAGCCCAAGGACAACTCCCCGACGGCGGGTGCGCCCGGGGACACGGCGCCCCCGAGTGCGACGGGCTCGACCATGGAGCGCAAGGTCGTCAACGACGCGGTGGCCTACATCCGCGGGCTCGCGGAGCTCCGCGGCCGTAACGCCGACTGGGCCGAGCAGGCGGTGCGTGGCGCGGCCAGCCTCTCCTCGACGGCCGCGTTGGAACAGAAGGTCATCGATGTCATCGCGCGCGACCTGCCGGAGCTGCTCGCACGCATCGACGGGCGCGAGGTGCGCATCGACGACCGCACCGTGAAGCTCGCAACCCGCGAGCTCACCGTGGTGCGCGTGAAGCCCGACTGGCGCACGCAGCTGCTGGCAGTCATCACCAACCCGACGGTGGCGTACGGCCTGATGCTGATCGGCATCTGGGGGCTGCTCCTCGAGGGGTACAATCCCGGCGCAGTACTGCCGGGCGTCGCCGGCTCGATCTGCCTGCTGATCGCGCTGTTCGCGTTCCAGATCCTGTCGGTGAACTACGCGGGTCTGGCGCTCGTGGTGCTCGGCACCGGCATGATCATCTCGGAGTTCTTCTTCCCGACCTACGGCTCGCTCGGAATCGGGGGTCTGATTGCATTCGTCGTCGGCTCGCTCATCCTCTTCGACACGGACGTGCCGGGCATGAGCGTGGGCCGGCCGCTGATCGGCGCCTTCGCCACCGTCGGGGGACTCATGATCGCGGGCATCGTGTACCTGGCGACCCGCTCGATGCGTCGCCCGGTCGCCACCGGCACGCAGAGCATGATCGGCGAGACGGCCGAAGTGGTCGCGGACTTCACCGGCCGGGGACGCGTGCGCTACGGCGGCGAGCTGTGGAACGCGCGCAGCGACACGGCGCTGCGCAGCGGCGACCTGGCGCGCATCGTGAGAGTGGAAGGTCTAACATTGTGGGTCGAGCCGACAGCAAGAGCGCCTTGAGCCGCCGCCCTCGTCAGCCGCCGACAGTCCCAGGGAGACTCGCATGCCGTTCCTAGCCGCCGTCGTCATTCTGTTCGTCATCCTCCTGTTCAGCGCGTTCAACGTGCTGAACGAGTACGAGCGCGCCGTGGTGTTCACGCTGGGACGCTTCACCGGCATCAAGGGCCCGGGCCTGGTCCTGATCTGGCCTGTCATCCAGAGAATGCGCCGGGTGGACCTGCGCGTCATCGTGCTCAACGTGCCCAAGCAGGACGTGATCACCCGCGACAACGTGTCGGTCAAGGTGAATGCGGTCGTCTACTTCCGCATCGTCGATCCCGGCAAGGCCATCATCCAGGTGGCGAACGCCTTCGACGCCACCAGTCAGGTCGCGCAGACGACGCTCCGCTCGGTCGTCGGCCAGCACGAGATGGACGACCTGCTGGCGCAGCGCGACAAGCTCAACGTCGACCTGCAGCGCATCCTCGATCAGAGCACCGAGGCCTGGGGCATCAAGGTCTCGACGGTGGAGATCAAGGATGTCGATCTCGATGAGAGCATGATTCGCGCCATGGCCAAGCAGGCCGAAGCCGAGCGCACCCGGCGTGCCAAGATCATCCACGCCGAGGGCGAGAGCCAGGCGGCCGCGAAGCTGGCCGAAGCGGCGCAGGCGCTGGCGCGCCAGCCGAGCGCCCTGCAGCTGCGCTACCTCCAGACCCTCGCCGACATCTCGCACGAGCGGACCCAGATCATCGTATTTCCGCTGCCGCTCGATCTGATCAAGCCGTTCTTCGGCCCGCGCGGTGAATAGCGGCCGCACGCTCGCCGTCGCCGGCCTCCTGCTCGCGCTCGCCACGGTGAGCGGGGCCTTCGGCGCGCACGCACTGCGGGGCCACTTGCCGGCCGCTCGCCTCGAGCTGTGGGAGACGGCGGCGCGCTACCACTTTTTCCAGGCTCTCGGGTTGCTCGGCATCGGGCTGACGCTGCGCGGTCTCGACACCGGTATGCTGCGAGCGGCCGCGGCGCTGATCGTGGCAGGGATCGTGCTCTTCCCGGGGAGCCTGTATGCGCTCGCCCTCGGGGCGCCGCGCGCGCTCGGCGTGCTCACCCCGCTCGGTGGGCTCGCGTGGATCATCGGCTGGGTGCTGTTCGCGTCCGGGGTGTGGCATGAGCGATTGAGGGAGTGACGCACATGTCGGAACGCCTTAGCGCGGGTCTCCTCTGCATCGCGGTGCTGGGAGCGGTGGGCTGCTCGCAGCCGCCGCCGCGCCCGTCGGCGCCGCCAGCGCCGGCCACGCCCCCCGCGCAGATCGCCCCCTGGGGACTGGACCTTGCAGCCCGTGACAGCAGCGTGAAGCCGGGCGATGACTTCTACGGTTACGCCGACGGGCATTGGCTCGACACCCATCAAATTCCACCCGATCGCACCCGCTGGGGCTCCTTCGACGAGCTCGGCGAGCGCTCGCACGATCAGGTGCGCTCGATCGTCGAGGCGCTCCCCGACGGCGCGCCGGCCGGAAGCAACGGGCAGAAGGTCGGCGACTATTACCGCAGCTACCTGGATACGGAAGCGATCGAGCGCCTCGGCCTCACCCCCGCGCAGGCGGCACTCGACGCCATCGGCGACGCCCGCACTCACAAGCAGCTGGCGCGGCTCATGGGCCGCGCGGACCTCGCGCTCAAGGCGCCGCTGCGCGTCGGGATCAACCTCGACCAGAAGGATCCCGACCGCTACGCGGTCACGATCACCCAGAGCGGCTTGGGGCTGCCCGACCGCGACTATTACCTCAAAGGGGACACGGTCTACGCCAACCTGCGCACGCAGTACCTCGCGCACATCACGCGTCTGCTCGCGCTCGCCGGCGATCATGACGCCGCCCGCGAGGCGCACGCCGTACTCGAGATCGAGACCCGCATCGCCAAGCTTCACTGGCCGGCGGCGAAGCGTCGCGAGCGCGATCTCACCTGGAACCCCCGCACCCTCGCCGAGCTCGATCAGCTCGCGCCGCGCTTCAGCTGGAACCTGCTGCTCTCGAGTGAAGGTGTGGACGCGCAGGCCCAGTTCGTGGTGCGCGAGCTGAATGCGGTGCAGGACCTCGCGCAGCTCTTCCTCAAGATACCGGTGGACGACTGGCGCGCCTACTTCAGGTACCACTACCTGGCCGACCACGCGGAGGTGCTGCCGAAGGCCTTCGATGAGGAGCGCTTCGACTTCTACGAACGGACGCTGCGCGGTCAGCAGGCCCAGAAAGACCGCTGGAAGCGTGCGGTGGACGCGCTGGACGAGGATGTGGGCGAGGCCGTCGGCGAGCTCTATGTGCAGCGTTACTTCCCGCCCGCCTCCAGGCAGCAGGTGCTGGCGCTGGTCGAGAACCTGCGCGCCTCCTATGCGGCGCACATCGAGCAGCTTCCCTGGATGACGCCCGAGACGAGGCAGGTGGCGCTCGAGAAGCTCGCCGCCTTCCATCCCAAGATCGGCTACCCCGAGAGGTGGCGCGACTACTCGGGCCTGTCGATCGTGCGCGGCGATGCCTTCGGCAATCTGACGCGCGCGCGCGTGTTCGAGTGGCAGCGCCAGGTGCGGCGCCTCAAAGAGCCGACCGACCGCGGCGAATGGGGCATGACGCCGCAGACCATCAACGCCTACTACAACCCGACGTTCAACGAAGTGGTGTTCCCGGCGGCCATCCTGCAGCCGCCCTTCTTCGATCCCGGCGCCGACCCCGCGGTCAACTACGGCGGCATCGGCGCGGTGATCGGCCACGAGATGGGGCACGGCTTCGACGATCAGGGCGCGAAGTCCGACGCCCGCGGGGTGCTGCACGTGTGGTGGCAGCAGGCGGATACGGAAGCCTTCAGGAAGCGCGTCGACCGGCTGGCGGCACAGTACGACGAGTTCGTCGTGCTGCCCGGACTGAACGTCAACGGCCGCCTGACGCTCGGCGAGAACATCGGCGACCTGGGGGGCCTCTCGGTCGCCTACGACGCCTACCACCGCTCGCTGAACGGCGCGGCGCCGCCGGTGCTCGACGGCCTGACGGGCGACCAGAGGTTCTTCCTCTCGTACGCGCAGATCTGGCGTTCGCTCTACCGCGAGCAGCAGCTGCGCTCGCAGGTGCTGAGCAATCCGCACAGCCCGCCGAAATTCCGCGTCAACGGCGTGGTGCGCAACGTCGACGCCTGGTATTCCGCCTTCGCCGTGCAGCCCGGCGACAAGCTCTACCTGCCCGCGGACGCGCGCGTACGGATCTGGTGAAGTCCGGGCTGCCGGTCGATGAGGCGCTCGGACCGCTCGCCGCGGCGCTCGGCGCGCGGGGAGCTGCCGTGCTCGAGGCGCCGCCCGGTGCCGGCAAGAGCACGGTGGTTCCCCTCGCCCTGCTCGGGGAGGACTGGGCGGCGGGTAAGCGGCTCATCATGCTCGAGCCGCGGCGCCTCGCCGCGCGCGCCTGCGCCGAGCGCATGGCGCAGAGCCTCGGCGAGAGCGTCGGGCGCACGGTGGGCTACCGCATGCGCTTCGACTCGCGCGTCTCGAGCGCGACGCGCATCGAGGTCGTCACCGAAGGGGTGCTGACCCGGCTGCTGCAGGGCGATCCGGCGCTCGAGGGCGTCGCCGCCCTCATCTTCGACGAGTTCCACGAGCGCAGCCTCCAGGCCGACTTGGGGCTCGCACTCAGTCTCGATGCGCGCGAGCATCTCGCCCCCGAGCTGCGGCTGCTCGTCATGTCGGCGACTCTCGACGGGGCCGCGGTCGCGAGCCTCCTCGGCGATGCGCCGCGGGTGAGCGCGCCGGGCCGGCTCCATCCGGTCGAGACGCGCTATGCCGGCTCGGGTCCGCCGGCGCTGCCCGACGCGGCGGGCGCCGGTGCGCAGCATGCGCCCGAACGACTCGTGTCACAGCTCATCCTCCGGGCACTGCGCGAGGAGCGCGGCGACGTGCTGGCGTTCCTGCCGGGCGCGCGCGAGATCCGGCGCGTGCACTCCTCGCTTGCCGCCGCGCAGCTGCCCGCAGGCGTTCAGGTCATGCCGTTATTCGGAGATCTCCCGGGCGAGCAGCAGGATGCCGCGCTCGCCCCCGCGCCCGCCGGTGCGCGCAAAGTGGTGCTCGCGACCAACATCGCCGAAACCAGTCTCACCATCCCGGGCGTGCGCGTGGTCGTCGACTCGGGACTCGCGCGTCGCGCGAGCTTCGATCCGGTATCCGGCATGAGCCTGCTCACGACCCGGCGCATCTCGCGGGCATCCGCGGATCAGCGCCGCGGCCGCGCCGGGCGCCTCGAGCCGGGCGTCTGCTACCGGGCGTGGAGTGAGGGTGCCCACCCGAGCCTCGCGCCCTACACGCCGCCCGAGATCGTCGACGCCGATCTCGCGCCGCTCGCGCTGGAGCTCGCCAGCTGGGGCGTGCGGGACGCCGCGGCGCTTCGGTGGCTCGACGCGCCGCCCGCGGCGCAGCTCGCGAGCGCCCGGCAGCTGCTCGAGCGTCTCGGGGCACTCGACGACGGCGGACGCATCACCGCCCACGGAAGCGAGATGGCGCGTCTCGGGGCGCATCCGCGCCTGGCGCACATGCTGTTGCGCGCCCGCTCGCTGGGACAGCTGCCACTCGCCGCACAGCTCGCGGCGCTGCTCACCGAGCGCGATCTGCTGCGCGGAGGCCTGGCGGCGAGCGACGCGGACATCCGCACCCGGCTCGAGATCCTGCGCGCCGAGGAGGGGGCGCCCGTGACCGACCGCCCCGCTCTGCAGCGAGCGCGGCGCGCAGCCCGCGACCTCGAGCGGCAGGCCGGGGGGCAGAGCGCCGGCGGGCGAGACCAGGGCACGGTCGGTGATGCAGGTCCGCTGCTCGCGTTTGCCTACCCGGACCGCATCGGCCGCGCCCGCGCGGGCGGCGACGGGCGCTTCGCGCTCGCCAACGGACGCGGCGCGGCGTTCGGCTCCCCCCAGGCGCTGGCGCGGCGCGAGCTGATCGTGGCGGTGGACCTGGACGATCGCGAGCGCGATGCGCGGATCCTTTTGGCCGCGCCGCTCGAGCGGCGCGATCTGACCGAGCACTTCGCGGAGCGCCTGCGGTGGCGCGAGTCGGTGCACTGGAGCGCGCGCGAGCAGGCGGTGATCGCGCAGCGGACGCTCGAGCTCGATGCGCTCACTCTCGAGGAGAAGCCGCTGGCGGAAGTTCCCGCCGAAGCCGCGCGCCGCGCCATGCTCGCCGGCGTGCGGGAGCTCGGGATCGAAGCGCTGCCGTGGGAGAGCGAGGCACGCGATCTGCAGGCGCGGATCGAGTTCGTGCGCGCGGCGGCGGGCGCCGCCGAGACGGGCGGGGGCGCGTGGCCCGCGGTGTCGGATGCGGCGCTCGCCGACACGCTGGAGAGCTGGCTCGCGCCCTGGCTCGAAGGCATCACGCGGCGCGAGCATCTCTCGCGGGTGCCGCTCGCCGCAGCACTGCGCGCCCGGCTCAGCGTCGCTCAGCAGCGCGCGCTGGAGGAGTGGGCGCCGGCGGAGCTCGCGATGCCGAGCGACTCGCGCGCCCGCGTCGACTATCACGATGCGGGCGCACCGGCCGTGTCGGTGAGACTGCAGGAGGTGTTCGGCCTGGCGGAGACTCCGCGCCTCGGCCGCGGCCGCGTTCCTGTGACCTTCAGGCTACTCTCCCCGGCCGGCCGTCCGGTGCAGATCACGCGCGACCTGGCGAGCTTCTGGCGCGGCGCCTATGCCGAGGTGCGGAAGGTCCTGCGCGGCCGATACCCGAAGCACTACTGGCCGGAGAATCCGCTCGAGGCGGAGCCGACGCGCGGCGTGCGGCGCAAGCGCTGATCGCTGCGGCGGTCGAACCAGCGCTGCAGCCAGTGATCGACGGACAGCGGGCCGGCGCTCGCGATGGCGAGCCACAGGAACAGCGCCAGGTACTCGAACTCATCGAACCCGAGCAGCGTCTCGAGCGAGTCGACCTGGGCCCATTTCGCGGAAGCAATCGCGACGATCATGGTGATGCCGAGCGCCCCCGCGGAAAGGCGCGTCAGCAGGCCCACGAGCAGGAACAGGCCCCCGAAGAACTCGACTCCCGAGACGAAGGGCGCCAGCAGCTGCGGGAAGCTGATGCCCCAGCCGATGAAGTTCTCGGTCACCTGCGGAAGGCTATGCAACTTCCCCCAGCCGCTCCACAGGAATACCCAGCCGACGGTGACGCGGGCGAACAGCGGCGCGAGCCAGCTGAGATGCCCGGCGACGCGCCGGGGCCAGTCGATCAGCCATCTAACGAGAAAGTTCACGGGTGCTCCTGGTACGCGTTGGGTGAACAGTTGGGCGAGAGGACCGGGCAGTCCGGCGCGTTATTACCGGGGCGGCGGACCGGCGTGCGTATAATCGCCCTCTTCAGGGCCCCGAGAGCCATGCGCAATTCTGAGCCTGGATCCCCGGTCTCTTCAATCGATGGGCGGCCGTCCGCAGCGGATGCGGGCGCGCCCATCACGCGACTATTCGAATCGATGCGTCCGGACCTCGTGCGCTTCGCTCACTGGCTGGCGCGCGACCGGGCGATTGCGGAGGACATCGTGCAGGAGGCGTTGCTGCGCGCGTGGCGGTCCCGGGAGGCTCTCAAGGATCCGAGCGCGGCGCGTGCCTGGCTGCTGACCATCGTGCGGCGCGAGCACGCACGACTCTACGAGCGCAAGCGCCTCGAGCTGGTCTCCCTGGACGAGGTGATGGAGACGCAGGCGAGCCCGCAGCCCGCGGAGCCCGAAGGGAACCTGTTCGCGCTGCGGCATGCGATCATGAGTCTGCCCATTGAATATCGCGAGCCACTCCTGCTGCAGGTCGTGGGCGGCCTTTCCACCGAGGAGATCGCGCGCGAGCTGGCGCTGTCGGGCACTGCGGTGCTGACACGGCTGTTCCGCGCGCGCAACAAGCTGCGGGTCATCTGCGGCCTGACGCCCGCGCCGGACGTCGCCCCCGACGCCGCGCTCGCCGGCCGGGAGAGCACGCCGTGAACTGCGAGGACGCGCGGCTGCTGATCGGCGCCGATCCCGGCGGCACGACGACGGCGCTCGAGGAGCACCTCCGGGGTTGCGCGGCCTGCGCCGGGTTCCGCAGGGAGACCCGTGCTCTCGATGGCGACATCCGCCGCGCGCTCGAGCGTCCGCCGGACCTCGCCCGCTCGCGCGCCGCGGTGCGGCCGCCGGCGTGGCGACAGTGGGCGCTGGCCGCGAGCGTTGCGCTCGCCGCCTTCGTCGCGCTCGGCGTGTGGCTGCTGCCCCCGAGCGACACGCTCGCCCGCGAGGTGGTGGCGCACGTGCAAAGCGAGCCCGAGAGCTGGCTCGCCACCGAGCACGTGACCGCGGCGGGAATCGAGCATGCGCTGCGCGGCGCAGGGGTCCAGCTCGCCATCACCTCCGACCGGATCCGCTACGCGCAGAGCTGCTGGTTCCGTGGGCACTACGTGCCGCACCTCGTCCTCGAGACCGCGCGCGGCGAGGCCACCGTGCTCCTCCTGCGCCACGAGCACGTGTCCGCGCGCCGAGCCTTCCACGAGGCCGGCATGACCGGCGTGATCGTGCCCGCCGAGCGCGGGAGCATTGCGGTGCTCGCGCGCGGCGGCGGCGACATCGACGACATTGCCCGGGCGATGCAGCGGGACGTGCGCTGGCTGCCGGGCAACCCCTGATTCCCGTCAGGTGCGCCCCGTGGCGAAGCCAGTCACCCTGCCCGAGAATCTCTCGGTCCTCGAGGAGCTGCGGCGCAGGGAGCCGATATTTCACCGGCCGGAGCTCGCCGGCTCGCGCGCCGAGCTCGAGGCCATGACGGCGGACGACTTCTGGGAGATCGGCGCCTCCGGGCGCCGCTACAGCCGCGAGTACGTCCTGGAAACGGTTGCGGCGCGTCTCGATGAGCCGGTGGAGGACTCCTGGCGAACGGACGATTTCCACTGCCGCGAGCTGGCCCCCGGTGTCTACCTCCTCACCTACACGCTGCTGCAGGGCGAGCGCAGGACGCGCCGCGCGAGCATCTGGCAGCGCAGCGCTGTCGGGTGGAAGGTCGTCTTTCATCAGGGGACTGTCATTCAGGACCAGGAGCTCGACACGTGAAGGGCATCAACCGTCGTGACTTGTTCGTGGGCGCCGGGAGCGTGTGCGGCGCCTTTCTCGCCCGGCGCGCTAGAGCGGTGGCCTCGGCGTCGGTGCGCATTCCGCCCGCTCCGGTGGCGCGCGTCGACATCGTGAAGGACACGTATTTCGGCGAGACGCTGAGCGATCCGTACCGCTGGATGGAGAACGACAAGGACCGAGAGTGGCTGCCCTTCCTCAAGGGCCAGAACGAGCACACGCGCGCGGTTCTCGACACCATCCCGGGGCGTGAGCGGCTCCTGAAGCGCATCGAGCAGCTCTCGGGAGATGCGGCCACGACGCGCCTCGCGCGCCGCGCCGGCGCCAAGCTGTTCTTCGAGCAGCGTCCGGCGGGCGCCGAGAACTTCAAGCTGTTCGTAAAGGAGCGCGGCGTCACCCGCGTGCTCATCGACCCGACGCTCCTCGGCACGGCGACGAGTCATCTATCGCTCGACTGGTGGGAGCCCTCGCCCGACGGCGCGCACGTGGTGTACGGCCTGTCGAAGGACGGCAGCGAGGACTCGGTCCTGCACGTGCTCACCGTCGCCGACGGGCGCGATCTGCCCGAGCGCATCGCCAACACCGAAGCCGCGAGCCCCGCGTGGCTCGATGACGGCACCGGATTCTTCTACAACCAGCTGACGGGCGCCGTCGACACCCCCGAGCGCTACCTCGACAGTCAGGCGCGCTTTCACCGCCTCGGCGCCGACCCCGCCTCCGACCCGATCCTCATGAAGCGCGGTCTCGACCCGCGGGTCGAGTACGAGCGCATCCAACTGCCGGAGGTTCAGACCTTTTCCGGATCCGAGTACGCGCTGCTGGTGCTCACGGACGTGCGGACCGAGTTTCGCGTGTTTATCGCGCCGGTTGCCGATGCCGCGGCGAACAAGGCCCGCTGGGTGGCGGTGGCGGGCTTCGAGGACGAGATCACCGACGTTGCGATCGACAGCGGCGTGCTCTGGCTGCTCGCCAACAAGGATCATCCGCGCGGCCGCATCCTGAAGACTTCCGTCGCCGCGCCCTCCGTGGCGACGGCGACCGAGGTCGTCCCCGAGGGAGCGGTGGTCATCCAGCGCTTCGAGCGTGCGAGGGACGGGCTGTACCTCGACATGATGGACGGCGGCATCAGCCGGCTCCGGCTTCTCCGGCGCGACGGGCAGGTGAGCGAGATCGCCCTGCCCTTCGACGGGACGCTGCGGGCGCTCCACGGCAGCCCGGACGAGGAGGGCGCGCTGTTCTCCTTCACCGGCTGGCTCGCGCCGGGGGATATCTGGTCCGCGGCTGCGGACGGCAAAGTGGCGGCCACGGGCCTCACGCCGCCGCCGCCGATCGACGTCAGGCCCTACGAGGCGAAGCGCTTCTTCGCGACCGCGCGCGATGGAACGCAGATCCCGTATACGCTGATTTACCGCAAAGGGTTGCGGCGCGACGGACGCACCCCGGCCTGGATCTCGGCCTACGGCTCGTACGGCATCCCCGCCTACACGCCGACGTTCGCGGGGCGAATCCTGGCGCTCATCGACGCGGGGTTCATCGTCGGCTATGCCAACGTGCGCGGCGGCGGGGAATACGGGCGCGAATGGCACAAGGGCGGGCAGCTCATGAACAAGCCCAACACCTGGCGGGACCTCATCGACGTGTGCGAGGAGCTGTGCGCGAAGAAGTACACCTCGCGCTCGCGGCTCGCCATCGGCGGACGCTCCGCGGGCGGCATCACGGTCGGACGCGCCATGACCGAGCGCCCGGAGCTGTTTGCGGCGGTCATCGACGGCGTCGGCTGGTCGAATCCGCTGCGCTACGTGGCCGAGCCGAACGGCTACGGCGAGGAGCCGGAGTGGGGCAGGATCTCCGAGGAGGCCGGTTACCGGGCGCTGAAGCTCATCGACAGCTACCAGCACGTGCAGGACGGAACCGCCTACCCGGCGGTGCTGCTGACGACCGGCGTGACCGATCCGCGGGTCGGCCCGTTCCATGTCGCGAAAATGACCGCGCGGCTGCAGGCGGCGAGCAGCTCCGGCAAGCCCGTCCTGCTGCGCGTGGACTTCGACGCGGGTCACGGGATCGGCTCGACCCGGGCGCAGCAGGATCGCGAGGCAGCCGACACCTACGCGTTCCTGTTGTGGCAGACGGGCGTGAGGGCTTACCAGCCGGCCTGATTCCGCATCGGCCGGCCGCCTCGGGGGGCACGGAAGATGAGCATGGACCAGAGGCAGTTCGAGGCGCTGGTGCAGCGCATGGAGCGCTTCGCCGTGCGCGCGCCGGGGACGTATCGCTCTTGGGTGCTGGCGCTCGCGCTATTCGGGTACACGCTGCTGCTGGCGCTGGTGATCGTGCTGCTGCTGCTCCTGGCGTTGCTCGCGTTCGGCCTGCGCGATGCGGCCTGGCTCAGCGTCAAGTTGGGGCTCGTGGTCGGCGCCTTGGCTCTGGTGGTGCTGCGTTCGCTATGGGTGCGGCTCGAGCCCCCCACGGGAGAGCCGCTCGCGCGGCAGGAGGCGCCCGCTTTCTTTGCGCGGCTCGATCGGCTGGTGGCGGGCCTGCACACGCCCCGAGTCCACCGGGTGCTGGTGACCGAGGATTTCAACGCCGCCGTCATGCAGCTGCCGCGCCTCGGCATCTTCGGCTGGTATCGCAATTACCTCCTGATCGGCCTGCCGCTGATGCAGTGCCTGTCGGGCCCGCAGTTCGAGGCGGTGCTGGCGCACGAGCTGGGGCATCTGTCGCGCGGACATGCCCGCCTCGGCAACTGGATCTACCGCCTGCGCCGCGTCTGGATGCGCCTGGACTCGGCGCTGGCGCAGCGCCCGCAGTGGGGCTCGGGTGCGATCCGCGGCGTGCTGCACTGGTACGTCCCTTACTTCAACGCCTGCTCGTTCCCGCTCGCGCGCCGCAACGAGTTCGAGGCGGATGCCAGCTCGGTGCAGCTCACCTCCGCGGACAGCGCCGCGCAGGCGCTCACGAACGTCAGTGTGATCGGCAGCTACCTGCGCGAGCGGTACTGGCCGGCGGTCGGCGCACGGGCGCGCGACACGGCGCAACCCGCGTTCGCGCCCTACGGCGCGCTCAGCGCGAGCCTGCTGCAGCATTTGTGCGCCGAGGACGCCCGGCGCTGGCTGGCCCGGGCGCTGGAGGAACCGACCACCTATGCCGACACACATCCGTCGCTCAGGGAGCGGCTCGAAGCCATGAAAGTGGCCGCACAGTTCGCGCCGCCCTCGGCAGGCTCGGCCGCGGATGAGCTGCTCGGCGAGCGCATCGTGGCGCTCGCGGGCGCGTTCGACTCGCGCTGGCGCGAGGGGGTCGCGGCTTCCTGGAAGCGGGTGTACGAGCAGACGCAGGGCAGGCGCGCGCGCCTCGCGGCGCTGCGTGCGAAGTGCGCGCCGGCCTGTCTCACGGTGAACGAAGCGCTCGAGCTGGCCGATCTCGAGGAGGAGCTTGGCGAGGGGCCGGCGCGCGCCCTGACTCTCAGGCGGGAGCTCCTCGCGCGCGAGCCGGGTTCGGTACCGGCGCGCTTCGTGCTTGCGCGTCAGCTGCTGCAGCAGGGAGACCGCGACGGAGTGGCGCTCATGGAAGCGGCCATGCAGGGCGAGGCCGACGCCGTGTTGCCGGGCTGCGAGCTGTTGCGCGACTACTGGTGGGGAGCGGGCCAGCGGGAGCTCGCGCAGCACTGGCACGAGCGCGCCACGCAGCGCGCCCGGGAGCTCGAGGAAGGCAAACGGGAGCGTGAGAGCCTCGGGGACGGAAACGTGTGGCTCGAGCACCGTCTCGAATTTCCGATGCTGCAGGCGCTCACCGCGCGGCTGCGGCAGATCGCGGGTCTCAAGTGCGCCTACCTGGTGCGCAAGCACGTGGTGCACGATCCGCACCGGCCGCTCTACGTGCTCGGATTCGGCGTTGGCGCGCTCGCAGTACGCCGCGGCGAGCGCGAGCGAGCGGTGATGGAGCGGCTGCGCACCGCGGTGGAATTCCCGGGAGAGACGCTGATCATCAACATCGAGGGCGCCAACTCGGGCCTGGGTCGGCAGTTCGCCGAAGTGGCGCACGCGCGGATCGTCTGAGCCGGTCACGCACCGCGCCGCGCGCTGTGCGCACCGGGCGGCGCACCGGTGCGGCGCCCGGGCGCGCTTCAGCGCAGGTCCGCCGTGACGCTTCAGCCCGGCGGCGGCACGATGCGGACGTAGGGCTTGGGCGCGCGCCATCCCTTGGGATAGAGCTTCTTCGCTTCCTCGTCCGACACCGAGCCGGCGATGATCACGTCCTCGCCCTGCTTCCAGTTGACGGGCGTAGCCACGCGGTACTTGGCCGTGAGCTGGATGGAGTCGAGCAGCCGCAGCACCTCGTCGAAGTTGCGGCCGGTGGTCATCGGGTAGCTGAACATCGCCTTGATGGTCTTGTCCGGTGCGATGACGAACACGGTACGCACGGTCTGATTGTCCGCCGGCGTGCGTCCGCTCGAGCTGCTGCCGGCCGCTTCCGGGAGCATTTCGTAGAGCTTGGCGATCCTGAGCTCCGGGTCGCCGATCAACGGATAGTCGGGCGCACTGCCGGTCACCTCCTTGATGTCCTGGAGCCAGCGCGTGTGGTCTTCCACACGGTCGACGCTCAAGCCCGCGATCTTGCAGTTGCGGCGGTCGAATTCCGGCTTGAGGCGCGCCATGTAGCCGAGCTCGGTGGTGCAGACCGGCGTGAAATCCTTCGGATGGGAGAACAACACGCACCACGAGTCGCCAATCCATTGATGGAAGCGGATGCGACCCTGCGTGCTGTCGGCCTCGAAGTCGGGGGCAATGCTGCCGATGCGAATGCTCATGGCTGACCTCCACGTGAAGCTGCCGGACGACCGGGAAACACTCCTCCCGCCCGCGATCCGGACGCAAGCGCGACCGACGGCGTAGCCGCGTGCCCGCGGGCGGCCGCCGCGATCCCGTGCACCGCGCACCGCGCACTGCGCTCGGTCGGTGTGGGCCGTGGATGACTGTTTCGTTTGGCTTGCGGGGGGTTAATCCGCATTGACTTCGAAGATTCCCGGGGCGTCAACTGCTCAAGCGCAAGCGTGCCTCAGGTCAGCCATGCCGGCCTCTCGGCATCGCAATCCGCCAACGAAATCCATAAATACTAAGGAGCGCTCCATGCGTTCGCTCGACAGACGTTCCGTGACACGACCCGCCCTGGTTGCGGCCCTGGCGCTCGGAATGGCCGCGCC
>Ga0209055_1001048_pt1 | contig 18557 bp, 20 predicted proteins | sample GraSoiAngelo_110_FD_185875 | JGI IMG/M metagenome (GOLD analysis project Ga0209055, IMG submission 185875) | Grasslands soil microbial communities from the Angelo Coastal Reserve, California, USA - 14_0903_12_30cm (SPAdes) (version 2) | ecosystem: Environmental > Terrestrial > Soil > Grasslands ... | reverse complement strand
GAATGAGAGAGCTGAGATAGGCACGATCGACAGCGGGACCGGGCTCATCACAATAACCGTTCCTCTAGGCGACATCGGAATCCCCGTTCGAGGAGACACCCTCTTCAGCGTCACAGCCCTAACCTTCGCCTATGTGACCCATGATCCCATACTCCGGGACGCTGACGCGTCACGCGCCTTCGACTACGTCCTCGGCCAGACCAGCACGCCCAGCAACTGCCCAGCAGGCACCACTTGCAAGCTGACAGGCGGAGGCTACATCCTCGACCAGAAACAGAACCATGGAAGCTTCAGCATCGAAGTAACAGTGGACCAGTCAGGAAGAATCAGAGGAAAAGCCGCCTACCAAGACCAGGCTACAAGCCTCGACTTCAGAACAGCACTCATAACATCAGCCCTCTTCAACGGCAACACCGTAACCATCCAGGGCACAGGCACCGCCAACGGCACCACCACCAACTTCCAGATCACAGCAGAGGACAACGGAGACCCCGGGTCCGGTCAGGACATGTTCGCCATACAGCTTGGAACAGGATACTCAAAGTCCGGAGTCGTACAAGGAGGAACCATCGAGATCCATTGACACGTCGCTGGATCTGAACAAAGCCGCTTTTACAAGTCCCGGGTCGTTCTTTACCGGCCTTCGCTCTAGACCACGATCAAATAGGCTCCATTCAGAGCCATGGAGGCTACAAGACCTGCAGATGCGGAACTCGTCAGTGATCGAAAAGGTCGTCAGCCTCCTCCTCGCTCTGTCCTGTCTCAATGGTTACAAATAGCAGTTCGACCATGTCCTAGGTGATTGTGCATTGGTGTCAAGGCAACGACCGCCGAAGGAACCTGTGATGGCTGGTAGCAGAGAGTTCCGATTTTACGTTTCAAAGGCCCCAGAGATCAACAGGCGTTTCGCAGGCAAACATGTCGCGATAATCGGCGATCGGATCGTAGCATCAGGGAAGAGTCCTCTAGAAGTCTACAAGCGGGCCAAGAAATCTCACCCCAACAGCAGACCCCTTCTCGCGTATGTTCCCAAGCGTGACACTCTAGTGCTGGTCATTGGTTAGTTTCTCGTACCGCAGAGAATTCTCCCGAGTCCTAGGCGAAATTCTTAGACCAGTAGCGAACGTAGAACTCAGAGCTGTCCGAGGCCACTGGTTCCCAGCCTCCATGTATATCGATTCGGGAGCGGACATAACACTCATCCCCTCCGACTTCGGGAAGCTGCTCGGAATGAACCTGAGCGAAAATAGATCGGCTCTGGCTGGCGTAACCGGAGCTCCAATGAAGGTATCGCTGCAATCGACTGAGATAAGGATCGGACCTTCGATTCAAGAGGCAAAGGTTGCAGTGGCACTCAGGAATGACGTTCCGTACCTCCTAGGCAGGGACGGAATATTCAACGCCTTCAAGATCACATTCGAGGAATACAAGCAGCTGACCAGCTTCCATCGCTCGCCCACATCCCGCCATCGCTAGCGACAACATCATCCTGTGCCGAAAATGCCCTCATTGTAGAGAACAATCGTTCGATGTGTAGAACGCACGTTCGATGAGTAGAACGCTCGAGTTCGGATCTGATAATACTCTTCTCGAATCTTCAGCTCGATTCGGGCCTATAGCTCATGGGAGCTGCGGAGCTCTTTTACAAAGTCACGGTACAGTCTAACTCTGCTGTTCTTCACGTCTCTCAATCCTTCCTTCAAGGCTTTTGATGTGCGAGGATCACTGGACACTTCAAGGGTCTCCAGAATCTCATCCAGCAACTCACGCGTGTGAACCAAGAGCTCGAAATCCTGCTTCCTAAGTATGATAGCCAATTCAGGTATCAAGAATAGGTTCGACGTATTAGGGCTCTTGATTCTTGTAGTTTGATTACTGTTACTTGTTGCATTCATGAGAGGTTGGCGTGTAGTCGTTCGCGCCAGTCGCTCCGCTGACCCGACATCTGTCACACCTCGGCTGTCTTTCGGCTGTTGCTCAGACACGAGAACGAAACTGACTCGTGCGTCCCTGACTAGTCCTCAGAGCTTCTTCGGCGCTGCCGCCGGTAGAGCCCCAGGAGGATGAGAATCCCTAGTCCGAAGAGGCCGATGAGCTCTCCCGTAAAGAACAGAGCCAGAAACAGGATGATCGCTCCACCGTTGGGAAGGTTTGATCCCGCCTGATGAGGATAGAATCCGGCGAGGGCCCCGACGGACATTACTAAGCCCAGAACGCACGCTCCAATTCCCGCAAGGCCAAGTCTTGACCTGCCACTCATGAAGAACATTCACGATTGAAGTAATAGTGGTCCAATCTGACATTCAAGTCTATCCGTCAGTGGAGACTCGTAGCAAACAATGGGGATTGGACTAGCAAGACGTATCGGTTTCTGGAAGATAGTCGGGCCATGGCTTCTCGTTACGCCTTTTTCAAGGACGCTGTCCTAGGATGTTCTGCGGGAAACCTCGGGAGTGTCCATTTCTTGGCAAGTTGTTGATCTATTTTGCTTGCGCTATATAGCTCTGGATAGAGATTTATGCAGAACGACTAGCAACTCTTTTACTCTCTAGACCTGTTCTGCGGCGTGGAGAAAAATTAGGATTTGCTGGCTACTCTGCTGATTGGGATGATGATCCTGACATCTCCGACGAGCGCAATCTCCTCTACGAATGTGACTCATTTCAGCGGTCTCATCGCCCCTGCCGCCTGGGGTGCACCCTTCCAGCTGCCTGGGCCCACGCCTCCTCCTGGACCAGGACAGTTCCCGCTACCACCTCTCCTCGTGCTCCTGATTCCAATGGACGGCACCGTAATGACTAGCCAAGGCTCAGTCAATCACGGAATCCTGGTCACATTGGTGGTTCTCATGACAGACCCCGAAACCCAGATGCCCACTCTGAGCTTCATAGGCAACTCTACAACGGCAGACTTCCAAGTCAACTCCAGACTAACCACATCATCCTTGGACGCAACTGTGCAAGGAATAGACCTCGTCTCCTTCACCCCGAAGACAATCATCATAAGTGTCACCTGGACGGCGACAGACCCGCTCACCGGCACGCTTAGCCCGATAACCCGGACGAGTATGGAGAACCGTGTCCAGTTCGACGGCTTCTCATTCCTCATACACATATCCAGCCAGATGAGGCTCGCCACCGCCTCGGGGACAATGAGTCTGATGGGAGGAGCGACGATTCCACTGCCACCCGCCCCCGCTGCCATTGCCCGAGCAGACGTTGGAACTGTAACCCGGATACCACTTCCCTGATCCCCCCTCCTTTTTTTCTTCAACCGCAGCGATAACCATCATCGTTCGACAGGGAGTTGATGAGGCCTGATCCAATTCATTACTGTCATCTAGCTCTCCCGGCTAATATCAGATACCGCACGATCAGATCATCATGGAGGCTGTAAGACCCGCAGTGAGGAACTGGTCCGTAATGGAAGAGGTCGTCAGCCTCCTCCTAACTATCAACTTGTTCGCCTAGATTCGGCGTCCACCGAGGCCACTCGTCGTCTCTGCGGAAGCTTTACATGTACGCTACATGCACTGTTACATGCGAGGAACATGGAACGCAAGGTTGCCCAGACCGAGCTGGAGCCGAGCGAGTATCAGACGCTTGCCAAGATGGCTGAAAAGAAAGGATTGACCATTAAGGAGGCTCTGAGGCAGGCTGCGCGATTGTGGGTCCACGAAGAATCTGGAATAGATCCCAACGATCCCATTTTCGACATCGCGCTGGGCAGGCGAAAGGCGAAGGACTGGGGCAAGGGGACAGAAAACGCGTCAAAAGAAGTAGACGAGACACTGTACAAGTGAGCCCTAGCTGAGGCTCTTCATCGATACTGGACCGCTCTCAGCGTTTTACAACAAGCGCGACAAAGACCATCCATCCGCGGTCGAGACCTTCCGAAAAATTGCGAAACAAGACACAGCGTACAGAAGCCTCTACACCTCAGACTATGTCATGGACGAGGCCGTCACGCTTTTGAGAGCGAGAACACGAAACCACAAGCTCTCTATACAACTGGGAACAGACATCCTCGCATCGAAAACAATAATCCTCCTCAAAACCGACGACGAAGCGCTGACCGGTTCCTGGGAACTCTACAAGCAGAGATCAGACGTGGCCCTCAGCTTCACCGATTCTACGATTGCTTTCTTGGCGAAGAAACATTTCATCCCTGACATTTTCTCCTATGACGCGCATTTCGGAGCCCTCGGCTTTCATGTCCTCAACCGGCTATGACATAGCTGACCCGACATCTAGCGGTTTCTGGAGCTCAATCGTGCTATTGCTTCTCGTTTCGCCTCTTCCAGGACACTATCCAGAATCTTCTGAGCGTTGCGAATTTTGGCCGATTTGAGGTGGAAGACTATGGTGGCGTCATCGAAGTGGAGTCTGAGCATCTGGCGCACGAGGTCTCGGACGATCTCGCTCAATCCTTACCAGTCCAGATTTTTCCATGTTTTGATGCTTCAACCTGGTGTTACCGTTCTCGTCTCGCGCTCAGCCTTGGGTGTTTGTGACAAAACTAGACGACGATCGATGACGAGACTATGTCCTCCTAAGACCCGATCCGGTCAAAAACTCGGCTCAAACATGCACAAAACGATCACTTTCTCCTAGGAAAGAGAAACTTCCTTCGTGAAATCCCTTCACGAGAGGGGTAGGGGTACACATCCCAGACAAGAGAAAGAAAAGGAATTAGTTCTCTTCCATATCAGAGAGTCGCGCCGCAGTTGGGACACTTCGCCGTCCCGCCCGGTAGCGCGGTGCCACAGTTCGCGCAGAATTTTCTCATTGCAGGAGCCACTAACGTCGGTTGAGATCCTATCGATCCCCCGGAATATGATCCTCCTTTGTACTGTCCTGATTTTTCGAGCTGCGAGAGCGCCCCATCCACGGCCACTTTGACAATGGTCGCGTAGAGTCCGATGACTGCGATGAAGATAATGAGGAAGATTCCTAGAAACGACGCCGCGAGAAAGCCCGTGATGAATCCGGAAGGGTTCGAGGTCACGGCAGTCGGATTAGAGACTAGGCTAGAAAGAGACCCGCCGATAACTAGTACACCGACTATTCCAGCGACGATGGCCCAGACGATGCTCCACAGGAGGACGACAAATCCTCTGCCGAACGCGAAGCCCCAGCCGACCATGAGACATCTACCAATCTCTGCAGATACTTAAGAAAACAGTCACCATCGATTTATCGGGAATTGCTTGACTGGCTCCCTAGATACAAATTGTCGGTATTACGTTCAGATGGTGATGACTACATTTCCTGTCTTTTGTCCCGTGTCAACATACCTGTGAGCCTCTACGGTTTCTTCTAGCGGATAGCGTCTGTCGATTATGGATCTTATCTTCCCGTCTTCAATCAGCTCCTTGAGGAATCCCAGATCCTCAGTTCTGTACGGCTCCATTCTGCCTACTACTCTCCTGCTACCCTTTCTCGAGGTCCAAGGCGCTCGAATCATTTGCGACAACCCAGGATTACCCAAGAGATAGAATCCATTCTCTTTGAGGGATCTGACGGTGGCTGTGTAGTCACTCTTCCCTACCGTGTCAAAAACAACATCATACTTCTCACGGTTCTTCGTGAAATCTTCTCGCGTGAAATCAATGACGTGGTCTGCGCCCATAGAGCGCAACATGTCCAATTTCCCCGTACTATCAACGCCAGTCACTTCCGCCCCGTAATACTTCGCGAGCTGGACCGCAACGGTCCCGATGCTTCCGCCCGCTCCATTGATCAGAACTTTCTGTCCACTCTGAATGTTCGCTTTTCTCAGATATTGCAGAGCGTGAAGTCCGCCGACGGGAACGGCAGCGGCCTTCCTCGTAAGTCATGTTGACTGGTTTTGTTACGATCAGCCCTTTCTCAGGCAGACAATCATACTCAGCATAAGCACCAAGATGAAGTCCAGTACTTGCGAAAATCTGATCGCCTTCCTTGAACGTCGTAACAGTGTTGCCTACTGATTCGACCTCCCCCGCAAGCTCCTGCCCAAGAATCTTCCTTCTCGGCGCCCAGATCCCGAATCCTACCCGCAGAACGAGCTTCCAGAAGAAGGGTAGAGTGAGGCTCCTCAGTTCACAGTCGCCTTTTGTTACTGTCGCCGCGTGGACTCGGATCAGTACTTCATTGTCCTTGGGAGTAGGCTTCTCGATTTCTCTGAGCTGTAGAACTTCTGGAGGCCCGTATGTTGTGCATACAATCGCTTTCACACGCGTTAGCCTTGCCACTGCCACGCAAACCACATGGTCAGTACGTTAAACGCGAGTCCTACAATTATGAGGAATCTGTCGTAGGCGGAACGGTAAGTTGGCAGGCCGAGGAGATTGAAACCAAAGAAGACTATGGCTGCGATGATGTTTGCCCAGCGATTCAACGGATAGCTCAACATCAAGGAGAGAAAGACCATGGCAATCGGAACCGTCATCAGTAACGCAATTCCCAGCAACAGATTCTGGGTTACTGGTCTGCCGGCTATTTTGCCAGGCTTGAAGTCGCCTGCGTAAATTCGAAGCCGATCGCCCAGAAGATAGGTCAGCATTAGGGCGATCCATGATGCTGAGAGAATTATTCTCACGTCTTCCATAGTTCAGCCTCCCTATCGCACTATGCTCCGTAGTTATGACTGCCTCCTTCGCTTTTCAAACGTTTCAAGCCCAAACTAGCAATAATCATAAGTACTGAGAACGAGCCAACCGGATGGCGACTCATTTTGCCATTTGTTACCGTTGGGAAAGAGAATTCTGGGAATATTGATCTCCACTACGAAGATCATGGTTCAGGTAAACCAGTTGTCCTGATCCACGGATACCCGTTGAGCGGGGCCAGCTGGGAGCGACAGCTTCCGCCTCTCCTGGACGCGGGCTACAGAGTAATCACGTACTCACGGCGCGGCTTTGGCCAGTCAAGCAAGCCCACAACCGGGTACAGCTACGATACGTTCAGCGAGGATCTTCACCAGCTTCTCAACAAGCTCGACCTCAAGAATGTCGCCCTTGTCGGCTTCAGCATGGGAGGCGGCGAAGTCGCACGCTATCAAGGACGGTATGGTTCGAAGAATGTTTCAAAGTCGGTCTTCATCAGCAGCGTTCCACCGTACTTGCTGAAAGCATCTGACAATCCGGAGGGTGTCGACAAGCCGGTCTTCGACGGAATAGAGAAGGCAGTCGCCGCGGATCGCTACGCGTTCTTCACTGACTTTTACAAGAACTTCTACAACACAGACCAGAACCTGGGAACAAGGGTCAGCGAAGAAGTAATCCGGAACAGCTGGAACATCGCCGCGTTAGCCGGGTCCGTAGCCAGCGTCGCATGCGTCCGGACTTGGTATGAGGATTTCCGCAAAGACCTAGCACGAATCACATCACCAACACTCGTCATCCACGGAGACGCAGACCGGATCGTCCCATACGCAAGCTCTGGCCAGCGAACCGCTAAACTCGTCCAAGGAGCGCGACTAGTCACAGTCAAGAATGGGCCGCACTGCATCACCTGGACCCACGCCGACGAAGTCAACAGCGCACTCGTGTCGTTCCTGCGTGAAGAGAAGAAGGTCCTCCTAGAAACGCCGGCTTAGAACCTAAAGCAACGGTCAAGGTATCTACTATCGCTCGCTCTCTTCAGGGCACCGGAACTAGGTCTGGCTCAACCCAGCCTGCTCGCGCCCGGTCCGAGTTGAAGGTCTCTCCGCGCCAGTGACGAGAGGGAAGAGTCTTGTCTAGCAAGAACGGAAACATAGCCAGCAATGCATAGATGCTGCCAGCCTCCGGCGCATTCTCCATCGCGTGACCAACAAGCCGGACCCAGAAGCGCGTCAGGGTATCATGGTACCTGTTCGGAGCACCGTTCTCAACCGCAAACTTCTGGATTTCACGAGCAACTATCCGCTCTGCATCGTCTTTTCCATGATGGGAGAGGATGAGCCAGGCGAGACGAAGATGACATCTGTGACCAAACTCTTCGGTTGGAAGATTGCCATCGTGGAAGAGGCGGTGAAACTCACCATCATTCATAGGACGTCGGCTCGAATACTCGGCTCTTAGGGATATCTCTGAATGACATCGTCTAGTCTTAGCAGATTGATGGACAAGAGTGTGAAGTCGTTGCTTAGATTCTGTAGAGTGAAAGAGGTCAGTGGACCTGTGTAATCGTTTGCCAGCTTCAGATAGTACAGGCAGATCGTCTGGTAGAGACTGGTGAAACTCGGGTTGGTAGTATTCGTCGCTGTCGCCTGGAAGTATGATCTAGCAGTAGGTGCGCAGAGGGTAAGATTCTGGCCGAAGACAGTCGAGGAAGCGTTCGCTGCTTTGAAGACTGAGTAGAGAGAGTTGAAGCCTGCATTAGGCGATTTTACAGACTTGTTTTGTGAATCAACGGCCAGCTTGCTTAGGACTTGTTGAAGATAGCCATAGTAGTTGAGCTCGGTGCTCTTGATGCTCTCCTGAATCTTGCTGTAGTCAGAGTTCCCATCAGAGTACCCAGTGGAGTAGCCTGAAGCATATCCGCCAGTGTGGCCCAGACTATAACCTGCAATCCCGGCAACTATGACCGCCAAGACGACCAGCGCCCCCGTCAAAGTTCGATTTCTGACGAGACGTCTCAGGCTCGCCTCACTACCCGACCCTCGTAGAGGATTAGACATGCCCTCCGCTTGCTAAGTGGACCTTAACGAGGTTTCGCTCGCGGACCAAACTGATCGCTTGTGAGCAGAAACCGCGAAGCTTGACATACCTCCCACGAGCTAGGATGCGATATGAGTGAGCAGAGGACTCTCTCCCTCGGGTTCAGAGAGTTTCGTTCCAGCAGCTACGAAAGGCTGGTTGAGATCTACAATGCAAATTATCCTGACTATCGCATCAGCGTGGCAGAACGTCGTAGCCGTGACGAGAGCGTGGACCGGACAAAGTATCTTCTGAAGCGATTCGAATGCTTCGATCCGGAACGTGATAGGATCGTCGGCTTCGGCGAACTGATCAACGTACCTGACATGTATCATCCAAGAAAATTCATGGCCGGCATCCTGGTCGACCCTGAACTGCAATGTAGCGGTATTGGACGAGCAATCTACAATCGACTCGAAGAGGAACTTACTCAGCGAAATGCGATACTGGCTTGGACAATGAGTAAAGAGGATCTTCCCAAACGAATAGAATTCTTCCAGAGAAGAGGATTCTCTGAGAGAACGAGGAACTGGGAGTCCCGCCTAGACCTGTCAACGGCCAACCCTGCGCCGTTCCATGGATACTTGGAGAAGGCTCTGAAGGACGGAATAACGTTCACAACACTGGCCGAAGAGCAGAGGCGGGGTCAAGATTCGTTGAGGAAAATCCATGAACTCGTCCAGCTGATCCAAGGGGATATGCCTCGCGAAGCGGATTTCACGCCTCTAAGCTACGAGGACTGGGAGGCTTACTCGCTCAAGAATCCACAGCTCCTCCCAGAGGGTTACTTCCTAGCCAAGGACGGACCAAACTTCGTGGGAATGAGCAATGTGCATCAGATCGACTCGGAGCCTAGTGTCCTGAATCAGGACGATACCGGAGTCATACGCGAATATCGAGGCCGAGGGATAGCGACGGCACTGAAGCTCAAAGTCATCGAGTTCGGGAAGAAGAATGGATACCGGACCATAAAGACATGGAATGAATCTAGCAATAATCCGATGCTTGCTATCAACATCAAGCTGGGATTCAAGCGGCAGGTAGGATGGATAATGATGCAGAAGGCTCTCCGCTCAGAATCAAGCGCGTGATGGGAACCTCTCGGCTGAGCGAGCCTTTCGCAAGGCCGCCTCGTGTTCCCTATTCTTAGGTTTCGCATTCGTTTCTAATGAATGAAGAAAACGTCCTGAAGCGTGGGCTATTTCGTCGACCGCAGCCATGAACGAGTGCCGGTTGGCTTTCGAGGGCTGGTTGAAGCCGCTAATTTTCCGGACGAACTGTAGCGAAGCAGCCCGAATCTCTTCGTCTGTTGCAGGCGGATCGAAGTTGAATAGAGGTCGAATGTTTCTGCACATTCTCATCACCTATGAGTATGCCTGAGGTCCTGGGAAATATATTATGGAAAGTCTCCAACAGTAAGATGTACCTTCAATAAGACGTCCCAGCTATCTATGGGAAGCAAGCCGTTGACCAAAGTTGTAGCTGACGACCTTCAAGACGAGGAAGTGTCCTCATTAGTGGAATACCTGACAGCCCTGTCGGGCTGTCAAATAACTCAGCACAAGAAAGTAGTGGAAATTACTGGGCTTACCAACAAGAAGATCAAGTTCCTACTCCACAAATTCCTCTACACAAGGCATCTGCCCGGCTATGGCGTTCTCGACACAGCAGGAAGCTTCGAGATAGTGCATCTCAAACCTGAAGAGAAGCATACCGAGCAGCACGAGACCCTGAGCCCAACCTTGGACGTCAGATTACCGGTGGTCATTCCACATTGGGTCCAGCCGTCTGACATGATCGAATGGCAGGGACAACCACCACCCCTGAAGAAAATACGCTACAAGAAGAAGTAACATCGGCATCTAGCACCGCGTCCAATCGTCAACCGTTAACTAGTCCTCATTCCCCCGTAGTCAGCATAGTGAACAGAGCAGCAGCAACGTTCGTAGTCGCCATCACAGGAGCAGTCTTTCAAATGATAGCAGCATACCTTGCCAATATCGTGGATCGCAACACTCCTGTGTACTACTACACGATTGGCTACGACACCCTGTTTCTCACGAGTTTCATTGCGTTCTGGAGTGCTAGTCACATTCTAGAAGACTGGAAAGGCCGAATAACGTGGCCATCCATAATATTCGGAGTGGGCATTGCGAATCTGTCAGCCATAATACTGGTTTACTACGCGCAAATTTCGCAGGTACCGAATTCTTCTACGTTACCGTCGCCCTGGTCGATTCTGGTCCTCATAATTGGGCCACTACTCATGATCCTGGGGGGTGTTCTCGGCATCTCGGCCGTACGTCAATACTCGCGAGAACAGGGCCATGCAGTCTTGGGCCACGCCTGACCGAGGCCTGACTTCCAAGGAAAATTACTGACCGCTCCGCGGCCAAAAGTCATTGAGAACAAGAATGTATTTGAGCCGCCACGGACTGCATCTTGAATGAGTAGAATGCATGGGCATGCGTCTCCTCCGGACCAAAACGCATTGGGGCAAGCTGTCGGTTCCGTTACTACCTTCGGGCTACTGATCAGTCCGCCACTGCAGGTTTACTTTGAAGCGTGTCCGGTCTGTGGGAATCGTCAGCCAGAGGGTGGGAAGTACTGCACCCAGTGCGGTATTCGACTACGCTGCCCTTCTTGCGGAACGGCGTCGCTTGGGAAGAACTACTGCCACAGCTGTGGGCAGTCTCTCAAGCCCTAACGGTCCTGCGATAACCTCACGTGTGTGTACTCATTCTGTCTGTATTCAGTTGTATACGTGATTCTCATATTCAACCCCCAGCATACTACTAGTCAGCTGTCCCCCATGCTATTTGTCCCATGAGGGATAGTAGCGGAGAGGTGAACAGCCAAAATAGCTGCGTAAAAACTGGAACCCTCAACCCTGTAGAATAGACGAGTCATTTCGTCTATGGTCAAAATGCAGAAGTGACTCTCGGATTGATGCTCGACGTGATGCTGGGGGTCACATTCTTTTTCTCAGAACGCTATCCTAGTCGGCCATGTTTGTCCACTAATTTCTGAAGAGAATTCGCAACCTTCTCCGCTTCTGGTCTACGCTCAGGATCCTTCGCCAGCATGTCCTTCAAGACCGGAATTATTGCTGAGAATTTCTGATCAATCTTCGACACGTCTGGACTGAAAGAGTCCCACGCGGACTCGAGATTATTCGCGGCCTTGTTCGAGCCAGGATTGTTCGACAGATTATTCATCGCCTCAATGAGCGTGTTGGAATGAACTGGCGTCCGAGTCAGCATCGTGTACAACGTAGCCCCCAACGCGTAGACATCCATGCTCGGATCCGCCTCGTCCCCCAGCACCTGCTCACCTGGCGCATATTCAGACGTGAACTGCACAACCTTCCCACCACTCTTCACCGCAGAGCCTAAGTCTGCAAGCTTCGGCACGAGTGATCCAGCGACCATCTGGTCCAGCATATCCTGTCCTGTCAACGGCGGTTTCGATGTGAACAAGACATTCTGTGGCTTTACGTCGAGATGTACGAATCCTGCTTTGTGAATCATGTCTAGGGCCTGGGCCATCATCTGACCCAGCATCACAACAATCCCGCCCCACTTCTCCGAATAGTACAACGGCTCGTACGCCGGATCCTCGATTAATTTCTTCGCGGTCCCGCCCTTCATGAAGTCCATCACAATCGCAGGCGGGCTCCGATAGTAGAGCGCGATATTCCCTTTGACGATCTCTTGAACGTTCAACCTGTCCACCAAGACCCCTCGTATTTGGACCACGTACTTTGACTGACCCGACAACTCTAACAATCTAGTCGCCTCAGACATCGTTTCGTTCAACGTCGTCGTCCCAGTAGTCGGCTCATTCACACCTCTCACCCGACTGGTCGTCTTCAAGATCGGAACCTTCAACGCCATCTCAGTTGCCGCCTGTCCGAACGTAGCACGAAGGACGTACCCAGTGGCACCCGTCGCCACATGTTCTACAACCTTGTAGCCATGAATCTCCTGGTTCACCCAGACTCTCGGATCCCACTTGTCGAGGCTCGGGAGACCGGTCTTAGGCAAAGGAGTCGATAGCGCAGGAGGAAGCGAGATAACCGGCGGAGGACTGGGACGCTGAACTGGCACTGGGGCAGGAGCTGGACGGAAGGCGGGAGGGGGATGCGACACTTGAGGAGTGGGACGCGCGGCTGGCGGTGGAGGCGAATGTGTGACTGGCTGGGGCTGCACGCTGAACGAGAAGGACTCTTTGGAAGTCTGGTGCGTCTTACTGGTAGCAACAATGTGGGCATTGTAGTTACCGGCTTTTCCCGGAGCGTAAGCTGCGTTGTATCTTCCAACAGAAACATGTGACAATCTCAGCTGGTCACGTTTGCCCGCAGGTGTCTGTATAGACGCGTCGATCGTGGCCATGTCGCGCGGTTTGCCCTCAGACTCAGTCGCTATCTTGATCGTCTCAACATGGCCTAGCCGGATAGAGTGATCTCCAGAGACCCGGATCTTTGGCGGCACGACAGATGGAATAGAGGTCTTCGCGGGTACAGGGGAAATCTTCGCGGGCGCGGGAGCACCGAGCATTCTGACGGCCAACCGAGAAGCGACTATCCCAGCCACCGCCAAGATTGGTAGGAATCCCAGGGAGGAGAAGAAGATGTACGCGAGCTCTGGACTCGGAGATGTGATGTAGAGATAGCCGATAACAGCGTTGTAGGAGAAGAACGCTGGAGGCATTACCGCCATTGAGAATCTCTTGGTCTGCCAGAACTTGTCTAAGAAGAATAGAAGACCCATCTGGAGAGAGTTCGCGGCAAGGCCTAGGCCAATGAAGAACGAAGCGGAGAATAGCGAGGATCCGATCAGGTTCGAGCCCGTGCTTTTCGAAGCTCCAACTACAAGCCCGATACCTGTTGCAAGGGTCGCAAGAACCATCTGCTTAGGGACCCGATAACGCTCCTTCCTCGAGAAGAGAATCGTCGACAGGAAAACCCCAGCCGCAGGCGGCAGGGCAACGAAGAGGAAAGTGAATTCTCCCGATGACGAGATCTGGGATGAGAAGGCTGAGTTTTGGAGAATGTAGGACAGCGTCAGCAGTGTAGCTGCGAAACCCAGAATTGATCGCAGGAAACCGGTCTTGAGATCGAGAGCTGTCAGAAGTCCGAAGCTAACAACAGTGATCGCATAGGTCAGAGTATCCCCCTGAAATCCGAGCGCGAATGCGAAGCCGAGGGGAAGTGAGAGGACTGTGACGAGTGATGGCGCGAAGAAGCCTGTCGGGGCTGGAAGACCGTGATGTGGCTTAGCTAGGACGGACGCCTGGGGTTGTTTTCCTCCCACCGCAATCCACCATTAATCATCCGGCAATAGTTGTCAGAGAATCCTCTCTACCGTCTCTCGACGTGAGGGGAGAACCGCGACCCAAAACGAAAATGTCTCTAGTGACAGTGACCCTCGGTACTGTCAGAGATTAAACTGCGTCCATCAACCAATGACCAGTTGTTCCATGAAACTCCGTCATTCCAAGCCCGCCACCGATGAGGACGAAATAGAGACTGGAACCAGTACTGAGGTATCAACTCCTCAGACAACTTCGACCGGGAACTGGAAGTGCCCATCGTGCGGTGCTGAAAACGAGGATTACAGGACGTTCTGCGACGGCTGCGGAGACAAGAGACCCGGAGCAAAGGTCGCATCGAAAGGCATCGACATGGCCAGCCTACTCGGCTCCTCAGAATCATCCGACGACACATCAGCCAAAGATGACACATCGTCCAGCTGGGAAGACTCTCCCAAGAAAGAGAAGGGCAAAAAAAGTAAGAAGAGCAAGAAGAGCAAAGATGAAGACAACGAAGAGGCCGAACCGCTCAAGGCAGAACCTCTCGAGCCGGAGAAGATTGAGCCGCCTGAGAGCATTACTCCCAGCGACGATTTTGGATCTCAGAAGCCTTCGTTCGTACTAACTGGGCCATCCGCCGAGCCTGAGCCTGACGATAACCAGACAGCAGCACCATCACCACCAAGCTTCCAGTCGAGCTTCCAGCAGACATCCCAGCCAAGCCCAGCTCCGTCCGGATCGCACTATTACATGGTCTTCGTCAACACTCCAGCCTCATCTCTCATCAAGACCAAGGTCAGCATTGACTTCGACGATTTCCCTACCATAACCATCGGGAGAAGTCCCGAGAATGTGGTGGTAATTCCCGACCAGGAAGTCTCCAGGAAGCACGCCTCGCTCAGCTTCAGCGGCAGCAAGCTCATCCTGAAGGACCTAGGAAGCCTCAACGGCACATTCCTATACGACGGGAAAGAGTTCCAGCGAGTCAGCGATAGTGTCGAAGTCAAGCCGAATAACGTTTTGAAGTTCGGCACAGGCACTATCGTGAAGCTCGTGAGTGAATGATTGAAGCCGCGGAGGCGCTCCGGGTGATCGGTGAAGCCCAGGCAGAGCTCGCTGGACCCTTACTAAACCCGAGGTATGAGGACAGAGTAATCTTCGTCGGAGACACGCACGGGGCGATAGACGTGACAGAGACTGTCATCGACAAATTCTTTGACGAGGCAGACCTCATCGTCTTCCTAGGCGACTATGTTGACAGGGGAAGCAAAAGCCTTGAGAACCTTGGGCTAATCGCGTCAACCCTCCTCGAAGACCCCCACCGGATAATAATGCTTCGAGGAAACCACGAGAGCCCGCTGACAAATCCCTACTACGGGTTCACGAACGAGGTGACGGAGAAGCTTGGCGAGGGCAGCTACGAGAAATTCAAAGAATTCTTCCAGGCAATGCCCTACGCGGTAGTCGTAAACGACTACCTTTGCCTGCACGGTGGAATCGCGAAGGGCATGATACATGTGTCCGAGATCGCGTCCCTCCCATGGCCGGACTTGAACCCTGACGATCCGATAGCCTTCCAGCTCTTATGGAATGATCCGAGGGACTCAATTGAAGAGTTCATCCCCAGCGTCCGAGGAAAAGGAGCATACTACTATGGGACTGAGGCAACCAACACATTTCTCGAGAATAATGCACTGAAAGGAATCATCCGCGGACACGAAGTAGTCGACGGATTCAGAGAAGATATGGGTGGCCGAGTCATAACCGTATTTTCCAGCAGATACCATGGCGGTAAGGCCGGAATCCTCGTCCTCGACAAGGGCAAGATGGAGAGAATAACAGTATGACACTATCGGTAAGGACCGAACTAAGCCATTCCTATTCCTACGATTCGAAGGTTGATGCTGTCTTCAAGATCACGCTTGTGGCCGAGAAACAGGCCGAAGCCAAAGGCTTCCAGCACATCATCGTCCTCGACACCAGCCACTCAATGGCAGGAAAGAAACTCGAACTCGCCAAGAAAGGCGCTCAGGAATACTGGAGCAGAATCCCCACCGGGAACAAGGTCTCATTCATCACTTTCTCAGACTCAGTCCATACGTATCCCGACACCAACCTTTCCACCACACTCCCCGGAATCAAAGCAACGGGCATGACCGCACTTTATTCTGCGCTCACAACCGCTTTCGACCTGGCCGCAAAAAGCGGCGGCTCCGGCTGGATCCTCCTCCTCACCGATGGTCACCCGACAGACGTGACGAAACCGGAACCCTACTCGGCGTTGAAGACTCCACAGGGTTTCAAGATGATCGAGTTTGGAATCGGAGAGGACTATCGCGAAGACATTCTCAAAGCCCTAGCTGACGCGTCCGGAGGAGTGCTCTACCACGTCACCGACGCCGACAAGCTACCCGTTGTTATGCAGGAGAACGCCGTAAGCCAGGTCGCTGGAAGAAACATCACGGTAGACTTTGAACCCTCGGATGTTCGGATCCTCAACTATCCCGGTCCACCAGTCAAGATCAACGCTCTAGAAAATATTGCAAAAATCTGGGGCCAAGTAACTATGCCAGAGGGCTTCAAGGGTCAGCTGCTAAACGTCCAAGTCTCCTACGGCGACGCGGTCGACGGGTCCAAGCAAACCATCAACTCATCTGCAAACATTCGGCCGGCAAAAAGTGATGAAGAGTACACTCAGGGAATACGCAACAGTCTCATGGCAGAATTCGCCTACTACCAAGGACTGGAAGAGTACTACAGGCAACTCTCTGCCGGAAAGTTCAAGGAGGCTACGAAGACAATGACGCAATTATCGTCTAACGCCGGACAGACCCAACGGGCAGACATCATCGAGTCCACGAAACGATTGTCAGAGCAGCATGAGCAGACTCTGCGACTTGGAGGAGGCACCGAGAACACGAATCGACTGCTGAAAGAAGCAGCAAGCGAATCCACTAAGAGAACTCGCGGCAAGTAAATCACAATCTTTTCGCGTCAAAAGCACCACATTGATACGAATAGAGCCCTCAGCACTGGCTCCCATGAATATCTGAGGTGGTTTACACGTGAAGTAAAACACGTCTACTGTGCGGCATTCTACACGTCCAGCTTATTTTTGCACCGCCCAAAAGTATACCCACCTTGCAGAGGAGAGAGATCCGACTGAGATCTAGATCCAGCAGGTTCATACAGTCACTCGATGCGGACGCCTTCTCTAAGCTGAGCAGGCTTGCGCAGGAGAGAGGAATAACGACTCAAGAACTCATCAGGGCGGTAATCATTCCAGACTGGATGGAGACTGAGAGCTCAGAGCCAGGCCCCTACTTGTCGAGGCCGAGAGCTATCTGCAGGTTCCGGTCGTATGGAACGCGGGTAACTAGCAGGTCAGCTTAAGTCCGCCTAGAGCGGGACCTCGATCATAAGCTTCTCCAACAATTCCTTGTACCGGTTCCGGATCGTAACTTCAGTCACATTGGCAATCTCCGCAATCTCTCGCTGAGTCTTCCGCTCATTCGTCAACACCGTCGCAATGTACGTGGACGCAGCTGCAATACCAGCTGGACCCCGACCACTGGTCAGTTTCATCTGGCGAGCAATCTCCAGAATCCGGATAGCGATACCTTCCGCTTTGCCAGAGATGACTAGTCGGTTGGAGAATCGGGCCGCGTAGCTCCGGTTAGCTGAAGGAGGCACAAACATGCCTAGTTCACGAAGCATGAACCTGTAGCTCCGGCCAATATCTTTCTTGTTCAGCGTCGACACGGACGCAATCTCGTCCAGCGTCCTCGGAATACCGCACTGGCGACAGGACATGTAGATGGCCGCCGCGGTCACGTTGTGAATTGATCGGCCGCGAATCAGTCTCTTCTTGATGGCTCGCCGATAAATCACAGAGGCTGTCTCAAGAATATTCTTCGGCAACGTCAGAGCGGCCGAAAGCTTACTCAGCTCCGAGAGTGCAACCGCAAGATTTCTCTCGGTCGCGTCGGAGACTCGGACTCGGCGTTGCCATTTCCGTAGCTTGTAGAGCTCTATGCGCTGGTCGGCGCTAACACTCTTAGTGCCAGAAGGGCGATCCCTCCAGTCAATGATAGTTGATAGACCCTTATCATGAATGGTGAACGTCATGGGGGCGCCTGTGCGAGCCCGTTTAGCCCGTTGCTCATCATCAAACGCGCGCCATTCGGGCCGAGAATCAGCGATCTTGTCAGTAACTACGAAACCGCAGGTCATGCAGACTACTTCGGCGGTGTCGTAGTCGCGGATGAGCTTCGAACCCTTACACTCAGGACACAATCGAGCAGATCTAGGACCCGTCGGAATTCTCGGTACCTGTTCCAGTGTCTCAGTCAAGTTTTCTTTTTGATGCTCCTAATCCTTCTCGACCTGGTATAGCACCCGGCCGACGAGTGCGCCCTCAACATTCGAGACGGGCTTTACCGAGACGTATGGCGTCTTCACAGGACCCAGAATATTATTGACCACGCCAACACTGCGAATTTTGTAGTCACAGACTTGCGCGCCGATTATTGGTACTGGATATTGTTCGAGTCGAAGGAGAAGATTGCCACTCTTTGAC
>Ga0209055_1001046_pt1 | contig 18586 bp, 20 predicted proteins | sample GraSoiAngelo_110_FD_185875 | JGI IMG/M metagenome (GOLD analysis project Ga0209055, IMG submission 185875) | Grasslands soil microbial communities from the Angelo Coastal Reserve, California, USA - 14_0903_12_30cm (SPAdes) (version 2) | ecosystem: Environmental > Terrestrial > Soil > Grasslands ... | reverse complement strand
GAGAGCAGGGCGCCCACGTGCGTGAGCGGAATGGCGAACCCGAACAGGAACGACCGCGAGAAGTTCAGGTTGTTCGGCGACTCGATCACCTCGTACCCGAGCAAGGTGACGAATTTACCCGCCTTCAGGGTGAGGCCGCTGCCGAGCGGGAACTGATACGAGCCGTACGCTTCCTGCAGGTCGAAGTTCGGCGTGTTCCGAAACGCGAACTGGTCGTCGTCGCCCCGGAAGATTCCGAGCGCGTGGTTCTTCTGTGAGTCGTTCGAGGTCCCCGGAATGCCCGCCGTGAGGACGAGGCCATAGCCGAACGGGTACTTCTCCGACGGGTCCTTCTTGATGCTGAACTCGGCCATGTTGAACGTGTACCCGCCCTCGAAGTCGTAGAACCGCAGCTCGTTGTGGTTGCCGCGGCTCGCCCGGCCCGTGTTCCACACCACGCTGTTCTCGATGTAGGCGAACAGGGTGTTCTCTTCCCAGAGAGTCTTGGGCTTTTCCTCTTTCTTCTCCTCGGGCTTGGCCTCGGCGGGCTTGGTCTCCGCGGGCGGGGTCTGGGTGATCTGGCCGTATGCGGGAGCGCCCGCCGCCGGGCAGGCCGCGGTGAACAACACGCCTATGAGCAGTACTCCGAGCCCTTCGCGTCATCCGTTCCTCCTGGGTATCAGCCTGTTCCGCTGGGACATCTCAGACTGCGTTGTCGCCCCGCTCACCGGTTCTGATCCTCACCGCGTCCTCGAGCGGCTCGACGAAGACTTTCCCGTCACCGATGCTGCCGGTCTTGGCGGCCGCCGTGATCAGCGCGACGACCTTGCTGGCGAGGCCGTCGGGGACGACGACCTCCACTTTCATCTTCGGCAGGAAGTCGACCGTGTACTCCCCGCCTCGGTACATCTCGGTGTGGCCCTTCTGGCGGCCGAAGCCACGGACCTCGCTCACGGTCATGCCGATGATGCCGGCACCGGTGAGCGCTTCCTTCACGTCGTCCAGCTTGAAAGGCTTGATGATCGCCTCGATCTTCTTCATCGTTCACTACCGCGAGCGTTCGGGTGCCATCGTCATGGCCGGCGACTTCGGCATCGAAGCGCCCAATGCGTGGACGAGCGTCGCCGGCCCCTGGACCTCGGGATAGCCGTGGGCGCCCATCTCGGGGACATCGAGGCCTTCCATCTCGACCTCGGGACTGACGCGCATACCGAAGACGACGTCGTACGCCTTGAAGAAGACCCAGGAGGCCCCAAAGATGAACACGAAGCAGGTCACCGTGCCGATGATCTGCGCGACGAACTGGCTAGCGCCGCCGTAGAACAGGCCGCGCACCGTGCCCTCGACGCCGTTGAAGCCGTCGCCGTACGTGCCATCGGAGAAGAGGCCGAGGCTCAGCACGCCCCAGGCGCCGTTGAAGCCGTGGACCGCGATCGCGCCGACCGGATCGTCGATCTGCCACACGGTCTCGATGAAGACGGCGGCCCAGCACACGAGCACGCCGGAAACGGCACCGATGAAGAACGCCCAGAAGGCCGACACGAAGGCGCACGGCGCCGTGATCGCCACCAGGCCCGCCAGCATGCCGTTGACCATCATGCTCGGATCGGGCTTACCGTACTTGATCCACATATAGAACATCGCGAAGATCGCGCCCGAGGCCGACGCCAGCATCGTGTTGACGGCGACCACCGCGATGCGCAGGTCGCTGCCGGCCAGCGTGCTGCCCGGGTTGAAGCCGAACCACCCGAAGGCCAGGATGAAGCAGCCGAGCACGCCCATCGGGATGTTGTGGCCGGGGATCGGGTTGGCCGAGCCGTCCTTGTTGTACTTGCCGATGCGCGGCCCCAGGACCATCGCGCCCGCCAGCGCGGTGACGCCGCCGACCATGTGCACCACCGACGATCCGGCGAAGTCGACGTGCCCGTGACCGAGCCCGAAGTTCTTGCCGAGCTGCGAGAGCCAGCCGCCGCCCCACACCCAGTTGGCGAAGATCGGATAGCTGAACATCGAGAGGAAGAAGCCGAAGACGACGAACGACGAGAACTTCCAGCGCTCGGCCATCGCGCCAGTCGGGATGGTCGCGGCGGTGTCCATGAACACCATCTGGAAGAGGAACAGCGTGAAGACGGCGACGTCGTAAGTCGAGCCGGCGAGGAAGAATCCCTTCATGCCGAAGAGGCCGAAGTCCTTCCCGAACAGGCTGATCGTGAACTCGCTGTCGAGCAGGCCGGTGCCGCCCATCGTCGAGATCGCGCCGAGGCCACCCATGTGCAGCGCGAACCCCATGATCCAGTAGCCGGTCATGCCGATCGCGTAGATCATGAAGTTCATCATCATCGTGTGCGCGACGTTCTTCGCGCGGGTGAAGCCGGTCTCGACGAGCGCGAACCCCGCCTGCATGAACATGACGAGGAAGCCCGTGAACAGGGTCCACATGATGTTGATGGAGACCCGGTTGTGGCCGGCGAAGTCCGCGACCTCTTCGAGCGTTGGCTTGCCGGCGGTTTTGGCGGTGACGTCGCCGATGCCGCCCGTCGCCGTGCCGGCCGGATCAGGCTTCGACGGCGGCGGCGCCGGCGCGGCCGCCGGAGCCGAGGGCGCGGCCGGGGCGGCGGGCTTGTCCTGGGCGAACACCCAGCCGCCGACGGCCAGCAGACAGGCGACGACCAGGGCTGCGGCGATTCTCCACGACCATGTGCGAACGATAGATCCCAGGTCCTTCACGATCATGCCCTCCTGAGGGCCGCGCTCCGCGCGTCGCCCAGAAAAAAAATAGCGCCCACCTTCGGGCGCCATTACCCGCCAGCGACGTCGTTGTCGCGCGGCGCCGTCAGGCAGCAAGGCGCGTGCCGCGGCATCGTAATCAACAGCAACGCCAACTTAGCGACTGGAGCTCCTACGATCGATGCCCAGCGAATAAGCACCTCGGAGGATTTGCTCACGCACCGGGCAGGAGCCACCCGCGTCCTCGCGCTCACTTCGCGTCGATCGTCAGGACGCCGCGTTCGCCCCTCTTTCGAGCTTCACCACGCAGTTCGATCGCGGACAGGATTCCGACACCGAAGAGCTCGTTGCACCGCTCCCGGAGCGCGTCGCCGTGCACGCCATCCCTACCCGCGAGCGCTCACCTCAGCGGCGCCGGGCCTGGATCCCGGCTCGCGAAGACCACGGATCCGGCCTCAACGGGGAACCGCGGAGCCCGATCGACCCGGCGCCCACGGTGTGCCGGTTCTACGGGCGCTGTCCGGAGGGCTTCGACCGTTGCCGGCACGAGATGGCCGGTGCTACGGTCGGTCGCAGACGGCCCCACGCGGTGGCCTGCCACCGGCTCGAAGGAGAGCGCCTTGAACGTTCGGTTGGCGGTTAACGGCACGCTGATGCGCGGCTTCGCCTTGAATGTTAACTTGCTCGCCGCGGGCGCGACGTTCGTGCGCGAGACCACGACGGGCCCGAGCTACCGCCTCTGGTCGATCGGCGATCGGCATCCGGCGATGATTCGCGTGGCGCACGGCGGAGCGGCCATCGCGGTCGAGGTGTGGGAGGTGCCCGCGGCCGGGCTCGCGACAATCTTGCTGGGTGAGCCGCACGGGCTCTGCGTCGGCAAGGTCCGTCTGGCCGACGGCGAGGAGACGCTCGGCGTGCTCGGCGAGCCGGTGCTCTGCGAAGGCCAGCGCGAGATCACCGAGTACGGCGGCTGGCGGCCGTACGTCACGGCGCGGCCGACGTCATGAGCGAGAAGTCATGAGCGAGGCGGACGTCGAGCGGCTGGCCGCGTTGCTTGGGCTCCCGATCGAGCCCGTGAGCCGCGCCGCGGTCGCCGAGATCCTCGTCGGGCGCCTCACCGCCGCGCGATTGCTCGCGGAATTTCCCCTGCCCGACGACGTCGAGCCCGCGCCGACCTTCCGTCCGTGACCCGATGAGCCTCCCGGACGGCGCCGCCTCCGCGCTCGAGATCGCCGGCGCCGTCGCCTCGCGTCGCGTCTCGGCCCGCGCGGTCGCGGCGGCGGCGCTCGATCGGATCGGCAAGCGCGACGGCGCGCTGAATTGTTTCACCGCGGTGCTTTCGGAGCGCGCGCTCTCCGAAGCTGAGCGGATCGATCGGTCGATCGCGTGCGGCCGTGATCCCGGCCCTCTCGCCGGCGTGCCGTTCGCCGTGAAGAACCTGTTCGACGTCGCCGGCGTCACGACGCTCGCCGGATCGCGGATCAACCGCGAGCGGCCGCCCGCCGAACGCGACGCGGCGGCGGTCGCCGCGCTCCGTCGCGCCGGCGCCGTTCTCGTCGGCTGCCTCAACATGGACGAGTACGCGTTCGGCTTCACGACGGAGAACGCGCACTACGGGCCGACGCACAACCCGCACGATCCGACGCGCATCGCCGGCGGCTCCTCGGGCGGCTCGGCGGCGGCGGTCGCGGCGGGGCTGGTCCCGCTGAGCCTCGGGTCGGACACCAATGGCTCGATCCGCGTCCCGGCATCGCTGTGCGGCGTATTCGGGCTCAAGCCGACGTATGGCCGCGTATCGCGTGCGGGTGTCGTCCTGTTCGCCGGCAGCCTGGCGCGCGCTACAGGTTCCAGTGCCCCGTCAGCTCGAGGACCTTCCGATCGAGCTTGGCGAGCCGTTCGGCGAGCACTCCGGCGATGATCACGACGAGCCTGTAGGCGGCGATGCTATCGGCGGCGATCAGCCTCTGGAATTGCGCCTTGGTCAGGAGCTGGAGCTCGCACTCGCTGAGGGCCATGACCGTCGCGGACGTGGGACGATCGGTGATGAGGCTCATCTCGCCCAGGAGTGTCGGCGCGTCCACCTTGGCCAGGGACTGACGTTGCCCATCGGGCCCGTGCTTGAAGATCTCGACGCCGCCCTGCAGAAGGAACACCAGTCCGCTCGGACGATCACCCTCGTTCATGAGCGCGTGGCCGGAGACGACTTTCTGGCCGACCGAAGCCTGGGCAAGCTGCTCGACTTGCTGCAGGCTGAGCCCGCGAAGCAGCAAGTGCATTCCTTTTCGGATCTCGGATGCGTGCATGGGAAGCGCGCCAGAGACAATTGTATCAGCCGGGCTCCGAATGACTCGCCGTTCAGATTCAGGTACGAGCGAGCACGCGCCGGACGCTCAGGGGGACGGAGGCGCGGGCGACCGTGGGGCCCGTGAGCAGCACGGCGGGTGACGCGATGCCGGCCCTTCGCGCTTCGTCAGCGATCTCGCCGAGCCGGGCGGACCTAGCGGTCGCAGGACAGGCGCATGCGATTTTTGGCGATCCAGGCGTAGACGCGCCGGGCGATCGGGCGTGCCCCCGGAAGCGCGAAAGCCGTCGCGAGCCACCCGAGCCCGCGGATGCGGTGAAGGAGCTCGGGCACCGCGTCGGCCCCGGCGAGCGTGCGGCCATCCGGCAGCACGAGCTGCATCGCCGTCATGCACATCTCGTCGCTGATGTGCGGGAAACGGGCGTGACGCGGCGCCGACCGGCACGGAAGGATCTCGAGCGCGCCGCCTGACATCGCCAGGCGCATGAGCCAGAGCGCGCTCGCCCGGCACATCGCGCACTCGCCGTCGTAGATCAGGACGGCGGGCGGGAGCCCCATCGCTTGAGCGTCCGGTAGTAGAAGACGAGCCCGACCGCCACCGCCAGCGAGACCACGGCCTGCACGAGCCCCAGCGGGGTGTGGTCGCGCGCGACGATGATCGCCGCGTAGAAGACGAAGAACGCGATCCCCGCACCGATGAGGATGCGGTGGGCGGTGATCAGCTTCACGACGTTCCCAGGGCTAGACGCCGAGGACCACTTTGACGGCGTCCCGCGTCACCCCGATGAGCCGGTCGACCTCCGCCTCGGTCACAACCAGCGGCGGCGCGAAGTAGACCGAGTCGCCCGGCGCCGGATGCGGGCCCGGCGAGGGCCGCGTGCGCGTCACGACCCCTCGCTTCATCATCTCGGCCTGGATGCGCTGCGCGACCTGCCTGTCGCCGGCGAAGTTCTTCTTCGTCGCGCGGTCTTCGACCAGCTCGACCGCGGCGAGCAGGCCCTTGCCGCCCCGGATGTCGCCCGCGTTCGTATGATCGCCGAACGCCTGCTGGAGCCCCTTGTGCAAGCGCGTGCCCATCTTCGCCGCGTTCTCCCACAGCCGCTCGCGCTCCATGATCTCGACGTTCTTGACGCCGACGGCGCAGCACGTCGGGTGGCTCGAGTAGGTGTAGGCGTGCATCCAGCGATCCTCGGGCTTGACCGAGTCCATCGCCTCCTTGATCGCCTTGGCGACCATGATACCGCCGAGCGGCAGATAGCCCGAGGTCACGCCCTTCGCGAACGACATGATGTCGGGCTTCACGTCCCAGTGCGAGAGCGCGAACCAGCGGCCCGTCCGGCAGAATCCCGTGATGACCTCGTCGCCGATCAGCAGCACCTTGTGGCGCGTGCACACCTCACGCACCCGCGGCCAGTAGTCGTCGGTCGGATAGATGACGCCGCCGCCGCCGTGAATGGGCTCGCCGATGAATCCGGCCACGGTGTCCGCCCCCTCGCGCAGGATCGTCTCCTCGAGCTCGCGCGCGGCCGCCTGCCCCACGGTCTCGCCGGCCTTGGCGCCCTGGAAGCGATAGGGGTAGCACGTCTGGATGTGGATGAAGCCCGGAACGCGCGGCTCGAACATCTTCCAGTAGGCGCCCATTCCCGTCGCGCTCATCGCCTGCAGGGTGACGCCGTGATAGCCCTGCTGGCGCGAGATGATCTTGACCTTGTCGGGCTTGCCCTGCGTCTTCCAGTAGAAGCGCGCGGTCTTGAACGCCGACTCGTTCGACTCGGCGCCGCCGCAGGTGAAGAACACAGCCTGCATGTTGTCGTAGGCGAGCTCGATGAGCTTGTTCGCCAGGGTGATGGCCGGAATGTTCGAGGAGCCGACGTAGCCCGAGAAGTACGCGAGGTCCTTCATCTGGGCGGCCGCGGCGTCGGCCAGCTCGGCGCGTCCGTGACCGACGTTGACGTTCCAGAGCCCGGAGAGCCCGTCGATGTACTCGTGGCCCCCGATCTCCTGGATGGTCGCGCCGCGGCCGCGGACGTAGATCATCGGCTCGGCGTTGTCGATGGGGTGGTGCAGCGGGTGGATCAGGTGCTCCTGATCGGCCTTGACGAGCTCAGCGGCGGTCATCGCCATTGACGTTCTCCTGTAGCGGGTGCACCCGCCGGTAGTCCCCGTCCGGGATGGGGACCGCCCGATTCTGTGGACCGCGGTAGCGGTAGACCCACGCCCGCGCGCGCCGGCCGTTCGCGAGCGTGACGATCGCGTGGCGGCGCTCGAAATTGTACCCCTCCTCCCGGTCGAGCACCGGGAGAAGTTCGGGATCGTCGAGCCGGTAGATCTCGCCGCGCACGCGCCCGGCGCCGTCGACCAGTGCGGGGTAGCGCCCGAGGTCGAGCAGACGCCCGCGGACCGCGCCGTCGCCGAGCAACGTCGCCCCCGGGGCCAGCACGCGATGGAGCGCGTAGCCTCGCATCAAGGTGCCATAGGCGAACAGGAGGTCCGGCCGGAGTGCGCGGTTCGTCTCGATCGGGAGGCTACGTCTCAGGAGGTCTCCACCGCCTGGAGCACGGCCCCGAGAAAGTCCTGCTCCGGCAGGGCGCCCTCGAACTGGACGCGATCGTTGATCACGACCTTGGGCACGCCCATCACCTGATAGGCCCGCGACAGCTCGGGGAACTCGTTGGCCTCGATCACGGTCGATCGCACCCGGTCCGACGCAACCGACATGTGCTGCGCCAGGCGCACGGCCCGGGGGCAGTGAGGTCAGGTGGGAGTCGAGAAGACCTTGATGTCGACGTCGGACGCGAGCGCGCGCAGCGAAGCCAGCGTGTCCTCGGACAACGTGGGCTCGCCGGTCGACGCCACGATGATCGAGTCGATCAGGTTGCTGAACTCGTAGCCCAGCGGAATGCCGTAGAAGCGAATGCCCCAGTCGCGGCTGCCCTCGACGACGATGGCCGGCACCTGGTCGACGCCATACGCCTCCGCGCGCTCGCGGTCGATAGCGAGGTTGAGCACCTCCACCGTGATCTGATCGGAGAGCTCCGCGACCTCGCGCACGAGCTGCTCGTTCTGCTGGCAGAGCTCCGCTGCCGTCAGCTCCTGCGAGAAGACCACGAGCTTCACGGGCCCGGCGATGCGCTCGAACTCCTTGCGGACGGCGGCCTGGTCGCGGTCGGTCAAGATCGGCATGGCGTCATTATACCTGCTAGAATCGCGCGCGAGGGAGCGACACCATGAAGCCGTTCGTCGTGAATCGCTACGGGCGGATCGTGTTCCCCTTCAACTTCTTCCCCGAGCTCGACTTCTCGATCTTCGAGACGCTCGAGCAGTTCGCCGCCGTCATCAAGCGCGACTTCGAGGAGAAGGCGCCCTCCGAGACCGACATCGTCGCCGGTGTCGACGCGCGCGCCTACACCGGACGCTACGACCTCCTGCGTGATCTCGCGCTCAACCTCTTCTGGGTGAACCGCTACGCGATGACGATGTACGAAAAGCGTCCGACGCGGTGGCGCGACGTGCCCAAGACCCGCGACGACGTGTTCCTGCCGGTCTTCAAGGGCTGGGAGGGCACCGAGCTGGCGGCCGCGATCGAAGCCGGTTATCGAGCGCTGCCGCCGAGCTTCGACGAGGGCACCGAGGACAAGATCTCCCGCATTCTCCTCGACGTCTTCCGTCACAAGAAGGGGGCGGGCGCCGAGCTGCCGCCGATCAAGCCGACGGTCGGCGAGATCCTCTCCAACCCGAAGAACCTCACCTATCACCTGCTCGCCTACAACCCCGACTATCCCGGCTACGGCTGGGACGACATCATCGAATACACGCACCGGGTGCCCGAGGTCGAGGCGCTCATGCGCCAGGCGATGGTGCTCCACAACCAGTACCGCTGGGACCGGGCCAAGACGCGCGTGATCGAGGTCGGCAAGCTGCACGACGACGACTTCGTCGTCGTCTTCCAGCCGCGCAGCACCGAGGTGCTCCAGTTCATCCGACGCGTGAAGGGCGGGCATCGCGTACGGCCACGCCGCCCGGCGCCGCTCGAGTCGCGCCCGCCGGCGCGCCCGTTCGTGCCGATCGACGTGCGCGCGCGATTCTCGGTCATGCCGCGGCTGGAGGCCCTCGCGGTCTACCGCGGTGAGCGGGTGTGTACCAACGACGACCTCATCCGGAACGCGGCGTACTGCTGGTCGCCGATGACGGCGAAGGAGATCGAGCGGAAGACCGGGATCGTCGAGCGACTCTATACCGAGCTCGATCTGGACCACATCTCACTGCTGGCGGCGCAACGGGCCCTCGAGAAATCGGGCCGGCGCCCCGAGGAGATCGGCGCCGTCCTCTTCTGCTCGTGCACGAGCGCCAAGATGATGCCGTCGCTCGCCACGTGGCTCTCGGGCCAGCTCGGGCTCTTCCAGACCCACGCCTCGTGCGACATCGTCGCCGCGTGCGCCGGCCTGCCGTACGGGCTGGCCGAGGCGGTGCGCCTGCTCCAGGAGGTCGAACGCCCGGTGCTGCTGGTCTGCGGCGAGAAGTTCTCGGACAAGATCGGCACCGTGCGCACGTCGCGGATGATCTTCGGCGACGGCGCCGCGGCGCTCGTCGTCGTGCCGGCGCCGCCGGGCGCCGCGCCTGACATCGAGTGGGTGCAGACGTACGCGAGCGGACCGATGAGCGAGGTCGACTCGATCATCTGGCCCAATCCCGAGTTCGACAACAACATCACCGTCTACGGACCCCAAGTGATGGCGCTGGTGCGGCGCTATCTCACCCAGATGATCGACGAGCTGCGCGGACTCCCCCGGCCCGACGGCGCGACGGGCTCGCTGCTGGACGCCGTCGACCTGATCGTGCCCCACCAGGCCAACAAGACGATGGTCCTCGATCTCGCCACCGCCGCGGGCGTCGGACCCGAGCGGCTCTACTTTGACATCGAGAGGGTCGGCAACACCTCCTCGGCGTCGATTCCGATCGCGATCCAGGACGCGGTGCGCGAGGGCGTCATCGACCGGCCCATGCGTGTCTTCTCGCCGGGCTTCGGCGCGGGCGCGGTGGCCGGCTACGTTGTCGCGCGCATCGACCCCGCGATCGTCGCCGTCTAAGCGGCCGCTCGGCGAAGGGCTAGCCCGACTCGATCATTCGCGGCAGGCGCACGAGGCGGGCGGGGCCTGTCGCAGGGCGCCACCCGCCCGGCATTCGTCGCAGTCGCGAATGATCGAGTCGCGCTAGCCCTTTACCGCGCCAGCGGTGAGGCCGGAGACGTAGTAGTCGAGGAACCAGACGTAGATCACGACGATCGGGAGGCTCGCGACGACGGCGCCCGCCATCAGAGAGCCCCAGTAGTAGATGTCGCCGCGGATCAGATCCGCGGTGACGCCGACGACCGCGGTCTTGTTGGCGGTCTGCGAGATGAACGTGAGCGCGTAGGTGAACTCGTTCCAGGTCAGGGTGAAGCCGAAGAGCGTGACGCAGACGATCCCGGGAATGGCCATGGGCAGGACGATGCGGACCAGCGTCTGCATCCGGCTGGCCCCGTCTACGAGCGCGCACTCCTCGACTTCCCTCGGAATCGTACGGAAGTAGCCCATGAGGAGCCAGGTCGAGAAGGGGACAAGGAAGGTCGGATACGTCACGATCAACGACCAGATCGTGTCCGAAATTCCGAGCCAGACGACCACCTGGGACAGCGGCAGAAAGAGCAGGGTCGGCGGCACGAGATACGTGATGAACACGGCCGTCCCGAACGCGCCGACACCCCGGTAGCGGAGACGCGCGAGGCTGTAGCCGGCCAGGATCGCGATCACGAGCGATACGGCCGTCGCCACCACGCTGATGATCAGACTGTTCTTCACCCAGGTCAGGAAGTCGGTCTTGAAGAAGAGATAGCGATAGTGATCGGTGATCACGCCGGTCTGGATGAGGAACGGCACGGACTTGAGGCTGTAGAGCTCGGCGTCCTTCTTCAACGAGGTGATCACCATGTAGTAGAACGGGAACAAGGCGAACGCGACGAACGGAATCATGTTCGCGTAGCCGAACAATGCCGACCGGATCCGCCAGCCGCGTGACCTGACGCCGACGTTCACGTCACTCCCTCCGGATGTAGCGAAGCTGGATGAACACGATGGCGGCCAGCATCGGGAACAGGAAGAGCGAGACGGCCGCGCCCTGGCCGAGATTGCCGCCCGTGAGCCCGATCTGGTACGCGAGCGTGGCGAAGAGATGCGTCGTGTTGACCGGGCCGCCGCGCGTGAGCACTTGCACGATGTTGAAGTCGGAGAAGGTGAAGATCGTCGAGAACAGGATCACGACGGCGAGGACGGGCTTGAGCAGCGGCAGTGTGACGTTGCGGAAGCGGCCCCACGAGCCGGCGCCGTCGACCTCGGCTGCCTCGTAGTACTCCCGCGGGATCGAGACGAGACCGGCCAGGACGATGATCGCGAAGAAGGGCAGGCCGCGCCAGACGTTGACGGCGATCACCGCAGTCATCGCGTAGCTCGTCATGCCGAGCCAGTTGGGCCCGGGGGGATTGATGAGCCCGAGATGGATCGCCGTCCAGTTCACGACGCTGTAGAGTGAGTCGAACATCCAGCCCCAGGCGAGCACCGAGAGCGCCGTGGGGATGACCCATGGCAGCAGAACCGCCCCGCGGATCAGTCGCTTGAATCGGAAGTTCCGGAACAGGAGCATCGCCAGCCACACCCCGAGCACCGTCTTGAAGACGACCGCGATGATCGAGAACACGAACGAGTTGTAGACGGTCTGCTGGAACATCTCGTTGCCGACGATGTCGCGGAAGTTCTGCAGCCCGACGAAGCTCCCGGGTGAGCCGACCCAGTAGTCCGACAGGCTGAAGTAGATCGCCATCCCGAACGGATAGGCGACCAGACCCACGATCAGGGCCAGCGCGGGCACGATCAGGCTGTAGCCGAAGACGTGCTCCTGCTCCCACCACTCGCGGACCCGCGCGAGACGGCTGAGCCGCGGAAGTCCGGTCGCCTCGAGCGCGCGCTGGCTGACGGCCATGCTATGACTTCCCCTCTGTCTTGAGCTTGCCCTGCAGCGCGAGCTTGATCTGATCCTCGCCCCAGGTCAGCGCGCGCTTGGTCGGCATGCCGTTGATCGCCTTGGCGACGATGTCGGGCAGGACGAAGTTGACGATGATGAGCTGCACCGCCGAATTGGGCTTGGCCGGCCAGCCTTGCTCGTGCACGTATTCGGCTTCCTTCGGCAGCATGGCGTATTTCGGATTGCTCGCCCAGATCGGATGCTCGGCGAAGCTCTTGAGCGGCGGCTGGTTGAACGCGCTGCCCCCCACGATGAAGGAGTTGTAGTTCTCCTTCTGGAAGAGGAACTTGATGAAGTCCTTCGCGAGCGAAACGTTCTTCGAGAACTTCCAGATCGCCAGCGAGTTCACGCCGGTCGCGCTATGGATCCCGCCCGGGCCGCCGGGGCTCGCATGATGGTTGATCTCGTCGGCGATCGGCATGCTCTTCGCGACCGCGGCGACGTAGGGGCTGATCGCGTTGTGGATCCAGGAGCCCTTGCCCGAAAGGAGGAAGCGGTTGTTCGAGGCATTGTCCCAGGACAACACCTCGGGCTCCATGGCGTTCGCGTACAGATCCTTGTACCACTCGACGACCTGGGCGGCCTTGTCGCTGTTGATGGCCGGCGTCTTACCGTCGGGCTCCAGCACCTTGCCGCCGTGGCTCCACAGAATCGACCAGAACGAGATGTTGGCGTCGGTGCAGTGGCTGATCGCGATCCCAACGGGGTTGCCTTGCTTCTTGAGGATCTTCCCCGCCTTGAGGAGGTCGTCCCAGGTCTTCGGCGGCTGGAGCCCCGCCCGCTTGAACTGCACGTCGTTGTAGCACCCGGGGAACGCGACCCAGAACCACGGCACCGCTCGCCACCCCGAGCTCGTTTGACACGTCTGACTGGCGAACGAGTACCAGCCGCCGTACCGGTCGCCGAGATACGCGACGAGATCACCCATGTCGACGAGCTGCTGCTCGTACAGAAAGGGGTCGGCGGCGCCCGTCACGATGATGTCGTGGCCGGACTGCGACGCGGCTTGCGCCGCGCGCTTGGCGAACATCTGCGGGCCGGCGATCGTGTCGACGCGCACGCTCACCCCGGCCTGCTTGGCGAAGAGCTCGGCCTGCCGCTTGAGCTCGTCGTCCGAGGCCGGCACGAAATGATTGAACGTGAGCATCGTCAGCTCCCGCTTCTGGGCGAAAGCGGGCGCGCGCTCGAGGAAGCCCGAGGACGTCACGGCGACGACGCCTGCGGAGGCTTTGAGGAATCGCCGACGGCTGATCGTTCTGCTCATGGCCACGCTCCTTGCCCAGCTACGCGGCGCCGGCCTCTTTGAGCTTGCCCTGCACCGCCAGCTTCACCTGCTCCTGGCCCCAGTCCATCGCGCGCTTGGTCGGCATGCCGTTCACGGCCTTCGCGACCATGTCGGGCAGCACGTAGTTCACCTGCACCAGCTGCACCGCGGCGCTCGGCTTGGCGGGCCAGCCGCGCTCGTGCGCGTACTCGGCTTCCTTCGGGAGCATCGCGAACTTCGGATTCTTCGACCAGATCGGATGGTCGGCCAGATGCTTCAGCGGCGGATGATTGAACGCGTTGGACGCTGTGATCCACGCGTCGTAGTTCTCCTTCTGGAACAGGAATCGGATGAAGTCCTTGGCGAGCGCGATGTTCTTCGAGAACTTCCAGATGCTGATGCCGTTGATCGGCGGCGCCGAGTGCGTGCCGGCCGGCCCCGCCGGGCTCGGGTGGTGGTTGATCTCGTCCGCGATCGGCATGGCCTTCGCGAGCGCGGCGTTGTACGGGCTGATCGGATTGTGGATCCACGAGCACTTGCCGGCGAGGATGCAGCGATTGTTGGACGCGTCATCCCACGAGAGCACTTCGGGCTCCATCGCGCCGCGGTAGAGCTCCTTGTACCACTCGATCACGCGCTCGGTCTGGTCGGACTTGATCGCGATGGTCTTGCCGTCGGCCTCGAGCACCTTGCCGCCGTGGCACCAGAGCACGGACCAGAACGTCGTGTTGGCGTCGGCGCAGTGGCTGATGGCGATCCCGACCGGATTGCCCTGCTTCTTGAGGATCTTCCCGTGCTTGAGAAGCTCGTCCCAGGTCTTCGGATACTCGAGCCCGGCCTGCTTGAAATGCGTCATGTTGTAGGTCGCCGGGAACGAGATCCAGAACCACGGTACCGCTTTCCATCCCGATCCCGTGAGGGAGCCCTCGCGGGCAAACGGGTACCACCCGCCGTACTTCTTCCCGAGCTCGTCGATGAGATCCCCGACGTCGGCGTGGTGCTTCTCGAACAGGAATGGGTCGGCCCCGCCCCCGAAGATCAGGTCGTGGCCCGACTGCGACTGCGCCTCGGCCGCGCGCTTGGCGGGCAATTGCAGATGGGCGATGGTGTCCACTCTCACGGTGACACCCGCTTGCTTGCCGAATGCCTCGGCCTGTCGGCGTAGCTCGTCGTCGGAGGCGGGAACGAAGTGATTCCAGCTCAGAAACGTCAGCTCGCGCTTTTGGGCGAGCGCGGGCGCCTTGCCGAGGGCCAGCCAGGTAGCCATGCCGGCGGTCGCGCCGGAAGCGACACGGACGAAGTGTCGACGCGAGGTCCGTTGCATAGACGCTCCTTGGAGCTCGCAGGGTGCGACGTAGGAAGGACTTAGAGGACCGGGAGAGATCTCACCCCCTCTCGCGGCTCGAACGGTTGCCCGCTTCTACCACTGGGGGCGAGGATCGTCAAGGCCGCGCCGCGATCAGCGATGGGCCCGTGATCGCGAGCGCGCGAGCGAGCGCCTGGCCGAACGCGGGCTCGCTCTCGATAGCGGACACGCACATTCCGAAGCTCTGGGCCCGACGCATCGCGGCGGCCACGTTCGAGCCGGCCTCGTCGAGCACGAGCACGACGACCGGCGAGGCGAGCCGCGCGGCGGTTTCGAGCTCGTTCGCCGCCGCCGTCAGCCCCGTCGGGTCCGTGAAACAGACGACACGGCGCCCGGGATGGACGAGGTGGGCCGCGATCGCGGCCGGAAGCGCGAAGCCCGATGCGCTCGACGTCAGGAATTCGCGCGGCGCGATCGCGTGCCAGGCGGCGGCCACACACGCGTGATGCGCGCCCATGTCGACCGTCGCGATCGTGCCGGCGGGCGTCGTCTCGCGCGCGAGTCGCACGACGCGCGCGGCCAGCCCGTCACCGGTGTTGCGCGCGGCGCCCTCACGCCTCAGCCGATCGAGCTCGGCGACGTCCCAGTCGGCGCGCGGCTTGTCGCGAAGCCGCTCGGCGAGCTCCTCGATGACGACGCCCACGTCGCCGGGTACGTGGACCGCCGGCCCCCGGCCGTCAGGCATTGGGGCAGGACCGAACGCCAGCACCGGCCGGGTCGACCAGCAGGGCGCCGGCACCGGCTCGAGCGCATCGAGCCCGATCGCGACGATGAGATCGGCGCGGCTCAGCACGCGCTCCTCCACGCCCGCCACGCCGAGCACGCCCAGCATCAGCGGGTGCGGATCCGGGAGCGCGCCCTTCGCTCGCGCCGTCGCGAGGAGGGGCGCGGGCAAGGCCTCTGCGAACGCCCTCAGCCACTGCGCGGCATCGTCCGATCGGCAGTGAATCCCCGCGAGCAGCAGCGGCCGCGACGCGCCGGACAGCGCGACGGCCGCGCGATCGAGCGCCTCGGCGTCAGGATACGGCAGCACGTCGGGGCGGCACGACGTCGCCAGCGGCACGACCGCTCGCCCCGCGACATCGGCACCGAGATCGATATGGACGGGGCCCCGTGGCGTCGTCATCGAGAGCCGAACGGCGTGAGCGATCCGGTGCGCCGCCGTCTCGGCCTCGACTCCGAGCGTTTCCTTGCATCCGGCCACGGCCGCCGGATGGCCGCTCGTCAGCAGGATCATCGGCGCGCGGTCGCTCATTGCGTGGGCCACGGCAGGCGCCGCCGCCGAGACCGCCGCGCTCTCGCCGAACACGACCGCGCCGGGTGCATCGACGAGGTCTCCGGTGACCGCGGCCATGATGCACGCGCCGGCCTCGCTCGAGGCGAACGTGATGGGAAAACCGGCCGAGCGCGCGGCATCGAGCAGCGGCCCGTCGGCGCGCGTCCCCGTGACGGCGAAGAGACGCGGAGTCCCGGCGCGTCTGAGGCCGTCGACGACGACGTCGGCGACAGTGCTACGGCTCACGCGCCGCGCGCGGCCGTCACTTCGCGAAGCGCTCGAACACCGGGCGCATCCGCTCGAGCGCTCGGCGTAGATTGGCCTCCGAGTTCGCGTACGAGAAGCGCAGATAGCCCTCGCCGTGCGCGCCGAAGGCCGCGCCGGACAGCGCGGCCACTCCGGCGTCGTTCAGGAGACGCTCGGCGACCTCGGCGGACGACCGGCGGGTCCCCGTGATGTTCGGAAAGACGTAAAACGCGCCGCGCGGCCGGGCGCATTTCACCCCCGGCAGCTGGTTGAGGCCGTCCACGAACAGATCGCGTCGCCGCTTGAACTCGGCCACCATCCGGGCCACCGGCGTCTGGTCGCCCTGGAGCGCGGCGATACCGGCAAGCTGCACGAACGACGCCGTGCACGAGTTCGAGTTCACCATGAGCCGCGCCACATGCTCGGCGAGCGGCGGCGGCATCACGCCGTAGCCCAGACGCCAGCCGGTCATCGCGTACGACTTCGAGAAGCCGTCGAGCAGGATCGTCAGATCGCGCATGCCCGGCCGGTTCATGATCGAGGCGAACTCGCCCTCGTAGAGGAACTGCCGGTAGATCTCGTCGGTCAGCACCGGGATCTTCCGGGCGACCGCGATCGCCGCGATGCGCTCGAGCTGCGCGCGGTCGAGCACGCCGCCGGTCGGATTCTCGGGCGAGTTGATCACGATCAGCTTCGTCTTCGACGACACGCGGCGCTCGAACAGATCGAGGTCGAACCCGAAGCCGCTCTCTTCGCGCAGTGGGATCGGGACCGGGACACCGCCGACGAAATTGATGACCGACTCGTAGATCGGAAACCCGGGATTGGGGTGGATGACCTCGTCGCCCTCGCCGATCATGGCCATGATCGTGAAGAACATGATCGGCTTGGCGCCGGGCGTGACGACCACCTCTTCCGGTGCCACGGCGATGCCGCGCGTCTCGGCCACGTGCTTGGCGATCGCCTCGCGCAGCTCGGGCAGCCCCGCGGCCGGACCGTAGTGGGTCGCCCCCGCGTCGAGCGCCTGCTTGGCGGCCTCCTTGATGTGCGCCGGCGTGTCGAAGTCGGGCTCGCCGATCTCGAGGTGAACGATCTCGCGGCCCGCGCGCTCGAGCTGCCGCGCGCGCGCCAGCACCTCGAACGCCGACTCGGTACCGAGCCGGGACATCCGTGGGGCGACGTTCATGGAGTTCTCCTCTTATGTGCTGCCTCTACGAAGGTCCCTATTATAAGGCGTGCACTTCGCGCGCGTTCCGGCGGGATCGTTCCGGATGGGCTGGGGCCAGGGCCATCCGTGCGAGCGCCCGGCGCACGTCGTCTGGGTCGACAGCTTCCTGATCGCGCTCACGCCCGCGACCAACGCCGATTTCGCCGAGTTCATGGCGGCGACCGGCACCCCGCCCCCACCCTTCTGGAGCGAGGTCGTCTTCGCCGATCCGCGCCAGCCGGTCGTCGGTGTGTCGTGGACCGAGGCCGCGGCGTTCGCGGCGTGGGCCGGAGCCCGGCTGCCGACGGAGGCCGAGTGGGAGAAAGCCGCGCGCGGCGGCCTCGAAGACCGCCGTTTCCCGTGGGGCGACGATCGACCGAACGTCAAGTTCGACCGTCCACCCCGCGTCGGCGAAACACCCGTCAACGCGCTCGGGCTCGCCGACGCCTCCGGAGTCTGCCACGAGTGGTGCGCCGACTGGTTCGACGACGAGTACTATGTCCGCTCACCGGCGCGGAATCCTCGCGGGCCGGAAACCGGGACGCGGCGCGTCAGCCGCGGCGGAGCCTGGCGTCACGCCGATCCGTGGAGCCCGGTCGCTCACCGCTCGTCGCTGCCGCCGCACCTGCGCTATTCCGACTACGGCGTACGCTTCGCGCGCGACGCCGAGTGACGGCGGAAGGCATACAATACCCCAGCACGCAGATGGCGCCCGCGGAGCGGTCGATCCTGAGAGAAGGGGTCGTGGCCGGCTTGATCGGCGCGGCCGTCGTCGCCCTCTGGTTCCTCGTCTTCGACATCGCGCGCGGCCGGCCGTTCCTCACCCCGGGGCTGCTGGGCGCCGCGGTATTCCGGGGCGTCACCAATCCGGCCGGGGTCGAGCCCACGTTCGGCAACGTCCTCGGCTACACCATCGTCCACGGTCTGGCGTTCGTCGCCTTCGGCGTCGTGGCGGCGAGCCTCATGGCCGTCAGCGAGCGCGAGCCTGCGCTGTTTCTCGCCTTCGTCATCCTGTTCGCGAGCTTCGAGGTCTTCGTCTTCGGTCTGGTCGGCGCGCTCGGGAAATCGATGCTGGGCGCCCTGGTCTGGTGGGCGATCCTCATCGGCAACCTCCTCGCGTCGGTCGCGATGCTCTGGTATTTCTTCCGGGCCCACCGGGCGCTCCC